>Ga0076307_112_pt1 | contig 34146 bp, 36 predicted proteins | sample RifGroC2_FD_68020 | JGI IMG/M metagenome (GOLD analysis project Ga0076307, IMG submission 68020) | candidate division CPR2 bacterium GW2011_GWC2_39_10
AGGACTGATCAATATTCACAGAGGTATTAAAAAAGAATTAAAGTTAAAGATTATTAATGAAATATTGGGGAAATAGCCTCACAAAAACCGCATTAAGCCTTATAATGCTATTGATTGGAGACAAAATGGAAATATTAGAAGTTTTTGATTTAGATGGCAATCATATTGGGGAACAAGAAAGGAAATCTTTTTACGCAGAAACTAAAGCCGAATTTTTGGAAATGGGTAGGGTTTCAAGACAGGTAAAAACTATTCGGCTTATGCTTATGAACTCAGACGGTCGGATTTATGTCCAAAAAAGAAGCAAACTAAAGAATGAAAATCCGGGTCTTTACGATAAAACGATTGGAGGCCATGTATCAAAAGGTCATTCATATGAGCTTACGGTAACAAAGGAATGTGCCGAAGAGCTTGGATTTCCGGCAGCAGTTATGCCAAATGACCAATTTGTGCAGGCTGTTAGTAATACCGATCTAAATATTATTGGTCTTTTTAAAGAGATTGAAGTTGTTAATAGTTATTTATCAACAAGAATAAGCAAAGACGGTACTAGTTTTGCACAGTCATATTTAAGTGCTTTCTTTGTGGGTTATTATGATGGTCCGATTAAATTCTCGGATGGTGAAAGCTCCGGAATCGAAGTGTTTTCAATGGACGAGCTCGAAGAAGATATTAAAAACAATCCACAAAAATACACTAAAGATTTGATATATTTTATTTCTACATACAAAGAGTACTTAGTACCGATTAAGAAGAATTAAGCGAAGAAATAGTCGTTGAGCATTATGTCATCGGAAATGAGTCATTTAAAAATCCCTCGTTAAGAGGGATTTTTTACTTGTTCTTTGTTTATTTGGCAATCTTTGATTGCGTTTTGATGCATTTGGTGCAAGCTTTTAATTTTAAGGCAATATTTCCAACTTCAATAGTTGTTTTTTGCAAATTGGGTTGCCATCTTTTTTTAGTTTTTCGGTGGGAATGGCTGACAGCAAAACCGGACTGAGAACCCTTACCGCAAATTTGACATAAATTGGCCATATAAAACTCCATAAATCATTGAATAAAATCGAATAAAATGATATCATAAAGAAGTTAAAAAGTCAACTATATGGAATTTAGTATTATATCTTTAATTTTAAGCATCATTGCTTTTTTGGTGGCCATCACTATTCATGAGTTTGCTCATGCTTGGACGGCTAACTATTTAGGCGACAATACCGCCAAGCATGATGGTCGGGTTACTTTAAATCCCATTACGCATTTTGATCCAATTGGGTCTTCCATGATTTTAATTGGACTTGTTCTGCAGGCGTTTGGTATCAGCGCTACATTATTTGGTTGGGGCAAACCGGTTCCGGTTAACCCCGGGCGCTTTAAAAACCCCAGAACGGGCTGGGCGCTTGTATCTTTTGCCGGGCCTTTGTCCAACCTGGCTCTTGCCTTAGTTTTTAGTTTGGTCGTCAAAATGACCGGTAATTTAACCTTTGCCAATATTCTTGAACCATTCATAATATTGAATGTTGTTCTTGCCGTATTTAACTTAATTCCTATCCCGCCCCTTGACGGCTCCAAAATCCTATATGCATTTTTGCCGGAAAGCGTTGATATTCATCAGCTGGAAACCGCCGGGCCATTTATTTTGCTCTTCCTAATTTTTACTGGTACTTTGCATACAATAATTTGGCCGGTAATTTCCATGGCAATGGGGCTGTTTGGGATTGGTACTATCTAACTTAATCTTCCGGGGTGTGGCGTAGTTGGTAGCGCGCTGGGCTGGGGGTCCAGAGGTCGCAGGTTCGAATCCTGTCACCCCGACCAAATACAGGAACCAGTAATCAGGAAACAGCAAATTATAATCTGGAAAATTATATTTCGCAGCCGTATTCTTTTAACAGTTTTTTCTTTAGGTCTTTAACGGGGATTCTTTCTTGATTCATGCTGTCTCGATCTCTTAGGGTAACCGTATCATTTTCTAGGGTATCAAAATCGATTGTAATGCAATACGGGGTACCAATTTCATCCTGTCTTCGGTATCTTTTGCCGATGTTGCCGTTGTCGTCAAATTCGGTCATCATAATCGGCTTTAAGTCCTCATAAATTTCCCGGGCTTTTTTAACAAGTTCCGGTTTGTTTTTAAGAAGCGGGAAAACGGCGGCCTTAATTGGAGCCAATCTTTTGTCAATTTTTAAAACGGTCCGAGTTTCGCCGTTAACCGATTCTTCCGTATAGGCATTGTCTAAAAACATCAACAATATTCTGTTTAAGCCTGCAGATGTTTCCATAATATGAGGAATAAATCTTTCCTTGGTTTCTTCGTCCAAATAGTTAAGGTCGACGCCGGAAAACTTGGAATGCCTGGACAAGTCCCAATCTCCTCTGGCATGAATGCCTTCCACTTCCTTAAAGCCGCCAAGACTGGCAAAATTATATTCGACGTCATAAGCTTCCGAGGCGTAGTGGACCAATTTTTCATGTTTAGCCCAGCGGATTTTATCAGATGGGATTCCGTATTCTAAGTACCAATTCCATCTAAGCTCTTTCCACATTTCATAATTTTTCTTCATGTCTTCCGGTTTTAGGAAATACTGCATTTCCATTTGTTCAAATTCTCTGGTTCTAAAAATAAATTGTCTGGCCACAATTTCGTTTCTGAAGGCTTTTCCAATTTGAGCAACACCGAAGGGAAGTTTCGGGTGGAGGGTGTCTACGATATTTTTATATTCCAAATAAATGCCGCCGCAAGTTTCCGGCCTCAAATAAACCACATTTCCCTCGCTTAAAGCTTCGGTGGGGGAGCCAAGGTTGGATTTTACCATTAAGGAAAACCTCTTAGCTTTTGTAAGGTCAGTTGATCCGCAAGCGGCGCATTTTAATTTGCCTTGTTTTTTTAGCTCGTCTAATTTCTCATTAACAAAATCAATTGTTTCTCTGTCGGCCATAATTCCATGATCTTCTAAGATATGGTCGGCTCGCATCCTTGCTTTGCATTTTTTACAGTCAATTTGAGGGTCGTCAAAGCTTTCAACGTGGCCGGAGGCTATCCAAGTCCGCGGATTCATAAAAACGGCGCTGTCGAGTCCGTAAACGTCTTCTCTTAGCTGAACCATATGCTTCCACCAAGCATTTTTTATATTGTCCTTTAAAATTATGCCGTAATGGCCATAGTCGTAAATGGCTGACAAGCCGCCATAAATTTCTGATGACGGGTAAACAAATGCTCTTCTTTTTGCGAAAGAAACAATTTTATCATACATATTGATATTAATTATAGCATATATTTTTAATTTTTAAAATTGCCAAAAGTGTAGTAAAATCAATGGATGAATGAAGTAGAATTATTGGAAATATTTACAGATGGGGGAGCAAGAGGAAACCCGGGGCCTGCCGGTATTGGCGTGGTTTTTCGTGTTAAAGGCACAACCATTGCTTCTTTTAAGGAATATATTGGCGAAACCACTAATAATCAGGCGGAATACAAGGCCGTTTTGTTAGCCTTAAAGCATCTCAAAGATTTTCATTACAAGGCAGTTAATTTTTATTTGGATAGTCTGTTGGTCGTAAATCAGGTAAACGGCATTTATAAAGTTAAAAATGAGGAATTAAGACCGTTGTACCAACAGATTAAAGACAATTTATTTTTCGAAAACGTTAAATTTCAGTATATCCCTCGGGAAAAAAATCAGGAGGCCGATAGATTAGTAAACCAGGCTATTGATGAGCATTTAAAAAACCAATCTTGACAAATTGTTAATAAAAGTATATTATATTTTTGCTTAGTCAGCTGGATGGTCGCCCAAACCCAATGCTTCGCATTGGAAGCACTAAATTCTAAATCACAAATTCTAAACAAATTCAAATGATCAAAAAACTAAAAAAATGTTTAGAGATTATAAATTAGGATTTAGAATTTTCATTGCGTAGCAATGGTTAGGGGAGGAAAGTCCGGGCACCGTAGAGCAGGATGGTTCCTAACGGGAACCGGGAGTACATTGTTTGTGTTTGTTCTTAAGACAAATTTAAGCAATCAAGTCTAGGGAAAGTGCCACAGAAACAAAACCGCTCCGACTTTACGTCGGAGTAAGGGTGAAAAGTGAGGAAGTAAGACGCCTCTCTCGTCATGGTGACATGAACGAGTGGTAAACCCCATTCGGTGCAAGGCCGGTGGACTAATTAAACTAACTATCTGCTCGATAGGGTTTAGGCAGTCCGGCCGCATGAGGCTAATGGCAACATTAGTCCTAGATAGATGATCATTTAAACAGAACCCGGCTTATAGGCTGGCTGAGCAACCTAAAAACCACTCCCGAAGAGTGGTTTTTAGGTTTTGCTTCAGACTAAGAACTAAATATGCTAGTATTGGTATGATAAAAGGAGATGAAATGATTAACAAAGAAAGGTTGACCCAAAACTTTCTTAAGCTTGTTCAGATTGATAGTGAGTCAGGCGAGGAAGAAAATATTATTTCTTATTTAAAGGATGAGCTAAAAAGGTTAGGTTTTAATTCCGAGATAGATAAAACGGGAAACCTTGTTGGCTGTAATTCTAATGAGCCAAAACTTTTATTACTAGCTCATGTTGATACTGTCAAACCCGGTAAGAAAATTAAGCCTATTGTAACCGAAGATGGAATTGTTAAAACTGATGGATCGACAATTTTGGGAGGTGATAATAAGAGTGGTATCGCAGCAATTTTAGAGATATTAGAACAAATAAATGAAAATAATATAAAGGCTAATTTAGAAATTGCTTTCACGGTTCAAGAAGAGACCGGCCTTATAGGTTCGGCTAATCTTGATGTTTCCAAGATCAAATCAAAAAATGCCATTAATTTAGATGGTAAATTTGGTAATGTTGATTCTACCGAGCCAGCAATTATGCAATTCGATATAGTAATTAACGGCAAGGCAGCTCATGCTGGTCTGGCTCCAGAAAATGGCATAGACGCTGTCAAAATAGCTGCTAATGCTATTTCGGAGATGGAATTGGGGCGAATAGACGATGAGACAACAGCCAATGTTGGATTAATAAAAGGTGGAGCGGCTAGAAATATTGTGCCGGAAAAGATAATTATTGAAGCAGAGGTTAGAAGTCGAAATGATGAGAAATTTAAGAAAGTATGTGAACATACTAAAAAAGTCTTTGAGACAGCAACTAAAGAGTACGGTGGTAAGATTGAGATAAATTGCATGCAAAGAAGCCGTATTTATTCATTGAGCAGAGATCAATATATTGTTGATGTTATTATCAAAAGTTTCCAGAAGAACGGTAGGGAAGCAAATTTTATTCCTAGTGGAGGCATCACGGACGCAAATAACATGAATTATTTTGGAATCCAGTGTGTTACTGCGGGAGTTGGCGGTGAAAACATTCATTCCACGGAAGAAACTTTGAAGATTGATGACTTGATATTGGGAACCCAAATTATTTATGATGCTGTGAAGGAGATCGCCATTTAATTTCTTATAGGGCTATTTATCAAAAAACCATCCATACGGATGGTTTTTATATGTTTCCTGTTAACTGATTTAGTGGCACCCACTACAGCCGCCGCATCCGCCAGACCCGCAGCCGTGTCCGGTTGATTTGGAGGAAAATGAACTTACGGCCACCTTAGTAATTTTTTTACTATTGCAAGAAGGACAAGCCGCTTTACCTTCGGAATTAGGGTGTATTAAAAGTTCAAAGTCTGCACAACACTCGCTGCAATGGTATTCAAAAAGAGGCATTATTTTTTAATTTCCTTAACAACCGCTTCAAAGGCGTGAGGTTTTCTAACAGCAAGTTCGGCCAAAGTTTTTCTATCTAACTTAATTCCCGCCTTTTTTAAGCCGCCAATAAATTTGCTGTAAGATAAGTCATAGCCCGTTAAAGCTGCATTTATTCTGGTGATCCAAAGGCTCCGAAAATCTCTTTTTCGCGTTTTTCGGTCACGATATTGGTAAGTCCATGCCTTAAGTAGGGCTTCTTTAGCCTTTTTTACGCTTGTTCTTCTAAGACCCTTCATGCCTTTAGTGGCTTTTAAAATTTTCTTATGTTTTCGTTTGGTAACGGTTCCGCGCTTAACTCTCATTAATTATACTCCTAACATTTTCTTTACGTTCTTTTTATCACCCGCAGCTAAATCAGAAGACATGCCCAGCCTTCTTTTTCTATTGGCAGATTTCTTCTCTAAAAGATGACTTCTAAAAGGGCTTTTTTTAGTGATCTTTTTTCCGGTTATTTTAAATCTTTTTTTAGCGGCGCTTCGCACCTTTAACTTAGGCAATTATACCTCCTATAGATTAACCTTCCACTTTCTCCTTCTAGGGGGGGCCTGTCTCGTCACCAAGGCGGGCCAAGGCGGAGCGGGGTGAGGTTTTTTCGTGTTTTAGTATTATGACAAATTATTTTTTAGGTGTCAAGATTAAATTCATCTCGCGCCCCGCAGAACTAATAGGACCTTCTTTGTCTCCCTGATCTTTCACTTTATCAAAGAATTTTTCCATTACCACATTTCCGAGTTCTTTATGGACTATTTCTCGTCCCCGAAACATCAAAGAAAGCTTAACCTTGCTTCCTCTTTCTAAAAATTTAGCTGCATGATTTGCTTTGGTTATAAGATCGTGTTCGCCAATTTTTAAACGTAGTCTAATGGTTTTTACCTCGGTGGTTCTTTGTTTTTTCTTTTGGCGTTCTTCTTGTTTTTTTATCTCGTAACGGTATTTATCCCAATCTATCAGTTTGGCAACCGGCGGTTTTGCGGTAGGCGAAACTTCGACTAAATCATAACCTCTTTCGTCGGCAATTTGCTGGGCTTCCTTGGTTGCAATAACTCCTACTTGCTCACCTTTTTCATCTATGAGTCTGAGTTCCGGAACGTTTATGTGGTTGTTTATGCGGATTCTTTTTATGTGAGTACTCCTTTAATTCTCCAAGATTATAGCAAAAAAAAGCCTTTTTGTAAACAAAATTAGAAGATTGATCCCACTATGATTCTAATTTTTTTGTTTGCTATAGATATTTCGGCCGGTGTTGCGCCAATATATTGGTCGTCGGCGGCTACCGAAATGTTGTTTGATTTAAGATAAATATGGTTGCCGTAAAGCGTTGAGTTGTGATTCGCTAAATAAGAAAGATCGCCGGTTTTTATAAATTTAATTTTTTCGGTCTTAGGAACGTTTTCTTGCAGACTAATCATGAACGCTTTGTCGCTTTTTTGAAAAGAAACATTTGTAATATGAATATTAATGCCCTTAAAGTCTCCTTTAATAGATTTGTCTATTTCAAAACGCATTGTAAACGGGTTAAAACTTTTAGAGTTTTTTAAAATCCCTAAATTATGCTTTACTTTGGACACAATTTGTTTTGGTGTTGATGGAAAATTTTTCCTAATATCAGCTTCAAGACCAATAGCAATTTTATTTATAAAGTAACGGTTGCCACTTGCGGTGACAACTTCGCCGATATTTAGGCGGCGCGTTTTCCTGGCGGCCAGTATTTGACAGGCCTCCATCCAGTCGGGAATGCCCAAAGAAGAAGCTAAGGTATTAGTCTTGCCAACAGGGATTATGCCAAAAGCTGTTTTGTCGTTCGGCATATAATTTAAGACTTCATTGGCGGTGCTATCGCCACCTATGGCAACAATAGTGGAGTAGCCTTTTTTAATGCCAATTTCGGTAAGTTTGGGAATGTCTCCCGGTCCGGTACTTTTTACGAACTCACCGGCAATACCCAAATTGCTTAAAATTCCTTTAAGCTTTTCTTGGATTTTGTTTATTTTGCCGTTTCCGGCAGACGGATTGATGATGTAATAATACATTATTCAAAAAATGGTTTTATGTCATTATCTTTATTTTGGACTTCGGCGGCAGTTTTAAGCGGCGGTTCTTTGGTGCCTTTCATAGAGCTTTGTCCCTCGAAGAAGGCGCCGGCGTCAATGGAGAGCGAAGCGGATTTAATATTGCCTAGCACTTTGCCCGTTTGTGTTATTTCTACCGAGATTTCAGCATCTATATCGCCCTCGAGATTGCCGGATATTACGACGTTTTTGGCTTTAATGCCGGCACTGACAATTGCTCCGTGTCCAATAGTAACGGTGCTTTCCGAGTCGATATCGCCGGTTAGTTCACCGTCAATAACAATATCGTGTTGGCTTTTTAAATTGCCTTTTAGTTTTACCGTATGGCCGATTACGGTTTCTTGCGACCCCATCTTAAAAAAATCATCTTTTTTTGCCATATTTACCCCTTATTTTTTTCTTTAGTTGCTAATATTATAGCCTCTTTTTCTTCATCCGCTAAGTTGTATTTTGAATCACCGCCCGAGATTGGCTTTGCATAAATTCTATCGCCGTCACGACCATGAATGCTGGTTACAACAAAGCCATCATTTTCCGTATTTAAAAGTGTCAGGGAAAACGACTGATCTCCTCCGGTGTCGTTAAAGGGATTAAATCTTAAAAGACCAAGTTTGTAAAAGCCGCTATTGGCAATTTTTGATGTCAACTTATGCCTTTTTTCAAGATCGGCATATTTTTTATTAATGCTATCCAACTCTTTTAATGTTTCGTTTAAGATAGTCACAACATCTCCGTTTTTAACTTCGGAAAAAAGCCTTTTGCTTCTCGAAACTATATTCTTAACCGTAATTTGAAGATAAGCAGTCCATGCGAGGAGCCCGAAAGTAATTGCTCCAAAAAATATTACCAAATTTGTTTCTGTCATAGTATTATTATATATACCCTAAATTGCGCTGTAAAGAAACTAAATGATAATGTATAATACCAAAAAATAAAGGAGTATAAGAAATGGCAAAGAAGAAAAAAACAAAGAAGTACCATTTAGACCATTTAATAAAAAAAATTGAGACTAAACCTCAAAAAGCAAAATCGGAAGAAAGTAAGTTTAAAAAAGAGATTACTCCTGAAATTAAAAAACAGTCAGACGATCAGATTTATTTTAAAAAAGATTTAAAAAAAGTGATTATTGTCGGTAGCTCGTTTGTATTACTTATTGTTGCCCTAGATTTGATAATAAACTACACTCATCTTTTAGATCCGGTGCTTAAATTATTTAAAATTAAATAATTTAGGAAACAGTAACCAGTAACCAGGAAGCAAAGAAATAGTATTGTCCCGATGTGTCTATTCAGCACACACCGGGTGTGTGCAGTACATAATTTAGAATTAAGAATAACGAATTATGAATCAGGTATAGAAATGATGAATACAGAATAAAGAAAGAAAAAACTAAATTCTAAATTCAAGATTTCCATTCTTGGAATTTTATACGAGATTATTTATTCTTCTTTTTTAACTGGCGCTATTCATAACGTAGGGCTTCTAACGGATTTAGCCTTGATGCTCTTCTGGCCGGCCAAATTCCGGCGAAGGTGGAAACTAAGAAGGCGAAAACTACCACGCCAATTGCAAAAATTGGCGGCGTGTAAAACAAGTGTCCGGGTATCTGGTCTGCCGGACCGGCTTTAGAAGCCAAATAATTTATAATAACCTCAAGCAACCGGCCGATTCCCCATCCAATGGTGATTCCAAAAGTTCCGCCCATTAGCCCAATTGTTGCGGCTTCGGCGGTGAAGATTCTGGAGCAATCTTTATCCCTGCCGCCAATAGCCTTCATAACGCCTATTTCGTGAGTCCTTTCTAGAAGTGAAATAGTCATGGTGTTGAAGATGCCAATTGCGGCAACAAATAAGGCTACCATGCCAAATGCGCCTAGAATTCCGTTTATAATTGCAAAAGCTAGGTTTATGGCCGATAGCTGATTTTTAATGACGCTGGTTGAAAAACCCATGGATTCAATTATTTTTTTGACTTCCGGTAATTGTTCCTGAGTTTTAACTTTAATTTTAATATTGTAGTAATTGCTATTCATATCGGCAAAGACCTTGAAAGGCGAGTAGCCGATTTTGCCCGGAGACTCGTCATTTAAAACATCTACCACTTTTAGCTCTACGTCCATTGTTTTTGTCGAATCGTCTTGGCCAATGCCGGTAATGTTGAATTTAAAAGACTTGCCAATTATAGTATTTTGATCCTCTTTAAGGTCGTCGACCAATTTTTTATTAACAATAATTTCCTTGGCCGATTCATCAGTAAATTGTTTGCCGTTCTTAGTTTTTAAATCATAAACCTCAAAATGGCTGGGCTCAATGGCATATATGGCCGGCGCCAAACCTTCGTATCCATCAATAGAAGCGGAAAAATAATAACTCGGAGTAACAACATCCACGTTGGGGATATCCTGTAATTTTTTCACCAAAGTGGCATTAAGATTTTTAGATTCCTCTTTATTTTTACTATTTAAAGTAATCACCTTCAAAGCTTCAAGGTTGGTGGTTTTTCTAATTACCAGTTTCTGGAGACCAAAACCTAAAGTAACTAAAAAGACGATTGTTGATATGCCAACTACAACACCGGAAACAGTAAGAAAGGTTCTTAGCTTGTTGCGCATCAAGTTTCCTATGGCAATTCTTAATACGTCGATGATCTTCAATTTTTTACCTCTGCTTCTTCTTCTTTATTTTCGGTTTCTTTGGGGGTGGCTGGCGCTGTTTCCGGCTTTTCGGCAGGTGGTTCTTCTAGGGCCTCGCTTTTTGATTCATCTTTCGACTCATTATCTAGAGAAAAACTATCCGCTTTTGAGGCAGAAGATTTGCCTTTTTCGTTAAAAGTTACGGCGTGGGCGTTTGCTTCCACTTTTATAACTTTACCGTCCTGCATCCAAAAAACCCTGTCCGCAAATTGAAGGTAATCCGGGTTGTGAGTGATTAAAATAACCGTCCTTTTGGATTTTCTATTTAGAGAAACCAAGAGCCGCATAACATCATCGGCTGATTTAGAATCCAAATTACCGGTTGGCTCGTCAGCAAGCATTATCCACGGGTTGGCAACAAGTGAACGGGCAATGGCAATTCTTTGCTGCTGACCACCTGAGAGTTGATTTGGCGCCCTGTTTTTGTATTTGCTCATCCCAACAATTTCCAGTAAATTTTCCGCTCTTTTTATTCTTCTTCCTTTGCTGATTCTTGCAAAAGCAAGCGGAAGTGAAATATTTTCTACCACGTTCATGGTTTGAATTAAATTAAAAGCCTGAAAGACCATACCTATTTTGGTTCTTCGATGCTGTGCCAATTCATTAGAATCAAGTTTGGCTAGATCTTCGCCGCGGATTAAAATGCTGCCGGTAGATGGCGGCTGCAGTCCGGCGATCATGCTCATTAATGTTGACTTGCCGCAACCGGATACCCCAAAAAAGACAATAAATTCACCGGAATATATTTCCAGGCTAACTGATTGCAAGGCCTGTACTTCAATATCTCCAAGCATAAATTTCTTGGATAAATTATTTATTTTTATGACGGGTGCCTTGGCCATTAAAAGAAATACCCTCCCTTAATAATTATTATAAGTGAGAATGGGTTTGAGTGAAAGAGTTTTTCTGTCGATATTGGAGAGCTTCTAAAACATGTTCCTCTCTTATGTTCTCGCTATTTTCTAAATCGGCTATAGTCCTTGAAATTTTTATGATTCGATGATAAGCCCTGGCCGAAAGCGCCATTTTTTCGGCAGCCATTTTTAAGGTTTCCTGAATCTTTTTGTCCAGCACGCAATAGGTTTTTAAATCTTCGTTTGTCATTTCGGAGTTTGTCAAAATATTTTGGCTGGCAAATCGTTTAAACTGAATTTCCCTTGCGAAAGATACCCTTTCCCTTACGATTTCAGAACTTTCTCCTTCTTTTAGACTTTGCATTTCTTCAATATTAATTCTGGGAACTTCTAAATGAAGATCAATCCTGTCTAAAAGGGGTCCTGAAATTTTGCTTTGATACTTAATTATGGCCGATTGGGCACAGCGGCATTCTTTCTTGGAGTCGCCGAGATTTCCGCAAGGGCAGGGATTAGTTGAGGCGACCAGAATAAATTTTGCCGGATATTTAATGGATCCTTGAGCCCTCGAAATTACAATGCTGCCTTCTTCCAGGGGTTGTCTTAAAACTTCCAAAACGGTTCGCGGGAATTCGGCTAGCTCGTCTAAAAACAAAACACCTCTATGGGACATCGATATTTCTCCGGGCTTCGGATTTTTACCTCCGCCGATAAGAGAGATATTTGACGCTGTGTGGTGCGGAGACCTAAAGGGTCTAGTCTTTTTTAAGCCTTCGTTTTCTTCAAGTGTTCCGGCAACCGAATAGATTTTGGTTATTTCAATTGCTTCAGAGAGGCTAAGTTCGGGTAAAATGCCCGGCAAACTTTTAGCCAGCATAGTTTTTCCCGACCCCGGAGGTCCAAAAAACAAAATATTATGACCACCGGCGGCGGCAATTTCCAAGGCTCTTTTGGCATGAAGTTGACCCTTAATTGCCGAGATATCCAGATAATGGTTTTCTGTATGGCCGGAAAAAGGTTCGATTCTTTCCGGAATTAGCCTTTTTTCGTTATTTAAGTGGAAAATTAAATCTTTAAAATTTGAGAGGCCAAAAGTTTTCAGGTTGTTTTCCGGTATTTCTTTAACATTAGAGGACGGCACATAAACTTCGCTAACTTTTAGTTTCTCAGCTTCTAAAATGATCGGCAAAATTCCGTTAGTATGCCTTAGGCTGCCATCTAAAGAAAGTTCACCGAGAGCCAGAATTTCATTAAAATTTGCCTTAACTTGTACGGAAGCGGCCATAATTCCAAGGGCAATTGGCAAATCATAGGCCGGTCCTTCTTTGGGAATGTCCGCCGGGGCCAAATTAACGGTTATTCGGTTTTGAGGAAAGCGAAAACCGCTGTTTTTAATGGCTGCCCTTACCCTTTCCTTAGCTTCTTCAACCGCTTTGTCCGGCAGTCCAACAATAATAAATGCAGGCAAACCATCGGAAAGATCAACTTCAATTTGCATTTTAATTATTTTAAGCCCCCATGTGGTTGCTGATTTTATCTTTGCTAAGGCCATATACAAATTATACACGGAAAAAGGTACAATCTTCAAGACAATTGACGGTTGCCAAAAAAAGACTTGTGTGATATCATTTAGTATCCTCTTGCCAATAACAAAGGGCACATTTGGGTAAGTAGGTAAAATTAAACAGGACTTACGCAAAATAGCGCATCTATCCAAGCCAGAACCAAGTGAGATAAAATCTCTTTTCTCTACTGGAAGCATATCCGTAGATACGCTGACAGGAGAAAAAGGGATTTTAGCCGCTTGGTTTGGTTTGGGAAAGAAAGAGGGCGAAAGGGAATATGGCCAGAATTTGGGTTCCCAGCCTTTTTAAAAGCCTAACAACCAAATACCTGCACAGCTTGAATTGGCAAAAAATAACTCGAAACTTTCTTAAGCTTGTTTTGATTTATTTGCTTTTGGAACCTATTTTGATACCCACCTTAGTTAGCCTTGAGGCTAATTCCAATTCAAAAAATAAACCGAAAATAGTTAAGCGGATTTTATCAGCTTATACAATAAAATCTCAGTATGCCGAAGCGAATATTCAGAATGCCTCCTATTTACCTTCCAGCGGTTATGCCTGGCCCGTGAGGGGAGGGTTAACCCAGTATTTCCACTACGGACATCCGGGGCTCGATATTGCGCTGCCTTCAGGCAACCCTTGTGTTGCTTCAAAAAGTGGCATTGTCGAATATGCAGGATGGAGTAAAGGTTACGGAAATAATGTTGTTTTGTCCCATCCCGATGGTTCAAAAACCAGATACGCGCATTTTTCGGTAATTTTGGTTAAAACCGGACAAGGAGTTACCCAGGGTCAAGCAGTTGGTAAAGTTGGCAGTACGGGTTGGAGCACCGGCCCCCATGTTCATTTTGAAATTTACGAAAAAGGAATAGCAGTTAATCCTTTAGCAAGGCTAAAGTAAGACAGAATTAAGAATAATGAATTATGAATTAAGTATGTCAATGTAGAATAAAAGAAAGAAAACTATATTCTAATATTCCATATTCCCATTCTTGGGGCTTTATACTAAATTCTTTATTCTGTATTAGTTCTGTGCTAGAATAATCGGCATGAAATATTTTATTTTAGTTTTGGGCTGCCAAATGAATAATTCTGATGCTCTGAGAATAGAGACGGTTCTAAACGGCTTGAGATATGAAAAAACGGGGAAAGAAAAAGATGCTGATTTGATTGTGGCAGTTGCTTGCTCCGTTCGGCAATCCGCCATTGACCGAATTTACGGCAAGGTTAGAAATTGGCAAAAGGAAAAAAATAAAAGAAAGCTTGTAACGGTTTTAACCGGATGCGTACTTCCGGCAGACAAGAAAAAATTTTCCAAAGTTTTTGATTTGGTTTTTAATATCGAAAACCTGCCATTGCTTTCTAAAATGCTTAATAATTTAGAAGAAGCAAATGTTAAGGAAAGAGGGGAGTATTTAAAGCTAAAATCCATGCATAGCTCCGGCTTCCAATCTCTTGTTCCTATAATGACGGGATGTAATAATTTTTGTGCTTACTGCGCCGTTCCTTTTACCCGTGGCCGGGAATATTCAAGACCGATTGAAGATATTATTTCAGAAGTAAAAGAACTTGTAGAAAATGGCTGCAAAGAAATAACCTTGCTTGGCCAAAACGTTAATTCTTACGGAAATGATAAAAAAGATTTGCCGAATTTTGCCGAACTTTTATCGAAAATCAATGATGTTCCGGGCGATTTTTGGATTAGATATATTACTTCGCATCCCAAGGATATGTCCGATGAACTGATCAAAAAATTTGTTCAGTGTTCAAAGGTTTGCGGATATTTGCATCTCCCATTGCAAGCGGGAAGCGACCAAGTCCTAAAAAACATGAATCGTAATTATACGTATGAGCATTATAAAGATTTGATAGAAAAAGTAAGAGCTGAAAAGTTGGATATTGCTATTTCAACCGATATCATCGTGGGCTTTCCGGGGGAGACAATTGAACAATTTGAGGATTCGATGAAAGCTTTTGGGGAAATTAAATATGACATGGCTTACATCGCTCAGTATTCTCCGCGCTCCGGCACTAAGGCCGCTACTTTTGACGACAATGTAGATAAAAAAGAAAAGAAACGCAGACTAAAGGTCCTTACCAAAATTTTAGCGGGTACCGCATTGGAAAAAAATAAAAAATATGTCGGTAAAACGGAAAAAGTTTTGGCGGAAAAATTTGAGAAAGGGTTATTATTCGGTCATACCGATTCTTTCAAATTGGTTGCAATCTCCGGAGGAAGTAAGAATTATGTCGGCCAGTTTGTTATGGTAAAAATTATATCTGCAAACCCCTGGGCGCTAGAAGGAAAATGTCTATGATAATGTCAAATTTCAAATATCAAATGCCAAATAAAATTCAAATGCTAAAAATCCTAAATACTAAGCACCTGTCTCGACTGGCGTCTTGCCAAGGCGGACCAAATTCTAAACAAATAATAATATCAAATGTTCTAAACGTTTTAATAACTGAGATTCTTGACCCATCGGGTCATCAACCGAAGGTTGAGAAATTGTTTAGTATTTAGGTATTAGGATTTATAATTTTAAGTAGTTTATCATTTTTTTGTCTATTAATTAATTCGTAAAAAACGTTAAAATATAATCATGGAGAAACCTATGATTGTCATTATTGGTCCTACGGCGAGCGGAAAAACTTCGCTTTCTATTAATCTTGCCAAGAAATTTAATGGCGAGATTGTTAACGCGGATTCTCAAAACGTTTATCGGGAAATGGACATTGGTACGGCTAAACCGAGTATTGAGGAACAACAGGAAGTGCCGCATCACATGTTAGATATTGTGGACCCGGATCAGGAATTTAATGTTGCGATTTATAAAAAAATGGCTAAGGAGGCTATTGGTAAAATTCAAGAAGCGGGAAAAATACCTTTTTTGGTTGGTGGAACCGGACTTTATATTGACGCCTTAATTTATAACTATCATATTCCGGAAGTAAAACCGGATAACAAATTAAGGGCTGAACTTTCTTTAAAGGATAACGATGAGTTGGCGGCAATTTTGGATGAGTTAGACCCGGAGGCGGCCGGCACCATTGATCCTAATAACCGTAGGCGGGTAATTAGAGCAATAGAAATTATTAAAGGCTCCGGTAAGCCACTTTCGGCCATGCGGTCAATGGAAGGCAAGCCGGAAAATGTTTTAATGTTGGGGACGGCTTTTTATGAAAAAGAAGAGCTTTACGAGAGAATAAACTTGAGGGTAGATCAGATGTTTGAGGAGGGTTTTTTGGAGGAATTTAAAGAACTTGCCGATAGCTATCCTTGGGATATTCCGGGTTTTAATGCCTTGGGATATCGTCAACTTGCCTTATATTTCAAAAAAGAGATTGATTTGTCTATGACAATGGAGACAATCAAAAAAGAAACCAGAAATTACGCCAAACGCCAGATGACATGGTTTAAGAGGAACAAGGATATTGTTTGGGTGAGAGACGAATTTCAAGCTTTCGATATAGTTGAGAAATTTATTGCTCAATAGTCTTTAATTCAAAAATCAAATCTCAAAAGTCAAAATGATAAATTAAAAGTCAAAATTTTTTAATTATTAATTATCATTATGATCTTTGATTTTTGCATTTTGATTTGGTCTATTTTGAGTTAAAATAGAACCATGAGATTATTTATTGCTCTTTGGGTTGGCAAATTTTTGTTGTTTTTGACCAGGAAAACCAAAAAGGGTGGCGGAACGGCATTGCCCGGGCTTATTGCCTTAAAAATTGATCCCAGGCTGGTTAAAAAAATTACTGCCAAGCTGCAAACGGGGTCTATTCTTGTAACCGGCACTAACGGCAAAACGACAACATCTAAATATATATTCGAGATTTTAAGGCAATCGGGCTTTAAGGTCATTTCCAACCGATCAGGCTCAAACTTAATGCGTGGTGTGGCCTCAACCCTAATTGAGAAATCAACTATTTTTGGAAGGCCAAGAGGCAACATTGGTCTTTTTGAAATTGATGAAGCTGCCATGCCCGATGCCACTAAATTCTTAAATCCAAAAATTGTTATCGTTAACAATCTATTTAGGGATCAATTAGACAGATATGGAGAGTTAGATAAAACGGCGTCACTCATTGCCGATTCCGTTAAAGACTTAAAAAACATAACACTGCTCTTAAATGCAGACGATCCGTTAGTCGCTTCACTTGGAAAGAATGTTGGTTCTTTAACTACGGTCTTGTATTTTGGACTTGAAGAAGATAACTACAATGCATCTTCTTTGGCTTCTTTCGATTCCAAAGACTGTCTATTTTGCGGTCAGGAGCTTGTATTCGACAAAAGATATTACGGCCATCTTGGTATCTACCATTGTTCCAATTGTAAATTTGCTCGTCCGGAGCCGGATTTTGTAGCTTCGGGAATAGAAATTAAAGGTGTAAGGTCAGCGAGGGCAAATTTTTCCCACGCGAACGACATTCTTGCAGCCCAATTGAAGTTATCGGGGATGTATAATATTTATAACGCTCTCTCGGCATATGCGGCAGCCAAAGTGTTAGACATTGACAACAATACTATCCGGCAAGCCTTGGAAGTGGTTGCGGCGGCATTTGGCCGAATGGAAAGAATTGAAGTTGACGGCAAAGAGGTATACATAATGCTTATAAAAAACCCAATTGGGTTTACTCAAGTTATGGAAACATTATCAACCGATCCGGCAGTAAAGAATTATTTTATTGCCCTAAACGACAATTTTGCAGACGGTACCGATATTTCCTGGATTTGGGACGCGGATTTGGAGTCATTATCCAAGGATTTTAAATTTATTGTCAGTTCCGGCATTCGGGCAGAGGATATGACTTTAAGACTTAAATATACCGATCTTGACATCAAAAAAATTGATACTATTAATAATATTACCGAAGCATTTGAAAAGGCTTTATCTTTAACCGGAAATAACGAAACTTTATACGTGATGCCCACATATACGGCTATGTTTACGCTTCGAAACTACTTAAAAGACAAAGGCGTGGTAATGGATTTTTGGGAGGAACAATGAGAAAAATAAAAATCTGTCATTTATACCCGGATGCCATGAACCTTTACGGAGATGTCGGCAACATTATTGCCATTAAAAAAAGGTGTGAATGGCGCGGTTTTGAATGCGAAATTATTGATGTAAAAGTTGGAGATCGGGTAAATTTTAATGACGTTGACATAATATTTATGGGCGGGGGGCAGGATAGAGGGCAGATGACCGTAGCTAAAGATTTAGTCAAAAAGGGAAAACAGATTCGAGAAGCAGTAGAATCGGACATGGCAGTTTTAACCATTTGCGGCGGCTATCAATTGTTTGGAAAATATTTTAAAACAACGGAGGGGGAGGAAATCCCGGGTATCGGAATTTTCGATGCTTTTACCGAAGCGTCAAATCAGCGTATGATCGGCAACGTTTTGGTGGATTGCCGCAGGACCACCTCGCATTGGTCCAATATGCACAAATTCAGTTTGCTGGAAAAAATGCATGCCAGTTTAGTCGGATTCGAGAACCATAGCGGGAAAACCATTTTGGGGCCCGCGGCGTATCCTTTGGGGCATGTAATAAAGGGTTACGGAAATGACGGAAAGGGTACTTTGGAGGGTTGCCAGTATCGCAATGCTTTCGGCACCTATTTGCACGGGTCTTTGCTTCCTAAAAACCCCTGGTTTGCGGATCATTTAATTATTTTAGGCCTAAGGCACAGATACGGGTCGGATTTTGAGCTGCCGGAATTAAACGATGATATTGAAATTATGGCGCATAATGCAGCCAGAGATAGAGTCTATACGGCGAGAGTAGATCATATATAGAAATGTCAAAGCTTGAGCACAAGTGCTGAACCGCCCTCACTTTCCATGTTGTCATTCCCGTGAAAACGGGGATCCAGGAAGTTTGGTCTTGCAATAAAGCTACTGGATTCCCGCCTCCGCGGGAATGACGGCTATGTGACATATTAGTATTTTAAAAGTGAGGGTGGTTCAGGCACAAGTCATTTACTTTTGGTCATAATTTTGCTATATTATGTAAGTTATAGATAGGAAGCAGGAATCAGAAACCAGGAAACACTTGAGTCGTAATATTTTCTAAATTCTTTTGCTTATTGTTTATTGACGTGCGGGCCGGTAGCTCAGCGGCAGAGCAGTTGCCTCTTAAGCAATTGGTCGTGGGTTCGAATCCCACCCGGCCCTCCAAGTGAGACACAACTTAGTTAATATGTAGAAATCCCTATGCCAAGGGATTTTTTAGGTTATAACTTTTCAATAATGAATCGATAAGCAACAAGATTCCTTTTAAGTGAATTCAAGGGCCAAAAACTTGACAAATAAGCATAAATTTAGTATAATCTATCTTCAGTTGAACCTTTACAAAGCCGTAAAGTCGCAACTTGGCTATTAAGAATTTAGTAACCAGCTTGCGGCTTTACTAAAAATTAAGACGATATTCGACCAGGGAGGCGATGCATTTGATTTGGGATGAAGCTCAGAGATATTTCCTATCTAAGCTAGAAGGAAATAGTCATGTATACAAAGATTTGCTACTAAGGCATTTAAAGCTAGTTGTTAATTGGGGTTTAATCATACTAAAGAAACATCTAGAGGCTGACAAAGAGATTACATTAACCTCGATATATCTTCACGATGTTGGCCGTTTGGCAATCCCAAAGCATGAAGATCACGCAGTAGCTTCTGAAGTTATGGCCAGAGAATTTTTAGCCAGTCAAGGCTATCCGCCAGACAAGATTGAAAGGATAGCCCATTGTGTCAGATCACATAGGTGCAATGATGTCCAGCCAGAAACCATAGAGGCAAAGATACTTGCTGTAGCTGATTCGGCTAGTCATCTCACGGATTACGCTTATCTTCATCTAATTCATAGTGGAGAAAAGCAGTATATCCTCGAGAAGCTGGAAAGAGACTATCGAGATATCGGCTTATTGCCAGATATCAAGAAACAGCTTGAGCCTTTGTATCTGGCTTGGGAGCAACTCTTGAAAGTTTTTCCGGATTGGAAACTTGAAGACATCGGAGATATTGTGTAAAGGAGTGGTTGTATGTCATCTGAAAGACAAAAAGCAATTGAGAGTCTAACCTGCTACGCCCTGACAGAGATGGCGGAAAAGTACGGTCCTAATGGTGAAACGCCCTTGGCGTATCACAACCCAGCCCATGTGGCAGAAGTCATGAAAGCCGCTCTAAATATCGGCGATCTGGCTTGCCAACATGGCAAAATCAAGTCCTCAGACCTTGATCTACTTGCAATCGCAGCATTTTTTCACGACATTGAGCAAGGTATGGGATCTGGCGCTAATGAAGATGAGAGTGCATGTATTGCCGCCGAAAAAATGAGAGAGACAGGAGCCTTCTCAGATGAGGAGATTCAAGCAGTTCAGTCGATGATCCGGTCCACAAAGGTGCGTTTTGACGAAAACGGCATCATGCATCAACTGGTTATGGACGTTGGTCACGGCTATCTGCCTCTTATTATGGCGGATGCGGATCTTTCTATCATGGGTGCAGCTCCAGAAGTCTACTGGGATTATATGGAATGGCTTCTTCAAGAGATGAAAAAGACAGCATATCCTTCGAAAGAAAAGCGGCGCGATTTCCTCAAGGGAATAGAAACGCTCTTAAAGAGCCATACTTTCTTTACCGAGGAAGCACAAGCACTCTACGGGAGGCAGGAGGAAAACTTGTTTGTTTGTAGGAAGCTTCTGGCGGAGCTTAAGTAGCAACCTATCGCCAGCATCTTAGGTAATTGCAGCATGTCTACTCAATTCAATTGCAAAAGAAGGAAATTATTGAGAGTAAATAAACATAACTTTTAATAACGGGAAGTATTTGGATAGTGGAGGAGGTAATGGTTATGAAATGGTTTGGGATAATAGTAAGGATTATCTTTAGTTTTTTTGGAATAGGATTTATCCTGATTGGTGTCGCTGCTGTATTTGGATCGCCTTTGGTTGGGTTTACGATTGCCGCAATCGGAATAGAAGTGATTGGCATTGCATCCGCTTGTTTCGGAACCTTCATTTTAGTGAGCGCAGTTCGCGGAAACTTCGAAATATAATATGACCGCTTATTACCTAGTAAATAAAGTATGTAAAAACAGAATTAGGTACAAGACCCCGTCTGCTCATTTGCAGATTGCCTTGAAGGGTCTATTTTTTATTGGCATTTTGGCTGATTGTTTTTCAGATCGCACCTGTTTTATATTCTAAATATTTTTTATAGAAATCATTATTTATTATCTTGGAGTATCTGCATAAATCGATCAATCCACTTCGATACAAAATTCGCTTGGCCCTCCAAATTTATCGAAGATAAATTTGTCCTGAGCGAAGTCGAAGGACATTTTTTTTATAAACACAGACTGTAAGTTTAAAAATCCCTCGTACAAGGGGTTTTTTGATGTTCGATAGTTTCATAAAAATCAATGAATTTCTTCGAGAATAATTACCACTTAAGGAGTAATCGAACATTTAGTCTCGACCAGCTATTCAAATTAGGGTTGCTTTCTCAAAGCTTCTTTCATTTTTGGGCTTAAAATAGTATAATTATTCGAGAATGATGGGAAATATTATAAATGATATAATTCCGCTAGATAGCAGATATGTTCCTTTAGTGCAACAAAAGTATTGTTGTGTTCCTGCTTGTATTTCAATGATTATGCTTAGGAAAGGTATTCCTCTTCTTCCTCAAGAACTGATTGGTTATGAATTAGGGCTGGTAGTTCCAGATAAGGTAGCTAACAAATTTTGGAATCCACGGGTAGGAGAGCCTTATTCTTCAGGTTATGGAACAAATGTTGGTGAAGACAAAATTAATCCCAACACAGCTTTTGCTAAGTTGAATATACCTCTTAAGATGAACTTTAAATACATCGATGAGTTTGATGATGAAGAAAAGTTCTTGGAGTATTTAAAAGCTGTAATGGAAAAAGATAAAGATGTTTTAGCTTGTTTCGATTGGGGCACTTTCTCCGGGAATAAAGAAAAGAAGTGGGGACACGTTTGCTTGGTTGATATGGTTGACTTTAATAAAAAAGAAATAAGGTTGATTGATCCAGGGTATACAGAACCCAAATGGGAAATTGTTTCTATTGAGGTCTTATATGAAGCAATGAAGACCCATACAGCCGAAAATGGAGGCGGCTTTTGGGAAGTAAGGAAAGAGGAGTAATTAAATAATGACCGAAGAAAATACAAATATTATGACGTCTTCAAAAATTTATATAGCTCAATCTAAAATTCCTAATGCTGGACGAGGGGTCTTTGCTGCTATAGCCATAAATAAGGGTGATGTAATAGAAATCTGTCCTGTTTTTGTTCTTCCTCGAAAAGATTATAAAGTTATTAAACAGACGGCCCTAAGAAATTACTATTTTATGTGGGGTAAAGTAACCGTAGGCGTGTGTTTTGGTTTTGGGTCATATTACAACCATTCATATCAAGCTAATGCAACCTATAAGAAAAGAATTAAAGAGCAGCTAATCGATTTTGTTGCCATAAAGGATATTAAAAAGGACGAAGAAATAATCGTAAATTATAATTACGGGAATCCGGATGATCAAAATCCTTTATGGATAAAAGAGATATCAGCCCCAAAGGCAGAAGTATGAATAAAGTAGAAGTAGTCAATAAATTAAAAGAACTATATCCTAAAGCCAATATCGTTCTTAACGATGAAAAAAATCCAACCGAGATTGTTGCTGAAACGGAACCGGACAAGGGTAAGGCAATTGCGGTAATTGATAAGTCAGCGGCTCATCATCACAATTACACAAAAGAAAGATATATTATTCAAAGAGGCTCGTTAGAGCTCTTTGTTGATGGCACAAAGCATGATCTTAAGGAGGGTGATGTATTTGATATTGAACCGGGCCAAGTCCATTATGCAATTGGTAATCAGACTTGGTTTGAAGAGATAAGTACCCCGCCTTGGTCAATAGAAGATCATTTTTTGGAGGAAGAATGAAAACTATACTTTTATTATCACATTATAAAGAAGTGCAAGGTTGGATCAGTCATTTTTAAATAAAAAAAGGTGGCATAATTGCCACCTACAGGTTTGAATTTATAACTATCCTTGCTTTTTGTATTGCGTTTAAATAATCAACCGCCCAATCCGGAGCATAATGGCTTGGGGATCCGTACACCAAAGTATTTAATTGCGACATAATTGGCCCGTCAATAAGCTCTAGTGTATAAACCAAGTTTTTCTGTTTCACTTTATTTTTGGCATTTTCCCAGTAATCGATACCGCCAACGGCGATTTTAATTGAACTTTCGATATCCCGAATTCTTTTGTTTAATCTTTTAATTCGGAATTGGCCGAAAAAAGACGTTTTTGAAATACTGTCTAATTTCTTTTCCCAATTTAGCTCTTTTCTAAATTTCTGTGTTGATTCCAGGGTGTTTTTGTGGTTTTCGATATTGTCGTCAATATAACCAAGTACCTCATCAAGTGCTTGTTCTAAATTCATTCTCCCTCCTTTGTCAACGTGCTTGATTAACCATTTTACCGAATAATTTACTAAAAATCAATTCCAAATTCGGGAGTTTGCCAAGGTTTTATTGACAATTAAATAAAATATTGTTATAATTTCGTTTGCACATTAGGTGGAATGGTTATGATAGTAAATTAAAAAAATAATAATGCATTAATCGGCTTACCGTTGTAATAAAATAGATTGTCATTTAAATTCCTGGCTTAAGGCTAGTTTAAATACATAATTGAACGAGAATGGGGGTGTTCCACATGATTGATTTAAACCAAATTATTGTAGAATTCTTGAAAGCGGCAGGGCTTGATGAAGCTTTTCATTTCCTAGGCGTACGCATAAGTACTGTCGGACTTATATACGTATACACAATTTGTGCCTTAATTTCCGGAGTATATGTGATAATTAGCACATTAGTCGGTGAAGTCTTAGACTTTTTGGATGTTGGTGATGGCAATGGAATGGTGCCGGCAGTAGCTATAGGAACTCTGATATTCTCATCAGTTGGCGGCCTCTCACTTTTTTTTACGCAAACAACGCCGCTTGGCTCTATTGGCTATGGTTTCACTGGAGGCATTGTGACCTTTGCGTTTGCTCTTTTTGTAATGAGGTGGCTTAGCAAAAACCAATCAAACGATATAGTCACGACCGATTCTTTGTTGGGCGAAACAGGGACTGTTCATGAGCGAATAAATAATGGTCCTGGTGTTGTAAAAATGATCCACAATGGGAAGGGGGAGTATTTTAGGGCGTATAGCGGGCAAGTAATCGGTTCAGGAGAACTGGTAAGGATTACAAATGTCCGTAGTTCCAGAGAAGTTGATGTAGAAAAGGTGTAGTTAAAGAATATTGTGAGGAGGGTCTAAGTTGTTAGAACTTATTGGCAGTTTGGGTGGAGTTGCAATACTTTTACTTGGGCTAAGTGTTGGGTTTGGTGCATTAGTGCTGGCAATAAAAAAGATGTACAGAATAGTGCCTCCAAACTGGGCGCTAATTATTGCTGGTACGGGCAAGAGAAAAGGCAGAGATGAAAAAGATGAAGATGGTCGTTCGGGTGTTACTAGAAAAGTTGTTACCTCAGGTGGCGTTTTCGTAATTCCTTTTATTCAAAAGGCGTACGAAGTACCGCTAGAAGTGATGAAAATTGACGTAAATGTGCGTCATGTTCCATGCTCAACAAAAATCCCAATTGACGTTGAGTCAACTGCCAATGTACGCATTGGCAATACCGAAGAAGAGATAAATATGGCCGCAATGAGATTCCTGAGCTGGGGTGATAGCCAGCGTATTGAAAATATCCAAGAAGTCTTGGCAGGATCGCTTAGGGCAATCATAGGGAAGCTGACTCCGGAGGCGATGATTGAAGATCGTGATGAATTCTCATCGCAAGTGCAGTCAATTGCCTCGAAGGAATTGCAACCAATGGGAATAGTTATTGATGTATTAAACGTAAAAGAGTTATCGGATACTCAGGGATACATTGATAATTTGGGCGTGAAACAAGCAGAGGAAGTTCGTAAGGAGGCAGAAATCGCCAAATTCGATGCCGATCTGTTAATAACACAAAGAGAACAATCTACCGAACTTCAAAAATCAGAGGCCATAAGAGATACAGAAATGAAAAAAGCTCAAAATCTTGCTCAAGTAGAGCAGGAACAGGCGAAAGCTTCACAGGCGGGGCCGCTTGCAAAAGCAGAGGCAGAAAAGGGAGTTGTTCAAGCAAGCACTGCGCTTGCTAAGTTGAAAGCTATAGAGACCGAAGAAAATCTGGTCTCCCAAGTTATTAAGCCGGCGGAAGCGGAGGCAAAAAAGGTAAAGATTGTAGCAGACGGTGAACGCGAAGCGACTATCGTAACCGCTGATGCTTCAAAGCAAAAAGCAGTTCTTGATGCCCAAGCTGATAAAGAATCTGCAATTGAGCGAAGTGAAGGTCAAGCCAAAGAAATTACGGCGATTGGTATCGCTGAGGCTGGAGCTACGGAAGTAAAAGGAAAGGCAGAAGCTACAGTCGGTGAGCTTAAGGCAAGAGTTCAAGGCGCGGAAATCCGCGAGGTAGCTTTAGCAAAGGCCGAAGGAATGGAGAAGGAAGCAGAAGCTTTGAATAAGCTTCAAGATGCTGGCATAGAGATCAAAAAACTGGAAATAATGCCAGACGTGGTAACTGCTTATGCGCTTGCAATCAGCAATGTCGACAACATTGTTGTTACCGGAACTGACGCAATGCAAAACTTCTACGGCATGATCGGTAACGTGATTCAAGGTTTTATGAATGGGGGCATGCAAGCTACTGGCCAGAAAAACGACGATAACAAGGGAATATTGCCTGGCATAAAGTTTCCGTTGCTTAGTGGAGGAATGCCGGATATGAAGGCTACAGTCAATTTAGATAATGCTGAAGAGCGTTTTAAAGTAGCCGAGAAGCTAACTAGCGCGCTAAGCGGCATTACCGGTGATACGCTAAAGGCTAAGCTTTCGAGTTTAAGAAGCCAATACGGCATCATCATAAACTCTCTGGTTGAGAGCGAATTTTTCGATGAAATTCTCCAGATGGCCGAAGCAACACAAGCGGGATCGTTGGACGATCAGGTTATGGCGTTCTTGGATCTTGTTAACGCCAACGCTAACATTAAGGACAAGCTTGTTAGGTTTGTTCCTTATATAGAGACGTTAGCGCCGAAAGCAAAAGAGATAGTAGAAAAAAGGCCAAGAAGAGGCTAATCATTTTTCACTGTTTCTAGTCGAAATTTAAAAAATATAACCTAGGGTCTCCCTCAGCATTCTTTAATAGAAAAAGTTGAGGTGAGGCCTTTTATTTTTTCTATTAAAATTGATATAATGAGATAATTAAATAGGTATTTTATGCAAAGACAAGTTTTAAAATCAAAAATACACAGAGCGGTAGTGCGAGACAAAAACTCAGAGTATGAGGGCAGTATTACTATCGGCAAGGAATTGATGGACGCGGCTGACTTGTGGTCTTACGAAAAGGTTTTGGTGGCGGACTTAAATAACGGCAACCGTTTTGAAACTTATGTAATTGAAGGTATTAGCAAAGAAATTATTGTAAACGGTGCGGCAGCCCATTTAGTAGAAATTGGCGATAAATTAACGATAATGGCCTTTGCGGTTACAGATGAACCCATAAAGCCCAAAATTTATAAATTTTAGTTTGAGTTTTGCTTTTTATTCTTAAAATAGGCTACGACGGCTAGCGATAGTGTAATTAATGCTATTAAATCAAAAATAGCAGCTAGTAAATCTCCCGTGACACGACCAATAATTAGACTAATACCCCCCATAAAAGCTAAAATTTTTGGTGATAATAATTTATTCATTTTTTCTCCTTTTATTAAGTATAGTATGAAAGATATTTTATAAAATGGCTATTCTTAATCATGGCTTTTTTGTTTCATTTGTGCTAATATCCAGGCATATTTAAGCCATCGGAGAGTAATAAAGGGGGAATTATTTTGAAGAGAATGGCTAATTTATTTAGGAGGGGGTGCATTGACAATTAAATATTGTTTTTAGCGGACGTGCTTACAATGTTTAAGAGAAAAATTTGATTGTAGAGGAGGGAAAAGACAGTGGAAATTACACGTTTTTACCGAAAACCGGCTTTATCGGTTTCCGGTACAAGACAACTGCTTGATCATGTTCAAAATGTGCTTGGCTTTGAAGTTCCAAGAATCCGCACGGAAACTTGCTATTATGTCGAATCGGACAAGCCGCTAACACGAGGCGAGATTGCAAAAATGCGGTATCTTCTTGCTGAAACGTTTGAACCACAGAATCTGGCAAGAGTGACGTTTCTATCTAAGAACAGCCGGAAACACAAAACAATTCTTGAAGTTGGATCAAGACTGAGCTTTGAGACTCCCTGGTCATCCAGTGCGGTGGCAATTTGTCATCGCTGTGGCATTACAAAAGTTAATCGAATTGAGCGCTCTGTAAGAATCGCTTTGCCGGTTAAGGTGTCCGATTCTCAAAAGATGGATATCTTAAAGCCGCTTTATGATCGGATGACTCAGGCAATCTATGACAAGCCACTTCGCAGTTTCGATTTGGGAGTTGTGCCGGAGCCGGTCCGGACAATTCCGGTTTTGGAAGAAGGGCCGGAGGTTCTATATCGGTTCAACGTTGAACTGGGTTGCGCTTGGGATGATGCAGACATCATGGATTACATATATCCGATGTTTGCTCACGATCTCAAAAGAAATCCTACTGACGTTGAATTGTTTCAAATCGCACAGTCAACAACTGCCGAGCATTCACGGCACTGGTTCTTTAAGGGTGAGCTTGTCATCGATGGTGAGCCTGTGCCCGAAAAGGACTTGATGGAGATCATCAAGACGCCGTGGAAGCGAAATCCCGGTAATTCGGTAATTGCTTTTGATGATGACAGTTCGGCAATTAGGGGTAGCAAGGTAAAGCTTCTTATGGCATCTGATCCGTCTAAACCGAGTCAGATAGTTACAAAAGAGGTGGTGGCACATCCAACACTTACTGCCGAAACCCACAACTTTCCATCCGGAATCGCACCGTATCCCGGTGCCGCTACCGGAACCGGTGGCCGAATTAGAGATAATCAGGCTGTCGGTCGCGGTGGACTAGTTGGGGTCGGAGGAACAATGTACTGTGTGGGACATCTCCGTATTCCCGGTTATGATTTGCCATGGGAACAAGATGGCTGGTGGCATTCACGCGATTTGGCTTCACCGTTGGATATCAAAATCAAGGCATCCAACGGAGCGTCTGATTATGGCAACTGTTTTGGTGAGCCGGTGATCTATGGTTCTGCAAGAAGCTTTGCCATGAAAACCTTAGATAGTGAGTACCGTGCTTGGCATAAACCAATTATGTACACGGTTGGCGCCGGAAGGATTTTAGACGACCACATTAAAAAGGGTCAGCCTGAATCCGGCATGATTGTTGCGCAGGTGGGTGGCCCGCCTTACCTCATTGGTATGGGTGGCGGTTCAGCCAGCAGTATGTCGCAAGGTGAGAACAAGGAAGACTTGAACCACAATGCGGCTCAACGTGGCAATCCGGAAATGGAACAGCGCATGAACCGGTTTATGAGGGCATGTATCGAGCTTGGCGAAGCCAACCCAATCATTTCAGCGCATGATTTAGGTGCTGGTGGCGATTGCAATGCTTTACCGGAGATAGTTGATCCTGCGGGTGCTATCATCAAGCTACGTAATATCCCCGTCGGTGATAAAACGCTGTCGGTGTTAGGCATCTGGGGTAACGAGTCTCAAGAGAGAAATGCTATCTTAGTATGGCCGGACAAGCTGGAGCTGCTGAAGAAAATCGCAAGCAGGGAAAATGTTCCACTTGCGGTGGTCGGTGAGGTTACCGGAGATGGTCAGCTAGTCGTTGTTGATGATAACGATGGTTCAACTCCGGTAAATCTGCCGCTAGGCAAGATCCTCGGCGAGCTGCCTCGAAAGACCTTCCGGCTTACTCGCAAGAAACCAGTTCTTAAGCCTCTCGAAATACCAAAAGATTTAACAGTAGATGGGGCTTTGTGCGAAGTCATGCGACTGGTCTCAGTTGGTTCAAAACGGTTTCTTACTACTAAGGTAGATCGGAGTGTTACCGGTTTAATTGCCCAGCAGCAATGCGTGGGCCCAAATCAGCTCACTTTGTCCGATTACGCTGTGATTGCCGACAGCTACCAAGAGAAGACTTCAGGAGTTGCTTTAAGTATAGGCGAGAAGCCAATCATCGGTCTTATTAACCCCAAAGCCGGGGTGCGTATGAGCTTTGCCGAAGCACTTTTTAACATGGCACCGGCAGTCATCACGAAAAGAGAGGATATCAGACTTTCACTTAATTGGATGGCTTTAGCCAAAAAAGACGGTGAAGGCGCTGATATCTATGATGGCGCATGTGCTGCTAGAGACATTTGCTTGGATTGGAAAATTGCCATTGATGGCGGTAAAGACAGTCTTTCTATGGCAAGTAAAGTTACCGATCCTTATGGAAATGTTCACACGGCAAAGGCACCTATGGAAGCAGTGGCTGCGTTTTATGCCCCAATGCCCGATGTAACCTGTAAGGTTACGCCGGATCTTAAAGAGGAAGGAAACTTCTTGTTGCTTATTGATTCGGCAAGAGGCAAGAATCGTCTTGGAGGATCAGCCTTTGCTTATGTAAATGGTCAACTTGGAGACGAAGTTCCGGATGTTGATGACCCAATGCTGGTAAAACGAAGCTTTGAAGCAATTCAAGAGCTTGTTAAAGCTGGTATGATTGTATCAGCGCATGACCGGATTGGTGATGGCGGTCTTCTTGTAAATATCCTCGAAATGGCGTTTGCCGGTAACTGCGGGTTGAATTTAGACCTCACCAGTTATAGCAGTGAAATGTTCGAGGTTCTCTTTAGCGAAGAGGCGGGAATGATCGTTGAGTGCAAAAAACTCGGAGAGGTTATGGCGTTTCTTGCAAAGAGAGATATTCCATCTGTGCATCTAGGTGAGGTTGGAAGACAAAACGGGATGATCTCATTGAATTTCAATAACGAAACTGTGCTGCAAAAGCGCATGGTGAACCTAAGAGAAATTTGGGAAGAAACCAGTAGCCGTATTGACGAGCTTCAAGCCAACCCGGAATGTGTTCGACAAGAGAGAAGCGTCAACAGTCTCCTTATCAGACCGTTGCCGCATAAAGTTACGTTTCAGCCGATTTCGACGTCAAGTTCAATTCTGAATCACCCGGATAAGCCCAAAGTGGCGATGCTACGGGAACAGGGAACAAATGGTGATCGGGAGATGACGGCAGCCTTTATGGCAGCCGGTTTCGATGTCTGGGATGTTATAACTACAGACATTATCGAAAAACGTATTACTATGGATTCATTCCGAGGCTTGGTATTGCCGGGAGGATTCTCTTTCGGTGATGTTCTTGATGCCGGTAAAGGCTGGGCGGCAGTTGCACGGTTCAATCCAATTCTTGCCAATGAGCTTGCTATGTTTTTTGCAAGACCGGACACCTTCAGTTTCGGTGTTTGTAATGGTTGCCAGGCGATGGCGCTTATCGGAGTTCCGGGGTTTGACTTGCCTGATGAGAAAAAGTTTAGGTTTATTCAGAACGTCTCCGATCGATTTGAGTCACGCTACTCTGCGGTAAAGATTATGGATAGCCCGGCGATCATGCTAAAAGGCATGGCAGGTTCGATTCTTCCTATCTGGGTTGCTCACGGCGAAGGCCGTTTCTACTGCCCGGACGAAGAAGTGCTTGATGAGATTCTATTCAACAATCTAGCACCGATCCGATACGTTGATTCGTGTGGAAGTCAGACAACGGTTTACCCCTTCAACCCAAACGGCAGCACAGATGGTATTGCTGCCATATGTTCTTCTGATGGACGACATCTTATCATGATGCCGCATCCGGAACGAGGATATATCAAGTGGCAGCTAGCACATATTTCTAAGGAGTGGCAATCATTCGATGTTAGTCCGCTCCTAAGGATGTTTCAAAACGCATACGCATGGTGTATGCCAAACTAAATAGCGACTAGTTCGTTAATAAGACCCTGACAGGATGTCACCTTGACAACCTTGAAGGGTCTTTTTCTTTTAGCTTCATAAAGCCACTAAATTTAAAGATCAAATTTTTTCAAAACAGTAATGTGTCATTTGCGGATATTTTAATTTAATAAGCCTGTTATAATCTAATGGATGAAAAGAGTTCAAATAAGTGTAATTGGGATTGTACAGGGGGTTGGTTTTAGGCCTCTTACTTTTAATTTGGCTAAAAAATTCAATTTGGCTGGTTTTGTTTTAAATGATTCCCTGGGAGTTAAAATTGAGATTGAGGGAAGGGCGGAGGATGTAGACAATTTTATTTTAGAACTGAAAAACAATCCCCCAAAATCTTCAAAAATTGAAAGAATTAGTATTAAGGAAATTGATTTTAAAAAAGAGACGAGTTTTTTAATAAAGCAAAGTAAAAATACTAATAACCGCCAAAATATTTCCTCAGATTTGGCGTTATGCAAGGATTGTGAAAAAGAATTATTTGATCCCAAAAACAGGCGTTACCGCTATCCGTTTATTAACTGCTATAACTGCGGGCCGCGTTTTACGATTATTAGAAAAATGCCTTATGACCGTAAGAATACGACAATGGCAGATTTTAAGATGTGTCCGGAGTGCGAGGCGGAGTATAAAGACCCTTCTAATAGGCGTTTTCATGCCGAGCCTATTGCTTGTTCAAAGTGCGGGCCGGTAATTGCAGGAATCAGGAATCAGGAATCAGGAATCAACGTAATAGGCGAAGAAGCGATTCAGGAGACCATAAAGTTTATTAAAGAAGGCAAGATAGTGACCATTAAAGGGTTGGGAGGGTTTCAACTGGCATGTGACGCTACTAACGAAAAAGCCGTATCCGAACTAAGAAAAAGAAAAAACCGCCCAACAAAGCCCCTGGCTTTGATGGTTAGAGATTTGGAAGTGGCCGAGGAATACACAAAATTTCAAAAGGATTCGACCGTTTTAGAGGGTCTAACCCTCTTGGGGCAAGAGTCGCCTATTGTCCTTCTTGAGAAAAGAGGAAGCGATGTTTCGAATCTTATTGCTCCTAATCAACAAGATCTCGGAATAATGCTTCCCTATACGCCGCTTCATAAACTGATTTTTGAAAACTTAGAAATTGCGCTGGTTATGACTTCGGGTAATATAAGCGGAGAGCCTATTATCACAGACAATAATGAGGCTTTGGAGAAGTTGGCCAAAATTGCTGATTATTTTTTAATGAATGATCGAGATATTCATTCCGGTTATGACGATTCGGTGGTAAAGGTGGTGGATGGGGAAGTGCAGGTTATTAGAATGGCTAGGGGATATGCGCCAAAAAAAAATACTATTAATGATAATTTACCGCCCATGCTGGCTGTTGGCGGGGATTTAAAAAGTACTTTTGCTTTAGCTTGTGGTAACGAAGTTTATATAAGTCAGTATCTCGGGGATCTTCAAGGTTTTGATAATTTAAAAAGGTTCGAGGAAACGATATCCCTATATCAAAACCTATTCAAAATTAAACCCAAGTATATTGTTCATGATTTACATCCCGGCTATTTTTCAACAAAATGGGCTATAAAGCAGGGGATAGAAACTATTGCAGTCGGGCATCACAAAGCTCACATTGCCAGCGTTATAGCAGAGCATCAAGTAAAAGAGCAGGTAGTTGGCGTTGCGTTTGATGGCTTGGGTTATGGGGAAGATGGTAATTTATGGGGCGGAGAGTTTTTTGTGGGTGATTTGGGCAGCTTGGAAAGAGCGGCCCATTTTGATTATTTTGCTCTGCCGGGTGGCGATGTGGCCGCTAAGGAACCATGGCGGGTGGCGGTATCGCTTTTATTTAAGGCAGGAGTTTCCGAACAAAAAATTAAATCTCTGTTTCCGAATAAGGATTTTATCAGCATAAAAAAGTTGATCGAACTAAAAATTAATTCGCCATTAACTTCAAGCGCGGGTAGAATATTTGACGCGGTGGCGGCTATTTTAGGCTTTGATGGACCTGTGACTTATGAAGGTGAAGCGGCAATGTGGCTAGAGAATTTAGCCTCTTTTTCTTGTCATTCGGAACTTGATTCAGAATCCTATCGTGCATCCCGAGAAGCTGGATTCCGGGTCAAGCCCGGAATGACAAATGGGGATGGTTTTTATCCCCTTATTCTTAATACCCGAACAATTAATTTAGACAAAATGTTTGTTCAAATTATTAAGGATTTAGAAAACGGTGTTAAAAAAGAAACTGTTGCTGCTATGTTTCAAAACACTATTGTTGAGATAATTTTACAAAAAGCTGCTAATTTGGCCAGCGAGAATCAAATAAATGCGGTTGCATTATCCGGCGGCGTGTTCCAGAATAGTTTTGTCTTAAGCGTATCCGTTAAAAAACTAAGAGCAAAAGGCCTAAAAGTCTATTATAATAAAGAAGTCCCCATAAACGATGGCGGAATTGCTTTAGGCCAAGTTATTCTGGGAGCAAAATACTTGAAGAGGGTCTAACCCTCCTAAAAGAGGGTTAGACCCTCAAAAGGAAAAAAATGTGCTTAGCGGTGCCGGGAAAAATCATCAAAATAAATAAAGATATTGCGACGGTAGATTTTGGGGGTGTTGAAACCAAAGTCGGTTTGCATTTGGTTGATAGCCCAAAAGTGGGGGATTGGGTTATTTCCCATGCCGGTATGGCAATTCATAAGATGACGGAGTGTGAGGCAAGAAAAGTATTCAGGGCGTTTGAGGGCAAAGTATAGTTCGTCCTTGTCATTCTGCCTGTCTCGTTTGGCACTCACCAAGACGGGCCTGTCTCGATCCAAGGCGGGCGAAAGCAGGATTCTAGGAGGAGGAACTGGGTTCCTTGTCCCTTACAAGTCGGGCAGGCAAGCCAGGGATGAAAGAGAGTATGGATCCCGGATCAACTGATTATATTTTTTATAGGTATAGTCCGGGATGACAATAAGAAAGCAAATATGAAAATATTAAAAGATATAAACAACAAAGCTAAACACCTAAAAAAACCCATCAAGATCATGGAGGTTTGCGGTACCCACACTATGGCGATTGCCAAAAATGGGCTTAAAAGTTTATTGCCGGAAAATATCCAGCTAATTTCTGGGCCCGGATGTCCGGTCTGTGTTACCGATCAAAGCGATATTGAAAAGATTATTTATTTGTCTTTACTT
>Ga0076307_118_pt1 | contig 31511 bp, 26 predicted proteins | sample RifGroC2_FD_68020 | JGI IMG/M metagenome (GOLD analysis project Ga0076307, IMG submission 68020) | candidate division CPR2 bacterium GW2011_GWC2_39_10
GGTGCCGTCAATATTAGTTGTCGATCCCCAATCCGTCCCGTTGTTAGAAAACTGCATAAAGCCCATGCCGGAACCGGCATCCGTCGGTTCGGTAGTAACCGCCACCTTAACGGCCGTAGTCTTGGCATAAGTTGACGGGTTTAAGCCGGTAGGTTCGGTTATGGTTATGGCCCCTCCGGACGGCGGCGTTTGTTCTACTGTAAAGTCGGTATTGTCGGCTCCGTTAAATTCCGTCCAAGTAGAAACTCTGGCAGCACTGTCTATAAGCCTTGAGCGCCATTTGTATGTTGTAACTGTTGGGAGATCAAAAGTAACTTCTCCGTTTCCGCCTTCGGCAATGCCTGCATCAGTTGGACCATCATCTGTTTTACAAGCGCCATCAGTATTATATGGCGGACCACAAACAGCGTCATTCCACACATCAGCAGTCGGCCTTATGCCGCTTAAGTTAGTGCCTTTAATTTTTATTTGATTTTGGTTTGTAAATCCCGTGCCCTTAGCGATAACCGCATCATCATCCGCGCGATGCTGGGAAAGATAGTTTTGACTGCCGGAAGCCGTATCCTGAGGCGCGTCCATGGTGTTATAGGTTAAAGTAACTTTATCCAAAACCGGCGTGGTTATGCCGGTTGACGACTCCAACCGAACCAAGATTTCAAAATAACGGTCTGGCGGAGAGTTGGGAATATTGGCAGAAGATAGGGGGGTATGGTCAGTGCCGCCCTGAATTTGACCAAAGTAATTGTCTGCCGAACTCCAAACCGCTTCCATATCCGAAACATCCAGGATTTCGCCGCCTCTGCCCCAATACCGCCAACCGGAAGTTGGAGGGTTAACGTCCGAAGTTCTTATTAAAAACTTAACTGCCTCGCCGGCATTTAAAGCATTTTTAGTTGAGGTTATAGATTGAAAGTTTATAACATCCGGCAAAGGTTGAGTACCGCCCTGAGTCCAATCTTTTCGTAAGCCAACATCAGTAGCCCCAGTGCCACCAAGAGCGCCATATGTATAAAAAGCTGGCATTGTTTGCGCCGAAGAATTAGGACTGATATTAGAGACACCTGAGGCCGATCCATATCTGGCAAAGGTTCGGCCACCGCCTCCGGCGCCACCGTTATAAGTTGCCCCCGTTCCACCGGCGCCACCGTTTGCAGTAACATTACCAGCAACATCAAGATTACCTGCAAATAAGATAATTGAACCTCCGGCACCACCGCCACCGGAACCATTTATACTGTTAGCAACATTATAACCCTGATTGCCGTTTGCTGTGATAGAATAACCAGCTGGTACTGTTATTGAAGGAGCAACAATGTAGACAATCCCACCGCCATTACCTCTCGTTGTCCTAGTACCTTCCTTATTTCCTCCCCCCCCACCCATAAAAGCAAGTTGGTCGAGAGTTGAAGGTGACCCAGGAGCAGCCCCTCCACCGCCACCACCACCATATTTATGATTAGCGCTTACGCTGCCGCCATTACCTCCAGAAGTCCCAGCCGGCGTCTGTCCAGAAACATAACCACCGCCGCCGTTTCCAGGAGATCCATTGCCACCCCCGCCGCCCGCTCCATCATTACCGGCACCAGAACAACCAAAGCGATATGCTAAACCGCCACCGCCGCCGCCATTACCAACAGTTCCTGCGCCACCTGTTCCAGGGCTACTAGTATCATGAGCGCCGCCGCCGCCGCCCTGCGCACTATTCCCATTCGCACCGCCACTACATAAAGTAACAGCACCAAAACCAGCTGCACCGTTAAATGACTCTCCGCCTCTACCCACCGCATCTGTATTACTACCCCAAAAACCAGCATAATCCGCATTGATTCCATTGGCTTGGTTCACTTGTACCAAACCTTTAGCCCTAAAAGCCAGGACACCGCCGGTACCATTAGTACTGTTCCAAGTAGAGGGAATTAAACTACCGCCAGCATTAATTGTGACATTATGATAGTTCGGCACTCTTTGAAGCATTACATATTGATCCGTACCAACGTTATCATCCTGACCGGCGGTATTACCATAATATTTAGTCTTGCTGGTAGTAAAGGTTACTACATTGCTATCAATCGACTGGATTCTAAAAAACTCATATTGCCCAACATTGCCATAAGGCTTAGTAGCGGCAGCTTTTAAGGAAATCAAAATAACTTCGTCACCTACCGTAAAGGTATTAGCCGGCGGCGTTGTTACCAATGTAGCGGTGTTGGCAGTTAGGGCCGATGCCCGGGAGTTCCAACCGTCTGCCACAGTTCGATCACTAGCAATAGTGTTGGTATTGATGTTCTTAGCCGTGCTAATTGTAATATCACCGTCATTTCCAGTCCCTGTTTGAAGCGTGCTCTGTAGCTCTAAATTATCCGTATTGCCAACATCTGCTTGACCCGCCGCCAAGCTACCATTAACAGTAAGGTGGTTTTTTGGACTAGCCGCATTAAAATCCCCCGCCGTTGTCCAGATAATTGAGTTCGCCCCCGCCTCCGCCGGCCTAGGCTTGCCGGAAAAGTTAAAAGGGGAAATAAATTGCAAGGCCATAAAGGCTACAAAAGAAATACAAAAAGCATAAACAGAGGCTTTGTTTATGCTTCTGGCATAAGGCCTGGAATAATAAGTGTAGTAAACCTTCTTCTTAGCAAACTGATTATCGTGGATCTTCCTAAACCGAATATGCAAATAATACCGAACTTCCATCAAATAAAGCCGCCCCAAATTCCACCGATAAACAAGCCCCTTAAAAGGGTCTAACCCTTTCTGAGAATCTACCAAACACCTCGCTATTTTATTAAATATTTTTTTTATCATATTCCTTTGCACACTCTTTAAATCAAACTAACTCTATTATATTGTAGCCAACCAACACTTATCCCGCAAGCCCTTTTACTTACATCCCCTTAAAAAGGGTTAGACCCTCCTCAAGGAGGGTCTAACCCTTTTTGGCCGATCAATCAATAGCAATGTCTCCAATAATCATTTTGAAGTCAGATTTACCGGAAGCCATAAAATTAAAATAATCGCGATAAGCTTTTTTCCCGTCGCTGCTTAGCATATTCAAAATAAAATCAGTCATTAGCCAATTTGTTTCTCTTTTTCCTAAATAGTCGTAAAGACTCGAATAATCATAGGCTGAAGCCTTGATACTTAAATCTTTTGGATTTAAGTGAATATATCTTGAAACATGAAGTAGCTGCTCGTCTGTTGTAACAGGCGCTGCCTTATACGTACCTTGAAATAAAGAACCAACTCGCGCATGCCGCTTGTTAAAGTACATAACGTAGTTTGTAAGCAGTCCGCGCATAAATTCCGAAATCCCTTCGTTTCCGGTTTGACGTAATAACAAATGAAAGTGATTTGGCATTAAACAAAAGGCAAGCAGCTCAACCTCTCCATGAAACCTTCCCTTTTGAAGGGTCGAATCCTCTAGAAAAGGGTTAGACCCTTTTTGGGCATCTTCCTCGCTTAGAAGGTACATTTTTAAAATATAGAGGAAAACCTTATAGTCTTTGTCATCAAGAAAGATGTTTCTCTTGTCAACACCCCTATTAAAGATATGATAAACCCCGTTTTGTTCGAAGCTTTTAACTTTGTATTTAGCCGGCATATATTTATGCTAATACCATGTCTGATAAAAGACAACCCCAAAAAGGGTTAGACCCTCTTCGGGGAGGGTCTAACCCTTTTTGCTTTTTCGGCTAGACATATTTTTTGACTTTTGCTTGGCTTACTTTTTCCTTAATCCAAGCGTCGACGTCTTTTGGTTTTATGAGAATTTGGGATATTTGATATTTGGCGCCGTCTTTTTTGACATATTTAGCAATATGGTAGCCGTAACTTGTCTTAAAGACCGCCGAAACCTCACCAACCTTTATGGAGCTAATCTGCTTTTGAAATTCCTGAGGCAAGGTTTTTGGATCAACCAATCCCATGTTGCCGCCCTTAGAAGCCGTTAGCGTATCTTGACTTTGAGACTTAGCTAAGTCTTCAAACTTTGCGCCGCTCCGCAACTGCTTTAACATCTCATCTGCCCTGCCCTTGGCCTCTTTATCCAAATCACCCGAAGCAACCAATTTTTCGGAAACTTTTTGCCTTAAAAGCTTGGGTTCTAAATTGTATTTTTTAAATGCTTCCACGGTGTAGCCATAAACGGAAATAATCTGCGCTAACTTGTCCTCGCCTTTATTGGCCTCGACCATTTTTTGATATTCTTGGTTAATATCTTCGTTGGTAATGACTAGATTGAGTTTTTTTGCTTCTTGTTTTATAACCTCTTCTTCAATCATCTGACCCAAGACTTGTTCTTTTATTGTCTCTGTCTTTTTATTGCCCCCTTCACCATCAAAATCGATTTTTTGCTGCTCTTTTTGATATTTTATTTGGGCATCAACTCTTTTATTAAAATCATTTCTTGAAACAAATTGACTATTAACAGCGGCAACGGACATAACGCGCTTATAACCTAAAACCGTAAATAATATTAAAGATATACCAAGTAGGGCAACAATAATTATTGCCAAAAATTTATAGCGCTTAAATAATGATTTCTTTTGAATTTGCTTATCTTCCATAACCCTCCTTTAGTTTAATGGCTAGAAAAGAATCAATTATTAGCATTTGAACGAGACCTAACCACCCGGCTGTATTTATATTAAAACGTTCGTTAAAACTTGTAAAGAGTAATTTAAACCTATTTTTTAGGTATAAAGGTTTTTAACAGGACCATGCAGTTGAATGTAGTTCTCCAACCTCCAAAGGCGGTCGAGAAGACGGGCAGGCAAGGTCGAACAATACTAAGGCGCATAAACCCTGTTAATTAGTGGTGAAATAATTTTTTCCTATTGAAGCGGGTACATTTCTATTGCAAAGCTCGGGAAACTTTAAGGGGTCAGGATCATTTATTTTGTCGAAATGTTCTTGACTGGGCGTTTCTAGGGTTGCGTAAAGTGCTAAGCTTTGATCATTATTACAGATGTAAAGCATATATCCCGCATCTTTTATTTTTTGTTTCTCCCATTTGGGATCAAATATATAAGCAGAATTAAGAAATCCTTCGTCGTAAAGCTGCCTAGACATAGCTTTGTCTTTGTATAAGCCTCCCTCAGCATTAAACCATCCTTCCCCCGTACCCTGACCACTCTCTATCCAGCCAGTTTCTTCGCCTGTCGTATGATCATAAACTTTGTAAGTTCCGTATTTTAGAAAATATCTTTCCATTGCCTGCTTTATTTGAACTAGATGAGCTTGTCTTTTGGCATCCCTGGATCTTGAAATTGAATCTCCAACTCTAACATAAACAAAACCCGCCAAAATTCCGATAATAGCAATGACAACAATTAACTCTATTAAGGTAAATCCTCTACTGCTATGTGGTCTTTTCATTAATTAATTGTCACATAGTTTTTGCCCTAAAACCATCCTTTTTTCGAGTCCCAATCTTCAAGTAATTTTTTTTGGGTGGAGTTAATTTTTTTAGGAATTTCGATATTAACGTGAACTAGAAGATCGCCAATTTTACTTGTATTTAGATACGGCAAACCTTTGCCGATAATTTTTATCACTTGTCCCGGTTGAGTTCCTGCCGGTATCTTTAAATCTATGCTGCCGCCAACAACCGGCACATCTGCCACCGTTCCCAAAATTGCCTTATTAAATGAAATACTTATTTGAGTAAGAAGATTGGCGCCTTGCCGAACAAAGCGGCTATCTCCTTTTATAGAGACATGCAAGTATAAATCCCCGGCTTTTCCGCCTCTTTCGGCCGCTTCCCCCTCGCCAACAATTTTTATGATCGATCCGTTGTCTACCCCTTTAGGAATTTTTACCAGGAGTTTTTTCGATTCTCTTATGCGCCCTTTGCCCGCACATTTGGTACATTTTTTTTCGGGGATTTTTCCTGCTCCTTCACATTCCGGACAAATTTGATTTTGAGCAAAAGTTCCGAGAAAGGTTTGGGTAGCTTTGGAAATTTGACCGCTCCCCTTACAAGTTGGACAGGTTTTAATACCAAACCCGGGTTCGGCACCACTCCCTTTGCATTTATCGCAACTGATCCATTTACTTAAAGTTACTTCCTTTTCGGTTCCGTTTAACACGTCAATTAAATCTATACTGATTGTGGCCTCAATATCGGCTCCTCTTCTTTGACTGGTTGCCCCGGACCTTCTGTTGCCGCCAAAAAAAGTTTCGAAAATATCTCCAAAACCTCCGAAGTCTTCAAAATTAATATTGACGTTGGAATAATCCTGCCAATTATAGGCGCCGCCGCCCGGGCCGCGTCCCCCGGCACCCGGCCCCGCTCCTGAACCCGGAACGAAACCAAATTGGTCATATTGCTTTCTTTTAGCTTCGTCCCCGACAACGGAATAAGCTTCGTTAATTTCTTTAAACTTAGCATCGTTGCCGTTGCCCTTATCGGGGTGGTGTTCCTGAGCTAATTTTCTGTAGGCACGCTTAATCTCCGCCTGCGAAGCGGATTTGTTGACACCTAATGTTTTGTAATAGTCTTTGTGCATGGGTTCCTAAATCAAAATGCAAATATCAAACATCAAAATGATAAATCATAATGTAAAATTTTAATCTCTTTTGCCTTTTAATGTTAAAACACTAGAAGCTAAAATTTTAGCAATTTCCTTAGCTTCTTTCAAGAGTGAATCTACTTCTGCCGCGTCACTGAGTGACTTAACTAATAATAGCCAATATATTGTTTCGTTAGCTGACTTTAGGGCAATCTCAAAAAACTTAATATAATCCCTTTTGGAGCTAGAGGATTTTGCCTCAACAACATTTGCGCCTATAGACGTAGACGACCTTATTAACTGATCGCATATTGCCCAATTGTTTGGATCTTTGCGAAATTCGGAACAATATCTAATATTCTCCAATGAGAACTTAATTAAACGTTGGATAAATTCCTTTTTGAATTTTTCTTTATCATTTTGCATTTTGAGATTTGATTTTTGAATTATTCGAACTAATTGGCCTTATTTACTAAGGCGCGGAGTTCTTTATAGAGATTATTTTTAGAGTTGACTTGGTAATATCTTCTATTTCGCACCGTAAAGGTGTTTATGACTTTTAACTTGGTAAGCTTTAAAAGCTCATACTGCACCACGGAAATTGCTTCGTTAGCCTTTAGCTCCGATTGATAAAAACTTTTGCCGGGACTGCCAAAAAATACCCTCAATAATCTAGCCCGGGTTTTTGACGCGAATAACTCTTCTAGCATATACCGATATTTTAGGTGAAAACCTTCTAAAAGTAAAGAGTTTTTTTAAAAATCAAATTTGCAATAAGTTATTTTTAAAGCAAATTATCGATTTTTTCAATGAACCTTTCTACTTTCACCCTCCCCTAGCCCCTCCCATCAAGGGAGGGGAATAAGAAGAAGCTGAATCTATGGTTTTATATGTTGCAATAATATTTTTTAAGGAGAAGGAGCGTTGGAAGTTTCATTTTTGCATGAGCTCCGCCGCCCCATTTTTGCTTAATGCCATAGATAAACCATTTTAACTGCGATTTGTTTCGAAACATCGCTAATATACTTCTCATATTTTTCGTCCAGCTTCTTTTTTGAAAAAGAATCAAAAATACAAATTAGTACAGTTAACGATAAATCCTCAAGTTTAAATTCACCCATAAACCAATCGAGGAATTTAAGATTTAATGCAGGATGAGCACGTTCAATTGTGTCATTCAAGATTTGCAAAAAATCTTTTTCTCTTTTCTGTTTCTCCCTTAATTTTTTTTGAAGTTTCTCGATTTCATTTCCAAGAGCTACCAATTTTCTTATGCTTTCTTCATTTATAACCAATCAAATCACCATCCCCTTATCTTCTCTACAACAGTTAAGCAAAAGGATTATACTATTTTCAAGGTAATTTGTCGAGGTGCTTGTTGTTGCAGTGATATTACTAAGATGCATGATCAAGCTCTTGTCATTCCAGGCCATGTACTAAACTTGATTTAGTATTGATTTGGAATCCATTTCTTTGGTTTAATGGTGAGCCCCCTAGATTCCATATCAAGCATGGAATGACACAATATGAGAACTATAGAATATCTTGGTATAAATCTTCCCAATTAGGGTTTTGTTTTTCTATCAGTTCTATTTTCCACTTCCTTTGCCAAACTTTAAGTTGTTTTTCTCTATTGATAGCACTTTCTATATTATTAGTTTGTTCATAGTAAACTAAGTCATGAACATCATATCTTTTTGTAAAACCTTCTATTGCGCCTGATTTGTGCTCATGGATTCTTTTAACTAGGTTTAAAGTTACGCCAATATATAAAGTGCCATTTCTTTTACTGGCTAAGATGTAAACGTAGTAGGATTTCATACCCCTATTATACATGAAGTTTCTGGATCCCAGATCAAGTCTGGGATGACAGTTTTTTTAAGAGGGTAAAACCATTTTTTAAAAGTATTTCCTATCAACCCACCAGCCATTTAGCCTATCCGCATCCATATCAACTTATTGCCTTAACAACTTATCAACTTATTAACTAATAAACTGACCAACTAGTTAACTACTTCCCCCTCAACGGGCCCTTCTTCGTCTTTCTTTTCCTCCGAGTCGCCTTCGGCAGAACCCTCGGGAGCATCCCCGGCCGGCTGCTCGGCGCTTTGATACATGGCCGCCCCGACTTTTTGAATAGCTTCACTAAGTTCGGATGTAGCCTTTTCCATTTTTTCCTTATCTTCAGCTGCAATTGCCTCCTTAAGCGCCGCGATCTTTTCTTCCACATCTTTTTTGTCATTCTCGGAAACTTTGTCGCCGGCGTCCTTCAAGGTTTTTTCAGAGGTATAAACTAAGGCATCGGCGTGATTTTTAGCCTCAATTATTTCCCTTTTCTTTTTATCATCCTCGGAATTTGCTTCCGCTTCCTTCTTCATTTTTTCCACTTCGTCTTTGGAAAGCCCGGACGACGCCGTAATGGTAATTCTTTGTTCCTTGCCGGTAGCTCTATCCTTGGCATTAACATTTAAAATTCCGTTAGCGTCAATATCGAAAGTCACTTCTACTTGCGGAACCCCTCTTGGCGCCGGCGGAATGCCGTCTAAGATGAACCTGCCTAAAGTTTTATTATCCGATGCCATTTCCCTTTCACCCTGAACAACATGAACTTCAACGGAAGTCTGGTTATCGGCCGCCGTGGTAAAGACCTCCGTTTTAGAGGTTGGAATAGTAGTGTTTCTTTCGATTAATTTAGTTGCAACGCCGCCCAAAGTTTCAATGCCTAGGGAAAGGGGAGTAACGTCAAGCAAGAGAATGTCTTTTACTTCCCCGCCGAGGACTCCGCCCTGGATAGCCGCACCAATAGCCACAACTTCATCCGGATTAACACCCTTTAGCGGCTCTTTGCCAAAAATTTCCTTAACTTTTTCGGCAATTAAAGGCATTCTGGTTTGACCGCCGACAAGAATAATTTCATTAATGTCTTTGGCTGCAAGTCCCGCATCTTTTAAAGCTTTTTTGCATGGCTCTATGGTTCTTTCAACTAACGGTCTGGCAATTTCTTCCAGTTTTGCCCGAGTAACGGTCATAATAAGATGCTTAGGCGTACCGCTGGAATCCGTAGTAATAAACGGGATATTAATTTCTGACTGCATGGCAGTTGATAATTCGCATTTGGTTTTTTCGGCGGATTCTTTAAGCCGCTGCAAAACAGTTGCGTCTTTTGATAAATCAATGCCTTGATCTTTTTTAAATTCAGCTATGATGTAACCTATAAGCGCCTGGTCTAGGTCGTCACCGCCAAGGTGAGTGTCGCCGTTGGTTGCTAAAACTTCAAACACGCCGTCGCCTAATTCCAAGATAGAAATATCAAAGGTGCCGCCGCCAAAATCGTAAACAGCAATTTTTTCTTCCTTCTTTTTCTCTAAGCCGTAAGCAAGTGCCGCCGCCGTCGGCTCGTTTATAATTCTTTTCACTTCAAGCCCCGCAATAATTCCGGCGTCTTTGGTTGCTTGACGCTCGGAGTCGTTAAAATAAGCCGGCACCGTAATAACAGCCTCGGTTACTTTTTCTCCCAAATACGCCTCGGCATCAGCTTTTAGTTTTTGCAAAATTAAGGTTTAACGCCGCCATCAGCTTTTTCTACTTTGTAAGGCAGAGTTTTAATTTCTTCCTGAACGTCTTTTTCGGAAAACGACCGCCCGATAAGTCTCTTTATGGAAAAGATCGTGTTTTCCGGATTCATTACTGCCTGTCTTTTAGATAGCTGGCCAACCAGTTTTTCCTTATTTTTAGTTTCCGCCACTACGGATGGGGTTGTTCTATTTCCTTCGGCATTAGCAATAACCGTCGGACTTCCGCCTTCCATAACAGCCATACAGGAATTTGTTGTTCCCAAATCGATTCCTATAATTTTTCCCATATAAATCTCCTTTTTTTATTTATTAATTTTCTATTTCTTTGTCATTCTGAACTTGATTCAGAATCCATTACTTACACGCAACCTAAGAGTTTCTGGATCCCGCATCAAGTGCGGGATGACAGAAAAAAAGCTTTATTCTTTTCCCTTCGCTACTTTTACTTTTGCCGGACGCAAGACCTTATCGTCATATATATAACCCTCCGAAAAAACTTCCAAAACCGTACCTTCCGGCTCATCGGATTCCTCGCTAAATATTGCTTCATGAAAGTTTGGATCAAATTCTTTACCTACAGCGTCAATCCTTACAAGCCCTTTCGAAAATACAATCTCTTCAAATTGCTTTTCGATATTTTTTATTCCTGTTACCCAATCATTATCTTTTATATCTTCAGGGACATGCCTTGCCGCGGAACCAAAATTGTCCAACACTCCCAATAGCTCTATAATTACCGAGCCTTCGCCGAACTTTATCCAGTCTTTCTTTTCTTGTTCTATACGGTTTTTAAAATTCACAAAATCTGCCTGGGTTCTCTTAACCAAATTTGTAAGTTCTGAGCGTTCCTTCATTAAATTTTCTAACTCAAGATTTTCTTCTTGTTTTTTGTTTATTGTTTTTTGTTTTTTTACCATTAGAATTCCTCCAAATAATCAGATATTAGATTAACTAGCGACACGGTTTTTTCGTAAGGCATTCGGGTTAAGCCAATTACCCCAATTATGCCCCCCATATGGTTGGGAGTCGAAAATCTTGAAAAAACAAACGAACAATTTGCCTCTTTTCCAATTGGATTTTCGCCGCCTATAAAGATCATTATATCTTTTGACTTTGGTAGCTCATGGACCAAAGAAAATAAGTTATCAAATATTTCGGCAACCCTTAAAGCCTGAAGCGGAGAACGCATAAAATCCGGCTGACGGAAAATATTTGAGAGCCCGGAATGGTAAACGTCTTCACCGTAAGCAGCAATAGCTGCACAATTGGTTCTTTCGGCCAAGGTTTTGGTTGCCGCTTCCAAGGCTCTTTCAAACCGCTGCATAGCATAAAGCTTTTTCTTTATAGCCGCTTGTTCTCTTAAAGCCACGTCATAACGATCCAACAAATTGTTAACGTAAAACCGGTATCCCTTTTCTGTCGGGACGCGGCCTGCCGAAGTAAACGGCTGATAGACAAAGCCCAGATCCTCAAGTTCTGCCATTACATTCCTTATGGTCGCTGAAGACAGAGACAGGGAATATTTATGGGCAAGCACCTTAGATCCAACGGGTTGGGCAGACTCTATATAGGTCTCTATGATGGCATCTAATATAGCCAACTTTCTATCATCCAGCATCTTTTACTCCTTACGGCCTAACCCTTTAGCACTCTCACCCCTAGAGTGCTAATATAAATATAATACTATGATCCGCATGTGTCAAGAGATATTTTTTATCAATGTTACCAGTTGACAATGGAATTCTTTCGTTATATAATACTACGATCCTTAAATTTTTAGGGATCAACACCTCTTTCTTTGTGCAGATAGCCCCTTACCAAAAAAACTTAGTTCTTCAAGTTAAAATGGTGTGCCCCTTTGGGCTTCTGCTGCTTTATGATTTATTTAGAAGAAACCTGGGGTGGCCTTCAGGAAAAATAAATCAGAAATTCGCTCCGGATGATACTTTTAAAATTCAAAACTTTAAACTTATCCGGAGCTTTTCTTTTACCTAAATATATTCCCACCTTCCGCCTTCGCACAAGGCTACGATGGACAAGTCGCGGGAATAACAAAAATTGAAGGGTAATATAGAGAGATTGCCACGTTCACTTTGTTCACTCGCAATGACAGATAGAATGGATTCCCGATCGAGTCGGGAATGACGGGCGATTAAAACCCCCAAGCTCCGCCGGTGAATTGCAGAGTAAAGTACAAAAGAAGTGTTGCAAATAAAATAAAAATGGCCGTAATGGCTGTTCTATTTTTTATTTTAGACAGAATCATAAACATGGGGAAAGCCATGTAGGTGTATCTGGCATTGCTTATCCCCCAGCTGTAAGACGAAATAAAAATGAGCGAGGATAACGAATAAATACTGTAAATTGACGGTAAAAGCCTGATGCCAATCAAGGAAATAATTAAGCCGAAAAAAACAAAAATGGCATTCCAGCCGTTTGTCATCATAAAATAATTATCAGAAATCGAACTCATGCGAAAAGCCATCCCCTTTACAGTATTAAATGACTCGGAAAACGGCACTATAAGATGTTTGCCGGAAAACAAATTTTGGGCATATTCCTTCTGAAAAAAGAAAAGATCGCCATAGTAATATAAATTAATCATAAAATAAATAAAAAGACCTACGGCCGGAAAAATCATTAAATTAATTTTATTTCGAAGTTCGACTTTTTTTGAAAAAATTAAATACAAAATAACCGGCAGCAAAACAATTCCTGATGTTCTGGTTAAAATTGAAAGGCCGACCAAAATGGCGGCCACCAAATACTTTTCTTTTCTGACATAATAAAAGAACATGATGACCAGCATCAAAAAGAGACCCTCGGTATATATTGTTCCCGTAAAATAAGCCATTGGATATAAGTTAAACAAAAAAGTGGTAACATATGCCTTTTTTTCGTCAAATTCTTTTTTCACCAGCTTAAATAAATAAATTGAAGCAACCAAAGCGCAGGTTAAAGAAATTAACGCACCTGACTCAACTAAAGACAAAGGCGTTACTGACGAAAGCGTCTTTATAAGAATCGGGTAAAGCGGCGGAAAATGACTTAAAAATTTTTGATAATCTTCCGGATCATTTGGCGCCGTATATCCAAACTCCGCTATGGTTTTATATGCCCTTGAGTCCCACCTATCCCAAATAGAAATTGCAGTTTCGCCGGGATATTTTGAATAGTTAAAGTTAAAATCAGCCCAAAAAAACAAAAAAGCTTTAATTAAGATAAAAACGCAAACTATAAAAATATATTCACGGTTTTTCTTAAAGAAAGCTTTCATTAATTTTATTTTACACTATTTTGGCAGTCATTGCGAAGTAACTGCTCACAATCGTCATTGCGAACGATCCGGCAGCCACCGGAGAGTGCGGCAATCTTGTTTCAAGCAGAGGAGATTGCTTCGTTTCACTCGCAAAGACGCAGGGTTGTGAGTAGATACATTGCGAAGAGTAATCGACGAAGCAATCTCAGCTTTATAGGACAAGCTTGCCACGGCTTCGACAAGCTCAGCCTCGCAATGACAAGGAGATAAAAAGGGTCAGGCAAATGCCTGAACTAATTTACACTTAAACTTATATTACAAAATGGTATGATTTAGTAGATAAAGCCATTACCGTTTTCGTCATTCCGGACATTCCTTCAAAAAATACAATCAGTTGATCCGGAATCTATGGATTCCCGCACCCGCCCGTCTTGGCGAGTACCAAACGAGACAGGCGGGAATGACAGAAAAGGAGCGGGAATGAAAAAAGAAATGAAAGGATGTTATAAAGAAAAATATGAAGCACAGAATAAACAAAGTAAAAAGAGAACATTCGTTAATTGACGGCGCCATTAAGGCATTAAGTCCTTTAATTAATGACGAAGAAGTTACAAGCATTTTGCCCGGCCCAATTACTAAAAGCCGAACTTTCACTAAAACCGAACTGACCTTTCAATATAAAACCGAGACGGGAGAAAAGTGGCTAATAAAAGGCCACGGCGCCGTGCAGGAAATTTTTATTATTAGAAAAAAATAAGACTGTCATTGCGAGAGAACGAAGTGAGCGCGGCAATCTCATCAGGAAAAATATTTATGGCCAATTTTTACATTTATATTTTATCGAATAAAGAAAATGGCGTTTTATATATTGGAATTACAAATAATTTAGAGAAAAGGGTTTGGGAGCATAAGGAAAAAGTAGTTAAGGGTTTTACCAATAAATATAACGTCGACAAATTGGTTTACTATGAAATTGCGAATGATCCGACAAATGCTATTGCAAGAGAAAAGCAATTAAAAGCTGGCTCCAGAAAGAAGAAGTTGGATTTGATTAGTAAATTTAACCCCAGATGGGTAGATCTGTATTATCAACTATGAGATTGCCACGTCCGGCAAAGCCGGACTCGCAATGACATTGCCCTGAACATTTTTTTTATTCAATTGAGCACAAAATGCTATTAAAATAGCCTGAATACAAAAGGGCTTTTATTAATAACGGAGCAAAATAATAGCACAAGAAACCCATTGACCTACTAGCCTATTGGCCAATAAACCTATCCAATTCTCTTTCTTATCATCGAAAATTTGGGGTATTTTTTTTCTAATTTCACCCAAACAATATGGTCTTTGGTCCCCGGATTTGCAATACTAACCTGTCCGTTTTTATCAAAAATGTCTAAAATTTTATCGCTAAAAACTTCACCCGGCGTTAAAACCTCAACTTCATCCCCTACCTTAAATTGATTTCTTGTCAGCAGTTTGGCACCCGTTTTTTCGTTCTTTTCTATGACTCCAAGAAGATTATATTTTCTTATTTGTACCCTTTCAGGATACACCTCGCCCTCTTTTGCCTTGCCCAGTAAAAACCCCGTTGTATAGTCGCGATAGTTTATTTTCTCGGTTTCTTCCAAAAGTTCCGGCAATGCCTCTTTATAATGGCCTTTTTTAAGAGCCTCTAGGGCGCTTCTATAAGCATTTGCTATTACCGCCACGTAATATTCGCTTTTATTGCGTCCTTCCACCTTCAAACCGGTAACCCCCACATTTAGCAGCTTATCCAAATGATCAATTAATCTTAGGTCTTTCGAATTAAAAATATACGTCCCCTTTTCGTCCTCTTCTACCGGAAAAAACTCTCCGGGTCTTAACCTTTCCTCAATTTGACCTTTATAAAGCCAGCGGCATGGCTGGGCGCAATCACCCTGGTTAGCTTCTCTTCCCGTCATAATTGCAGACAATAAACACCGGCCGGAATAAGAAATGCACATGGCGCCATGAACAAATACTTCAAGTTCAATATCCGGCACTTTGTCGTGAATTTCTGTTATTTCTTCAATAGTAAGTTCACGGGCTAAAACAATGCGCTTAACGCCTAAATCCTTCCAGAATTTGACGGATTGCCAATTGGTGGTATTGGCTTGCGTTGAAAGATGAATTGGAATATCGGAATTTTCCCTGACAAAATTTATGATCCCCGGATCTGAAGCAATAATGGCATCCGGCCCAAAGGCGGCAATTTTTTTAATATCCTCTTCGATTTTTTCCAAATTGTAATTATGAGCAAAAATGTTAAATGTAACATAAAATTTCTTACCCAAACTATGAGCTAAATCTATGGCTTCTTTTAAAGTATAAAAATCAAAATCCACCTCCGCTTTTCGAAGGCTGTATTTTGCTAGTCCGCCATAACAGGCATCGGCGCCATAAATATAAGCAATTTTAGCTTTATATAAATCCCCTGCGGGTAAAATTAATTCTGACTTCATAATTTGATTATTATGATAGGTATTTTTTAATATCGGCGTTTTTCTTTTGAGCGTCTAGCCAATCCTGGAAGCTTTTGCCTTTAATTAAAATGTGTCTTGCTTTAATTTCTTTGTCTTTAATATCCGTTACCTGGATAATATGATAACCGTACACCGTTTTTACAACGCCGGAGATTTCATCCTTTTTTAATGCAAATGCGGCATCTTCAAACTCTTTTACCATCTTACCTTTGCCAAAATAACCTAAATCTCCGCCATTTGCAGCAGATGGATCCTGACTGTATTTTTTGGCAAGATCGCCAAATTTTGACGGATCGGCCTTAACTTCGGCTAAAATCTGCCCTATCTTATCTTTAGCTTCTTTATTTTGATTATCGTCGCCGGTAATTTTTTCGGCTACTTTTTGCCTTAGAGTGGTGTAATAAATCTGATTTTTAAAATCCTGAATGGACCACTGATAGTAATTTGCCAATACTTTTTTAAGCTCGGACTCGCCGCCATTGGCCTGTTCCAGTCTCTTGTATTCATTATTGACATCTTCATTAGTCAATTTTATACCATTAGTGGCAGCAAATTGACCAATAACAAGGTCTTCTATAAGCTGGTTTGATATTTTTTCCTGCAGGTCTAAGTAGGTTTTTTTGCCTTCAGCGGAATTAAAATCCACCTTCTTTGCTTCCTGTTGGAAGTTGGCAATTGCATTTAATTTGTTGTTGTATTCTTTTACCGTTACCGTGTCGCCGTTCACTTTTATGGCCGGGTATGGAATAACTTCGGTTACAAAATCCACAACCTTGTTTTTCCAATGATATTTATAAATCCCTAGAGCCATTACGCCTGCCACTACAATCACTAAAATTAAAACCGAACCAATAGCAATAGAGGTAATTTTTAAATTTTTTCCCTTGAATGATATTTTAGCCATTTTTTAATACTCCTTAAGTATTTTAATTAGGATACCATATTTTTTAATTTTTTTCAACCTGTCAAAATTACTACTCGTTTGTTTTGGTTATCATCCGCACCACTTCTTCCGAAGTGACCTTGGAATTTTTTGGCCGAGCGTCTAATATTAAGTCCCGGGCATCTGCCGGTTGCTTCACATCGTATAAATCCAAGGTAAGTCCTATGCCGATAACGTGCAAAGTACCGTAATGAGCCATATTGGCCGCCATGCCAATTTGTTCGTACGTAATATCTAAAATTCTGTCCAATTGAAGTTCTTTGACCTCTTTTTTGAAGATTCCGTTCTGCTCGATACAAATAAGCCGCTTATTGGTAATTATATAATTTGTAAAATACCAAAGCAGCCAGCGATATAAACTCCAGCTCCAAATATAAGCTAGTAATAAGAAAGATATTAACTGCAAAATAGTGCTTTTAAAAAAGAAAACGCCGCATAACCCAAAAATAGTACCAAAAGGCAAGCCATAAATAGCCCACAGTCTTTCCGCATAAAGACTGCCTTTTAGAACTTCAACTTCTTTCTCGCCCGGTTTTAGATCCACCGATAACTGCATAACTTTATAATAAACTACGGGTAGCTGAAAAGCTATCTTTTTTTATCTATCTTTTTTTATTGAGCTCTTGTTTGTAGATACTTGGCATAACCCTTTAAACTGTCATCCCCCAATCAAGTTGAGGGCAGGCTCTGCGCTTGTTTCAGGGTCTATGCTTTCTGGATTCCGGATCAAGTCCGGAATGACGACTTAATGTTAGTTCATTTATGGCGTTTTCATACATAGGCAAGGCAATTTCTTTGGCCTTTTCACTTGTAATCCGATTATACATATAGTCAAATTTGACCCGAACCTTATCATAACCTAGTAATGGAATCATGCCAATAAAATGCGCAACGTTTGTCTCTAAAAAACTTATACTATCTGCATCTTTTAAAAGATCTTGCTCTTCATTGCCACCTTCCTCATGGCGGGAGACTAGCATTTTCGCTCTCCTGACAACATCTTTTTCAGCACCATTTTGTAACAAAAAATTTGCCAGCATATTTGAAGCATCTTCCTGATGAGATTTGATCAAATCCTTGTCTTGTGTTCCCTGACTGCTTTCTTTCATTCTTTGCCTTTGTTTTTCCAAATTATAGATTCTATCAAAATCATGAGCAATTCCGGCAATTTTAAAAGCTTCGTCAGCGCTTGGATCTAAAATCGTAACCCAATGTGCAGTTCTTTTAAAATGCGGGATAAGTTCTTTTAAGGCCGAATCTTTTTCGCCAGCATCATCAATAAATTCTTCAACTTTTTTATATAAATTCATAGTCATAGTTTTATGGCGCCCCTGGAGGGAGTCGAACCCCCAACCTCTTCCTTAGGACGGAATCGCTCTATCCATTGAGCTACAGAGGCCAAAAAATAATTTTGAATTTAGAATTACGAATTACGAAATTAAAAAACTGATTCAAAATTCATAATTAATAATTCGAAAATTTGTCACAAAGATTATACCAAAATTCCTCCCGTTTTTCCATGAGAAATTTTTTAAATCACTATTTATGAACCAATCTTTAAAACATTGCCTTATGATCCGGTCTGTCCCACTGATGAATTTCTTCTTGGGAAAACCAGTGACAAATTTCTTTTTCGGCCTCTTCCTTTGTTTCAGAAGCATGGGCTAAATTTTTAATTGCTCTTTTTTCCAAATTAGCCGCCGCGGGCGAATCAACTGAGAAGTCGCCTCTTAAGGTACCAATTTCTGCCTTGTTCGGTAAAGTTGACCCAACAATTTTTCTAACCATATCACGCGCATGAACACCCTCAACAACCATAGCCACCACGGGAGCTTCCGTCATGTAATCAATCAGCCACTTTCTTACCTTTTTTCCGGCTTCTAAGTTGTCGGCAGTACCCATGGCTTCTTTAAGATCAATTCCCAGTTCGTTAAAAACATTAAAGCCCTTGTCGCCAAGCCTCTTTATCCAAACTTCGTCTGTTGGATAATGATTGGAAATATGTTCAACCGAAGGCTTTACCATTTTTAAAGCTATTATCTGAAGTCCCCGTTGCTCCAGTCTTTTAATAATTTCACCAATCAATCCTCTTTGAACTCCATCCGGTTTTACCATTACAAAAGTTCTTTCAACTGCCGGCTTTGCCATTTATATCTCCTTTTTTTATATGCCCCCTCGTCTTTGCGAGTGAAACGAAGCAATCTCCTCATACTCGAAACAAGATTGCCGCGCTCTTTTCAATCGCTCGCAATGACGATTGTGAGCAGCTACTTTTATATTTCCAATATTTTATCAAACATTTTCGAACTATTATAGGGTCCAATGATTGCAAGATTAAGCTTTTCTCTTAAAAAAAGGTCTTTGGCAACTTGCCGAACTTCATCAAGACTCACTTTATCAATTTCTTTTTTAATTTGGTTAATATCTAAGGTGTCGCCGGTGTAATAAAGTTGAATGGCCGCATTAATTGCCAGGTTACTAATATCTTCCATACTGATTGACAGGATACCCTTGTAATATTCCTTCGCTCTTGTTAGCTCTGCTTGAGTGACGTTTTTGTAAACATTATCATACTCTTTTAAAATTAGTTGAAGCGCTTCTTCCGCTTTTTCTTTTCTAACGCCCGCCATGGTTGTCATTTGTCCGGCATCGCTTAAATTTTCTGACCTGGTGCTTACGGCATATGCCAGTCCCCTTTTTTCCCTTAACTCCATAAACAACCTGGAACTCATATTTCCGCCAAGAATAATGCTTAGTATTTTAGCGGCCAAGCGTCTTTTATCGGTAAACGGGATGCCGGGGACGCCAATTTGCAAATGAGCCTGCTGGATATCCCGCTCTTCAAAAATTAGCCTTGGTTGATCTTGAAGAGGTAAAATCTCCGGCTTATTTATTTGCCTGCCCTCCTTAAAGCCGCTTAAATATTCTTCGCCTAAACCGTTTTCGTTTTTTAGGTTTCCGGCAATTATTAAATACGTATTTGGCGCGCTGTAATAGTCATCAAAATAGTTGGTAAAAGTTCCTCTATTAAATGCCCTAACCGTTTTTTCTTCTCCGGCAATCGGTAGACCCAAGGTTGCATTGGCATAAACCAAACCATCATAAAGATCGCCAATATGCCAGGACGGATTATCCTTATACATTTTAATTTCTTCAACAATTACCCCTTTTTCTTTTTCTATTTCCGTCTCGTCAAACTTTGAATTTAAAACCAAGTCCGATAAAAGGTCAATTGACTTTGACAAATGCTCGCCGGCCGATTTTATATAGTAATAAGTATTTTCCCTGTCAGTTGCCGCATTCACGTAAGCCCCCAAACCGTCCGCTTCGCAGGAAATATTAAAGGCATCCGGTCTTTTTTTGGTGCCCTTAAACATCATGTGTTCCGTAAAATGAGCAATGCCGTTATTTTTAAGGTTTTCCATTCTTGAACCGGCTTTTACAAAATAAATCACCGAAACAGTTTGGGCACCTTCAACCGGTATTAAAACTAACTGGGAGTTATTTTTTTGCTTTGTCACCTGAATTTTCATGAGCCGCCTTTCTATTACGCTTAAGTTTCTTTCGCCGAATTGCAAAAATAATGGTGGCTAAAATCATAATGGCAATCAGTATATCCGCCTGGTGAAAATAGGTTTTTATGCCTTCCCAATTTTCTCCCAAGTTAACCCCCAAAAGGGTTAGCATAATAGTCCAGGGAATAATGCCAATAACCGAATAAAGAAGGAATTGCTTAAAAGGCATCTTAGCAAGTCCTGCCGGCAAGGAAATAAAAGTTCTGATAATCGGTAAAACACGGCCGATTAAAACAATTTTGTTACCGTATTTCTCAAAAGCTTTATCAGCGTGATGTATATGGCTCTTTCTGATAAGCACATATTTTCCGTATTTTTCTAATAAAAGCCTGCCTTCGGTGGATCCGATCCAGTAAGTTATAACCGAACCTATAGTTTGACCAACCACGCCCCAAAAAACAACCGGCCAAAATGAAAAATTGCCTTTAAAAACCTGGTACCCGGCAAAAGGCATAACCACCTCCGAGGGTACGGGAATACAGGCGCTTTCTAAAGCCATAAGAATCACTATCCCAAAATAACCCATTCCCAAAATGATGCCGGTTACTGTTTCAGTAATAAAATGAAGTATTGCGCCCATATATTGTTTCCATTTAAAATAAAAATAAAATTATTAATAATGATAGAAATAAGCGATAATAAACAAAAATATTAAAGTTATGATTGCTTATATATTTTAACAAAAATTTGACGGCAATAAAACCAAAAATTGCCGAACTTATTATACCTGCAGCGTAAACCGATATTGAATTACTTGTAAAATCAACTTCTTTAAGCTCAAAAAGACCGGCACCCAATGTAATGGGCAGCGAAAGTAAAAAAGAAAATTTGGCGGCGCTTTCCCGATCAAATTTTAAAAACCTGCCAAAGCTTATAGTGGTACCGGACCTGGAAAAACCGGGAACCAAAGCTAGAATTTGGGAGGCTCCGATAATTAAGCTGTCTTTAGCAGTTATTTTATCCAAGTTTTTATGACGAACCATATAATGATCTGCGATAAAAAGCAAAGCGGTACCAATTAAAAGTGCCCAAAGGATAACAAAAGTACCCCTAAAAATCGATTCTGCCAAATTTCGTAAAAAAACAGCCGCAATAATTGCCGGGATTGAACCCAAAACTATATACCAAGCCATTTTTTCATCAAAGGTTTCAATTTTTCTTTTTTTAAAAGAATCAAGGGCGCCCTTAACAATCTTTTTTATGTCTTTTTTAAAATAAATGAAGATTGCTAAAAAAGTTCCCAGATGTATAGAAGCATCAAAGCCAAGCCCTAAATACGGCCAATTAAAAAACCTTGGCGCCAATACCAAATGAGCAGATGACGATATTGGTAAAAGTTCGGTTAATCCCTGAATAGCCCCTAAAATTATTGCCTGAAATATTTCCATGTAGAACTATTTTACCTTAATTATGCGCACATTTGAAGTGCTATAAACCGTTTTGCCAATTTCTGAAAGAACGGGATTATCTAATGCGCCGTATTGACTTTGCTCTAAGGCGCCGACAAAGATATAGTCCAGATTATATTGCGCAATAATTTTTTGAGCGTCTTCTGAGCTCTCGGCATTATAAAGTTTTTGCATATCGCCCTGAATTTCAAAAAGACTGTCAGATGATCCATGCCAGCCCCACTCGTGACCTACCCAACCCAATGGTGTTGAAAGACCCGTAAAAGTAGAAACCCTTGAATCATCCGTGTAGCTTTCCCCCGGTTTTTCGGCAATAACTTTTGCCCCTTTTACGTTAGCATTAAGCCAAGTTATGGCCGCAAAGTCTTCCGGATATTTCTCTTTTAAATAAATTGAACCGTCTAAACCGTATTTGCGGTCAAAATTATCCGCCGAAACCTTTACGGAATTGGGCATATAGTAAATTGATGCCACAAACAAACAAAAAGCGACCGGCAAATAAACAAATTTTTCTTTGCCAAAATGCTGGGTAACTTTGTAAGAAATATAAACAATGGAAATGCTTAAATAAAGCCACAATTGATAATAAAGTTTAAAAATGGTGTTTGCCCGCTGATATTCGATGCCGTAAATATCCTTTAAATAAAACATCTCACAAAAAACAATGACAAAAAAAGACATGGCAATTAAAAGATAATTAAACTTATCCTCTGTTACTACTTTCCCGTCTTCATACATTAGAATAATTAACAAAAAGCCGAGTATGAAAACAAGCGGCAATATTTGACCTATTTTATAGGTTAAAGTACCCACCAACACAACCGTCAAAAGCGGCAAAATAAAGTCCCTTCTGTCTTTTACCTTTTTTAGAAAACTGGCAATAAGGTAAAAAGATAGGACGAACATCTGCAAACCAAAAAGCAGCAAAAAATTTTTCAACTCGGTTCGAGGAGCGGTAACTATTTGAAATCCTTTGGATCCCGGATCAAAAAATAAATAAAAAGGAATTATTCCGATAGCGCTTATTAGAGTTAACAAGGAGCCGAATTTTACAGTTTGCTTGAAGCCTTTTAAACTGAGGCCATTTTTAGATAAAAGAGCTAAGCCTAAAAACAACATATAAATTAAAAAATCCCAAGAATTAGTAACAAACATTATGCTGTACAAAATGCCCATCGGTATCCATAGATATTTAATATTTTCTTTTATGACAAGATATAGAAATGTTAATGTCAGCAAGGCAAAAGGAAGGTTTAAATAATGGGCATGTAAATCTCCAAGCAGAAAACTATATAGGGGAAATTCATTGATTGTTCCCGGAATTATCCTAGTTGCTTCAGCCCACCAAACCGATGCTTCCTTTTTAACAAAAATGCCGTAAAAATAACTTAAGTTCCCCATAAAGGCCGCAACTATAATTGAAACGCCAGCCCAAAAATACTTTTTGGTCAAATTGTAAACAATACTAAATATCGCTACGGCATAAAAAACATAATTAGTTGCTACCATCAGATTAAATGTGACAGCCGACTTTATAAAAGTTAGTTTTGTTAAAATGGCGGTAATTAAATGTCCGAAATAATAATAATTTATTGCATTACCGGCCAGCCACGGATCTTGGGGCGGAAAATAATCGGTCCGAAGGATTGCGTTAACGAAGGCAAAATCCATAAACTTTTCGATGTCTTTTATGCCGGAGTGATAAAAACGATACCAGACGAAAAGCACAAAAAGAGCCAAAAATAGAAGTTCATAAATAAGCGCTTTTTTGATAAAATCTTTAGGCAAGACAAATTTTTGCTTATATAGAATAAATCCCGAAATTGCCGATAATATGATAACGGATACAATAATAACCGGTAAATTAAACTTAAATAACTTAAAATTCACAAGAAGCCAAGTTATGTAGCTTAACAGTCCGACTCCGATAATACGATAAAAAGGATAACCATAATCAGATAATTTCCCCAAGAAATAATAGCCAATAGGCAACGCTAAAATTCCAAGCAAAAAAATAGTTATATACCAAAGAATAATATCGAACATAAAGAAATTATAGCGGAAAAAATGCAATTTGTCTTGGATAAATTAGATATTAAGCTAAAAAATTAATTTTCAATTTTCATTGAATTTTCAGGTTCTAATTTTCAATTATTTATATTCACGCATATAACCATTGTCCATCCGGATCTGTACTGGAACGCGGAGTTAAACGAATAGCAATCTCGTTCATCTCTTGTAGGAAGATTGCCACGCCTTGCCTGGTAGTGACAAAGTACGAAATGCGCGATATTTCGAAAATTGAATTATTGTAAATTGATTGAAAATTGAAAATTGAGATTTAAAAATTATCCGGTTCTACTTTTTAAGCATCGTGAAAAACGCTTCTTGGGGGATATCTACCCGGCCTACTTTTTTCATTCTTTTTTTGCCGGCTTTTTGCTTTTCCAGCAGCTTTCGCTTCCGACTGTAATCGCCGCCATAAAGTTTGGCGGTCACGTCTTTTCTTAAAGCCGATATAGATTCCCTGGCCATAACCTTAGAACCAATTGCCGCCTGAAGGCTAATCTCGAACATTTGTTTTGGGATAACTTTCCTTAAATTTTCTAAAACCGGTCGCCCAATGTAACCCGCTTTTTGTCTTGGAATTATAACTGACAGCGGATCAACAATTTCACCGGCAATCAAAATATCAAGTTTTACCAGATCTCCCGGCTTATTACCGATAAAATCGTAATTGTACGAAGCATAACCGGAAGTCGATTTCTTTAAATTATCATAAAAATCGGTGATGATTTCGGCCAAGGGTATCTCATAGGCTATAACCACGGTCGTTTCTTCAAGATATTTCATATCCTTGTAAATTCCCCTAGCATCGTTGCAAAGCTCCATAACCGCTCCCAAATATGACGACGGCGTAATAATTTCTAAAGAAACATACGGCTCGGCAATTTCTTCGATTATAGACGGGTCAGGCAACTCAGAAGGACTATTTATGCATAAAACTTCGCTATTTTTTTGCAAAACTTCGTAAGATACGCCGGGGGTAGTTACCAAGAGATCAAGATCATACTCTCGCTCCAATCTCTCTCTGATGATATCAAGATGAAGCAGACCCAGGAAGCCACAGCGGTACCCGGGGCCGAGTGCCGGTGAATTTTCCGGCTCAAAAGCGAGCGAAGCATCATTTAGTTGAAGTTTTTCTAGGGCATCCCGAAGCTCCGAAGGCTCTCCGTCTACCATAAATATGGACGCAAAAACAAAAGGTTTAATATGTTTAAATCCCGGCAACGGCTGAAGCTCTTCTTTGGTTCCTGCTTCCTGGTTCCTAGTTCCTGACTTTGTGATAGTGTCGCCAACCTTGGCGTCTCGAACGGATTTTAGTCCCGTCACAATATAACCGATCTCCCCCTCTTCTAAGTTTTCGGCAGGCACGTATTGGGGTTTAAAATAGCCCACTTCCAAAGCCTCAATTTCTTTATTGGTTGCCATAATTTTAATTTTATCGCCTTTTTTTATCTGACCGTCCTTAATTCGGACATAGGCTATAACGCCCTTATAGGAATTAAAGACAGAATCAAAAATAAGAGCCCGAGTTACAGATTGTCCTTTAAATTCCGGTGCAGGAATTTTTTCAACAATAGCATCTAACAGTTCTTTAACACCGGTACCTTCTTTGCCGGATACTAAAATTATGTCCTCTTTTTTAACGCCGATAACATTAATCATTTCCTCCGTCACTTTTTCAATTTCTGCCGATGGTAGGTCTATTTTGTTAATCACGGGGATAATAACTAAATTCAGGTCTTGGGCAAGACGAAGATTGGTTAAAGTTTGAGCCTGAATTCCTTGGGTGGCGTCCACCAATAAAACCGCGCCTTCAACTGCCGCTAGAGAACGCGAAACCTCATAGGTAAAATCGACATGACCCGGAGTATCGATTAAGTTCAACTGATAAGCTGAATCTTCAATTTCGAATTTCGAATTTCTAATTTCTAATTTATCGTTTTGATCTTTAATATTTTGTGTTTTGAAATTGTTTAGTATTTCGGATTTAGGATTTAGGATTTCCCTGCTTGGAGTATAGTTCATTCTCACCGGCTGCAGTTTGATGGTGATGCCTCTTTCTCGTTCCAAATCCATCTGATCTAAAAGCTGCTCTTTCATATCTCTTTTAGACACAGTTCCGGTAAATTCCAAAAGACGATCGGCCAATGTCGATTTACCGTGGTCAATGTGCGCAATTATACAGAAGTTTCGAATATTCATCCGAAACATTATAGCAGAATTTAAGATTATTTTGAACCGTAATCGGCAATAAAGAAAAAAGGCAGTATCAAGAATCAATAATTATGAAAAAAAATCCCATATTCTATAATTCTATATTTTTATTCTTTGTTTGCCGTTAGAAACCCCTCTCCCTAACCTTCTCCCCGAGCAGGCTGTCTAAAAAGCTTAAAATCAACTAGATTTTGTCATTCGGGCCTGTCTCGTTTGGCACTCACCAAGGCGGGCGAAAGCGGGAATCCAGTCCTTAGGTCATTTTGGGGCATTCTGGATTCCGGGTCAAGCCTGCCTCGCTCGGGCCCGGAATGACAGTTCTTAGATAGCTTGCGAGGAAGAGGGGATAGACGACCCCCCCCTCCATGAAGGGGGGAAATAATGAGATAAAAATGTTTTTTGTTTTTTGTTTACTGCTTATTGTTTATTACCCTAGCTTTTGGCCAGAACTCTCTTTACCTTCGCTAAAATCTCCTGCGATTCCCGAATTTTCATCATCAGAGTAAGGGCGAAATAGATGAAAATGGAAATTAGGATAGAAAGAACAGTCTGCGGAAATAAGCCTTTGGCAATCTTGCCGCCGGAAGCCTGCACTAACGGATCAAATAAATAAAGCAAATAATGAGCCGCTACCCCCATAATGCTCGCTGCAAAAACCACCTTAATAAAATCAACTATAATTTCTCTATTGTAGAAATTGCCGACTTTTTTGTGCAGATAATATAAAGATAACATCATGTTTGCATATCCGGCCAAAACAAATGCCAAAGCAACTCCGCCGATACCAAGTTTTCCTTCATGGCCGGTAATGGGCAAATAAATATATGGCAAAGCAATTACTCCCAAAGCATTAACAATCATGGAAACAATTGCAATTTTTAATGGCGTTTTCGTATCCTGAAAAACATAAAAAGTTCTTGTTAAAAGCGGGAGTAGTCCTTGAGCCGCCAAACCCAAAGCAAATACCCCAAGAACATATGCGGTGGGCCCGGTACTCTCCCAACTGAAATTTCCAATACCAAAAATTAGCCGGACAATTTGCGCCCGAAGCACTATAAGACCAATAGAAGCCGGTATCATGAAATACAAAATTCTTCTAAAACTTAAAGAAAATGCCGCCCTAAAATCATCGTACCTTTTTTCGGTGATAGACTCTGACAAAAATGGAAAAACTGCGGTGGCTATTGCCACTCCGAAAACAATAGTCGGTAAACCCTGGATACTGTTTGCATAGTTTAAAATAGCAATCCCGCCGGCAAAATAAGAAGCCATTATGGTAGCAACCAGCAAATTAATCTGCGTAATTCCAATGGTAATGCTTCGCGGCATCATCAATTTTACGATTTTTCGTATACCCGAATCTTTAAAATCAAAGACTCGCTGAAAACTAAAGCCCGTATCTTTAACGGCCGGTAATTGAATTAAGGCATGAAAAAAAGCTCCGACAACAACGCCGATTGCAAGTCCGTAAACGGGAATAGCCATATTTTCAGCCAAAAAGACAGCTGACAAGATAATAGTAACATTGTAGATAAGCGGAGCCACCGAATATGCTACGAATTTTTTAAATGAATTCAATATGCCGGAAAAAACCGCCGAAATGCACATAAATATTGGGGATAAAAGTAAAATGCGAGTAGTGTTTACAGTAATATCCATCATGTTAATGCCCGATACAATTTTCCCTTTAAATCCCGGCACTAAAAGCGGCACCAAAAAAGGGGCAAATATGGCTATGGCTATGGCTGCAACAATTGACGCAAGGAGCATTAGATTTAAGAATGAGTTTGCCAATTTCCAGGCTGATTCTTTTTTCTCCTCGACTAATCTCTCAATAAAAATAGGGATAAAAGCCGCGGACAAAGCACCATAAATTAAGATATTAAAAATAAGGTCTGGAAGCCTAAAGCTAGCCATGTAAATTTCTGCAAAATGATTAGTACCGAACATACTCGCAATAATTCTTTCTCGATATAAGCCTAAGATATTAGACAATAAAGACGTTAAGCCTAAAATCATTGCCGCTGAACCAATCGTCAGTTTCTTTTTGGATATCTCATACAAGTATTTTTTCACCAACCCATTTTAGCATTTTTTGGGGTTGGTTTGAAGTGGGAAAAATTTGAATTACGAATTAAGAATTATGAATAAAGTATAAGAATCAAGAATTCTTGAATTAAGAGTTTTTTAATATTCTTTCATTCTATATTCACATTCTTAATACTTTATACCTGATTCTCTATTCTTGCTATTGTGTTACAATGGTGCAAGTACATTTACAACTAATTGAAGTAAATCGTATTTTCGTTGACGCATATCTGGGAAACCCAGACGATTACAATCGATATCTATATGAAGAAGACTTAGAAATTCATCTTCAGAGAGTATTTGACCGACAACGAAAAAGCAAAGAAAAAATTGAAGATTATGCGAGAAGAAAAGGCAGAATATAAAAACATAGCGGAGTAAAACCTCCGCTTTTTTAATGCCGCTTTTGTTTACTGTTATCTGTTTACTGTTTACTAAAAACCCGGCGGCTGCCGGGTTTTTTACTTTGCCTCTACTTTTTTCTTCCCCATAACCTGCTCGAATTCTTCAGCCGTTAGGGTTTCTTTTTCTAGGAGTTCTTTAGTCACTTTGTTTAGAATTTCGCGATTTTCGCTTACTACGTGTTCAGCTTTTTTTAACCCTTGCTCAATAATATCAGAAACTTCCTGATCTATTGCGTTGGCCGTGGCCTCAGAATAATCTTTAGTGTGTTCGCCAAGATCTCGGCCTAAGAAAACCAAATCTTCTTTGTGGCCAAAAACTCTGGTGCCCATTTTTTCACTCATTCCGTATTCCACCACCATTTTTCTAGCTAGTTTTGTTGCTTGCCTTAAGTCGTTTTCGGCGCCGGTTGTTACATTGTCTTTGCCGTAGATAATTCGTTCTGCAACTCTGCCGCCAAGCATCATGGCAATTTCGTCCTCAAATTCGGCCTTCGTATGAAGATACTTGTCTTCTTCCGGAATGCTCCAGGTATATCCTCCGGCGGAACCTCTTGAAACAACGGAAACCTTATGAACCTTATCTGTATGAGGGAGTAGATGGCCAACAATGGCATGACCGGATTCATGATAAGCCGTAATTTCTTTTTCTTTTTCGGATAAAATATGAGATTTGCGCTCGGGGCCCAGAAGGACTTTTTCTACCGCTTCGGTCATTTCAGCCTGATGAATAATTTTCTTGTTGCCTCTGCCGGCAAGAATAGCCGCTTCATTTATGAGGTTTGCAAGATCTGCTCCGCAAAAACCTGGGGTATGCTTAGCAATTTCCGCTAAATTGACATCGTCCGCCAAAGGCTTGTCTTTGGAATGAACCTTTAGAATTTCTTCCCTGCTCTTTAAATCCGGTGCGTCCAAAACCACTCTTCTGTCGAACCTTCCCGGTCTGAGTAAGGCCGGGTCTAATACGTCCGGTCTATTTGTTGCTGCCATCAAAATAACGTTGGTATCTTGTTCAAAACCGTCCATTTCCACCAAGATTTGGTTCAAGGTTTGTTCGCGCTCATCGTGGGATCCGCCAAGTCCGGCACCCCTCTGGCGTCCTACGGCGTCAATTTCATCTATAAAGATTATGCAAGGGGCGTTCTTTTTAGCTCTGGCAAACAAATCTCTTACTCTTGACGCGCCAACACCAACAAACATTTCCACGAATTCAGAACCGGAAATTGAGAAAAATGGCACTCCTGCTTCACCGGCAACAGCTCTGGCAAGCAAAGTTTTGCCTGTTCCCGGAAGACCTACAAGTAGAACGCCTTTTGGAATTTTGGCTCCAAGATCAGTAAATTTCTTCGGATTTTTTAGAAAATCAACTACCTCGGTAAGCTCCTGCTTTGCTTCCTGAACACCGGCGACATCCGCAAAAGTGACTTTCTTTTTATCGGGTCCAAAAAGTCTGGCTCGACTTTTTCCAAACATCATGGCCTGATTGCTTGACCCTTGAGCTTGCTTCAACATGGTGTAAAGAAAAAATCCGATAATTAGAATTGGCAAGACGGTTATGGCAATATTTAGCCAAAGACCGGTATTTCCGCCCGGCGTTACCTTAAAATTGTCAACCTTGGCCGGATCTACTCCGTAATCTTTTAAGATAGTGGTAAAAGACTGATTCGGACTGGTATAGGATTTTTGTTTCTTGCCGTCTTTTAACTCTATGGTTAACTTTCCGTTTTGTTCGTCAATTGACTTCACTTGACCGTCTTTAATTTCCTGAACCACTTTTGATACGGGAACATCCTCAATTTTTTGATTGTCGCCCATAAAAGCATATATTGCCGCAACAATAAATAAGCAGATCAAGAAATATATAAACGCCCGCGAAGACTTGGAATTCGGAGCCGGCTTTTGAGGCATTTTAGGTACTTTAGGGATTTTGGGTGCTTTAGGCAGTTTAGGTATATTTGGCATTTAATTCTCCTTTTTAGAAAGTAAAAGTTTATCATAATTATTATATATAATCAACGCACAAAATTAAAGAAGGCAAATTGAATAACTTCAAAACAGCGTAGACTGGACTTACGCAAAATAGCGCATCTATCCAAGCCAAAACCAAGTGAGATAAAATCTCTTTTCTCTACTGGAAGCGTATTTGTAGATACTCAGGCAGGAGAAAAAGGGATTTTAGACGCTTGGGATGGTTTGGGAGGTGTGGTAGGTTTGCGTCAGTCCAGTAAAGGCAAAATAGTATTAAACACAGCGAAAGGTTTTTCAGCAAGCTATTTAAAATATACCAATTTACTGCCAGCCGCCATGTTATTATGCTCTAGAAACTAAAAAAAGCCATCGGCCATAACTGAAAATTTATAATTTTTTTATTGCCCTTCGACTTTGCTCAGGGCTACCACAGTTCTAATATTTAATATATCGAAACTATTCCTTGACTAACTTCTTTTTTAAACCTGAATAGTGAGCTTGCCGAACTATGGTAGCAGGAGCGGGATTTGAACCCGCGACCCCAGGCTTATGAGTCCTGTGCTCTGACCAACTGAGCTACCCTGCCACATCGCAATACCTTACAAGGCTCCATAATTACTCTACAAGTAACTATCTCACCTTTCCATGATTGCTCCTATTTCATTAAAAATCTTTTCAGATTTTTATGAGTTTTTAAACTCCTTGATATTGATTCTTAATACCCCGTTGCTTAACCGCTTATCATACTGTTTTAAACTTTAGAATTATAAAATTGATTCAAAATTCGTCACTTACCCTAGATATTTTAACAAAAAAAACGTATCTTTTCAATTGTTTTGGCATAATGATTTTTGACATAACATCATTCTGGGAAAATGATCTCTATTTACTCACTAGGCCCATCAATTTGTCATCCCGCACCTAGATGCGGGATCCATTCTTCCTGGATTCCAGATCAAGTCTGGAATGACACTGTAGTTACATAGAAATTTTACA
>Ga0076307_108_pt1 | contig 25245 bp, 25 predicted proteins | sample RifGroC2_FD_68020 | JGI IMG/M metagenome (GOLD analysis project Ga0076307, IMG submission 68020) | candidate division CPR2 bacterium GW2011_GWC2_39_10
AACCAACCTTGGCCAGCCAGCGCTTAAAGGGTTCGGCTTTTGGAGACGGAATCGATTGGATGATACGGAATATTCCTTCTGTGTTGGCGCAGTCTGTTTGATATTTTTTCCCATCCGAAGATTCAAGCTTCAGTTGTCGACAAATTGTCGACAACTCAAAACCATCCTCATCTTTTACGCGAATTTTCATTTTATACCAATAATCTCTTGGATTTTTACTGTCGGTTAGTGCTTCAATTACGTCTACAACCGAAAACCACCACTCGCCGTTATGCTCTACTCTCCGAATTTCTTTTTTTTGAAAAATCGCTATTTTGTTTTTACTAATTTCATCCATTTTTCTGCTCCTATATTTTTTAAAACGGTGATTCTATGCCGAGCTCCTTATTTTTTATCATTTGTTTTCTTCATTCTTTTATTTGATTTTTTTATCCTTCTACCTTCGTCAACACTTCGGTTGGATTCAGTTGATATTTTCTTTACTTCGCGGTCAAAGTCGGAAACATAGCTTTTATCCTGTTTAATCCTGAATCTTTCATATTCTTTTAGCGCTAACGCTTCAGCTACTTCATGACTAACTTTTCCGACATTCATCAGAATGTCATATTCACTGAATTTGAGAAAAGCATTGAGTTTTTCTATCCAGTCCTTCATGGTCATTGCCCGGCCGCGGGCGGCTTGCATCTCAGCATAATCTAGATACATATTGCCAATACGATTCAAGTGTTCAAGCTCTTTTTTATCCAAATAATTTTTGGCAATTACTGTGTCGCTTGGCATTATTTTTCCTTGCGGAGAACGCCTCCATGAAGATAATCCCATTTTATCCTTTTTGCTACTTACTCTATCTGAAATGATTTCTGCTGCAGTTTTGCCGGTAATAGAGAAACGAAGTTTGTTTTGTACAGTAGCGAAAAATTGCTTGCTTTCATATGTTTTTGGCGAATAATCAATCGCAGTTGCATAAATATCAGTTATTTTTTGATAAATCCTACGCTCACTGGTACGAATATCTTTAATTTCTTCATAAAGCTCATCAAAATATCTGGCGCTAAAACGAGAGCCATATTTCATGCGATTACTATCCAGCGCATAACCCTTGTGAATATAATTCTTTAAAATTCCGGTAGCCCATTGTCGAAATTGGGTGCCACGCTCGGAGTTTACGCGATAACCAACGGCGATAATAGCTTCTAACGAATAAAAAGGTGATTTTCTTTGAACTTCTCTGTTTCCTTCTTTTTGAACCTGTAAGAAATCCTTACAAGTTCCTTCCGGCTCGATTTCTTTCTCTGCATAAATATTTTTAAGATGCTGCGTGATATTTTGGGGGGTTGTATCAAAAAGCTCTGCTATTTTTTTTTGCGTCAACCAAATATTCTCTTTGGCAAACAAAACTTCAATATTCATCGAACCGTCGGCTGATTGATAGAAAGCGATTTGATTATCTGGTATTTTTTTAATACGTTTATTCTCCTAAACCAAGGCGATTACCTGATTCCCCCTTATTATACCTTATACCCCAAAACCCCCTAAAATTCAATTTGGATAAGTAATTTTCTCTGGATTCCCGATCGGGTCGGGAAGGACAAAGGGAATCTGACCCAAAAAACCCCTTGAATCCAATTTGCTTTATTTACTGATTCATACTGTAGTAATCCCCGCTGCAGATGTATGGGAAAGAACTTTTATGCTCCCACTGCGTGGCGGCCCAAATGTTTTCTATTCTTACTTTTGATGCGCTTTCAAAATAAGTCATGGGACAGAAACGATTGACGTAGCGAGGATAGGTCGAGTTCCAATAGCCAAACTCCCAGTGAATCATTCTATAGCCTTCGTGGGTACCGCCGGGATGCTGCGGATAGCCAATAAAGGTGCCGACACTTACCGGACTGCCAACGGAAAGAGACGGATTGTAAGATTCTAGCTCGTAGTATCCAACAGCATATTTCCCGGTTTTTACTACAACATCCCAGGTATTGGGATGGTAGCCGACATAAATGCCGTCAACAGTTCCGGCTAAGGCGGCCGTTATTGGAATATTGCTGTTCCATTGGAAATCAATCCCCCCATGGCCGTAAGGGTTTGATGGTTTTGGATGATAAACGGTTTCGCCCATAGGGATAAGACCGGCAGAATCATTGGCCTGGGCGAAAGGCAGATAAAGAACAGGCCTGGCTTGAGGCGTGGGTGTTGGAACAGGTGTGGCCGTAGCTTTGGGAGTTGGCTTTGCGGTAGGTGCGGCCGCGGGGGTTGGCGTTGTGGTTGGTGTGGCTGACGGTGCGGGTGCGAAGGTTGGGGCGGCTGTTGGTGTGGGAGTAACCCCTGCAGTTATTTTGTCTTTTGTTTCGTTTCTCTCTTTTTTGGCGTTTAAATAATAATGCGTTCCGGTGCCGGCTAGCAAGATTAAAATAAAGGCAGCCGCGCTAATAACAAATATCTTATTTGAGGCATGTTTTTTGATTAGATCTGTTATTTTAGGTTTTTCTTCCATAGTTTCCCTTAACTATAGCCTAACCCAAAAACCCTGAAGATTCAATTCAGAGATTATCGTAATTGCTAAAACATATGAGACTGTTGAAAAACGGTTTTAATTATTTCTCGTGTATTTGCTTATTCTTTAAAATTTGTCCCGGAAATCTTGTAAATTGAAATAAAGTTGTTACCTCTTTCGTATTATATAAAGACTAATTAACGGGTATAATAACTTCATGCAACATTTAACCGATGAGGAGTTGGCAGCAAAAGTTCAAACGGGCGATATTGCTGCTTTCGAAAAAATTGTCGAAAAATATGAAAAGCCGCTTTTGTCATATGCGCGCTATTTATCGGGCAATAGAGAATGCGCCGAGGACGCCGTTCAGGAGGCTTTTTTAAACGCCTTTCGAAACATCCAGAGTTTTGACACCGGCAAAAAGTTTTCTTCTTGGATTTACCGCATCGTGCATAACGAAGCAATCAGTTTGATTAGAAAAAGAAAAAAAACCGTAACAATGGATGAAATCCCGGAAGTTGCGGATGATACGAATATCGCCCATATAATACAAAAAAAAATCGATACTCCCCAAAATGCAAAAATTATTAACGATGCCTACTCAAAACTTCCCCTAAAATACAAAGACGTGGTTTATTTACGTTTTTATTCGGAGAAAAGTTACGACGAAATTGCCGAGATATTGCACTTGCCAGCGAGTACCGTTGGCACTTACCTTCTCCGCGCCAAAAATCAACTTAAAGATAAATTAAAAAATATAAATATTGAGGAGCTCTTATGAGTAAATCCGACAATGACAACATAAAAAAGAAAATAATGGCCGAAATTAATAGCGGCCGAGTTAAAATGCGTTCCAAGCAATTTTTTATCTGGTTAAAAATTGGTTTGGCTGCTCTGGGAGTTGCCGCTGCCGTTTTAGCCGTCTTTTTTATCAACCTAGTTTTTTACTTGCCAAGAAAGCAAGGTTGCGTTGGCGTTGGCCCCGGAAAAATCAATCTAATTTTAAGCAGTATCCCTTGGACATACCTGATTCTTGGTATTGCCGGACTCTTAGCGGCAATTTACATAATTTGGAAATATACCGACGCTTACAAGAAAAAACTGGGCATCGTTATTGGAATTATAGCTGTGGGGGTATTGATTGGGGCTTATTTTATTTCTTATTCCAGCCTTAATAAAAACCTGGAAAATCGAGGCGGCTTTAGGCATTTTTATGGTAGAGGGAACCAAAATCCGGATGAACGACCCTTAGCTCCCGGACAAGGCTTAGGCCCGCGTCACCAGAATAATTCCTCTTGCCCGACTAAATAGCTGAAATATTTTATCCGCCTTGTTCGTATTAAACATAGAACGGTCGATAAAATAACAAAGGAGAAAAAAATGAACAAAGGATTAATAATTGCGGGAGTTACTGCCTTTTCCGTGCTTGCCGGCGGTGCTGCTTTTGCCAAAACCTCGCTTGGAAACGTTAAAACACCAAGCGGCACAGAAGTTGCCAAAGTAGGGATTGAAGGAACGGTATCGGGCGTTAGTACAACCGGTAAAAACCAAGTGCAAGTTAAGGAAGCTGACGGCAAAACTTACAATGTTAAATTGGGGCCGCGTTGGTATGCAAATACCAGCGTTAAAGACGGGGAAAACATTAAGGTAGAAGGCGTTGAACATTCTGAGGGCGACATTTCTGCTTGGAAATTAACCAAGGGTGATGGAAGCGAAGTTACCTTAAGAACCGAAGCCGGCAAACCTGCTTGGGCCGGTCAAAGGGGACATGGCAAAGGAATGGGCCAGGGACAAGGAACCGGCTTTACAGATGCAAATGGCGACGGTGCTTGCGACCACATGCAAAACCAGTAAAACAGAAAAGAAAGTATGCGCTAGAAAAAAGCCCCCGTTCGGGGGCTTTTTTCTTTTCTAACACGACTTTCGCAGTTGAGCACAAAGCTTCATCTTTATTCTTCGAGCGAACCCCGGACTTTATCCGGGGGAAGTCGAGAAGTACCAAGCTTCAAGCCCGTCCTGAGCTTTGTCGAAGGGTTCTCCACCCTCTGCGAGGAGTCGAACAATAATGCCATGGTTTAGTGGGAAGGGAGTAAGTGCGATAGTCGTTTTGAAATAAAATGCTTAAGGCGTGCGTATTATTAATGTTAGGAGCCTTAATAAATGTTCTACAGCCGCATTCTAAAAGAATCTATAAGAAGTATAATCTCTCAAAAATCGAGATCATTTTTAACCTCCCTTGGAATAATTATCGGCTCGGCAACGGTAATTTTAGTTATCGACTTTGGCGAGGGAGCAAAACAAGATATTGCCAAGCAATTTTCTAACCTTTCCGTTACTACTATTTTTGTTAATGCCCCTTCCAGTTCCGCGGGCGTTAAGTCTAAAGTTAGCTATGAAGACGCCGAGGCTATAAAAAAAGAAGCTCAAAATGTTTCTTTGGCCGCTCCGGTAATAAGCGGAAAAGTAGCGGTAAATAGCGGCAGCAATTCGGTTCAGTTAACAGTTATAGGATCAACGCCGGATTTTCAAAAACTTTCAAATTTAAGCTTTTCTAAAGGAGATTTTTTTACCGAGGAGCAGGAAAAAGCCAAAAAAAAGGTAGCAGTGTTGGGAGCAACGGCGGCAGAAGAGTTGTTTGGCTTAAAAAACCCGGATGCGATCGGTCAAAAAATTATCGTCAATAAAAAACAATATGAAATTATTGGCATTGCCAACCTAAAAGGCGGTTCGTTTGGTCCGCTTACAATTGATGAAAGTATATTTATACCGTTTAAGGTAGCCGAAAATTACGTTTTGGCAGACGGGGGTAAATTGAATTTGAATATTTCCGCCAAGGACTTAAATTCAATCGAGCCCGCTATGGAAGAAATTGCCCAAATTTTAAGAAAAGAGCACGACATCAAACCGGGAGGGGTTGACGATTTTAAGCTAAAAGACATGGGAAGCAATGTGGTAGCCGCCAAGGAATCGGCCCAAACAATGGCTATTCTCTTAGGCTCGGTAGCGGCTATTGTTTTAATTGTGGGAGGCATCGGCATTATGAACGTAATGTATATCAACGTAACCGAACGAACAAGGGAAATAGGCCTTAGAAAAGCTCTTGGAGCCAAAGATAAACAGATACTCACTCAGTTTTTAATAGAGGCCGTGATCATTTCGGTTGCGGGCGGCCTGATTGGGCTTGGTTTAGGCCTTGGGCTTTTTCCTGTAGTCACCAAGCTTGGAGCCAAGATTGCCCATGCTTGGTGGGGAGTATTTGTGGCCATCGGTTTTTCGGTAGCCGTGGGAGTCTTTTTTGGCTATTATCCGGCCAAAAAGGCCGCCGGCTTAGACCCCATAGAAGCATTAAGATATGAATAAAGTTTAGAAAATTAAGGAGAAAAAAATGAACAAAAAATCAATTTTGATAGTAGCGAGTCTTGTAATTCTTGGCTTAGGCGGCGGTTACTATTATCTTAACAGCCAAAAAAGCACGACATCCGGAAGCGGCCAGGCCAAAGAGCAGGGTCAACCGGAAAGAACGGCCGAAATTAAGGGGAAAGTTAAATCGATTGAAGGAAACGAACTGGTAATTATTAACGAAATTTCTACCGAGCCGGAATTAACCGACGCCGAAAAAGCAGCCAAAAAATCCGAAAGACAAAAACTAAGCCAAGAAGAACGGCAAGCCTTAAAAGAACAGGAATCCACTACCCTAAAAAAAGAGGACGTGAAGGTAACAATTCCGGTTGGCGTTGCCATTAAAAAAGGGGTCGGCGATACTTCGGGAGCTTTGACAGACGCTGAAATGGCAGAGATTAAAATGGATGTTTATATTTCCGTGTGGATTCAAGACATAAATGAGAACCCAAAAACCGCCGAATTTGTAAAAATAAGAGGAACTAACTAATGAAAATACCATCAATTATTACAAAACATAAACTTAAAGCTTCGCTCGTTGTTGCGGTTTTAATCGCCGGCAGCGTTTATGCCGCCCAAAACAATGGTTCGGACAAAGCTCCTGAATTTAAAGAAGCGGCCGCAATTAAGGGCGATGTCGGCGTGTTTTTTGAAGCGGACGGCTTGGTAGAAGCCGAGAAAGCTGCCGTCAATTTTGCGCAGTCCGGAGTGCTTAAAGAAATTAAAGTTAAGGTGGGAGACAAGATAAATGCCGGGGACGCTTTAGCTGTCCAAGACACTTCCAAGTTACAATCGCAAGTTGATCAGGCCTGGGCTACATATAATATCAACTCCTCTAAGCTGGCGAGACTTAATCCGGATACCGGAGAGGAAGTCTTGATTAAAAAACAGGTCTTAGACGCTGCCCGGATTGCTTTGGACGCGGAGCGTGCTATTTACAGCGACGTGCTAGCCAAAAATGGTTTGGGAAGCAGCCAAGAAATTTCTGAAGCCGCCAAACTCAAAAAAGCTGAAAGCGATCTGGAGAGTACCCAGGCGCAGTTAAACCTAACCTTGGCTACCTACAAAGACGCTGAATACGGCGTTAATTCCGCCTGGGCTAATGTCCTGGCCGCTAAAAACAGCCTGGCAGACGCCTATCTTAAAGCAACAATTACGGGCACAATCACCGGCATCGAGGGCATTGTTGGTCAAACCGTAGGAGGCAGTCAACAATCTTCTTCTGCCTTTATTACCATCTCTAAGACGAATGCCTTAAGTCTTTCCAGCTATTTGGACGAAGAAGATATTACCAAAGTTAAAACAGGTCAGCAAATAGAAGCTGAATTTTCTTCTTTGGAAAAAACAGTAAAAGGCGCCGTTAGCTATGTTTCTCCGGTTGCCAAAACCGACCAAAACGGAGCCGTTTCCTACCAGGTAAAAATGAACTTAGAAAACACCGAGGCTGCCATTTTGGACGGCATGTCGGCCAACATAAAATTTATCACCAAAAAGGTAGGCCCGGTTGTTAAAGTGCCAAACAGCGCCGTAAAACAAGTTGACGGCAAAACCGTAGTTTCCATGTATGACGGCAGCAAGAACATAATTACCAAAGAAGTAGAAACCGGCTTTACGGATGGCAAGGATGTGGAGATTAAAAACGGTCTAGGCGCGGGAGAAAAAGTGCTAATTAAGGCAACTAAATAATGCCAATCATAATTGAAACCAAAAAATTGAAGAAAGATTATTTTTTGGGCGATATTAAAGTTGAAGTCCTAAAGGATATTTCGATTCAAATAAGTAACGGCGAATTTGTAGCCCTTATGGGGCCATCCGGCAGCGGCAAGTCTACTCTTATGAATGTATTGGGTTGTTTGGATAAGCCAAGCGGCGGCGAATATCTTTTAGAAACGGTAAATATTGAGAATCAATCAAATGACGACCTGGCACAAATTAGAAATCACAAAATCGGCTTTGTATTTCAAACATTTAACCTTTTGCCAAAGCTAACCACCCTCCAAAACGTAGCCCTACCCTCTCTTTATGGCGACACCGACCTTACCCATACTGCTAAAAAGTTATTAGAAAAAGTAAGCTTAAGCGATAGGGCCAATCACAAGCCAAATGAACTTTCCGGGGGTCAAAGACAAAGAGTGGCCATTGCCAGAGCTTTGCTAATGGATCCGCAAATCATTTTAGCCGACGAACCCACCGGCAACCTAGACAGTAAATCCGGCGCCGAAATAATGGAGATTTTTCACGAGCTAAACAAGGAAGGCAAAACCATCATAATGGTTACTCATGACCCCGATCTTGCCAAGCACGCCCACAGAACAATCTATTTAAAAGACGGGATGCTAGTTTAGGTTTAAAGACATGGGCCGCAAGCGTTAACTTCTTATGAGATATAAGCTGCCATGTTTTTAAAGTAGTACGGTGTTTACGCACTATATCCATCAATTTGTCATCCCGCACTTAGATGCGGGATCCATTCTTCCTGGATTTCAGATCCAGCCTTCGGCTGACAGGCAAGTCTGGAATGATACTGTAGTTACATAGAAATTTTACATAAAAATAGGGGCCTAGTGAGTAGATACACAATACGGTCTGACCCACGTGCAGTTTTCTTTGTGTCATTCCCGCGTAGGCGGGAATCCAGAGGGTATGGATACCAAATCGAGTTTGGAATGACAAATCTAAGGTCAATTTTTAACAATTTTATGAGGAGTTTGTAAAAGTGCACGTGGGTCAGCAATACGGTCTTGACATAAACCGTTTGCGGTGCTATAATATTCGGCAGTACATTAAGATTGTAATAATAGTGGGAGGGATTGGGAATGAGCGTTGATGACCAATTATTCAAATCGGATGGAACACTGTTAACAAATATTGACATTGCAATCCTCAAATTTTCGCGCAGATTGGCAACGGCCTTTTTGGATAAAGACGACGAGGAATTCAGTCCGGCTCTTGAACGAATGCTTAAGGCAGTTTGGGTGCTTTTAGGAGCTTCGAGTGTTGCTTTTTTAACTTCAGGGAAATGGATTTCTGCCATAGCGACAGGATTCTTTATCGCTATGTACTATATGCGATATCCTGAAAAACCGAGGTGCACAGGAGAAGGAACTGTTTGGCCCCTGGCTTTAAAGTTGCTGGCACTGCAAGGTCTTTTAATTCCGTTTGTTGCAGAAGCATATGCAATTGAGATTTATTTTATTGGTGATTCGCCTTTGGGTTTCATGTTTCTAGGCCTAGGAATACACTTGCGAATGATTACTATTTTTTACGTGAAAAGGTTAGGCAAGCGGCCACCGACCAAAAAACGCGCGCGGGTCCTAAAACCCGCGCTAAACAAAACTTAATCACAATCTCTCCCTTGAGGCGGCATAATTGCCGCCCTTTTTTATTTTTCGGTATCTCTGGAAACACCTCCGTAAAAATTTTTTTTTAACCTCTTTCCGTTATAAAAATCGAGCAAAAACGATAAAAAAAACCCGCCATTTGAGGCGGGTTTTCGAAAACAACTGTTTTTAGTTATTTGCTTGTTTTTCTGCGATATCGCCAATTACTGGCAGTTTGTATTTCTCGCCGTTATAAGCTTTGACCATAAGAATAATCCAAAGAATAAAGCCTATCAAACCGACAAAAGGCATCAAAAGCCATCCCAAAATCGGGATAAAGACCAACGTTTTCATCAGTATCGTCAATACTAAAAAGATACCGATTGATTGCACGGCATGGAATTTAATAACTTTGTTCTTTGGTTCTAAAAGTAAAAAAATGATTCCGGTAACCCAACCCAAAGAATAACAAAGCAAAGCTTCTACATTCTCATCTAAGCCTAATGCCGTTTTTTTATCTTTTCCTTGTTTTTCATCAGCCATAACATTAACTCCTTATTTATAATTATATTTTAATCATACCATAAAACTTCTTACAAGAAAAAACGGTAAATTTCTCTTCTGTGGCCAATTTTTAAAATTACTACTTCCATATCATTCACATCATAAATAATGTGGTAATTACCTACCCTAATTCTGAAACTTCCAAGCTTGAAGTCGGTGATTTTTTCACCGGCTAATAGCTTATTGTACTAATTTTTTGGATATTCTATTTTTTCAATGCCGTATCCATATTCTCGGTACCGAATTCTTGCAAAAACCTCTTCTTTGTACTTCAGATTATAATCTATGCCATGGAATACATATTTATCATTATTATCAAATCGTACTATTGTTATAGATTCACCATACGGTTCTGAATCAAAATCCCACTCCCGAACAACGCCTTCTATTTTTTTCCAAATTATTTTCGATATTTACGTGTATTGCACCAATAACTGAAGTAATATTTGCTTTACTGCCCTTTTCTTCCTCTTTAAACATTTCGGCCTTATGGAGAACAATATTAAAGCGTGTAAGTTTTCTATAAATATGTTTCCGAATATTCGAATTGACATTTGAAATTTGTCATTCGAGCTTTTCTGTTTACTGTTTACTGTTTACTGTTTATAATGTGCCCATGAAATTATTTATTACGCTACCCGCCTTTAACGAAGGTAAAATCATTGCCAAGGTTTTAAAAGGCCTTCCGTCAAAAATTGACGGCATAGACAAAATACAGGTTGTAGTTATAAATGACGGCTCAACAGACAATACACTGTCCGAGCTAAAGCGATTCCCAAAAGTAAAAGTTATAAGCCACATGGTGAACCGCGGTTTGGGCGCTGCATTAAATACCGGGTTTTTATATGCCAGAAAAAATGGCGCCGACATTTTGGTTACAATTGACGCAGACGGACAACACGATCCGAGAGACATTGAGAAAATTATAAAACCAATACTTCAAAAAAAAGCAGACACAGTTATTGGCAGCCGTCTTAAAAACCCAGAAGACATGCCATGGTACCGAATTATCGGCAATTTCGGTTTAAATTTGGCGACATATTTGTTTTTTGGAGCTTGGACAACCGATTCGCAGTCCGGCATTAGGGCATTTTCAGCCAAAGCCTTAAAGGTAATTAATATAAAATCGGACCGGATGGAAGTTTCTTCAGAGATCATAAGGGAAATCGGTCTTAAAAAGTTAAAAGTAGCAGAAGTGCCGGTAAAAGCGATTTATTCTAAATATTCCTTAGATAAAGGACAGAAAAACACAAACATATTTAATATCATTTTCAAGATGATTTGGAGAGGCTTTAATGATTAGCGGCGTTAAAATAATTACATTTTTATTTATTTTCTTTGCATGGTCCCGAATTGCCCTACGGGTGAAAAAAGGCGAAGCCAGAATTGCCGAACTTGTTTCCTGGTCAATTATCTGGCTGGTAATCGGCGTAGCCGCCATGTATCCGGGTACCACGGACAAGCTGGCCAAGCTTTTAGGCGTTGGCCGAGGCTTCGATGCCGCCGTCTTTTTTGCCATTTTAATCATCTTTTATTCCATTTATCGAATCTATTTTAAACTAACGCAGATCGAAAAAGACATCACCAAACTAACCAGAGAACTTGCTCTAAAAGAGTCGGAAAAGGAAGAATGAAAATCCTTTTTATTTCCAGTTTTTACAAACCCCATGAAGGTGGCGTTGAAAAGTATATCGAAAGTCTTGGTACTGCACTTGCTACTAGAGGTCAAGAAATTAATATTCTTTGCTGTAATACTGAATATGCGAAAAAAATTGAAAAGCACAAGCAATTTAAAATATACCGCCTTGATACCATCAACATATTAAATAATCAGTTTCCTCTGCCAAAACCAACCGCCAATAACTTTCGATTAATCAAAAGGCTTATAAAAGAATCTGACCTTGTAAATATTCATGTCCGCTTTTACCCGTTATCATTTTTATCTGCCATGATGTGCAAAATATACGGCAAAGGCTACTTTGCAACGGAACATGGAACTGTTCACACCAAGTTTACTAATCCCCTTTTTAATTTGACAGTTCGAATATGGGACCATACTTTAGGAGCATTAATCTTCGTTATGGCTGAACAAAAAATTGCAACCAGCAAAAAAGCCGCTGAATTTTTGCATCATCTTGGAAGCGGCAAAACAACAGTCATTCCCAATAGTATTAATCTTCTTCCTTTTGACGAAAAACGAAAAACGAAAAACCAACTGGTTTTTGTGGGACGAGTAATAGAACAGAAAGGAATTTTAGATCTAATAAACGTTTTTAACAACTTGGGCACCGAGTATAAAGATTTAAAATTAGTAATTATTGGCGACGGCCCTCTTAGAAAAAAAATTGATCAAATAGGTTATAAAAATATCATCTTAAAAGGAAATATTTCAAATAAATACATATTTTCCGAACTTAGAAAGAGCAAAGTTTTCATCAATCCCTCTTATTCCGAAGGTATGCCCACCACTGTACTTGAAGCCATTGCGGCAGGCGTACCCGTTATTGCCACAAACACCGGCAGCACCAGCGATATTGTAAAAAAATATCTTTTTTACCCCAGAGATCTTAAAGCACTAAAAGAATTGATTTTACATGTGCTCTCCAATAGAGAAGAAGCAATAGATATCGCCAAGGAGAACTACGAAAGAATAAAAAAATTTACTTGGAAAAACACTGCAGATAAGTTCTTAAAATTAGCGATAAATAGAAAAAGAGGCAAAAAGGTTATTTTTGTAAGGTCAAACCCCGTAAGCCCCGATCCCAGAGTTGAAAAAGAAGCCGCAGCTTTATCCAAAGAAGGTTTTGAAGTTTCTATTTTGGCCTGGGACAGAGAAAAAATGAACAAAAGACACGAAAAAAAATCATTCGGTTTTATTACGCGATTTCGATTATACGCGCCTTACGGCAAATTATCCGTCTTTTTTTATCTGCCAATATGGTGGTTTTATGTTTTCTTTTATTTGCTTCTCCATAAATTTGATGTTGTTCATGCTTGCGACTTAGATACTGCCCTACCTTCGCTAATTGCCGCTAAAATTAAACGAAAAAAAATCATTTATGACATTTTTGATTTTTACGCTGATTTTGTCCCTTTCTCAAAAGAAAGCCTTTTTTACAGGATGATAAAGAAAATTGATTTTTTTGTCATCAATCATTCCAATTCCGTCATTATAGTGTCCGACGAAAGAAAAAAACAAATTGCCGGTTCTAACCCACGCACTTTAATTATAATTTATAACAGCCCGCCAAAAATAGAAGTAATTCCAAGATTTATACCGAATAGAAATTTTAGTATTTTTTATGCAGGGATATTGGATAATAATCGAGATCTTGACACTTTAATTAGCGCAGCCAAAGATAATCCAAAAATACATATAACTATCGCCGGTTATGGCGAAAAATCAGAATATTATAAGCAAATCAAAATGGAAAACTATGAATTTTTGGGCAAGATAAGTTATCAAAGAGTACTAAAAGAAACTGCAAAAGCGGATGCCCTAATTGCCACTTATGATCCGAGTATTAGAAATCATAAATTTTCAAGCCCAAACAAGGTTTTTGAGGCTATGTTGCTAGGCAAACCCATTATAGTTGCCAAAAATACCGGAATTGATAAGTTAGTAACTAAAAAGGATTTTGGAATAATGGTTAAATATAATAATTTAAAAGACTTGAGCAATGCAATTAATCTACTTGCAACCAATAAGTCAATGTACAAGAATTTTGTTCAAAATGCCCTAAATTCATACCCAAATTATAGTTGGGAGAGAATGGCCAAAAGGCTTATAGATACTTATAAAAAGTTGGTGCAACAATGAAGCAATATATTATTTTTTCTGAAATTAACTGGGATTCTTTATGGCAGCACCCCCAAACTATTGCAGAAATTTTGGCAAAAAAAAATGCGGTTTATTTCGTCAACCCATCTTTTTCGAAAAAATCCAGTACTAACCAACTCAAAATAGGTAGTGGCAATTCCAGAATTCGAAAAGTAAAACTTATTTATAATAAAAAATCCTTTAGACACATAGGCTTAAGATATTGGCTAGGCCAAGAGCTTTATCATTTTAAAATATTAAGAGAGAATCACAAAGAATCTGAAGCAATTTTTCTATATTCCCCTTTTATGGAAATACTGGCGATTATATACGCAAAAATAAAAAAGAAAAAAATCATCTTTTTTTATGTTGATGACTATCCGGAACTAACTCAAAATAAATTGTTAAAAATTTATCTTAAAATTACCATTCCATTACTAATTCGGTCCGCTCACAAAACAATTTGCACCTCAGAAATTCTTTTTAAAAGAGCCTTAAAAATAAATGGTAACTGCTACTATATACCTAACGGTGTTGATTTATCAAAACTGACTAAATCGCGTAACGACGGCAAGACAAAAAAATTCACTTTAGGTTTTGTTGGAACACTAGAACCATGGGTGCAGGCTAGCGACCTAATATATCTAGCAAAAAATATGCCCGATATTAAAATAATCATTATTGGGTCCGGTTCGGAGTTGGAAAAAATAAAAACAAAGCAGGACAAATTTAAACTCAATAACATTGAACTTTTGGGCTTTATCCCTCACTCTAAGATTTTTCAATATATTGATACTTTTGATCTCGCCATCATACCATTTAAACTAACCGACCTTAGTCACTCAGTTTCACCTATTAAACTTTTTGAATACTGGGCAAGAAAAAAATGTGTCATTGCTACAAAAATGTCCGAGTTAACTAAATATGAAAATGAAATCTTTTTTTACAAGAGCAAGGGTAAGCTGTTAGAGCTAGTGAGATATTTGCAATCAAATCCTCTTATAATTACCCAGAAAGGTAAAGATGGTTACAAAAAAGTCGTCGTAGAACATGACTGGTCGGGCAACCTTCAAAAGAAGCTCCTTGATGCTATAAATAATGACTAACCTTTTTTAAAAACAGAAATTAATAAATAAGACCCCCAATACTTAGTCATAATTTTTTTATATCCGGGGATATGTTCTAATAAATTAGATAATATATATAATATTTTTATTGGTATAATGACGAGCGGATATGCTAATGATATAAATTCTAATTGTTCAGAAAATGCAATTTTATTTTCAAAAATTATATTTTTATCCAAGAAGCACAGACTTTCAATTGGTTTCTCGTAACCATATGTCCACTTGCCTGTTTCTTCCATTTTTGCCTTGAATTTTAAATAGATTTTGCCTTTTGTGGGAACAATAATAGCTATCTTACCGCCCCTCTTACATACTCTCCTCATTTCCTCATATATCTGCTTAATTTCTTTCTTATTAAAATGCTCGACAACGCCTGAATTCCAAACAATATCGAACGAATTATCGGCAAAAGGCATCTTAAATATATCACCAACAAAGAAATGGCCCTTCAATTTTTTTGATTTAAAAAAACGTTTACTAAACATTATTGCCTCGGGCGCAATATCCAATAGATAGGTTTTTCGTTCACTTGCACTTATTTTTGCAGAAATCTTACCGGTTCCGCTACCCGCCTCTAAAATTTTTTCACCCATATTAGATATTTTATAAATTTCTCTGAAAATCTTTGATTCTACCGGGTGATTTTTATTGAAACCGTAATTTGACTTCCATAGTTTTTGCCAATTTTTAGTACTAATTTTTCTTTGTCCCATTTCTTAAACCTCTTTTAGGAAATAAAAATACATGGTAAGGATTAATAATAAAGCTTCCGATCCAACGGTAACCCATGCAGCTCCAATAATACCAAAGGAAGGGATGACGTAAATATTTGTCACAATATTAAATATTGCAGCAGAAAGTACACTTGCCATGTAATATTTCTGCCTATCGTGTAAAATTAATAAATATGTAAATGGCTCCCTAGCTCCAATAAATAATAGGGAAATTGCTAAAATTATAAGTACATTCGCTCCCGCAATGTAAGAATTACCGTAAATTATATTCATAATGAATGAACTAAAAAAAAGAATCGCTGAAAATAGCAGTAAAGATGCAAAAAAAGTAGACAATAAATAATTTCTTATGAGGCGCGTATATTTTTTATTGTCTTTCATTTTGGCTAATTGTGGCATATAGGCAATGCTTATTAAGCTGATTAATGTAATAGCTAAAGATAAAAATTTATATGAAGCAGCATAAATAGCCGTCAAACTATCACTGTTTAATATATTTTTAATAAGAATTAAATCTGCAGAGGCATATATCGTTACAAATGCCCCTCCTAGTCCAATCGCCCATCCTCTTTTTATGAGCCTGGTTGAATCTGAAATGGTAACACTTTTTTTTATTTTTCGGCCACTGAATATTTTTCTATAAAGAATAACAACCAATAATAGGCTTGTAGCTAGATACGCCAGAATTAGAAAATCATATTTGCGCCATATAGTAATAGCAAGACAACCAAAGACTAAAAGGATAAAGCGCTCAAAGATTTTTAAAACAGCCTCGGCTTTCATCCATTCCCTTGCTTTTAATATAGCTCTTAGTAGCTCATTTATACTGTTTATTAGTAAATACACGAGTAAAATAAGGAATAAATAAAAAGGAATGCCGGAACTTTTGAAATGTTCAAATACTAAAAAGATCCCCATAAGCGCAAAAACTGCAAAAATACGTATATAAATTGATGAAAAAAAGTATTTCTCTTCAAGTTTGCTATCACGAGATAAGTCTCTTATAAATATTTGCACAAGCCCAAAATCAACAAGAGCACCAAGAAGAAATATTACTGATATTGCATAGCTAAATTTGCCGAACTCATCAATTCCCAGCATTCGGGCAGCAATCAAATTTAGAATAAAAATGAAAAAACCGCTTATAGCTTCTCCGGCAATGAGCCAAGAAGCGTTATTAATTATTTTTTTTGTCATATCATTTAATCATTAGGGGTCTAAGAGATTTCGATAAGTTAACCGGATTGTTGCTGGACTTTGCCATTTAACACATCCGAAAAGTAATTTATTTCTTCCAGTTGTTTGCTATTTGCCCATTTTTTTGCTTCGGTAAAGGAAGCAAGAGCTTCATTTTTCTTTTTGTCGTTCATGTAAAACTTGGCTAGCACCATGTAGCATTGAGCCCGGGTGGGTTTTCCTGATAATTTGATAGCTTGTTTAACATACCCCTCAGCCTTTGCTTTTTCGCCCACATACCAGTAGCCCTGCGAGATCTGCATGTGTATTATTTCGCTTTTAGGATCCTTTTCTAAAGCTTTTTTATAAGCATCTTCAGCCAATGCACGGTTTCCCTCTAATTTTTGAAATCCAAGTAAAATCGTACCATAATTTGTCCAACCTCTTGCGTTTAAGGGTTTTAAGTCAACTACTCTTCTGGCATGACTTAAGATCTTTCCGGCCTCATCTTTCTTCTCAATCATCTTCCTTTCATTGCTGGTATCGTTATCTGTTGCAAAATTCTGATAAGCATAATAACTGTAATAAAGATGATAATTATCATTTAAGGGAAAAAGGCTGACGGCCCGCTTCATATATTGAGCCGCTCTTTTTGGATAATCCGATTTGTCCGAATCTTTAAATCCGAGTCCATAATTATAATCCGCCACCCAATAAAACGTGCTTCCAATAATAAATATTCCCGAAATTAAAACAGCAGATGATAATGAGAATTTCCGGGTTAAAGAAAATTTCATCTCCTTGTTCATAGTCTTATAAGAAACGGTGCCGTAAATAATAAAGACAAAGGCAGCCATCATCCATGGCAAAAACATTGTCGCAATAGAAGCAAACAAAAACATATTGAAGCCAAAAAACAAGAACATTGACACAATAGAAAATCCAAAGAACAGTTTATGCTCTGTTTTTAAGCCTTTAACCAGTAAGTAAAATATAAAACCCCACCACAATAAATATCCGGAAAGCCCTAATATGCCGTCCATTGCAAAATAATCTATTGGCTCATTGTGGACATTGTTGGTATTTGTATTATCATCCCAACCCTCAAACGGAATTTTTTCTCTTATTTTTGGCAGAAAGTAAGATATTGTTCCCGGACCGGTGCCGGTTAAAAGATGTTCCTTGCCATTTTCTATTCCCGCTTTCCAACCCCAGAAACGCTGCACATTAGAAGAATTACTCGCAAAATCGATAATACTACCTTTGCCCAAATTATAGGTTAAGCCTACTCCCATCACTAGCAATACACTTAGACCTAAGAGAATCTTCTTCTTATTATTTTTAATTAAATTTCCAATCCTTATTTTCTTTCCAATTCGCGGCCACATAAAGAAAGCTAAAAGCGATAATATTGAAAGAGCAAAAAGAACATTTCCGGCAGTGCTTTTTAAGAAAATTTCCTGCATTCCTTGGGGTAAAAGTCTAAAAATTGCATATGCACCGGAGACAATTGCAAACCCAAGCGCTAATTTAATTTCCGGTTTTTTTTCTCTTAAATAGTAGTAAAACGAAAAGGGATAAACAAATAACAAGTAGGACAGTGTAATGTCTGAGTTCTGTAGCATACCATTTGCACGTCCCGATTCAAAAGCGATTGCATCGCCAACAAAAAATAAGCCCAAAACCTCTAAAATTGCTTGAAGAGAAATGATGCCTGCAATAATGACTACTACTTTCAAAAACCTGTCGATATCCTCTTTGGCGGGCTTACTTAAAATAATTATGAAAAATAATAAAATACACAAGAGAAAGGCCAAAAATCCGGTATGGAAATGCGGATACATTCCCACAAAACTTACTAATCTGTCTACGGAATTTATGACGGCCAGAAGTATTGATAGTGCAAAAACCCCTAAAAATAAGAATTTTTTTGAAAATGGCACCTCAATTTTTTTCTTTAGGTAACCAATTGCGGCAACCATAATTAAGGAAAAAATAATAATTACACTAAGAAAAAATTTTGGTGACTCCACGCCGAAAAATGTCTCCGACCTTAAAAACGGCAGCAAAAACAAAAAACCCATCCAACCAGATTGTAGAAAATTCTTAAAAAAAGCTTCTTTTTTTTCGGCTAGCTCTTTTCGTCTTTTATGAGATATTTTTCCTTTTCGTGCCATACTTAGTCCTTCCTGTTGGTTGCAAACGGATTGTACAACAGTTTTTAAAAAGAGTTAATAACAATTTTAAAATGACTTTATCCTTGCTATAATATTGTCGCTTATGGTTAAAAAAAGTTTTAACAAAATACCGCGAAAATATCGGATATTTCTGATGTCGATTTTAGCTTTTACAACTATTTGTTTTATTTCTTTCACCATTTATTTTAAGTATTATGGCGTACTGCCCGATCCCTTAGCGAACCTTTTGGATGAGGTGCCAGCCCCCAAATCCGGCGACCGTATTTTAGTTTTCTCCCCTCATCCCGACGACGAAACTATTGCCGCCGGTGGTTTTATCCGTGAGGCAATTTTAAAAGGTGCAAAAGTGAAAATTATTTGCATCACAGACGGCAACAAACGCAAACTTAAAGAAACAAGATATGGTGAGCTTAAAAAAGTTTCCGGCATTATTGGCGTTGATGAAAAAAATATCAAGTTCTATGATTTCCCAGACTCAAAACTTAAAGATTACAAAAGCGAACTTTATAAAAAAGCAAAGCTAGATATTGATGAGTTTAAACCAACCATTACTTTCAGTCCGCTATCAGAAGATAGTCACTTGGATCACAAGGCAACAGCCGAGACAATTGACGAAATTTACTCTCTCCCAAGTTATTCAAAAATTATAAAATACCGTTATCTGGTGCATTTTCCATACTGGCCGCGCCCCCAGGGGCTTTACCCTACAAAACACATGCTGCCTCCGGTTAAATTGATGAATGCCAAATACAAATGGCAAAAAATCTACCTTGATACAGACACCCTCGATAATAAGACAGAAGCTGTATTGCAATATAAGTCGCAGTTAAAAATGGTGCTGCCCAGAATTTTACTTCAAAGTTCAATAAGAAGGAATGAATTGTTTGTGATAGAATAAACAAATGAACATCATACCCGAACTAGGCGAACAAATTGATTTTATTGGACAATTCGGTTTTGCCGGTATTTTCATCATGTTTTTTTTAGAAAATATGGGCATTCCTTTGCCCACTATTGCCGCCGTACTTTTACTTGCAACTTATGTTAATACCGGCAAGTTAAGTTTTTCGATGGCCGTATTATTTGCGATTTTTTCTAAGTTTTCAGGCTCCGCAACTTCTTATGCCTTAGCTAGAACCGGCGAAAGCTTTTATGCCAAAAAAATGGAAAAAAGAGACACAGTTTTACATGCCCAAAAAAGATTAAATAAATGGTTTAATCAATATGGCGCCGTGGCCATATTGGGTGGCCAACTCGTCGGTTATGTTCGTCCTTTTACATCTATGATTGCCGGCTTTGCTAGAGTGCGATATAAAGCATTTGCCACTTGGACATTAATTGGCCTCACATTTATGACAATTTTGGAACTCAAGGCAACTCAAATTGTATTTTATTGTTGGGAGCATTACCCCGAGTACCAAAATCTGCTTTCTTTAATCTTATTCTTCATCAGTTTTGGCTTCTTTTTTTACATCGGCTATAAATTAATCTACAATATAATTAAACGTAAGAAGAGGGAAAAACATGAAAAAAATAAGTGAAATTAGGAAGAGTTTTTTTGGCGACAAATATGTAATTTTTGCACCCAAAAGAAGCCTCAGGCCTCACAAGATTTCCGAAGAAGAAGCCAAAAGAAAAGAACAGTTTAAGGAAAATTGCTTTTTTTGCCCCAGTCCGAACGAAGAAAGAGCCATTTACCAAATTGACGCTAGCGGCAAATGGCTGGTGAAGGTGGTGGAAAACAAGTTTCCCGCTCTTTCATTATCCAACCCAAAAGCCTATGGCAAACAAGAAATTGTTATTGATACTCCTAACCACGGTGAGGATTTTTGCGATCTTTCCCCGGAACACATAAGAACCATATTAGACGTTTATGCCGCCAGAATAAAATCTATAAACGAGTTAGAGAACATAAATTATGTTCAGGTGTTTAAAAATGACGGCGGTAAAGCCGGGGCTTCTATCCCCCACGCACATTCGCAAATTATTGGCCTGGAGTTTATTCCCCACCACATGATGACCGACACCTTGGCCATGGATAAATATTTCTGCGAGAAAGGCAGTTGCGCGTACTGCGACATCATTCATAAAGAACAGAAGGAGAAAGAACGAATTGTGTTTGAAGATGCTAATGTTGTGGCCTTTTGTCCATGGGCATCTTCCTCGCCCTTTGCCTTGTGGATACTGCCAAAAGCGCATAAAAATAAGCTTGAAGACCTGACGCCTGAAGAGAGACTTTCGGTGGCCGAAGCCTTAAAGCTTGCCACATCAAAATTAGATAAAGAGGAAATACCGTATAACTTTTTTATTCACGATTCCCTTCCCCATAACGATCATCACTTTAGGCTGAAGATAGCCAGCCGCATGAATGTTTGGGGCGGCTTCGAGATAGGATCAGGCGTAATAATAAATCCAGTATTCCCCGAAGATGCAGCCATGTTTTATAAAGGCTAATGCAAATAAAGCACTAATTTCTAAATCCTAAATACTAAACAAATCCAAAATCTTAATTTCTCAAACGTTTTGAATTTTGACATTAGATTTTATTTAGTATTTGGTGCTTATTATTTAGAATTTTTGTACTAAAAAACACCCTCCCCTAGCCCCTCCCACAAAGGAGGCCTGTCACGGCCGCCAAGGCGGAGGGATAATAGGAACAAGGGTGTTTTTTTGTTTTTCTATTTCGGCAAATTCTTTCTAAATCTCTGCAGGATATCTCTGGCAACGTCTTGTCCGCCAAAGCCAAAGGCAATAGCAAAAGCGGCAGTAAAGCCGTAAACTAAGCCTTGAGTCATAACATCTAAAATGTTTATTCCGACTATTTCAATTTTGTTTAGAGCAAGAAGGAAAGCAGCAATTACAACAAGCCATCTGGCCATGTCGGCCAAAAATCTGGATTGTTTTGCTTTTAGGGCAGCTGTGATACCTTCAACGGCTCTTGATAGAAAGTCAGCGGCTACAACACCAATTAGTATTATGACAGCAGCTATTATCACTTTGGGCAAAAAGTTGACTATATCAGAAACAGGACTTAATGTCCCATCCGAGATATTTAATGCCCCTAGCGCCGGCAGTAAAAATGCGATAATAACAATCCACTGAGCTAAGTCGCCCAAGAACTCGATAATATCAAATTTAGCCGGATAAACAGCTTTAAGGCCTAACTTATCAATATAAGGCTTTAAGTTAAGCGCTTTTAAACCTCTAACAATTAGAGTTTGCACTGCCCAACCAAAAAGTATACCAAGCAAAATTATGACTACAAACGTAAATACGTTAGGAATATAGTCAATTACCCTTTGTAAAGAACCTGAAATTTGATCTGCGGCATCTGTCCAAGAAATGGTATTCATTATCTTCACCTCCTTTCTATCTAGACTCGAGGGCAATAATTTCCCTCTAACCTATTAAATAGCGAGCTAAGGGCTTCATGTCAATAGAATTATAAAAGCTACATAAAAGCAAAAGCTGCCTTGCCGTTTGTTAGATGCTCATTTTTATACGTTTTTCTCCCCATAAAAGGGCCACGGCCTCTTTAAAAAGAGAGATTTATTTTTATATGTCGGCACCAACTCGCACAAGGCAGGTTAATGTTTTCACTATAAATAATTAGGTCAAAATAAGCATTGGCCAATATGTAAATTTTTTTATTTATAAGACTTACACATCAGTATCCAGAAAACCTCCATTTTATTCTTCGAGCGAAGTGCAACGAAGCCCTGAAGTTACATTAATGTAGTTCTCCACAAGGTCGAACAATATTGAAGTTCGTAATGTCCTATTTGACTATTTTAGAGAGGAAAGCATGAGGCCAAGCTTAATTTGCATAGCTCCATTAAATGACCGCGGATCCAGCTTAATACTTTTCTTTACCTTATCAAGACGATAAATGAGAGTATTTCTATGGACATGGAGCTCGTCCGCCGCTTCCGTTAGATTCATCCCGTTAGTAAGGAAAACATCGACGGTTTTTTTAAGTTCCGCATCATCCAAAAGCGGTTTTAATAATTGGTAAGTCAAGTCCGATTTGCGCTGATGAGAAATAGGCGCAAGACTAATAAAAATTCCGACATCCAAGATATGGTAAAGTTTGCCCGGTCCCCAAATTTTGCAACCAATTTCCAAAGCCAGCTTTGCATCATTAAAAGAATTTTTAAGACCTTCGAGGCCGGGATAAAATTGACCGACACCTACCGTGACATCCTCTATTCCGGTAATTTCCTTTAATTTATCCATAAAATATTCACCTTTACTCTTGAAAAACCGAGTTGAGTTTTCTGTCGTAATTTTATTTCCCCTAATCCCTTTTAAAAGTAAAAACGAATTGTTGCCAAAATAAACCGGCACATTTTGATCATTATCTTCGAAAGCTTTTCGAATATCCGTCAAAATCTTTGAAATATGTTCTTCAAATTTGGCCATTTTCTCTTCCCCGGATAGCTTCTGCAGGGATGAAAGAAAATTTTCTTCCAAACCCTTCACATAACCCAAAATTACAGCCTGGTTAGCTTTAAGATTGATTCGCAAAATATCTGCTTGGTCGTAAATTTGATTTTCTTCCGTTAAAGTGTCTTCCAAAAGCACTTCTCTTATAAACCCCGCCCTTGCCCTATCAATAGAATAAATCCGAGAAAGCAAGATCTCTTGATAAATTAGAACTTCCGATAGCCCCCGAATAAGGTCTAGGGTATCCTTTTTAATCTCTTTAAAGGCGCCCTCTATGCCAACCGCCCCAATTACCTGACCTTCATATGTGAGGGGCGACCAGGTCGTATAATCATCGTCCTTTTCTTCAATTACGCTTTTTCGCAGAATCGACTGATAGGCATAAAGGTTAAAATCGCCGGTTCTGCCTCCAATTATAACCGACCCCTTTTCGTCGGTTATAATTATTTTCTTTCCCAAGATCTGCTTGGTTTTTTCGGTTATTTGTTTGGCAACATCTCTATTTAGGTTCATTTTATCACCACCTCGCTGTTTATTGAAAATTGGTTAAATAACATGGCAAGCTTTAATTGGACCGCATCCTCAAAATTTCGAGGATCCAACCCCAAATTTTCAGTAATTTTATCCAACCTGTAAACCAGGGTATTTCGATGAATTTTTAAAATTTTGGACGTCTTGGTTAAAGACATGTTGGAATCCAAGAAAACTTCTACAGTTTTCCCCATTTCTTCATCTTTGGCTATTTTTTTTAACATCTTTTGAGAAAATTGAAGGTTCTTTTCGTTTAGACCCGAAAGAAGCGGCGCCACCACCCCAAAATCGTTAATGTTAAAGACCTTTCCGCTTCCCCAAAGTTCTTCACCAAGTTCGGAAGCAAGGTAAGCTTCCTTAAAAGAGTCTTTAAGCCCTTTTATGCCATGATGATAGGAACCGACGCCGATTGTAACATTGCACCTTAATTCATCTTTAATAATTTGATGGATTGTCTTTAAGGTAGTTTCGAAGTGAAGGGCATTCTTTTTTTCTTCCTTCCTCTCTCCTAAATCCTTTAAAACTACGAACAAATTTTTTCCGAAATAAGCAATTACATTACTGTTTAGCCTCGTGTAAAAAGAATCAAAACCTCTTTTGATACCTTTTTTGTAGCGCCCCAATATTAATTCTTTGTCCTGCATGGACAAGTCATCCTTAAAAAGCTCTTCTTTTTTCTCTCCGTCAATTAAAACCGTAAGGACAATTCTGGGATGCGTCAAATCGATATCAAAAATCCTAGCTTCGGCTTGCGCAATATCTTCGTCTAAATTATCGTTATTTAAAATGTCGTAAATTAATTTGTCCTGCCGCTGATCTTTGGAGCTAATGTTTTCGGACATCTCAATTTGATTAATTAAAAGCTCTACCATGGATTTCACGGCCGTGGCCAATGGCTTAGCAACCGACAAAGGCTCGTCAATTTTAACAAAACCGCAGACTGATCCATTTTGATATACGGGAAAAATGGTGGGATCTTTCGAAATCTCATAAATTTTAGTTCTATTCGCCGGATAGGTACTGGCGAGATAATTACCTTTTTTGTCAATTAGCACAATCTTTTTAGAAATTATCGGAGTAATTTTCTGGGCGATTATAGTGCTTACGCTTGAATTTAACATTGGCTACCCTTTCAAAAGTTTAATTCATTTGTTAATTTGCACAAATTTTAGCATTATTTTAATATTTGTTCAAGCATTACCGGAATAGATAGGAATCAGGAACCAGGAAACAGATAACAGTTAGCTAGCCCTCGCTTCCCGAATAGACATTCCCGTGAAAACGGGAATCCAGAAAATAGATTCCGGATCACTTGATTTGTTTTTTTAATTGAAAGTCCGGAATGGGCATAATGCTTAAAAAGTGTTGCTACTTTAGGTCAAAATATGCCTTCCAATAAATAAATTGGAAGAGATGATCTTCTGTAAGTCCATTAT
>Ga0076307_128_pt1 | contig 24886 bp, 17 predicted proteins | sample RifGroC2_FD_68020 | JGI IMG/M metagenome (GOLD analysis project Ga0076307, IMG submission 68020) | candidate division CPR2 bacterium GW2011_GWC2_39_10
TAAGTTAAAGTATTTCAACTTTTTTAATAAAAATGAAGCTAAAATAGCCCTTTTTAGCAACACTTTTTAAGCATTATGCCCATTCCGGACATTCCTTTAAAAAATACAATCGAGTGCTTGGCTGCTCGCAACTGATCGAAGGCGGGAACCTCCATATTGTCATCCTGAACTTGATTCAGGATCTATAAAAATCTTTTAGATTTTTGTTCTTTTTGGAAAGAACCAAAACTTTCGGCCTGTCTCGCTTTGCTCACCAAGGCGGACTATCCTCGCCAAAATGTCGTCACTTGCACTCATTCATTCTCAAAAAAATTGCCGTTCCTCTGGAGCGCCCTCACGCCATTCTTCGAATGTCTCCGGCAGGAATTGTTTCCTGTTTACTGATTTCTGTTTACTGTTAAAATATACTCATGGCGAAATCATCTTCTGTTTTTATGTGCTCAAATTGCGGGGCTCCTTATGCTCGTTGGCAGGGGAAATGTAACGAATGCGATTCATGGAATACCCTCGAAGAGCAAAAGGAAATTATTTCCGGCAAAAGAGGTTCGGGAACAGTAAGAGAACCTTTGCTTTTAAAGTCTTTAAATAGAGATAATTTTTTACGAATCAAAACCGGCAGTGAAGAAACGGACAGAGTTTTGGGCGGCGGCATTGTGCCGGGATCTTTAATTTTAATTGGCGGCGATCCGGGAATTGGAAAATCCACTTTAGTCTTACAAACGGCGTCTAACTTAAGTAAGAGCGGCAAAAAAATTCTTTATGTTTCAGGCGAGGAATCACCGAGTCAAATTAAAATTCGGTCAGATCGCTTAAAGGCAAATGAAGAAAATATTTATGTTTTAGGTGAAACGGAAATAAACGACATTTTAAAGACAACTTTTGATTTTAAGCCGGACATTTTAATTATTGATTCTATTCAAACGGTTTATGCTTCGGAATTATCGTCAGCGCCCGGAAATGTTTCCCAAATAAGTTATATCACCGGAAAGATTTTGGAATTTTGTAAGAAAACTAATATCGCTTGTATTATTATTGGCCACGTTACCAAAGAAGGGGCAATTGCCGGACCGCGTGTTTTAGAGCATTTAGTTGACGTTGTTTTATACTTAGAGGGGGACAGATATGGTCATTTTAGGGTATTAAGGGGAGTTAAAAACCGTTTTGGTTCTACTAACGAATCAGGAATTTTTGAAATGGTGGAACTTGGTTTGGTTGAAGTTAAAAATCCGTCACTGGCATTGCTTTCCGAGCGCAGTTTCTCGGCCGGTTCTATTGTTTTTCCGGCTATGGAGGGAACGCGGCCAATGCTGGTTGAGATTCAGGCCTTAACGTCTATTACGCCTTTTGGTTATCCCGCTAGAAAAACGTCCGGTTTTGATGCCAACCGGCTGCAGCTTTTATCAACAGTTTTAACAAAAAGAAGCGCTATTAATCTTTCAAACCAGGATGTTTATGTAAATATCATCGGCGGACTTAATTTAAAAGAACCGGCTTTGGATTTGCCCATAATTTTAAGCATTGCTTCATCTTTTAAAAGTACAATGGTTGATAAAAACACGGTTGCATTGGGAGAAATAGGCTTGTCCGGAGAGATTAGAAGTGTTAATAATATAGATAAGAGATTAAAAGAAGCGGAAAAACTAGGCTTTAAAAAAGCCATTATCGGAGGAAATCCAAAAATTACCGGCATTAAATTGCAAATTGAAAGTCCGAAAACAATTGCCGAAGCGCTGAAAATTGCGTTTTAGGTATTAAACTGGACTTACGCAAACCTGCCACATCTCCCAAACCAACCCAAGCGGCTAAAATCCCTTTTTCTCCTGTCAGCGTATCTACGGATATGCTTCCAGTAGAGAAAAGAGATTTTATCTCACTTGGTTCCGGCTTGGATAGAGTAAATATAAAAATAACTCGTACCTTTGAAATTTGAAAAGAGGGGCCTATGAATTTATTTAATGGACTTATCTTGATTGTTATTTCAATCATTATTGGAGGGCTGACGATCCTTTTCGTAAAACGGCTTGTCAAATTATCTTCAAAGACAGTTTTTATCGGGCTGGCTGGTGTTATAATCGGCCTCATTATTGGCGCCTTACTGTCATTTCCTTTATCTAGAATTCCCGGTTACTACGGTGATTGGTTGCCGATAATTATTCTGGTTATTGCCGTTTTTGCTTCGGTTTTTTTGATGCTTCACGAAAAAAACGTCATTATCGAATCCCTTTCTTTTATCGGTCATGCTGTAAGTTTGGTTAAACCATCTGCTCACTTGGCAACTTCTAATGAAATATTGGTTGATACTTCTGTTCTAATTGACGGCCGGTTCATAGATATTGTTAAATCCGGCTTTATTCATGGCAAGGTAGTGGTTCCCAAGTTTGTTTTGGAGGAATTGCAGTTAATTGCCGACAAAGGTGATAAACTAAAAAGAGAACGGGGCAGAAAAGGTTTGGAAACACTGGATACGTTAAAGAACAAATTTAAAATTAAAGTCGAAGTCACTGAAGAAAATGTAGAAAACTTAAAAAATGTTGATGCCAAGTTAGTTGATATTGCCAAAAAGAGAGGGGCATCAATTATGACAATTGATTATAATTTAAACAAAGTGGCCAAAATCCACGGTGTTAAAGTTTTAAATATTAATGAACTTTCTAATGCCGTGCGTCCGGTTTTTATCCCCGGCGATGAAATTAAAATAAAACTGGTGCAGGGAGGGAAAGAAAAAGGGCAAGGAGTCGGGTATTTGTCTGATGGCACAATGATTGTGGTTGAAGGCGGTGACAAGATGATTGGTAAAGAAGTAGACGCCGAAGTAACAAGGACTTTTCAAACAATTGCCGGCAAGATGATTTTTGCCCAACCGATTAACGGCAAAGAACAAATAACAAGAAACAATAAACAGAAAAATAAATAAATTAGTTAAATCCTAAATCCAAAATGCTAAATACTAAACAATATCAAAAATCAAATATTCAAAACTCAAATAAGTTTTATTCCCTCTCTCTTGAGGAGAGGGTTAGGGTGAGGGGTGTTTTTGGTCATTCGGATTTATAATTTGTTTAGATATTAGAAATTAGGATTTAGAAATTTGAGACAATAATGTTAAAAAAAAGGAAAAGCATGCTGAAAACTGAAGAGCTTAAAACCAATATATCCCTTGCTCCTTATACTTACATAAAAATCGGCGGCCCGGCCAAATATTTTTATGTTGCAAATTCGTCTGATGATATAAGTGAGGCGGTAAGTTTTGCCCTAAGTAATAATTTAAATTATTTAATTTTGGGCTTGGGAGGAAATGTTTTGTTTCCGGATGAAGGTTTTGACGGCTTGGTTATCCTAAACAGGGCATCTTCGTGGCAAATAAACGAAGAGGAAAAAAATGCGGTTGCACAGTCCGGCGTCATTTTAAAACCTTTTATTACCGATCTTGCCATTAAAGGCTTTGCTGGCCTTGAATTTTTTGCAAATATTCCCGGGTCTGTGGGCGGAGCGGTGGCCGGTAATGCGGGAGCTTACGGTCATTCTATTTCCGAAGAAATTAGTTGGGTAAAATTTATCGATCCTGAGGGTGAAATTATTACCGAAAACAGGGATTTTTTCGAGTTTGAATATCGGTCAAGCCGGATAAAAAAAGGATATCGGGCAGTTATTTTGGAAGTTTGCTTTGATATTTATCATAAAAACAGTGAGGAATTACTAAAGCAAATAGAAGAAGATGAAGCTTTAAGAAAAGGAAAGCATCCGGAATATCCGTCTTGCGGCAGCTTCTTTAAAAATATTTCAAGGGAAATAACGGCCGGAAAATTAATTGAAGATGCGGGCTTAAAAGGCTTCAAAGTTGGCGACGCTATGGTTTCCGACAAGCATGCTAATTTTATTGTTAACACTGGTAACGCTACAGCAAAAGATGTTAAAACGCTAGCCGACCACATAGTTAATGTGGTAAAAGAAAAAACGGGTTATGATTTGGAGAGAGAAGTGGTTATTATTAAAAATAAGCAATAAGCAATAAGCAATAAGCAATAAGCAATAAGCAATAAGCAATAAGCAATAAGCAGTTTCTTTCTTTTATTTAAGCTGGAAAATTTTTGCTAAATCTTTATAATTTATCTAATGAAATTAGAACAAAATTTTTTTGCCCGAAATACTATAGAGGTTGCCAGAGATTTGCTTGGAAAAACTTTAGTAGTTAATGACGACGGCAAAGTTAAAAAGGGAATAATTGTTGAGACGGAAGGCTATATGGGATCGGATGATTTAGCTTGTCACGGACGATTTGGTAAGACCGAGAGAAGTAAGGTTTTGTTCTCGGAGTCCGGAACTGTTTACGTCTATTTAATTTACGGCATGTATTATATGCTTAATTTCGTTACCGAAAAAAAAGATTATCCCTCGGCTGTTTTAGTTAGGGCAATTGAGCCTTTGGATGAGAAGTCCAGTTTAAAAGATTTGAGGAAATTAGGAAGCGGACCAGGTTGCTTAACTCGGTGGCTTGGGGTTACCAAAAGGCATAACGGTTTATCGATAAATAGCGAAATAATTATCGAGGATAATGGCTTAAATGATTTTGAAATCGTCCAAACCACAAGAGTGGGAGTTGAATATGCCGGTGAGTATGCAAAGAAGCCCTGGCGGTTTTATATAAAAGATAACGAGTTTGTGAGTAGGAAATAATAAAATCAGAAGATTTATTATAATTATCAATTAACAATTTGCAATTTTCAATCAATTATCAATGACTCAATTTTCAAACAAATATTTGAAAATTCAATGAAAATTGATAATTAAAAATTGAAAATTTTTCTAGAAACTGAATTCGTTGCTCTTTACATTATCCGGCATGCCTATTGCATAAACAGAACTGTAGATGCCGGTATTATTGAAACTAACGGTGGCTTCTTTTCCAGACATGTCAATATGTCCGCTAATAGCTTTTACTGATCCGCCCGGTTTTATGCCATAGAAAACGACATAAATAACTTTATCGCTGTTTGTGGTTGCGGTAAGTTGATTCGTGGAGTCTGAATATGTAACGTCCAGTGTAACGTCATAGGCGCTAACCGAAACAGAAACTTTTTCTGAAGTTGCAGAATATAATACCTTGTCCCAAACCTTTGCCTGTACCGTGTGTTTTCCTTCGGTGGCTGAAACGTGGGCTATATAAGTGCTGCCTCCAATAGAGCTTGCCGCAAATTCCTTGTTATCAACATAAACGATTATTTTTGACACGCCTCGTGGTGCAGCCACGGTAACTTTGACGTCAAAGTTTTCGGAGACCGGCTTGTTGTTATACATTTCTTCCAGACTTATGCCGGGCAAATTAGTGCCATCGTGAATGTCGCATTTTTCGGTTGGTACAAATGAGGCTCCGGAAGACAGCCCTCTTGACGATGCCCAAGCAGCAATAGGACCGTTCCACCTCGAAAATGCGGCATCGGTTGACGGTATTTCGGCTGTAACCCTAGATATTCTAACTTCCTCAATGGCATCTAGCGGGCAGTTGTCGGTAGCTAATTTATGGCTTATCTTATCAATTTTAAAGGAAGACGTAGTGCCGCCGGCTTCATTAATTTTGTACCATGAAGGGAATAAGTCTTTTACCAAACTAGACCCGGCAGCCGGCTTTTTACCGGTAACACCATCCAATTCCAAGTATTGGATTCCCTTGGGTTTCTCCTTTGACCAGCCCTTATTATCGGCAAACTTTTTCATAAATGCGTTCCAAATAGGGGCGGCGGCCATGGAACCGCTGGCATTATGGCTCATTTCCCTGTTGTCATTATTTCCAACCCAAACCACAGTGGTTAAATCTCGGCTGTAACCGGCAGTCCAAGCGTCTCGCCAAGCGTTAGTGGTTCCGGTCTTGGCGGCCACTTTTTTCCCGGGAATATAAAGGTCATTGTATTGACCAAAAGCAAATGCACGGGCATTGTTATCCGATAAGACGTCATTTAGCATGTAAGCAATTTCCGGATTTAAAACCTGCTTGCCTTTTTCGGGCTTAACTTCGTCAATCATTTTTCCTTTGGAATCGGTTATTCTTGTAAACCAATTAATGTCATGTCTTTCACCCATGTTAGCGAACGTGCTATAGGCAGAGGCAAGTTCTATGGGCTTAACCTCGCCGGAACCCAAGGCCATTGTTAGGCCGTAATTTTCTTCCGGCGGAATTACCCGACCGTTATCGTCTTTTACTGTTGGACCAACTTGAGACACTCCTAAATCCTTGGCGGTGTCGGTAAATTCTTTCATGCCGCCAATATAAAGAGTTTTTACAGCCGGAATATTTAAAGATCCGGCCAAAGCTTTTCGCATAGTTACATTTCCACGAGTATACCCGTCATAATTTGATGGTTTGTAGCCGCCGCCAAAATCAGTTGATAGATCATATAGGACTGATCCTGGTCCCCAATTTTTCTTCCAGGCATTGGCATAAACAAGCGGTTTTATTGATGATCCCGGCTGCCTTAGGGACGTGGTGATGTTTACATAGCCATCATTGCTTTCGTCTCTAAAGTCTAAAGAACCCACCATGGCCACAATATTTCCGTTTGTCGGGTTTAAAGAGATTAGTGCCGCATTGGATGCCCCGGCTCCTTTAATTTTCTTTATTAAGCCGAATTGGTCAGTTTTTGGGTCAAGTAAACTTAAGGCGTAATCTTCTTTATCCGGCTCAATGGTGGTATAAACTCTAAGCCCGCCTTGGGTGGCCATTTGTTCTCCATATTTTTCTACTAATTTTTCTTTTACGTAAACAGCAAAATGAGGGTATTTGATATCTCCATAGCCATCTATGCCCGATCTGTTTACCAATAGTTTTCTAATGTCGATTTTTTTAGCGGCCAAGGCTTCTTCTTTTGTTACTTTGCCTTGATCGGCCATAATGTCTAAAATCGTGTTTTTTCGTTCTAAAAGATGGTTGTAATTTTGACCGTAAGGAGAGAAATATGTTGGTGCTTGCGGAAGGGCGGCAAGCATGGAAAACCTGGCCAAATTTTCCGGTGTTTTTTCTTTTAGTTCCACAGCCTTTTTATCAAAATAATACTTTGTTGCCGCTTCAACACCGTAAGCATTAGAGCCATAGGGAATTTCGTTTAAATACATTTTGAGGATTTCGTCTTTACTGTATTTCTGTTCAATTTCTATCGCTAAAATAAGTTCCTTAACTTTTCTGGTATAAGTTTTTTCGGGAGAAAGAATGGCATTTTTTATAAGCTGCTGGGTGATGGTACTGCCGCCCTGGGCTTTTTTCTTGGTAAGGACGTTTATAAATAATGCCTTGACGGTACGCTTAACGTTAAATCCGCCGTGGTGATAAAAGTCCTTATCTTCTACGGCCACCGTTGCATCTTTTAAGTATTGAGGCATGTCGGCAAAGTCAATTAATGTTCTGTTTTTATCGCCGTGGATTTCCCAAATGGGATCGCCGTTTGAGGCATAAATGATAGTTGACTGGGCAATTAGACGGTCATTTACTTTATCCGGTGAAGGAAGATCTTTTGCTACCCAACCGAACAATGCTAATACTAATGCAAAAAAAGCGCCTGCTATTACCGCATAGGTAACCAAGGCATCTTTAGAAAAGAATATTTTTTTTATATTTTTCCAGGAAAAACGCTTTTTCAACTTATTGATTTTGCGCTTCCGTTTTTTAGCCATGTAAATTTACTCCTTATAATGGTTGAATTATACCACAATTTAGCTATAATATGAAGACAATAATGACCAAGAGGAGCGCCAATATGGAGATACAAGAGTTATTAACTCGAGGGATTGAAGAAATTTACACCAAGAAAGAGCTAGAAAATTGGCTAAAAAGTGGCAAAAAGTTAAAGATTTATGTTGGGGCAGATCCTTCTGGGCCGATGTTGCATTTAGGCCACGCTATTATTTTTAGGAAATTGCGGGATTTTCAAAAACAGGGCCATAAAATTATTTTTTTAATTGGTGATTTTACGGGAACGATTGGTGATCCGACAGACAGCCAGACAACCCATGACAAGGGAGCAAGTTTTGGGAAGCGCTAAAACTTATAAAGATCAAGCCTCTAAATTCATAGATTTTGATAGTAAAAATGCGGCAGAAATTCGTTACAATAGCGAATGGTTGGATAAAATGACATTTAAAGAAGTAATTGAACTGGCGGCCAATTTTACAGTCCAGCAGATGTTAGAAAGAGATATGTTTGAAAGAAGAATAGCCGAAGAAAAACCCATTCATCTTCACGAATTCTTATATCCTTTAATGCAGGGTTATGATGCTGTGGCTTTGGAGGCGGATGTTCAGATTGGCGGTACTGACCAAACCTTTAATATGCTAGCTGGCCGTCAACTAAACAGACAATTGAAGAACAAAACTATGGTGGTTATAACTACCCCGCTTTTAGAAGGTACGGACGGTCGAAAAATGTCTAAGAGCTACAATAACTACATTGGTGTCAGCGATGAACCATTTGATATGTTCGGCAAAGTTATGTCTATGAAAGACGAGCTTATTATCACTTATCTAATACTTGCTACGGATCTCCCAGCAGATCAAATAAGGAAATACGAAAAAGACCTAGAACAAGGCGCAAACCCCAGGGATATTAAAGCAAAACTTGCTCATCAAATCGTGAAAGAAATGCATAATGAAGACGAAGCTAAAAAAGCAGCGGAGGAATTTGACAAGGTATTTAAAGAAAAAGGCAAGCCAACCGATATTCCGGAATTTAAAATTGAAGGCAAGCGAAAGTTAGTTGATGTTTTGGTTGAAGCCGGTGTTGTGAACTCTAAGAATGAAGTTAGACGATTAATTGTTCAAGGTGGAGTTAAGGTGGATGACAAGGTTGTAGAAGATATCGATCTTGAAATAGAACCCAAGGGTCAGGTTGTTCAAGTTGGGAAGAGAAGATTTTTAAAATTAATATAAGAAGTTATTTAAAAGAATGTAGTCATGAATTTACGAACTTCAGTTGAAGAATTGGGCGGGATAGGAAAAACCTACGCCAAAAAATTACAGAATTTAGGGATTGAAAAGGTAGAAGATTTTATATTTTACTTTCCAAGGAGATACGAAGATTATTCCAATATAGCAAATATTGTGAATGCAAAACCGGGTGAAGCAGTAACACTAAAGGGGAGTGTTTGGCAAATAGTAAATAGAAAAGCCAGAAACCGCCGAATGATTATAACCGAGGCCGTTATAAGCGATGGCACCGGTACTATGAAAATAACCTGGTTCAACCAGCCCTTTTTAAAAACCTCTATCAAGGTTGGTAATGAAATTGTTGTTGCCGGAAAAGTGGAATTAAATTTTAATCAGATTCAGATGACAAGCCCCTCTTGGGAAAAATTTTCCGATGACTTAAAACACTCCGGCCGCATTGTACCGGTTTATCCGGAAACCGAAGGGGTAACTTCTAAGTGGCTTAGATATCAGATAAAACCGCTTTTAAAATTGGTTTATAACATAAAGGATTATCTGCCGGAGAATGTAAAAGAGAAATACGAACTTGCTGATTTGCCGAATGCTCTAAGAGCAATTCATTTTCCTAATAATAGGCTGGATTTATTGGAGGCAAAAAAAAGGTTGGGCTTCGACGAACTATTTCCTATTTTGCTTTACGGCGTTAAGCAAAAAAATGGCATGACAAAAGAAAAAGCACACCCTATAAATTTTGATGAAACAGTGGCCAAAGAGTTTGTTGACAGTCTGCCGTTTGCACTTACAAATGCTCAGAAAAAAGTTTCTTGGGAAATTGTTAAGGATATTAAAAAAGACTATCCGGCAAATCGTTTGGTGCAGGGAGATGTTGGTTCCGGCAAAACAATTGTAGCGGCATTTGCCATGTATCTAGCGGCAGAAGATGGTTTGCAGGCAATTTTAATGGCGCCGACCGAAATTTTAGCGAAGCAGCATTTTGCGAGTCTTTGCAAGGTTTTTAAGCCTTTCAATATTAGCGTGGGGCTTTTAACAGGGAAAGAAGCACAAATTAGTAAACAGTTAACAGTTAACAGTAAACAGGATAGAAAAAAAAATGGTCATCCTGAACTTGTTTCAGGATCCCATGGGATTCCGGGTCAAGCCCGGAATGACAATATGCGTGAAAAAATTAAAAAACAAGAATTTTTAGAACAAGTAAAGAGTGGAGAAGTTGATATTTTGGTTGGGACGCATTCATTAATTTCGTCTGCTGTTCAATTTAAAAATCTTTCTTTGGCTATTGTTGACGAACAGCATAGGTTTGGCGTGGATCAGCGTCAGGCGTTAAGAAAAGCTTCTTTTCGTTATCCTGAACTTGATTCAGAGCCTGTCCTGGACTTGATTCAGGAATCCTGTCTTGAAACTGGAGAGATTCTGAACCAAGTTCAGAATGAAGATAGCACCAGTGCGCTCCCTCATTTTATAAGCATGACGGCAACTCCTATTCCAAGGTCCTTGCAGCTAACAATTTTTGGCGATTTAGATGTTTCGGTAATTGACGAGTTGCCACCGGGAAGGCAGAAAATAGCTACCAAAATTGTTGAGGCTAAAGATAGGCAATTGGCTTACGAGTTTATAGAAAAACAATTATTATCCGGCAGGCAATGCTTCGTAATTTGTCCTTTAATTGAAGAGTCGGAAAAGATGGACTTAAAAGCTGCAACCGAAGAGTATAAAAATTTGTCAGAAAATATTTTCCCAAAATTCAAGGTTGGTTTGCTGCATGGCAAAATGAAGACGGCGGAAAAGGAACAGATTATGAACGATTTTTCGTCCGGTAATTTAAATATATTGGTTTCAACCTCGGTTATTGAAGTTGGCGTGGATGTGCCAAATGCTGCTGTTATGATAATAGAAGGAGCAGAACGTTTTGGTCTCGCCCAGCTACATCAATTTAGGGGCAGGGTGGGCAGGGGAGCGGATAAAAGTTATTGTTTCTTGTTTACCAATTCTAACTTAAGCTTAGATACGGCAACTTCGAAAAGGCTAAAAATGCTTGAGCAAAGCCAGGATGGATTTAAGCTTGCTGAAGCCGATTTTGAAATTAGGGGACCGGGCGAATTTTTGGGAAAACGTCAGCATGGATGGTCAGATTTTAAGATAGCCCGCTTTACGGATTTGAAATTTATTGGTAAAGTAAGGGAGGCGGCCGAGTGGTATTTAAGTTTAGACCCCGAAATTAAAGAGTCGCCAAAACTAAAAGAAAGGGTAGAAAAAATTAATTATGCAAGAGAATGAAGATCATTTAACAACAATAATTGTGGCATTAGTAATTGTACTGTTTTTTATCACCGGATATATTTTTACAAAAGAAAATAACAAACCAAATATCGAAATTCTAAATGCCGTTGAAAGCTCGATGTAAAAGATTTGATTGCAACTGCTCACAATCGTCATTGCGAACGATCCGGCAGCCGCCGGAGAGTGCAGCAATCTTGTTTCAAGCAAAGGAGATTGCTTCGTTTCACTCGCAAAGACGCAGGGTTGTGAGCAGTTACATTTGATTTGATTGATTTTTTTGTGTTTTTAGGTTAAAATAGCATAGTTACCAGCTTCTATTTTGCCAAAAGCCATTAGCGAAATGCTAGAGTAATTTATGAAATAAATTCCGGCCGGCCTGTCCGCCTTGGGTGGAAGTGGTGGAATGGCCCTCCTAAGGCGGGTAAACAGACGTCTGCTTGCTCTGATTCAAAATAAAAAGTAGAATATGAAGTGAAAATTTAGCTAAATAATGTGCCGGAGTGGTGGAATGGCAGACACGCGTGCCTTAGGAGCACGTGCCGCAAGGCGTGGAGGTTCGAGTCCTCTCTCCGGTACCAAGATTTGTAGCTCGTCGTAAGACGGGCTACAAATCTTTTTGCATCAGAAGAGGACGAGAAGTTTATACGTCTTTGGTGAAAAAGTCCTCTTTTAGGGTAACAAGTGAGACACAATAATTTTTCGTTTTCGTAAAGCCTTAAAGCGTTTTTGATTGCCTAAAAAACGTAAGCTATGCAAATTAGAGCCAACAATTAAAGTATAAAACCTTAACATTTTTGAGACGGTCGTTCAAAAGTGTTAAGAAGGATTTTTAAAAGTGAAGCATAAAATGAAGTTTGAACTAAGGATTGTCGTATGAAGTTCTGGAGAAATAAGCCCTAAGAATCAGCATAAAGGGATTTTTTATATATAATTCTAATTGCCTTTAAGGTTGAATATGGATATTGTTTGAAGCAAAGTAACTTTAATGTTTTTCGTCTGTGTTATGTGCTTTATCTCGCAAACGTTTGATGACCAGATTTTTTCGGAGTTCCCTTGTGAGGACATTTAATGTGTCTCCTAAATCTCTTAGCTCGTCGTTGGACTTAATTTGGATATTTTGATTGAGGTTGCCTTTAATGATGCTGTCTACGGATTTTTGCAGTGTTTTTAAGGGAGCAAGAAGTTTTACTAGAATGATATTTGCGACAATAAGATATAAGACAATAAGCGACGTACAAAGAGCCATTATAATAAGAGCGTTGGTAAATGCCACTGCCGCAATTTCATGCCGCTCAATCACCGTTCCTAAGAATAAAGGGTATGGGCCAGCTTTAGCAAAACTAAAAATTTCCGATTTTCCTGTTTCCGGACTAGAGTGTTCGAATACTGTTGGGCCCTCATAGTTGTTAAGAATGTCTCTGGCTGGCTCATGATCCAGGGAGGTTATTTTAGCGCCGTAGGACCCATATTTTGTAAATAGATTCTCCTGCTCCGAAGGCAAAAGGTTCCACATGCTAAGGAGTGTATGTTCGCCGGTGGGGCAGTATGTAATAATGCCATCACTGTTTGTAATTGTAAAATGTCCGATGTCTTTTAGGGTGGTAGACTGGATGCCGGCATAAAGATAATTTTCATCGAGCGTTAAGAAAACTATCCCCAATATCTTTCCATCGGTTGATTTTACCGATGAGAAAAAGTAATGGGTTATGGTTTTTTCTTCAAAATCAATAGATTGTGACAATGATTGTTCGTTTGATAAAGCACGCTTAAAGAAAGAGGCTTCTTTGTAATTTTCCCCAATCTTTTTTTCGTCACTGCTGGCCAAGACAACGCCTTCAAGATTTATGAGGCCGGTGTTTAACTCGATGTCCTTTGAAGTATGACTTGTTAAATAATCATTAATTTCAACGGAAATCGACTTGCCGGATAAATAGTTTATTAAGTACTCATTTGACGAAAGTTCTTTGACGTCATTAATTTTATTGTCAATCTTGACGCCAATGTTGGTGGCCTCGCTCATGGTGGCATTTTTTAGATTCTCTCTTGCTTGAGATATGAGAGTATTAAGAGTTACCACATACATAACAGCTACCATCGACATTCCGATAATAAAAGCTGTTAGGGAGTTAGTGGCCAAAATTTTTGACTTGAGCGATTTTCTTATTTTTAAAAACACTTTTTTTAAACCCTCCGCTTGTCTATACATATATAATACAGAAATTGATTATTTTTATCCATAATTTTATTCTCAGTTGCCCTAAATTATTCTAGGATTGATCTTTTTTTTCTCTCTCTTGTCATCCCCGTGAAAACGGGGATCCAGAAGAGCTCATTTAACAAGGAAGAGGAGACTGGATTCCCGCCTCCGCGGGAATGACAAAAAAAGCAGGGGATGACGGGAAAAGGTGGAATGACAAGGGAAAAGGCGGGAATGACGGAAGAGAGGGGAATTACAAATGGCTAAAATATTAAATTCCAAACTACTCATATTTAATTGCGTCTAAAAGCTTAATTTTTACGGCTCTTTTGGCGGGGTAGAGACCGGTGATGAGCCCTACTAAAATACTAAGAATCAGCATCACCAAAACCAGATAAATTGGTGTGTAAAAAAAGTCAACAGCGCGACCGCCGTTTTGCAGGGCATAAAAATTGAAGATCGTGTTTGTTGCTTTTCCGGCAATATTGCCCATTATAATGCCCAGAACTCCTCCCAAAAAGCCGATTATTAAGGACTCGGAAATAAAGAGCCACCAGATGGTTTTTCTTTTGGCACCCAGCGACTTCATAACGCCAATTTCTTGAGTTCTTTCCAGTAGAGAGACGGTAAGGGTGTTAAACATACCCAAAAGGGCTACTATCATGGCGATAATTCCAAACCCCATTAAAATAAATCTAAAAATGTTAAAAAAAGATTTTATTTGACTCACGGTATCTCCAATATAGTTTGTGCTAAAGCCCAGTTTTTCTACTTGTCTCCTTGTTTCTGTTAGGTTGTTGGCGTCAATTACTTTTACTCTGGCGACATTATAGTTTACCAAATCTATGCTGCTCCGAACGGTTTTAAAAGGAACGATTACCGATGGACTATCATCTTCGATTATCCCAACCACTTTAAGAGATTTTATCAAAATAAGATCGTCACTTTCATTTGTGGGCGAAAGGGCCAAGTTGGTCATTATCTTAACATCAAGTGCCGGAAAAAAACTTTCGTTATCAGAAATATTCAGGATTTTTTGTAGTCCCTTGGTAATTAGAACTTCCCTAGAATCATCTTCAATAAATAGCCTGCCGTTTATTATTTTTAGTTCCTCAAGTTCAAAAAATTTCCTTGTATATGCCTTAACTATGGTATCGTTTTTAACTGGCCCAACGTTTATTGATGCCGGCAATATGGCCGCTGCTTCTACGTGCTCTACGTTATTTATATTTCCTATTTCGGCAATATTTTTATCGTCTATTGCTCGACTTTCTCCATCTTCGGATAATGAAATTTCAAAAATGGAAAGAGTATCGGGTGACGAAATTTGATCGGTAGTTAATTTTTCCACTCCATAACCGAGAGACAGTAAATACACTATAAATCCAAAACCGATACATACTCCGGAAATGGTGAGGATGCTTCGTATTTTTCTGTCTGCCAGATTTTTTAGGCTTAAGAAAAAGATCTGGGATATTTTCATTTTAACCAATCCTTCTTTTCAATTTTTAAACCGTGCTTTTTAAGGTCTAAAATATCGCCAACGGGTTTTGTGCTAACAAAATTCGGTTCGTTTAAGATGGTATCTGCTATGCGGCCGTCTTTCATTATAATAACGCGTGTTGCAAAGTCTAAAAAATTTGGATTGTGGGTTACAACGATGACGGTTCTTTTAAGGTCTTTATTTATTTTCTGAAACAAGTCCATTACAAATGTTGTGTTTAAGCTATCCAGGTTACCGGTAGGTTCATCTGCCAGGACAATATCCGGATTATTAATAAGGGCTCGAAGCAGATTAATTCTTTGTTGCTGTCCGCCCGAAAGATCCGCCGGTTTATAGTAGGCAAGTTCTTCGAGTTCAAGTAAATTCAAAAGCTGCATGGCTTTTTTTGAGGCTTCTTTTTTATTGTAGCCGGATATCAAATAGGGAAGGGCAATATTTTCAAGGACATTCAAAGAATTTACCCAATAAGATTTTTGGCTTACCATGGTCATTTTTTTATTGCAAAAAATGGCCCTTTCTTCTTCGTCTTTTGCATAAATATCTTCACCAAAAAGAAGAACATTGCCAAATGTTGGCTCTTCCCAGCCGCTAATAGTGTGCAAAAGAGTGGATTTGCCGCAACCTGAAGGCCCGGTAATAATAATAAATTCTCCTTCTAAAATAGTAAGGGTTATATTGTGCAAAACTTTAATATATTCGGTGGCAACTTCAAAGTCTTTATCTATATTTCCTACTTGGATAATCAAATTATGAGAATCCATGCGGCCTAGAACGACATTATCTGATATTTTATTGTTAATCAATTAACCCTCCTAACCAGCCAAAACTTCTTTTTAAGGCACTTAAAACAAAGTCAAAAGCGCTTCTTTTTGCTGCGGGCACTATAATTGTTTTTGTATCTGTTAAAACTTCGTTTCCGGTGGCATCCGTTAATCTGATCCTATATGAATAAGGCTGACCGGTTTCTCCGAGCTTTAAAGCCACAGTATGCTCGGTATTTAAGGCGTCCGCACCGGATATAATATCGAGGCCGGTATTGCCAATGCCTTTTTTGGCTTCCATAATGGCCGTGGATGGTTCGTTTGTTACAATTTTAACTATCAATTGGGCTTCGGCATTGGCGCCTTCGCCAAAAGTTTGGATTTTTTCTGATTGTTTTTGGATTTTTGGTTGAACTTGCTTGGTTGCGGCTTCATTGCCGTATCTGTCTCTGCCGGTTATTTCGAAGGTATAAACTTTTAAGGGCAAAAGGCCGGAAATCTCGACTTTATGGTCTTTTTCGTATTCAAGATTTACAAATTCCTTAGTTTTTATGCCTTCGGCGCCATATCTTACCATGGTGGTGGCATCTATGTTGGTAAGGTATTCGATGTAAATTGTTGGGGTTTCCGCGTTTGTTAAGGGTTGGGTTTTAATGTCTAATATTTGGGGGAGAGCAAGAGTGCTAACCTTGTAATTGTCGGAATAAAATTCATTGCCTTCTTCATCTTTTTGTTTAATTTGGAGATTATATTCTTGCCCGTCATTTAATTTTGCAAGCGTAACAATATGTTTTTTGACAAAAAACGCTTCTTCTAATTGTTTGCTGCCATAAGCGGTTGTTTCGCCGTATTTAATTTCGCCGTAAGAAGGCATGTTGGTTTCCCAGGAGACGGTTATTTGTGAGGTTTTAATGTCGCTGGCTGTGAGATTGGAAATAATAGAGGCGGGTAGGGTGGTAAACGTGGAAACCGCAGTTTGCCCGATATTTCCGTCCGGATCAATAAAGACTCCTTTATAATAGTACGTGGTATTTGGTTCCAGATTGGTTAGGGCAACAATATGGTCGGTAACATAAGACGTTGAACTATTACCGATGGATTGCCCCAGGGCGCTAGTTTTACCGAATTCTATTGTCGAATTGGCTTGTCTTTCGGTTACCCACATGATCGAGGCTTTTTTGGAGCCAGCGGTTACCACCGGATCCATAGTAACATTCGGCGGTCTTTTATAGCGGCCGGTGGTAATGCCGCTTACTGTTTGGGACGGGGCAGACTGATTGCCTGTTTTATCAACTGAGGTAACATAATAATAATAAGTAGCATTTTTTGTGAGATTGGTCTGAACATATCCGGTCTCGGCGGTTCTCGCAATCTTTGTAAATGGTCCTTCTGGTGAAGTTGAACTAAAGACATTATATCCATCAAAGTTAGCAGGATCTGTTATTTCGGGAGCCATCCAGCTTATGGCAAGCCTATACTGATTCGTGTCTCTATCTGAAATATCGTCAATATTTAGGTTTGTCGTAATCCCAGGCGCAGGAATGTCGGCATAAAATGCTTGTGTAATAAAGTTTGAATAATCCACGGTTCCCGCTTCATCTTCTGCCACAATATAAAATACATTTTCGCCTTGTTGGGTGGCAAAAGTACCGGGTCCTATAGAAAGAGCGGAAGTTGAGGTCGTATTGTACTGGTTTGGAAGAACATTAATACTATAATGATAGGTTATTTCGCTCACATCTCCCACATAGGTTGCAGGTGGGGCCCAAGAAAAAGAAAACGAGTTTTGAGTATTGGAGCTGGGAACAACGCTAAGGTTTTGCGGCGGTGAAGGCGGAGTAACAGAGTAATAATAATTGGCACTTAATGAACTAATCATATTGTCTAGATTATCCAGCGCTCTAAAATAAAACATATTTACCCCTTCTGTATAGGCACCATTAGGATGGATGTCTTCGGGGTCTGGCAGGGTAACCGATGTGGCAAGAGGAGGGCTAAAATCAAACCATTCGTTTTCTGGGTCTCCGCCTGTCCGATATTGGTATTTTACAGCATCGGGGATGTTTTCGTTGATAGTAAAGGTAAATTCATCGATGTTTGTATAACCGGAAGGATTAACAGTAATACTCAAGCTCTCTGACATGATTAGCACTGTTGGGGGAAACATCATGATAACAGCAATCCAAAGCGCCGGAATAATAAAACTAATCCCAAAAGTAAACCAATGGACTTTTTTGTGGTGTTTATAGTTGTGCCATCCGTCATAAAATTTAATCTTCTCTGAAAGATATAGGTGAAGGCTGTGTATTACTTTTCTTGTTTTTTGATAACACAAAAAAACGCTTTTTAGGGACATGAAGTGTATTTTTAATCTTTTTTTCATTATTCCTACATTTTTTTGTTATACTTGCGCTAAGTTAATTATAACACTTTTTATAAGACCCAAGTATAGAAAAATTTTATTGGATATTTGGGCTGCTAGTTAAGAGAGCTTAGTCTATTTTAAAGTTTTCTGTGGTTGTATTGAATATTTGGCAATGATATCATTATGTAAATAAAATATTGACTTTTTAGGGGTAGTTTTATCTATGAATGACAGAAGACAAGTACGATATGTTGATACAATTTACCGCCGGACGGAAATTGTTCTAAAGAAGCCGGAAGTTCGTCGTCGAATTAAGTGGTTTGCGGTTTTAATGTTGCTTATTAATATTTTGTCATGGTTTATCGGTGGCTACTTTATTACAAAACCAGTAGGGGTAGATGCTATTGCGCAAGGCGATGGCATAATAGTTTATGGAATTTCTGGAAACTCTACACCACAATATAAAACTTGGATTAGTGCAACTAGCTCATGGTCATCGGCCTCTAGTGTGGGCGGAGCAACTTTTACTGGAGTGCCGAGATATATTGTTTCCAAGGCGGCTTCAACCAGAAACGAAATTATAGTTGGAACGCTAAACGATAGCGGAACTTTGTATATTACTAGATGGAATGGTTCAACGTGGTCTCAGCTAGGTTCCAATATTTCAACCGGCATTTCGGATGCGCGGGTTTTTGACATTACTTACGAAAATGCTTCCGGTGATGCAATGGTTGCAATTGGCGGCGGCGCTGATCCCCTTTATTATATTTGGAATGGATCAACTTGGAGCGGACCAACTACTATAACTCAAGCGACAAAAACTTCCGGTACTATTCGCTGGATAGAAATTGAACCAAGGATAACAAGCGGTTCTGATCAAATTGCTCTTGCCTATGCTGACGCTAACGGAGACCTTAATGCTTTAATATGGTCCGGTTCAGGATGGACAGAACAAACAGCCGCTGCTGGTGCCTTAAGTACGGCCATTGAAAATAACGCTGCAGCTACAACCCTTAAGGCTTTTGATCTAGCTTATGAGTCTCTCTCTGGAGATCTTTTAATCGCTTGGGGTAATAGTGCAACTGTCGATCCGCGCTATGTTACATATAGTGCTGCCGGGTCTTGGAGCTCGGTGCTCACAGCTACAGCTTTCGTAGAAATTCCTTCAACAGTGGAACTGGAAGCAGAGCCGTGGGGAGACAGAATTGCTGCTTCAACAGTAGACGACACTACCGCAAACTCAAATGACGGCGATTGCGGAACTTGGGATGGCGGAGCGTGGGTAAACACGGGAAACTGTGATATTGCAAGGTCTTCTCCAGAAGCAGGGGACCATGTTTTGGCAAACGGTTGGGTTACAAACGGTACAGATGTTAGGGCTCTTGGATTTTATTCAGATCAGGATGATGTTACATTAGACTATAATTACTGGGCTGCCGGCAGTGCTTGGACAAATACCCAATCGTATACTCCAAGTCCGAACTGCCTTGCGGCTAACGCTGAGGATGATAACATCCAAGTTGAACATAATCCTTTTGATAACACCGAGATGATGATACTTAGAGGAGCAGGGACTTCCTTTTGCACCCAAAAAACCAGTTATGCCGGAGCAAATACCTTTAATTTTGGGAATGCCGGCGATGGTTCTTCCCACGGAACACCGAGTATTTCCGGTTATATGCCAATCAGCTTTTCCTATAACAAATATATTCCCGTAGCGCCGTTATTAGAACAGATTGGCTATCATTGGCGAAATAATGACGGAGATGAAGCAGATGCCACAAGCCGCAGCGACGGTACAGAAAATACTTCAATAATCGCAAATAAAAATACAACCTTAAGGCTTAGGGTTCAAATTTCTAATGAAGGAACTGCCAATCATAGCGGTGCCTCTTATAGAATTGAATATGCCCAAACGGCTACCTGTTCATCTGGTTCTTATGGTCCAATTCCGGTTACGGCAACAACGGAGCACTTCAATATGGTAGATGCTGGCGGTATTACTGATGGATCTGCCACCACTAATATTGCCGTAAGTACCGGCGGTATTACTGATGCCAATTCTACCTTTAAAGCGGGGCAGTTTAAAGATACCGGTAATATGACTTCCTCTATATCTCTTACTACCTCAGAATTTACAGAAATAGAATATGCTATTACTGCCAATAATAATTCTTCTTGGAATACAAGTTATTGTTTTAAGGTAACCGATAATGGAACTGATTTAGATTTATACACCCAATATGCCCAACTTACCACCGCTTCCGAGCCACCGAATATAGAACAGGTAAGTTATCGGTGGAGAAACGATAATGGACCGGAAGTTGGTAGCCCAACAAATGCAGATGAAGGTCCGTCAGGAAACGAAGTGGTGCAAACCGGCTGGACAAGTCCGACAGAGGCTTATAGTCTAACAAATGATAATCTTTATGCTACCGCTGCACCCGCAAAAAACGGAAATATTTCCAGTAATTTTACGACATTTGGTTTTGGTTCTTCTTTGCCTTCAAACGCCAGTATAAATAGTGTTACCTTAACGGCACAATATAAAGTTGATACCCAAGCTTCCGTAGCCGATATTACCGTTGTGGCGGTTGTTTCCGGATCAGACTGTGGATCTGGGGGTAACGACACGTCCGAGCCCACTGTTGACACCGATTTTCCAACTGATGTTACCTCTTGCCGTAGTTGGACCCGTGATGATCTGCTTGATGCTAATTTTAAAGTTAGGGTAAATGCTCATCGTGGTAACTCAAACACTGCCGTTACATTCTCTTTGGATATGGTAAAAGTAACGGTAAACTACTCCACCCCCGGAGCTTCTTTTAAAGAACTTGAAAATACTCCTCATTCAGGGCAAGCCGCAAACGAGAATGTCCGTTTAAGGATGCAAGCCAAAAATATCGGTGGTAATCTTTCACAAGGGTATAAAGTTCAATACGTCTCTAAATCGGCGGCTTGTAATACAATCTCTAGCGGTTGGACAGTGATTCCGGTTACGGCAACAACCGAACACTTTGAATACACAACTTCATCGAATTTTACCGACCTAGATTCAACTCAAAACATCAATCCCGGCCTAAACGATCCGGCCGGTAGTTTTGTAGCTGGTTATTTAACCGAAGATCCAAGCAATATGAGTGGCGCCGTTTCGTTAGCGGCTAATGATTTTACTGAGTTGGAATATAATTTTCAAGGCAATAACAATGCTTCTGGGGAGTATTGCTTCAGACTTGTTAGAGGTGCGTCTGATACCCAGCTTGATATATATACTTCATATCCGGAACTCTCTTTTGCAAGTGCCAATAATAATCCAAATTCTCCCGTAACTCTCACCCAAAAAACTTCACCAGGTGGTGTTGGTATCACCGAATCTTCTTGGACTACGGATAATACGCCGGACCTAGGTTTTACGATTACGGATCCGGATAGCGATACTGTAATATATCAGATTCTAATTGCTGATAATTCTTCTTTTACCACCCCTATTATTGATTATACTCACGGTTCATATTCTGCAAGCGGAACCGTTTTTGCATTTACTATTGGCAGTTACGGTGGCGGAACTTGTACGGGTAGTTGCCCGGCGAGTTTAGCAGATTCGGCAACAGGGTATTGGTGGAAAGTAAAAGCTATTGATGTTAATTTGGCGGAATCGAGTTATGTCGAATTTGGGGTTGTTGGTACTATGGATCTTAAGGTTGATGCTACAGTTCCCTCTGGAGGGACAATTTATGATGGTAATGACGGCACAGAGCATTCTTACAACGACTATACCTTGCCAAATCCCGGTTCATTAACTCAACTTTCTGCTTATTGGACGGCTACGCAGCCAAATTTCGATGTGTCCGGAAAAACCGCTACCAATGTTTATCAATACGCTATTGGCACTACTCAGGGCGGAACCGATATAAAAACTTGGACATATACAGGTACTAGCGGAACCGATTCATTTGTTGATGCAACTGGTCTAACTTTGCAGACAAGCCAAATGTATTATTTTTCAGTTAAAGCTTATGACATGGCCGGAAATATGGCTACCTTAAACTCCAACGGTCAAGAAGTCTTGCCGACATTCGGCGTTACCTTTATCCACAGCGGCGGCGGAAATTTGGTGGATCTAGGGATTTGGGAGGATCCGTCATATACCGGGTGGGGGACGACTGACATTACGACTACCACTAATGCTTATAATGGATATCAAGTATATATGTATAAAAGCGGATTATTGCAACATGTAAGCTATCCGTCTAGAACGGTTGCGGATCTCGCAGGCGGTTCTTCCTGGGCAACTCCTTTAGCTTGGGCTACGGCATGCCCGGGCGGTACTGCTTGCTTCGGTTATACCTCAAATGATCCGTTGGTTAGCGGTAGCAATCGTTTTAGTAGCGGCAGTAATTATTGTGCTATTTCGGATACAGGACCCGGAGATATAGTTGCCGATGATCCTAGTCCGCAAACTTCCGGTCAAACGCGTACCATTACCTATAAAGTACAAACAAACACGATGCAGGCCGCCGGCAAATATTCAACAAATGTTTATTATTCGGTAGTACCACAATATTAATTTTCAATTACCAATTTTTAATTTACAATCAATTTAACAATGAATCAATTAGCAAACAATAACAATTATGATTTAAGAAAGAGGGTACATTCCCTTGTCATTCCCGCCTGTCTCGTTTGGTACTCGCCAAGACGGGCGCAGGCGGGAATCCAGAGGGCTCGTGAAACAACTGGATTCCCCTCTGCAGGGGAATGACGTATAATAAAAATTATGAAGAAATCTTACGTTTATATCCTTACCAATAAAAGAAATGGTACTTTATATGTGGGGGTAACATCTGATTTAATTAAGCGTGTTTACCAACATAAAAATGATTTAGTGGCAGGATTTTCAGAGAAATATCGAACCCATATGTTAGTATATTTTGAAGAACATGATGATATTAACCAAGCTATTTTAAGAGAAAAACAAATAAAGAAATGGGACAGGAGATGGAAATTAAGATTAATAGAGGAAAAGAATCCTAATTGGGAAGATTTGTATGAGAAGATAATGGAGTAGTTAGGGGTTCTGGATAGAAAAGAAGGAAACTGGATTCCCGCCTTCGCGGGAATGACGGGGAAAGAGTCGGGAATGACAAAAAAAGTGCGGAAGTGACAAGTTCCCCCTTACGTCATCCCCTTGTAGAGGGGGATCCAGGAAAGCTCATTTAACAAGGAAAAGGAGACTGGATTCCCGCCTGCGCGGGAATGACGGAAAAAAGTGCAATAATAAATAAAAATTAAGAAATTGAAAATTCATTGAAAATTGTAAAATTAAAAATTGGAAATTAACTTAAACATGATTCAAAGGCAAATAAAATTAAATAAGAAGTTTAAAAGATATTATTCGAGTTTAATAAGTTTCTGGAATGTTCCGATTCTAATATTGCTTATTGCTTATTGTTTATTGTTCCCTTCTGTCGTCACGGCTGATGATGTTACAACTTCTATTGTTATTTCCCCGGCAATAATCGACAAAAAACTAGATCCGGGCCAAAGCGTCAAACAAGAAATAAAAATATTTAACAAAGAAGATAAAGCTGTCGCCTTGAATGTTTATGCCATGAATTTTCAAGCTTCCGATATGTTTGGAGGTATGAGCTTTGACGAAGACGAGACAAGACAATTTTCTGCCAAAAGTTGGATTTCCTTGCCCAAGCAAAATCTAGTCTTGGCTCCTTACGAAAAAAGTGATTTCGTATTGGATATCGATATACCCAAGGACGCAGAGCCGGGCGGACATTATGCGGTTATTTTCTTTGAATTTCGAAACCAAACCGATTTTTCTGACGATTCTTCTTTAGGCATAAACCAAAGAATGGGAGCGCTGGTCTTTCTAACAGTAAATAGTGAGATCAAGGAAGAAGGCATGGTTTTGGGAGCCAGCACAAACAGCAAATGTTCCGGTGTCCAGTGTTCTTTTAAAACGGCTACCACTAGAGAATGGGGTCCGGTACCTTTTGAATTTAAATTTGAAAATACCGGCAATGTTCATGTTAAGTTAAAAGGAAAAATAGTTATCCACAACATTTTTGGCAGGCAAGTTGCCGAAATACCGGTTGACGAAAAAACAGTATTACCTAAAAGCACCAGGCAGTTTGAAGCCAAATGGCTAAGAGAACCCTTATTTGGAAAATATACGGCAAAATTAAGTGTTGAGTATGGTTCTAGTAAAACAACCCAATACGCCGAAACGTCCTTTTGGGCGGTGCCTTGGAAATTACTATTATTTCCCCTGATTTTATTTTTTATTATTGTATTTTTTGTAATTCGGTTTACGAAAAAGAACAAAAAAGCTGAACCACCCTCACTTTTTTGTCATCCCCGTGAAAACGGGGATCCAGAAAACTCGGTCTTGCAATAAAGTTACTGGATTCCCCTCTACAGGGGAATGACGGGTACGGGGTAAAAAGTGAATTTTTTAGAAAAGGCGCTTGACACAATATGCTGGATAAACGATAATTAACTTATGCTTATAAGGGCGAAAAAGCTTATTATTTATATGCTTAATTTAATGAAAATATAATGATTTAAAAAAATAGATTAATCTATGGAGGGATATAATGGTTAGAGAAGTCGGCGCAACATTCAAAAATTTAATAGCTTATTTGACAATACCGTTGCTGGTTTTTATGTTTTTTGCAAATGCGGGAGTTGCTTATGCAAGCCCGATGACAGCGAAAAGTTTGTCACTTAGTAACAGTAGCCCGAGTGCCGGCGCCACGGTTACTTATATATTTTCTTTTACCTTGCCTTCGTTGGGGCCGATGAGAGTGCCTATCTTAACGACGTAGCCGAGCCCGGTA
>Ga0076307_123_pt1 | contig 23171 bp, 19 predicted proteins | sample RifGroC2_FD_68020 | JGI IMG/M metagenome (GOLD analysis project Ga0076307, IMG submission 68020) | candidate division CPR2 bacterium GW2011_GWC2_39_10
CTTGCATTCTCTATAATCATACATTGAGCTGCTGGGGTAAAAACCCTGTTAGACACATAACCTTTCTTCAAAAGATATAACATTTTTTTCAAATACTCAACGTATCCCCGAGCTTGACGACCCAAGACCTGTTCAACACCAACTGAAAGCTCGTGTTCGTTAAAATCGAAAGTGTCGAGGGTAAGTTCAAGAATACTTGTTTGACCTAAATCGCATTCCCTAACATAAGCCCCCACTCGCTTCTCCACATCCTTGCCGGTTAAATTGAACAAAACGGCTTTCTGAGCCATAAAAAGCTGCTTCTCGTAACCATTTAGCCTGGAAATTGCTATGGCAGCGCTATATCCCAATACTTTGTCGTAAACGAGCTTTGCTATTTCGGGATGCAAATCTTCGGCAAACTTAATGGCGTGTCGAACTTGTTCAACACTTCTGCCAATTCGTCTGGCAAATTCAGTCAGCGTTATTTTCGCTAATTCCTCCGTATTCTTAGCAAACTTCCACATGCCGTAAATTGCTTCAGCTTCTTGATTTGCCGGTACCTTTTCGTGCAAATTCTCTGCTACTTGCAATGATAGAAATTCAATTCTGGTAAGATTTTGAAACACCTTGCACTTGATTTTAATACCGTACCCTTGTTCCCGAAGAAGTCGGAACGCACGATATCTTCTCTCGCCCGCAATGAGCTCATAGATAACTTCGCCCTTCTCTTCCCGTTTATTTACCAGAATTTCATTAATCTGACCTTGACTTTTAATACTTTCGGCAAGATCTTCAATGGGCTCAAGATCAAAAGTCTTCCGCATTTGCGGCAATACTGTAAGCATTTGAGGATCTAGTTCCAAATAGTAACAATCCTTACTCCCAACCGACCTGCATCTTGCTTGTGCGTCCTCACAACTTCTTCCTTTTCCCAATGTCTTCACCTCCTAACCTAATTTTTAACGTACGCCTTAAAGCGCCCCGAAATGTAGTACGAGCTGCAACCCCTAAAGGACTTTTAAATTAACACTATTTGAACTTAAAGTCAAAGCTAACCCCAATATTCTTGGCCTCTTAAAAAGCAACTTAGTTAAAATTTGTGAAAAAATAGATTCTCATATCCCTACGGATCCGTCTGGACGAGCCGTATGTCCGGAATGACGAGGAGAAAGCTGAACATGAAGAATCTTAAAATTTTCCAATTCCTGTTTTGAACATTTGAATTTAGATATTGTTTAGTATTTGGCCCGCTTTGGCGAGACGCCAGTCGAGACAGGTGATTAGCGCTTAGAATTTTAAGCATTAGGATTTCATCCGCCTTGGCTTCGCGCAAGCGAGACAGGTTTGACATTTGAAATTAGAAATTTGACATTCAAAGCCTCTGGCTTTGTTCCCTATCTCTTAAGTCCTACCGTAAACAAATCTAAAAGCAAGGCGGGACTTTCCCCTTTTTTAATTCCATATTCTATATCCAAAAGTTTACCGTAAATTTCTTTTAGTTCGGTAAAGGAAAAACTGGCCGCTTGTCTTAGTGTATTTCTTACAACAAAGCCTTGAAGCCCCGTCTGTTTCTCAATTTCAATCGATGAAAATCCTTTAGCCGATAAATCCTTAACCATAAGAATATTTTTGAATTGGCGAACCATCATTGTTAAAATATACATCTCATTCTCGCCGCCATTGATTAAATAACTTAGTTCCGTCATCGCTTTTTTATAGTCGCGCAGTCCCATAGCATCAACCATGATAAATATGTTGGAAAAAAGCGTTCCTTTGACTAATAAAGAAATTGATTCCGAAGTAATTTTGAGGTTATAAGCCAATAATTTTTCAATTTCGCCGGATATTTTGAAGAGGTCGCTTCCCGTTTCCGACAAAAGAAGACTGGTTGCATATTTGTCGATTTCACCGCCTCTTTTTGTTACTTCACTCTCTACCCATTGACTTAATTTTACCCCCACAATTTTTCCTGCCAGCTCCGCCTTTACATTTGGCAGTGTCAGCAGTTTATCAAAAGCTTTGCTCTTTGGCTTAGCTTCTTCATAAATTATAACAACTGCCGTTTCCGGACAATTATTTAATTCTTCAACTAATTTTTCCAGTTCCTTCTCATTCGCTTTATTCTTGGCGAAATTGGTAAAAATTGACCTTGCAACAACCAACCTTTTAGCGGCCAAAAACGGCATGGTTTTAATTTCCGTGATTATAGCCGAAGGCAAAGCTTCTTCTAAGAGAATGCTTAAATTATAATCGCCCAGTTTTTCCTTATAACTTTTAATTAATTCCTCAACTTTTTTTTTGGAAAGATAAGTTTCGGGACCATAAAAGATCAGCACATTCTTCATTTTGACCTTTCCGGCGGGTTAAGCTGGCATTTGGGGCAAAAATGAGTACCCCTTCCCCCCACAACAATTCTTTTAACTTTCCCGTCACAACTATCCGGGCAATTTTCTCCGGTTTTCCTGTAAACTAGCCGAACATCTCCGTAAGCGCCTTTTTTCCCTTCCGTATCTCGAAAATCCGAAACGCTTGTTCCTCTTAACTCTACCGCTTTTTTTAAGATTTTCTTTATCGAATCAAAAAGCGCTTTTTTTTCTTCTTCGCTAAAGTCAGTTGCATCTCTTTCCGGATGAATTTTTGCATCGAACAAAATTTCATCAGCATAGATGTTGCCGATTCCGGCAATTTTCGTCTGATCCATTAAAAACTTTTTTATACCGGTTTTTTTCTTCCCCAAAAGACATGCAAACTTTTGATAATTAAAATCATCTTCTAATGGTTCCGGTCCGTACCTCAAGAGATATTCTTGCAGCTGTTCTTTATCCAAAATTGATATATTTCCAAACTTTCGAAGATCAGAAAAAGCCATTTTTTTATTATTCGTAAGGTGCCAAACAACGTGAATAAACTGATTATTGGGATCCGAGAGCGGACTATTTGGGTCAACCACGAACTTATTATGTTTTATTTCTATATTTTCATCGGTAATTAAAAGATGACCGGTCATTTTTAAGTGAATTAAAAGAGTTTTGTTGTCCGATAACTCTATAAGTAAATTTTTTGCTCTTCTTTCAACCCCAATTATCTTCTTTCCGGCAATTGTTTTTTTATGGTTTTCGAAATCCGGACCCTTAAAAAGCTTTGGCCAATCCGTTTCAACGTTTTTAATCTCAAGGTCGATGATTTTTTTTGATAAATCGTTTTTTATTGTTTCCACTTCCGGTAATTCTGGCATTTTAAAACCTCTTTCTGGCATTCCTCATGCCGGACAAAATATCTTGTTCGCCTGCCTGCCAATGAATTGCCTTAACAACTGCCTCAGCAAAATCCTCTGATGCTGCCGGACCGCTGCCGGTTATAATGTCACCGTCTCTTTCAACTAACCGGCCGGTATAAAAAGCGCCGCCATTTTCTAACTTATCCCGCTGTTCCGAAAAACAGGTGGCTTTTTTAGAATTTAAAATACCGGCATTGGCAAATACAACGGGCGCGGAACAGATAGCCGATGTTACCTTTCTTTTCTGCGAAAAATCTCTGGCAATTCCAAAAAGCTCCAAATTATTAAAAAGTACTGCTACGCCCGGGCCGCCCACAACAACTAAAGCAGCGTAATCATCCGGATGGACATGTGAAATTACCAAATCTACCGGAATGGTTCCGCCTAGTTTTCCAATTGCCTGTCCGGGAGAATTAGAAGCAACAACAACCTCAAAACCCTCTTTCTCAAATATCTCCTTTGGCACGAAGAGCTCCTCGTCCCTAAATCCGGTATGCGCCACAACCATCAATATTTTTTGTTTTTTATCCATATCAAAACCTCACATCTTTAAGTATGCTCATAATAGTTTAAATGAGGATTAACTTCAAGAAGAGAATAAAAAAAGAATTCAGAATCAAGTATAAAGCCCCAAGAATGGGAATATAGGATAAAGAATATAGATATTTTTTAATTCCTATACTTGATTCTTAATTCATTATTCATAATTCTACCTAAAAATTAGGTTAATTTGTTATCTAGCTTGTCTAGCGCTAACCTAGCCGCTCCCAACAAGCCGGCGTCAGCCCCTAGAGTAGACGGTTGAATAGAAATATTCAAGTGCTTAACTTTTTCCCTTAACTCTTCCGCTATATAAGGCCAAATCTTTACCCCTCTTGAGCCACCAATGATAATTGTTGTCGGATCCACAACGGCAGCAATAGATTGAATTCCCTGCGAAAGCTGCTCGGCTATAAAGCTTAAAGAGCCTTTATCGTCTGCGTCAAATTCCCCGGGGAAATTATAACCCGAAATACAATCCAGATTTTTATTAGAAGTCACGATTTCCTTAATTTCACCGGATGAGTAATGGCTTCCTCTGTATAAATGACCATCAAGAAACAAGCCCGAACCAATACCGTCTCCAAGTTTGATAAAAACAAAGTTATCGACATCGGCAGCTGCTCCCAACCAACGTTCCCCTATAGCCGACAAATTAGAGTCATTATCCATTGCAATAGGCAAATCGGTATCCAAGTTTATCTCATATTTTTGAGAATTTTCATCATACACAATTTCGCTTTCGTACGGGTTAACGATTCCCGGGAAACCAAGCCCCACAGCTTTTACTTTTGGTTCCCACGATTTAATCAAAAATTTAACTTTTTTTACTATTTCTGCCGCATCCCAATACTCAATAGCCAATCTGTCATCTTCCGTAATATTTCCCTCACCATCAATAATGCCATATGCAATTTTTGAACCGCCAACATCAATTGCCAGCACTTGTTTGGACATTTAAAACCCTCCTTAAACTTCTATTATCAGATCAAATTTTAATCGCAAATTATTTTTTAAATCTAAATAATTCCGCCGGCCGGTGAGAAACGTTTCGCTGTCTCTTCTTGGTTGGAATTACCATGCCGACAACCAACACTTTTTTTCTAAAATTTCGCTTATCCAGCTTTTTACCTGAAATAATTTCGTAGACCTGCTGAAGCTCGGTTAAAGTAAACTCCTTAGATAAAAGACGCCAGGCAATATTTGAGTACTTTAATCTCTGCCTTAACTGTATATAAGCCGCCTGAATAATTTGTGCATGATCAAACATAAGCGGCGGCAAATCTTTATAGCCAAACCAACCAAGCCTGGCCTTTTCGCCCAAATAAGGAACCTGGTAATCCTGCGAGTTTATGACGGCCATAAATGATATGGAAATAACCCTGGTTCTGGAATCCCTCTCCGGATTACTCATAACATGGCACTGCTCCAAATATACGTTTTCAATGCCGGTTTGATGATAAAGCTCTCTCTTTGCTGTCTCCTCCAAAGTTTCTTTGGGGCTAGCATACCCGCCAAGGAGCGTCCAGTCGCCATGAAAAGGCCAAAAGTCCCGCTGAATTAGAAGAACTTTTAACTCCTCATCAACAATCGAAAATATAACCACGTCAACAGCAATTGCCGCTTTGGGGTTTATTTCGGGATCAAAACTTTCTTCCTCAATAAATGGCATAACGATAGTGTATTAACAACACTATTGTCTCAAGGGGAATTTTAAAAGTCAAGCCGATTAAAATAATAAACAATAAACAAATAGCAATAAACAACTTAAAATAAACACGTATTTCGCACTTAATTATTGTTCGACTCCTCGAAGAGGGTGGAGAACCCTTCGACAAACTTAGGCCAGGCTTGAAGCTCCGAACTTATCGAGTCCGGCAGCTGCCGGACTCGAAGAATAATTACGAGTGATTAATGCTAAGTGCGAAATACGTGATAAAATAAAAAAACTCTACCTTTAACTGGTAGAGTTTAGTTCTTAATTTTTACTCGTTATTTTCGTCATCATAACCATAGTTCGGGAATTTACTTTCTATTCTTTGAACAAACGAATTGCGAAATTCCTTAATGGCTTCTTCCATCCTTGATAGGTCATAACCAACATCTCTGAAGCTACTATCTGCATAGACTACATGAACCAATATCGCCGAAAAGTTTGATAATTCGTGCTGATATGTTTCTTCGACTCTTTCATAAATTACGGTTTCTGTATCCATAAATATTTTGGATTCTCCTAAATCAGCATACTCAACCGTTCTGTAGATGCCATATCCTTCCCTTGTTAGATAGTACCATTCGGCTGCAGAATAACATGATTCAGGATTGCTACGGGCGTGATCCTCACTACCTTCGTTAGCTATACATATGCACTCAACTTGTTCATCGTAGCGGGAAAAAAGCCGTTTCCTTTCGACCGAAACTTGCTCACTAAACAAATCTGATTGTAAACGCCCAGGAAGCTTCAAGACATCTGATAGAACATCAAATATTACCTTGGCAGCTTCTTTCTCATAAATCTTAGTAGCTGACCTAATCCTATCTTTTTCAGCCCTCTCAGCCTTTTGTGCTTCCTCTTTGGCAAGCATTAATTTGTGCTCCGCTTCCCATTCTCTGCTTGCTTTATTATGACATTCATCACTTCTACGCTTTAGCTTGTCTACATCAAAGTACTTGCTCACCTTTATCACTCCCTTGTCATCTGAAAATTCACGAACTTATCTATTGATATGTCAATTTGCTATCCGTTTTGTTGTTGAATGATTATTTATACCATAATTTAGCAATTTTTTCAATAGCGAAAATGGTAACTGCTCACTGCCCGTCAAATTTGATCTTAAAATTCCCCCCGTTATTTGTCATTCCGGACATTCCTTTAAAAAATACAATCAATTGATCCGGAATCCATACTTTCTGGATCCCAGATCAAGTCTGGGATGACGGGAAGGAAAAGTTTTCTGCTTATTGTTTATTGCTTATTGTTTCTTGTTATTTGTTATTTACTTTCTGCTTCTTTGTTCTCATACTATTCAACAACATCCCAACTCCAATTGTGGTTATCGAAATTAAGATTAGCGGAAACACAATAAAGAAGAAATAGAAATCCAAGCTATTCATGGCAATTTTAGCGATAGGAAATAAACTGATAACAGAACCTATTAAAATTAAAAAGCCGAAAATGATAAGAATTCTGGGCATCATTTTTTAACGCTTAAATACTGCTTAGCCCGCTGATCTAATAAAATATGGTCGCTTTCAACTTCCACTAAAGCCTCGAAGACTTCTTTCACCCTTTTCTCAACTGCCTGGCTTGCAAACAATCTGTATTTCTCCACGGCATTTGTTTCGCGTTTTAAAGAATCTTCGATATTACGTTCGTCTTCATCATTGCAAGCATCCGAATGGTATAGATTTTCATAGTCATCTATTTTTAAGATTTTTGCATGAACGGTGGCATGTTCGGCTTCAATTTTAGCAAGACCATTAAACATGCTTTGAAGATAACTATTGCCCGTTCTAGAAGCAGCGCATCTATAAAATTCACTGTTTGATAATTCTATCTTTAAGGCCTCTTCTAAGTTTTTTCGCGAAGTTGTCGATAGCTCGGTGTTGTTTTCATCGATCCATTCCTCAGCCGGTACGATATATCGACCATGAGCACCGCAAAATGGACAATTAGTAGGGGCTTTATATCCCAAATAGGGGTCGCCGCAAATGCGGCATCTATAAACTTTCACTTGTTATACCTCCTTTGGTTTATTATCTTGACTTAAGTTTTCTAATAACTTCTTTTCCCGTTTGTATCTGTTCATTTCCCGTTTGTTAAGTAGACTGATGGATCTTCTCTCGCTCTTTAAAAATATTGATTTCATTAATTCTATACCTTTGGGCATAAAAAAGATAAGGTAAAGAAATACGCTCCATGCCGTCCATTTTTCATGTGTCGCCTGAGTATAACCCCACCGCTTAAGGCATCTCCTTAAATCCTCAGCTGTTTCACCCGCAAACAAAGTATAGCTTTTGCCAATTGCATGAAGAATATGAGCGTCAGAACCACCGGTTTCATTTAAAAAAAGCAGAGAGCGGTTAATTATTCGCGCTTTTCTGTTTGCCCTCTCCCAAATACAGGCATTGGCGGTCTCAATTGCATCAAATTTCTCTTTGGCTAGAACCATAAAACCTACACCGTCCATTGTAATCATGTTGGGACTTTTAAGGCGTGTTCGAAAGAAAGGATGAGACGCTACGGCAAAACCACCCTGCGCCTGAATTGCCTTAACGGTTTCATGGGCACTCATGCCGGGCTTAACCGGCTCTTTTAAAAAATACCCCAAAATGTGTCCTTCTTTTGCCGTCACCTCTTCGCCCACAATCACCTCAAACTTGTAATGCAGTTTTTTTGCAAGTTTTTTGGCCATGACAGCCCCGGTAATAGTGTCGTGATCGGTAATGGCAATCACTTTCAAATCCGTTTTATTCTGCACATATTCTAAGATTTCCTCAATACTGGGATTACCGTCAGAATGATTGCTGTGCATATGAAGATCAGCCTTACTTACGCCTTTTTTAATTGACTTTGATAAGTCTAACATACCCTCTCCTTAAACTACTCGTAAATAAATTGGACGCTGGCTAGGCCCGCATTTAAATCTAAGTATAAATAATCGTTTTCTTCGCTAAAGGCGGGACTTGTCCAGGTATGGTTTTCCTGTTTTAACAGGCCTAATTTTTCAAGATTGTGGCTTCCTAAAATATTAGCCTTAATTTTTAACTTCTCGTCTTTGTTTAAATAAATTTTTAAACTGGAAACTCCCGTATTAATTTTAACGTTAATTTTACCCGTGTATTTTCCAAAATAAACTTCGCTATCAGCCGCGCCAAAATTTAGATCGGCGCTTTTTAAATTGATATCTTTTAAGTTTACAAAGTTTTTGGCGCCTCCGGAACCGATGGAAAGTTCCAAAGGAATACCTTTGTAAATCCTTATGTCCCATTCCCTGCTGGTGGTAATAAAGTTTGACGCCGGAGATAAGTCGATAAACGCCTTATTTTGACTTTCAATAATATTTAACTTGCGCCCTTCATAATTATAATCCTTGCCGCTGATTGAAAGAACCTTTTCGTCAGTACCTTCAAAATTTAGCTTCCCGCCCCCAAAATTGATTTTTGCGTTTACCGCCGAATAGTTTTGAAACCTCGTAATGTCACCAAAGTCAGCAGTCTTAAACTTTACATGTCCGTATTTAGCCAGGACTCCGGCCAAAAGTAAGGCTGTTATAACAATGGCAATGACACTTAACATTGGCTTGTGTTTGGTCATAACAAAGACGCCAAGCAGTATAAGAAGCGCCGGCCAAAAGTTAATTAAATATAACATAACATCAAATTTGGCAATAAACGCATCAATAAAAAATAATATCCCCAAAATTACAAACGCAAGCCCAATTAATATTTTAGTCGGTTTCATGATCGCTTGGCAATTATTCCCAGACCAATTATTATTATAATAATCGGCCATAACCTTAAAATATCAAACTCCGGTAAAAACTTATTTGCAAGAGCGACCAGGCCGATAAAAACTAAAATCAGCCCTAGAATAATCCGCGGTTTTTCCGCATGATGATTTTTCATGGTTTTGTCCGCGGTCTTAACTGTTTCTTGAAGCTTAATTTTGACATCATCAGCAAACTCTTCCAGCTGATCCTTGCTGCCCTTACCGGTCTTTTCGTGTGGATTTTCCGGAATAATAATAGCCGCGATGATATAAGCGATGGCAGCCGTCCCGTAATTTGAAAGTGTTATTAAAACCAGCGCCAGCCTAATCCATGTTGCATCTACTTTAAGGTATTCGGCTATCCCCCCACAGACACCAAATAAGATTCTATTAGATTTTGACCGATAAAGCTTATCCATGCGACTCCTTTTTTATCATATTAACACAAATTTGATTTTAGTCGAAGCTTTACTGGACTTACGCAAACCTACCACACCTCCCAAACCGACTAAAGGCGGCTAAAATCCCTTTTTCTCCTGTCAGCGTATCTACAAATACGCTTCCAGTAGAGAAAAGGGATTTTATCTCACCTTTTTTCGTCTTGGATAGCTGCGTCATCTTGCGTAAGTCCAGTTAAGGGCTTTAACTCGCCCCAATTATAGCCAAATGAAACGTTCACTACAATTGGAACGTCTATCATGCATACACTTTCCATTGTTTCTTTGATCTCTTCGGCGGCCGATTTTAGCTTTTCTTCTCTAACTTCAAAAACCAGCTCATCGTGTACTTGCATTATAACCTTTATGCCCTCATCATCTTTTATTTTTTTATTAACCTCTATCATGGCTAACTTCATAATATCGGCTGCCGTTCCCTGCATGGGAAAATTTATAGCCATTCTCTCGGCTCCCTGCCTAACCATAAAGTTTGAAGAATTAATTTCGGGTATAGCCCTTCGTCTGCCGAATATAGTCTCCAAATATCCTTTTCCCTGAGCCTCGACAACGATATTTTCCATATATGCCTTTATTCCGGAATGAATTTCAAAATATTTATCAATGTAGCTCTTAGATTCTTCGTGAGTAATCCCTAGGGCTTGGGAAAGACCGTGAGGAGACATGCCGTAAATAATCCCAAAATTTATGGTTTTGGCAGATCTTCTTTGCTCTTTAGTAACCTTTATCAGCGGGATGTCGGATATCTCCGATGCTGTCCTAGTGTGGATGTCCTCTCCTCTTTTGAATGCCTCTATCATTCTTTGGTCGCGCGCAATGTGAGCCATTAATCTAAGTTCTATTTGGGAATAATCGGCCGACAAAATTACATTGCCCTTATCCGGAATAAAAGCCTCTCTAATTTGCCTTCCAATTTCCGTTCTAATGGGAATATTTTGCAAATTAGGATCTGACGAAGACAAGCGACCGGTTGCCGTTATTGTTTGATTATAATTGGTATGGATGCGACCGGTTCTTTTGTCTACTAATTTAGGAAGGGCGTCAATGTAAGTGCTTTTTAGCTTAGCAAGCTCTCTGTATTCCATAATATGGTCAATAATTTCATGACTGCCTTTTAATTTTTCTAGTTCGGAAGCCGCTGTAGAATAACCGCCGGTTTTAACTTTTTTCAGAGTCTTCTTATCAATCTCCTCATGTATTTTGAGCTTATCAAATAATATTTTTTTTAGTTGGATCGGCGAATTGATATTAAATTTTTCTCCGGCGGCTTTGTATATATCTTTTTCCAACATAGCAATTCTTATTTTAAAATCATCGGACATAACCGATAGAAATTTTTCGTCTATCTTAATTCCGGTTAATTCCATATCGGAAAGAACCGGAATTAACGGAAGCTCAATTTTTTCCCAAACATTGGAAAGTCCAAGTTTCTTTAATCTTTTAGAATACTTTTCATAAAGCTTGAACGTCATCACCGAATCTTCGCAGGAATAACGGCACAAATCATCTCCGTTGCATTCGGTAAGCAGTTTTTGGTTCTTTCCCTTACCAATTAATTCCTCAATTGGAATTTTTTCGTAGCCAAATTCCATAAAAGACAGGTCATCCAAGGAATATCGGCGATCGCCGGGACTAATTAGATAAGCCGCCACAAAAGTATCAAAAAAAGGCTCAGCAACATCAATTCCATGAGTTTTTAAAACCGACATATCATATTTTAAGTTATGGGCAACTTTTAAGATTTTTGGATCCGTTAAAACTACCTGTAATTTTTCCTTAATATCGGCAAATTTAAAGTTATTTGAAAAATGGAAAAAATAACCTTCATTTGCGCTAAAAGCGAAACTAATACCCACAATAATTGAATCCATGCGATCTAGCTTGCTGGTTTCTACGTCAAAGACAATATGCCCGTATTCTTTAGCTTTAGACAGAATATTAGCGGCATCTTCCTGCGTTGTTACTTTATGACATAAAAAAGTGGCCGGCTTAACCTTTTCCGGCTGTCCTTCTTCTTTTATATTTTTAGGGATTTTGGGAAGTAACGATTTAAATTCGAAGTCCTGAAACTTTTGGACTACCTTTCCCCGGTCGAAGTTACCCAAAATAGCTGAATTTTTATCAAAATCAAGTTCAAGATTAGTGTCAATTTGAGCTAATTTCTTGCTCATGTAAGCTTGGCCTTTATTTTCGCTTAGTGTATTTTTTACCCTATCTGACACATTGAGCTCATCTTTTTCCAGGACGTCATAAATATTATCCAAACTTTTATAATTAATTATTAAACCCGTAGCTGTTTTCTCGCCTATTCCGGGCACGCCGGGAATATTATCTGACGGATCACCCCTTAGAGCTTTATAATCAACAAATTCGTCAGGACCAAAACCATATTTTTCTTGAACTGCTTTTAAATCATATATGACGGTATCGGTAAATCCCCGCTTCATGGTATAAACCTCGGTATTTTGGTCTACTAACTGAAGCTCGTCTAAGTCGCCCGTCAAAATTATTACCTCGAAGTCTTCTTTTTCGCATCTTCTGGCTATAGTTCCCACGATGTCATCGGCCTCAAAGCCAGGCATTTCAAAAATAGGCAAATTAAATGTGCTAATTAAGTCTTTAATTACCGGAAACTGAGAAATCAAATCATCGTCTGCTTTTTGACGAGTAGCTTTGTATTCGGTATATAGAGAGTGCCTAAATGTGGGCTGGGGAGTGTCGAAAGCAAAAACCACATATTTAGGATTAAGCTCGGCTGCCGCTTTTAAAAACATAAGAAAAAAACCGTAAGCCGCTCCAATTGGCTGGCCTTTTTTGGTAGTAAGCCCGGGAAGCGCATGATAAGCACGGTGAACCAAGGCGTTGGAATCTATAAGCAAAATTCGATCTTTCATAGGGCTATTTTAGCAGATAACAAAGGTTAAGGCCAAAGAAAGTGACAAACAAGCTTAAATATGATAAGATGTTCGAAAGTTTAATACTTAGTAGTTTAAGAATTAAAACAGAATTCATCATCGTAAACATTGGCAACCGGTACTGGGGAGGGACGAATGCAAAAGATTTTGATTTATACAGACAGTGATAAAGCGCAAAGAAATGTAGTAGTCGACTATCTTGTAAGAATTGGTCTTGATATCAAGCGTTCACCAGCGCCTGTAAGCGCACGAGTACTTGCAATTGACAAACAGTTTTTCTATGATTGTCTTCCAGATACAATGCCAAGTTTTTCGACGATACTAAGAGAAGCAAGTTTTCTTAAAGAAAATCTGAAAGGTTTCGATGCAATTATTATCATTACCGAGAATGAGGTGCTCGGAAAGGTTGCGAGTGAAATCGATTAGTTCGAGCTAATCGAAGTGTTTAAAAAGGAGCTGAGTGCTCACAAATCCAGCAAAAGACCAAGAGGTCTTTTTTGTTTATATTAGACGTCATCCTGAATTTATTTCAGGATCCCATTCGGATACAAGAAAAGATCCTGAAACAAGTTCAGGATGACGGAGAGAGATACAGTTCTCACTTAGTTCGAAGAACAAACAGGAGTTTTTGTATTTAACTGCGTAAGTCCTGTATAGGTTAAAGGAATTATTTCTCAACGGCACCAAGGCGTTAGCACCTGCTCACAACCCTGCGTCTTTGCGAGTGAAACGAAGCAATCTCCTCTGCTTGAAACAAGATTGCCGCACTCTCCGGCGGCTGCCGGATCGTTCGCAATGCTTTTTTGTTAAAATTATGGTATAGTATTTTTTCACCTTAAAAAACGAATAAAAGACTGGCCGAGGGGAGCTGTTTACAGTGAAATACACACTTAGAGAGCAAAAAGCAGAGGATATAGAACAAATAATTGAGAAAAGTCTAGAAAGAATCTGCATGAAATTAATTTTTCGTAAAACCAGAAGAAGAGTCAATAAAACTGGGGAACTATCAATTACAGAAGTAGCAAAAGCCACTAAAAAGTATAACCGGTTTCTGTCCAATATGCCTTATCTTGGTCCGATCTTCTTGTTCTTTCAATTACTTGCCTTGGCACCTATTTCAGTGATCCCAAATACGATTGTTAGATATTTGTTGGACACGATCTTAATTCTACCAATTGTCTTAACAATGATAACTTTATTCCTCGCATGCTTTCATAATGATCTTGATCCCACGGATGTCTATTGCGAATATCTGTGGCAACTTGAGACAAGAGAAGAAAAGGAAGTGATGCCGCAAAGGAAATGACCATGCATGCAGCTGAACACTTCATATATATGCATGATCTTGTTTTGAAAGAGCAAAAAGAGGATGATAAAGAAAGCACGTAGAAATTTTTATTTCACTACCGGGAAACGGTTTGTTGCAAAACAAACACGCCCCGATTTTTTTATTGTTAAAAAAGCCCGCTAGTAATATATTAATTATTTATAATTATTGATTTTACATTAAGGTATCTTCTCCACCCTCCTCCGCTTCGCTTCGGGCGAGCAGGCAAGGTCGAAGAAGAATAATAATGGTGTCAAAAAAGCCCCTTTTTCGAGGCTTTCTTGTTATCTGTTTTATTAATTCCTGGTTCCAATTCCTGGTTCCTGGTTACCGGTTCCTATCTCAAATAGTCGCTTAATTTCTTTGACTCTCGGTGCTTTTTGAGCTTCATTAGAGCCTTGGCTTCAATTTGACGGATTCTTTCTCTGGTAACCCCGAATTCCTGACCAACTTCTTCTAATGTATAGCTTCGGCCGTCTTCCAGGCCAAACCGCATTTTTAAAATTTTTTGTTCTCTAGGAGTTAAAAACTGCAACACTTCTCTTACATGCTCTTTTAGAAGCTGGTAGGTTGCCGCATCCTGAGGCGATAGAGTATCTTCGTCCGGTAAAAAATCAGCCAATTGACTGTCATCTTCTTCTCCAACCGGAGCGTCTATTGACACGATATCCTGGTTGATCTTTAAAATGTGAATTACTTTATCCAGCTCCATGTCCATTTCGGCGGCAATCTCTTCCGGAAGAGGTTCTCTGCCCAATTCCTGCACTAACCTTCTTTGAGTCCGGATAAGCTTATTTATGGTTTCTACCATATGAACCGGAATTCTAATAGTTCTTGCCTGGTCGGCAATAGCCCTGGTGATGGCTTGTCTGATCCACCATGTTGCATAAGTGGAAAACTTATAACCTCTTGTGTAGTCAAACTTCTCTACCGCCCTAATAAGTCCGGTATTTCCTTCCTCAATAAGGTCTAAGAGGTCTAAGCCTCGGCCAATATATTTTTTAGCAATAGAAACAACCAGCCTTAAATTGGCCTCAGTTAAAAGCTTCTTTCCAATTTTGTCGCCTTCGGCAACTCTTTTTGCCAAGGCAACTTCTTCAACCGGATTTAAAAGAGGTATTTTTCCAATTTCTCTTAAGTACATTCTAACCGAATCTTCAGCCAGCTCGGAAAGATCAGCCGCGCTAACCTCTTCTTCATCCTCGTCTTCCGCATCAAGCCCCTCACCCCAAATAAGCTTCTCTTTGTTATCCAAAACTTCAACGCCCAAGTCAATCATTTGAGCATACAGGTCATCCAATTTTTCGACATTGTCTTCAATATCTTGAATAGTCGCTAAAATTTCTTCCTGCGTAATAAAACCTTGCTCTCTTCCTTTAGCCACCAGTTGTTCAATTTTCCCCTCAACTGTGTCCTTTTTATTCATAATCCTCCTTTAAAAGTTTTTTTGACTTATTAGTAACTTATTATACTCCTTTAGGAGTTCTTTTTTTAGTTTTTTATCATCTTTCTCTTCCGCCTCCTTTATGGCGGCAACCAACTCGGTGGTTTTTTGTTTTTTTGATAAATCTTTCAATCTTTTTAATGAAAATAAAATTTCATCCCCCGCTTTTTCCTCAGTAATTTCACCATAATTATACTCGGACTGAAGAATTAGGCTGTTAATTTTGTCTTTGTTCTCGGGAAATTCCACTGCATATGATTTTACCGTAAATTTTTTCTTTTTAAAGGTTAGAAGCGACAAATATATCTCTTGATAATCAACCGTTAAATCATCTTCATTTAAATTGTTCAAAATAAAGCCTAAAAACTTGGGATGATTTAAGGCTAGGCCAAGCAAATTTTCCTCAATATGGCCCTTACTGACAATCGGCATGGACAACTTTTCGCCTTCGGCAGGTTCTTTTCCAATCATGCTTTTAAGGGTCTGTACATCAACGTCCAAATTTTTTGCGATTTCTTTCACCCAATGACTTTTTTCTACCGGATCCTTCAAAAGAGTTACCTTCTTTAAAATAAATTTAGCATATTCTTTTTTACCGCGAGCAGATTTTATATCGTACTTCTTCTGTCCAAATTCTTTATAAAACTTAATGGCTGACTGACTATTTTCTATTGCCTTATCAAAAGCCTCTTTATTTTTTTTGAGAATATCGGCCGGATCCTTCCCAAAAGGTAAAGAAATAATATCAACATCAAAGCCATGAACTAACGCCATTTCTACCCCCCTTTCCGTGGCAATAACGCCGGCATCATCGCTATCGAAAGCAAATTTCAATTTTTGAGTGAAACGATTTAGCAAATTAAGCTGAGATTCGGTAAAGGCCGTGCCGGACGACGCTACCACATTTTCGATACCATGGTTAAAACAAGCCAACATATCCATATTGCCTTCAACCACAACCGCAAATCCTTTCTCTTTGATGCTATTTTTGGCTTCAAAAAGACCATACAAAACATTGCTTTTATTATAAATTGGCGATTGGGCCGAGTTAATATATTTTGGCAACTGTTTGTCAAAAACCCTGGCCGTAAAACCAATCACTTTTCCCGAAACATCCAGAATGGGAAACATTAAACGATTTTTAAAAATATCCGTCACTCTTCCCGAATCAATTTTGGCAATGCCGGCCTCTTTAAGCGCTTCGGGAGTATAACCTTTTTTAACAAGTAATCCGCCCAGAAAATTACTGCCGGACGGAGAAACTCCGAGACGAAAACGCTTGACGGTCTCTTTGGTAAGCCCGCGCTTTTCATAGTAGCTTAACGCTTCTTTGCCCCAAGTGGTTTCATACATTAATTTTTCAAATATCTGGCAAGCTAATTCATTAATTTTATAAAGGTTCGTTTTGCGGCCTTTCTTTTCGGGACTAATTTTATCTTTATTTAGCACCACGTTAGCCCGTCCGGCTAAAGCTTCTATGGCTTCGGAAAAACTTAAACCCTCTATTTGCATAAGAAAAGTGATAATGTCCCCGCCCGAATTGCATCCAAAACAATGCCAAATCTGCTTTTCCGGACTGACCATAAAAGAAGGCGTTTTTTCCTGATGAAAAGGGCAGTTAGCCTTAAAATTGCGGCCGGCTTTTTTAACCGTAATATATCCGGAAACAAAATCCACGATATCAATTCTATTTTTTATTTCCTGTAAATCATCTTCCATTTTTGTCTTCTCTATAAACTATTGATTTAATTATTCGATATTCTGACCCTTAACATTGCATTACGATCTGGAACTTTTATCCCCTCCCAATATATTTAAACCTCGGTACGTCTTTGCCATCTATTTTAATGGATTCCCCAAACATCTTTAATGGCCTAACCCATAAAACATTTTCGCCAAATTCGACAGACTTGTATGGGGCGCGATATACTACAAGCTCTTCAAGTGTCTCCGAGTGTTGGGCAATTCCAATCACTTCATACGTCTTGCCCTTATAATGTTGATATTTTCCAATTTTCATATTTATCCTTGTTCTAATTGAAAAATTATTTCTATTTACTATAAGCTATCGGTGAAAATGAAATTTTCCTGGCTTGCCGTTTGAAGCGTGCTACAAAACATTGTTTCTTAATTGGGGTACCCTGCTTCGCTAAAGCTATGAAGGGCATTTTCTGCTTGTGGCGTTAAATGGCGGAGAGACAGGGATTCGAACCCTGGATACCCTTGCGAGCATACACGCTTTCCAAGCGTGCGCCTTCAACCACTCGGCCATCTCTCCAAATATTATTTAAATATAAAAAGAATTAAAATTTTGCATTTTTATCTATCATTTTTATTTTTGATATTTGATTTTTGAATTTAGTGCCTATAATTTAGTGCCTATAGTTAACTTTAAAGAGTGCTAAATTACGTCTCAATGAGTTATTCTACCTTATTTTTCAACTTTTGTTAAGTAAATTTTCTGGATTGCCTTCATGGGAATGACAAGCAGATGGAATTAAGAGAATTTTATTTCGGAAACTACCTCGAACACCTTGGAGAAATCATATTTGTCGGGGTTAACAAGAAAATCGTAGTTAGAGGTGCTTTTTATCAACGACTTATAAAGAGGCAGGTTTTCGTCATATTTATACCAGCTAAGGTTTGGTCGTACTTTTTTGTATGAAGTAACGCTGTACTTAGGGTTTGGAACCCAGCCGGCCTTTGTTCTGTAAACGGCCGCCCCGCGATACTGCTCGTAGTCTTTATAATCGGAACTAAAATTATCGGCTGTAATGTTTGCCATCACTAGATATTTATGACCGACATTGATAGTAACATGACCGTAGTTTGGCGGAATAATAACCTTGTCGCCCGCCTTTGCATCTATAACAATAACTTCGTTGCAATGATTTTCTTTGCAGTTTTGTAACACATAATTTGCGTGGCCTTCAATAACTTCGTAAATTTCCGGATAAGTAACTTCGGACCCTTTAATGACCGGGTGATAATGCCCGATGGTTTTTATGTATTCATCGCCAATTAAACCCGGCGCCACAACGGTAATATCATACCTCAAATTGTTGTTTCTTAGTTTTACCTCGTCTTGTTCTAAATGGATATCTCTATACATTCGATAAATTTCTGTAATTTTGCTTTCTGCTTTAGGTTTGGCAAAATATGGACGCGCCTCTTCAAGGAGCCGAGTAGCAAATTCTACCTTTCTGCCCTTTAACATAAGATCGAAGCCTTTTAGCTTAACGGCAATACCGGCATCTATGGAAAGATCGCGGTCAAGATGTTTTTTCTTGTCCTTACGCAGAACCGTATTGGAAATATGGGTCCCTTTTTCGATCATAGTTTCCGATAATTTACAATTTGATATATAGCTTCCTTCATCAATAATGCAATTCTTTAAAGTGCTATCCTCAATCATACAGTGTCCGAGAATAATGCAGTTATCGATGGTGGAATTTTTAATGGCCGTTCCCTCATCAATAAATACATTCCCTCTGATAGTATTCTTTTCGCCCCAAAAATCAACCCCGAAAAACTTGGAAGAATTATCGTGATTGCGCTCTTTTGAAGCATTTCTGTGCGCTTCCATATATCCGTCAAAGGATCCTATGTCGAACCAATCCTCTTCGGTAATATATGCCCGAACATCAGTCTTGTTAACCAAATATTCGATAAAACTGCCTTGGTTGTCGGTATGAATTTTAACGAAATCAAAAAGCATTGGATAAATTTCTTTAGGAAAAACACAGCAAAAAGTGTTTACTAGCGTCGATTTCGGTTCCTGCGGTTTTTCTGCAAATTCAACAACTTTGTTTCCCTGAACGGACAAAACACCAAATCTCTTTGCTATTTCTAAGCTGCCAACGTTATATGCCGCAATTAAAGTGTCGCCTTTATAATTGGCCAAAAAATCCTGAATTTCAAATTTGAAATAATTATCCCCGCCGATAATTATAAGGTCTTCATTAATTTTATTTTCCTTAATAAAACTGGCTATGGCTCCAATTGCGCCAAGCTTGTTGGCATTATGCGATGTTTTTTCGAAAACCATTTTTACCGGTCTTTTTAAGCTTTTTTTCCATGCATTGAAATCTTTTTTAAATGTTTCGTTTGTGGCAACAAAAACCTCTATTTCGGAGGGAATTTTATCCATAACATGCGTAATCATTGGTTTGCCATTTACCAAAAGCAAGGGCTTGGCCTTTTCTTTAGTAAGAGGCCAAAGACGCGTTGCATATCCCCCGGCAAGTATTAATGCTTTCATATTCCTCCTTTTGATATTTGTAATTTTCCGCCCTAGGCGGATCAGCCTTGGGCTGAGACATTTGACTTTTTTTCTTATTCTACCGTCATAACTTCAACTATATTGGTTCCGCCCGGAACTCCGGGTAACTTTCCTGATGCAATAATGACCCGATCGTCTATTTTAATATAGCCATACTTTTTAGCTATTTCGATTCCATTAACAATCATTTCTTCAACCGTATTAAATCCAACAACTCTAGCCTGCACCCCCCACAAAATAGCCATTCTTCTCATAGCTTTATGGCCATGTGTAATGGCAAGAACCGGCACAAAAGGACGGCGGTTGGAAATAAGATTAGCTGTTATTCCGGTTGCTGTCGGCACCAAAATAAGCTTTGCGCCGGTCTGTTTAGCAAGACGCACAACCGTATTGGAAATGGCTTCCGCCACAGAATCTACTTCGTTTTGATTTCTTTTGCCGATTACCACTTGATTTTCAATAACCCATGCTTCCACGTCAGTTGCAATATTACAAATTGTTTTGACGGCCTCAAGAGGGTAATCGCCGACGGCCGTTTCCGCTGAAAGCATAACGGCATCCGCTCCGTCTAGAATCGCATTTGCCACATCGGAGGCTTCCGCCCTGGTGGGACGGGGATTTTTAGTCATAGATTCTAACATTTGTGTTGCAACGATTACCGGCTTATTTTGCCTTAAGCATTCATTAATAATTCTTTTTTGAAGAACCGGCACTTTATCCATGCCCAGCTCTACGCCTAAGTCGCCGCGAGCAACCATAATGCCATCCGCTTCTTCTACAATTTCCCTTACGTTTTGAACCGCTTCATGGCGCTCTATTTTAGCAATAATCTTAGGGCCATTTTCCCCGATTATTTTCCGAAGGTCTTTTATGTCCTGACCGTTTTTTACAAACGATAAGGCAATAAAATCAACTCCGTTCTCACAGCCAAATTTGGCATCATTCTCATCTTTCTCCGAAATTGCGGGAATAGAAATTGAAGAAGTGGGAAGATTAATGCCTTTTTTGGATTTTAAAATACCGCCAACAATAACTTGGCATCTAATGTCGCCGTTTTCAACTCCTAGCACTTTAAGTTCCAAAAGACCATCGTCTAGAAGGACGATGTCGCCAACGGAAACGTCTTTATCCAAGTCTTTATACTGAACTTCAATTTTACCGTCACATTCAGCATTAACAGTTAATATAACTTCCGTTCCATTTTCTAATTTTATGCCGTTTTCGTCAATTTCGCCGACCCTGATTTTGGGCCCCTGCAGATCTTGCAAGATAGCTATATTCTTATTAAAATTGTCTGCGGCTTTTCGGATATTTTCGACTCTTTTCTGGTGATTCTCATAAGAATCGTGCGAAAAATTAAGCCGAAAGATATTAACCCCACTTTTTATAAGCTCACAAATTGTTTCATAGCTTTCGCTGGCCGGACCAAGCGTAGCTATTATTTTTGTCATTTTTATCATAATTTTTCCAATGTAAATAGAGGCATTAATCCGCCTCCACCAACAGTATTATACCACAAATATTTAGTTTCAAGAAATAAAAATGTCAAATACCAAATAAAATCCTAAGCACAAATATCTAAATCCTAAACAATATTAAAGGCTCAAAATTTTAAACTTTTAGAACATTTGAATTTGTTTAGTATTTGGTGCTTATTATTTAGAATTTTGCTACCTTCCCCACATACTCATAAGTATTGCCAATTATAATATGGTTTAATTTAAGACCTTAAAAAATTAATTACAAGAAAATTTTTATAAATAAAAAAGGCTGAGGATGCAGTATGTGATTTCTCAGCCATAAGGACTTACTTAACTACTCCCTTCCCACTGTCTCAGGATATTCTTCGAGCGAAGTGAAACGAAGTCGAGAAGCATGAGCTTCAAGTTCTCCACCCTCTTCGAGGAGTCGAACAATATATACCACGGTTTAGTGGAAAGGGAGTAACAGGAACGTCAAAAAACCCTGAACCACTTGGACATTATTATGGGTCATTCCCGTGTAAACGGGAATCCAGAAAACATGAATTCCAAATCCCTCCAAAGACGGGCATGCAAGTTTGGAATAACAAATTTAGGTCTATTTTATAAGGGGTTTGAAAAACTATACGGTTCAGCAAAAAAGCCCCGTTTCCGGGGCCTTTTCTATTTGTTTCCTGATTTCTGGTTACTGTTTCCTGTCCTAGTATCCCATATCCATTCCGCCGCCGCCCGGCATCATTGGAGGTTTATCTTCCGGAAGCTCCACAATAATCGCTTCGGTGGTAATCATGGTTGAAGCTACTGAAACGGCGTTTTCAACTGCAAGTCTGGTTACTTTAACCGGATCAATAATTCCCTTATCAATCATTTTAATCAGATTGTCCGGATTATTGACATCAACGCCCATTCCGTCTTCCTTTGAAGCATTAACTAAAGCTAACTTCTCTTCCGGATTTAAGTTGGCGTTAGACATAAGCTGCTTAAACGGCTGAAGCAAAGAGTCTTTTAGAATCATCCAGCCGATTATTTCCTCGTCTCCGGCTTTGGCATTTTTTAAGTCCTTGGCTTTTTCCATTGATCTGGCAATATTGGCAAGAACAACTCCACCGCCGGCAACAATTCCTTCTTCCACTGCCGCTTTCGTCGCAGCCAACGCATCTTCCATTTTATGCTTGATATATGTTAATTCTGTTTCGCTTGCTGCTCCAACACGAATAACCGCAACACCTCCAACCAATTTAGCCATTCGTTTATTCAATTTTTCTTTTTCATAATCACTGTCGGAATTTTTCACAAGCGCCTTAATCTGAGTAACCCTTGCATCAATATCCTTCTTTTTGCCTCTTCCTCCGACAATTGTAGTGTCGTCTTTGGAGGCAATCACTTTTTGCGCTTGTCCAAGCATTGCAAGCTCAACAACATCAAGTTTTATTCCTTTTTCCTCAGTAACTACCTGTCCTCCAGTGAGAATTGCAATATCTTCAAGCATTGCCTTGCGATTATCACCAAAATCGGGAGCCTTAATCGCAAGAACATTGAGCACACCTCGCAATTTATTAAGTACAAGAGTTGTTAATGCTTCGCCATCAACATCTTCAGCAATAATAACCATCTCCTTTTTTCCGAGCTGAGCAATTTTTTCCAAAATTGGCAAAATTTCCTGAATTGAAGATATTTTCTTATCTGTAATTAAAATATATGGATCCTTTAATTCAGAAGTTTGGGCAGCAACATCGGTAATCATATAAGGCGAGATATACCCTTTATCAAAATTCATCCCTTGCTCAACTTCTTTTGAAAGTCCGAATGTTTGAGATTCTTCAACGGTAACAACCCCATCCTTTCCAACAATATCCATAACATCAGCAATCATTTCTCCCATTTCTTTTGATTCGGCTGAAATAGTTGCTACTTGTGCAATTTCCTCTTTGGAAGAAATTTTCTTGGAATTTTTCTTTAGAATTGCAATAATATCTT
>Ga0076307_119_pt1 | contig 21313 bp, 24 predicted proteins | sample RifGroC2_FD_68020 | JGI IMG/M metagenome (GOLD analysis project Ga0076307, IMG submission 68020) | candidate division CPR2 bacterium GW2011_GWC2_39_10
AAAAACCCTTATGTGCTTATGTACTTTATCATCATTTATGATACCTATTGGTTCTTTAGATCGCTAAATGTTTCCCGAATTACGCTTATATCATACCGAGAACTAAGGCAAGCCGAAAAAATTGATTGGTTTACAAAAGTAAAACAAACCGAAAATTTAGGTGTTTCCTTGCAAAGCCTGACTCTGGCTTTGGACAACGTGAAAAAGAATTTGGAAAAAGCAACTTCGGCTCAACGCCCGCCACTAGACGCTAAGGAAAAAAGTATTAAGCTTAATATAAAAGAAATAAATAGGCTTAAAGCCGAAAAAATTGATGTTTATGACTGGAAAAAAGTTTACCACGTAATTAGTTATGCCACATTCAGAGAAAGCGCCGAAATTCTATCAAGAGCCGTAGATGCGCTTTTGAAAAGTAATTTTCCCTTAGACAAAATTATCTGCGTTATTGCCGGGGAAGAACGGGATCCTAATTTTAAGCAAATCGCCAAAGATCTAAACGAAAAGTATTGCCAAGGGTCGTTTCTTAAATTCTTATCCCTAGAACATCCAAATGGAATGCCAAATGAGGGTAAAGTTAAGGGTGCCGGCGTCTCCTGGGCAATTGCCGAAGTAAATAAAATGCTAAAAAAAGAAGGCATTATGCCGGAGCAAGTTATAGTATCTTCGTTTGACAGTGACACTCGGGTTCATAAAAACTATTTGGCGGCTTTAACATATGAATTTATTATTAACCCCAAAAGGCATAAAAAAAGCTTTCAGTCCATTCCCCTGTTTCATAATAATATCTGGTCCGCACCCGCTCCGAACAGAGTCATGGCAGTCAACTCTTCTTTTTGGCAAATGATAGAATCCATAAGGACTCGGCGTCTTAGAAACTTTGCAGGCCATGCAATGAGCATGAAGGCTCTCGAAGTGGTTGATTATTGGGACAGATACAGCATTGTAGAAGATGGTAAACAGTATTGGCGATCCTTTTTTGCTTTTAACGGCGATTATTCCGTAATTCCAATTTTTGTTCCCGTTTATAATGACGCCGTTTTAGCCGACACTTATCTTAAAACCTTAAAAGCACAGTATCTTCAAAGAAGGCGCTGGTATTACGGTGTTTCCGATTTTCCTTTTATAGTCATTAACTCCATAATAAATAAAAAAATTCCAATTCTGTATAGACTGCTCCAAGTATGGCGTCATTTTGAAGGCACAATTAGTCTGGCTACCGCTTCTTTAATTCTCGCTTTCGCGGCATGGCTTCCTCTTTTTCTAAATCCGGATTTCGGCAATAATAGTGTTGTCGCTCACACGCTGCCTATAGTCACCAGCCGAATTTTAACCATTGCCGGAATAGGCTTGCTCTCGGCAATGTGGATTAGCATTATTCTTCTGCCGCCAAAACCCAAAAATACTCCGGCCATAAAGTCTATTTCGATGATTTTGCAATGGTTTTTTTTACCGCCAATTGCTATAAGTCTTAGTACCTTTCCCGCCTTGGAAGCTCAAACCAGACTCATGTTCGGCAAGTATATCGGCTTTTATGTGACGCCCAAAACAATTAATAAAAATGATTCTTGATTTTAATGATATAATATAAATATGAATGAAAAAGATTTTTTAAAAATTCTCAATCAGCTTAAAAGCAACCTTAAATGTCCGCTCTGCGCGAAATCTTATAATGAAGGGGATATTAAATTTATGGGTAATTTTTTAAAGACTCACATTTTGGAACTTCACTGCAAAAGTTGCGACTTAAATGTAATTGCAACAGTAATTTTAAATCCGACAAAACACAAATATGAGCTAACTAAAACCGACTTTCAAAGATTAGGCAACATGCGCGAAATCACTGCAGATGAAATAATTGGCCTCCATGAGTTTTTAAAAAACTTTGACGGTGATTTTAAATCCAGATTAAGCTAAACATTTACACGATTTACGCACTTGAACCAGGAAACACCCCACATTACTCTTCGAGCGAAGTGAAACGTAGTCCTGAAGTTACATTAATGTAGTTCTCCACAAGGTCGAACAATATTGAAATGCGTAAATCTTGTTTATCACTTTATATAGTTGAACTCTCTTGGGTTTGATTTTTAATTGCCTAATTTAGCTTTTTCAATATATAGTGTGGCAAAATGTGAACCTTAAAAACTATCTATTAGAAGGAGATGGTATACATGAAAGTTTACGATCCGGACAGCTTAAGGGTGTTTTTTGGTCCAACCGGAGAGCACCTAAAAGAAGGTGTGCTTAAAAAAATAAGCTCACTTTATGGTCAACCGATTGAAGAAGGAAAATACACCCTCACCACTTTTAAAAACCAGGAAATCGAAATTGGAATTAATGAAAGCATTAGGGGCAAAACAACTTTTCTGGTTATGCCGATGCATGTTCCCCATAAAAATATATTTATTGCTTTATCTTTTATCAGAACGCTTAGCGAAAAAGCAAAAAAAGTTTATGTGGTATGTCCCAGTATTGCCTATACCCGTTCTGACAAAAAAGATAAATCCGGAATTACTTCCAATTTCAAACTGCTGGCAGATTTAATTTACAAAGCCGGCGCCGACGGAATTATTGTTATGGATTTACACGCCGAATCAGAAATGTATTTCTTTAGCAGCAAAATGGAAGTAGAGAGATTATTTGCTTCGTTCATATTAATTCCTGCCGTAAAAGAAATGATGCAGGACGAGGAATTTCATGTGTTTTCCCCGGACATAGGGGGCATGAAAAGAAGCAAAAAGTACAAACAAGCACTTGGTTGCGATAAAGATTGGGCATTTGATAAAGCAAGGATTGGGCCGAATCAATTGGGAGATATCAAATTCTTAGGCGATGCGGAAGACAAGTTGAGTTTGAGAAATTTAGTCGCCTTAATAGTTGACGATATGATTGATACGGCAGGATCAATTTGCGAAGTGGCAAAAAAACTTCATGAATTAGGAGTTAAAACAGTCGAAATTTTAGCAATTCATCCGGAATTTTCTGACCCTTGTTTTGAAAAAATCAATGATAGTCCTATTTCAAAAATAACGGTCACCGATTCCAGATACCATAGCCCGAAAAGACTGGCATTATGCAAAAAAGAAATCAAAGTCATATCAATTGCGGAATTTATCGGTCAGGCAATATATAATAATCATAACAAAATCAGCATGAGCGATCTTTTTATCGATATCAAAGAATAAAAAAACTACTTGGCGGAACCACCATAAAGGTTCCGCTTTTTTATTCCCTAACGAAACGGGAGGAGTGCGTGTAAATTAACTTCAACGTCCGGAGCTTACCCTGGGATAAAGACCCTTTATTTTATCCGGCCGATGGCGCAGGAAACAAAAGACTTGGCTTTTTTTGATAGCTTTTTTGCCTCCGGAGTTCCGGCTTTCGGATAGCCCATTTTGGTTAGAATTTTTTCTGCCGTTTCAACGCTACCTTCAAAAGAAACCGTTTGAGTTGAAACGTCAATTCGAACATCCTGTAAACCGGATTTTACGAGGCTCTCAGTGATATTTTTCTCACAACCGCCGCACTTTATGTTTACTACTTGTATCTGACTCATTTAAGTACTCCCCTTATTTGTCTTAATTATAACATAAAAAAATAAAAATTAATTAAAAAGACTTACGATTTCTCATGTATTGAATCGGCGGTATATAGAATTATTGCTCTTCTTACTTGAGCAAAATTAGATTTGTTATGTCATTCCCAACTCGATTGGGAATCCAGGAAAAATAGATTCCTGGCCAAGCCAGGAATGACATGTTGGGATTGTGAGCAGTTTCTTTTGTTTTTTTGTTAAATTATTTAAAAAACTTGCTATAATGCTATAATACAGATAAATAAAAAGGAGTTTTTATGGAAGGAGAAAGACCAACCGGAGCGGGACCTCGCGGCGAAGAATATTTTGGAACTACAAGACCGGAAAATGACGAGCAATTTTTAGGACAGAGCCTACCGCCCGAAAAGGAAGAGGACATTAGACCAAGAGATTTTACCTTTGAGGGCAAAGGCGAGGAATTTGGGGAACCAATTACTGACGAGGAAGGGAAAGAAACTGCTGAAAGATACAGACAGGCCGAAAAGGAAGAACCGACCCTTCAACCAGACGAAGAGAAATAGACCAGAAGTTGAAAAGCCGGAGGAATTGACAGTTCAAGTCTTCGATTAAACAATAACCAAGTACGCAAGTCTCGTATAGCCCAATTTTGTGGTAAAAAAAAGGCGGTGTCTTTTGACACCGCCTAAGGTTTATTTATATTCCTTCAATTCTTTATGAATCTAAACAAAATTCAAGGAACAAATATAAACACAGAATCAGGCAAAATAAAAACCAGCTACTTTATCTTTCTATTTATTTAATCTGGCGGCGAGGGCAAATTGTGTAAAATATTTGTTGAGGTCTTCAAGAGATGTTTTGTATTGCGGTTTGGTCGATATAGCATCGCATAATAATTCTCTTGAGCGCAAAATTTCTTTAAGTTGTTTTTTTCTTCGAGGATCGGCTACAGTCAGATCAATTAATTCTAAAGCCCTTATTAAAGCCAGATCTGCAGATTTTTTATCATTCCTTTTTTTAGAACTCGCAAGACGACTAACTTCACTGCCAATATTACCCATTTGCTCAAAAAGCGTTAATGTTTGCCACTCACCATTTGTTAATTTAGAATGTTGAGGCTTCATCGTTGCACCAATTTTTGAACAATAGTTATAATTTGCTCTTTTGTCTTAGGATCTTCAACATCCCTAGAACGATTATTTTGTGATGGTCTAATATTTATCATTGAATCAAATTCGATCCAATCCTCTTTTGAAGCATCGGGATACAAATTGATTCCCCATAAATCCTTTTGTTTAGCACCTTTTTCTAACAGGACTGCTTCCTCATCAGCATGGAGGTCGCCTCCGATAGCCATGATTTCATTCTCAACATCAACAACTGCTTTTACCAGATTTCCAAATTGGTTGCAAGAAATAGCAACTAGTTCTTTAAATGTGACATTGCTGTCTATAATTCTTATATCCATGAGTGGATAATAGCATAATCTCAATTATTCATAAAGAACAAATAGCTAAAACCGCCCTCACCTCGTCATTCTGAACTTGTTTCAGAATCTTGTCTTAGATACGAATGAGATCCTGAAATAAATTCAGGATGACATGAACAATATATTACTTCATTCTAAAGATGAGGGCTGGATCTTTCTTTAACTGTCTAGCTATCTCGCATTGCTTTAAACCGGCTTTTTTTAAAGCTGATAGCCTAATCCGATCATCTTGTGTAAGATGAGAGTAAGACATTGTGTCCTCCTTAGATAGTTAGTGACCATTCAATTACTATTCTACTTTTAGCTTTTTATATTTACGTCTGAAAATTGCAGTTCAGACTTGAATTCAAGGTTATCTGTCAAGAAGTGGAATTAGATAATAATCCGAAAAATAAAACTGTAAAAATTTGACATACTTGTTTGACAAAGAAGAGTATAATGTACTAATAGTCGTAAATAATAAAAGGAGAAAAAAATGGAAAAAAACACAGAAGAAACAATAACCACTAATGAGAGTATTACTAATACAACCGCAAAGACTCCATCAAAAAGAGAGGCAACCGGTTCTGAGACGATCGGGTATTTAGTCTATTTTCTTTTTGGAGCGCTGGAAATACTCTTAGCTTTCCGTCTTGTTCTTAAGCTGATGGGGGCAAATCCTTCAAGCACCTTTGTGGGTTTGATCTACGATCTAAGCGGAGTTTTTATCTTACCTTTTGAAGGAATATTCCGTAGAGGTTTCACGCAAGGCGTGGAAACAACTTCAGTTTTTGAGCCATCAACGCTGGTCGCAATTATTGTGTACACCATTTTGGCTTGGGGAATTGTTAAACTAATACAAATATTCTCTGGCAAACAACAACAAACGGATTAGTTTGTTTGAAATGTTTGGCTTAAGAATAGGGTACAAATAGAGGAGTTAAAAATATGCCTATTATTTATTGGATTATTTTTGGGCTAATTGCCGGAAGCATTGCAAATCTCATTGCGCCTAGTTCGCAAGGCGGGATTGTGGGATCAATCATTCTGGGAATTATCGGAGCTGTAGTTGGCGGTTATTTGGGACAAAGGTTTTTTGGAGTTGGAGTCACCGGATTTAATTTGATGTCTTTTGTTGTAGCGGTAGCTGGCGCTCTCATTGTGCTCTTTATCAGCAACCTATTAATGCGTAGCTAAATATCTCTCAACAAATGAAAATTTGTCCCCTCTTGCAATCTGGAAAATGAACTTTTTGGAATTAAAAGAGAGGCCAGCTAAGGCCTCTTTTTTAAGTGAAGCAAAATGGTTCTATTTTTTTAAACTCTTTTTTGCTCTTCCTTGCTGTTTGAGGGCTGATACGCGGGAACCACGGGAACGCCCTTTAGTTTCTTGTCTTTTTTTGGTTTCTTTGTTTCTTTTTTACTATCCCTGCTTTTTCCCATTTATCCTCCTAGTTTTAAAACTTTTATATCGCCATCTTACCATTTCCGACAACACAAAACAAAGCAATATCAAGGGGGGGGCTTCCTTAATCTCTCTGCTTAGTACAGAAGCCGTAGTTACCTAACCGAATAATTATTGGCGGCAAATAAGTACCATTGTTCTATTAATAAATTTGCAAAATTATTGTTTCTTGGAATCAACCCAAATGCTATCGCCGCCCTCAAGGTCGGTATTGTCGGTTTTAAAGGCCAGATATTTCCATGTTTGATCAGATTCATTTCGCGTGCTATGCATTTCATTTGCCTCGCAAATTAGGATATCTCCCGGAAAGCATTCGTATTCTTTTGCATCCACAATAAAAACACCCGTTCCTTCCATAAAATAGAAGATTTCCGTGGTCTTTTTATGATAATGATCGGTAGCAATTTCATGCGGATCAATTATTATCATCTGAACCAAAGCTTTATTTGAGATAAGATCAACGCCTTTGACAAAAACGTCTTTTTTATAGCCATCCCCTTCTACCATTGTCCCCTGTCCTGCTTTAATAAATTTCATATAACTCCTTTTTATCTTTATTATTACTCTTTATTGGAATCGTCATGTTCTATTGCGCTTCATTGGGCGAAGAGAGCACTGTTATAACTTATAATTCGGTGAATTCAATTAGTCTTATTTGTTTAGCATCTCCCAACAACCTCCTCGAGGTCTTTCTGCCCAGCGGGCAGCGTCTATCCACCATGAACAGACAAGGGTAATTATAGCAAAACAAGGAAGCAAAGGCAAAAAAGTCTCCCTACTTCTTCCTTAAGTATCTTGCCCAGTCTTCTTTCATTTCAATTAACAGTGGTAGGGCAATTTCCTTACTTTTCGAGAAACTTAATCTATCGAACTTATCTAGCTTTCTTTGAATTGATGCGTCTAAATTACTTGCAGATGCCCATTCTATAAATAACATATAGAGCTTCTTATCCTTATAAAGCGCGATTGTGTCGGCGTCTTTAATTATTTTTAGTTCTAGAGAATCCGATTTATATGATATTATTTCTTCAATTTTTTTCTTTTTCGCCTCGTCAATCTGTAGTTTACTAATATATTCTTTACTAACCGTAAGGTTTAGATCCTCATGACTGTAGTGCAGCGTTTCTTCGTCAGCAGGGTATGTTTTCCCGATATCGTGAAGCAAGGCAGCTATTGCCAGCACTTCAATATCGCATCCCGGAACATCTTCTGCTATTTCTAATGAAAGTTCCTTGACAATCAAAGAATGGTTATGCATCACGCTTCCATCGTTAAAACTAAAATGAGGATTTTTTGCAAAGGCTTCTTTTACAAAAGCCTCTGCGGTATTAATTAAATCTTTTGTTTTTTTCGTAGGCAGTGCATTCATGCCACTTATTATACATTAAAAGGCATTGTTCCGATATCGTTATTAAACAATATTGTTTAAATTTAAAAAGAAGATCAAAGGACATTTTAAGAGCACGAATGTTTCCCCAATCCTAATCTTTATACAATTACGGCATTATTATCGACAAATTTAGAATATGGGTACGCCTTTCCATTGGGATCAATTCTGTTCTAATTTTTTCAAATAAAGCAGCTTTCGTATTCAAAATTATTAGGGGAAAGCGTTATAAAAAAAGGGGGGGTTGCGGGGGGGACAACGGTTCTCTTATTTTCTTCTTTGGCGAAGCGAGCAGCGCTGAAAAGCAGCGCAGGAATTATTGACTTTCTGCCCATATTGAGATACAATCCGTCCATAAATCTAGTCTGCTCCCCGCATCATGTGAGGGTGTTCCGTATCCGAAACTAGTATGTTCCTTGAAATGGGAGGTATATCATGACCACTACGCCAGTGTCCCTTCAAGTTGCTTGGTTAAATGTCAATCATGTCTGCAACTTTCGTTGTCCTTGGTGCTACGCAGCAGGGACCAACTATGTTCCCGACGACGACATGTCTATAGAAACCGCGAAGAGGATTTCGAGTATACTCTATGAGGCTGGAGTCCGTAGCTTTACGATTATAGGGGGCGAGCCCTCGCTCTGGCCGCATCTCATGGAGTTCAATGATGTCTGCCGTGAGTTGGGCGTGGAAACGGGTCTTGTTACAAACGGATCACGCTTCGGTAGCGACAAGTTCTGGAAGGCATATCTAAGGTCTCCTTGTGACAATGTAGGTCTTTCGATCAAGGTCGGTACGATTGAGCAATTTAAATCCATTGCCGGGAAGGTGAGCTTTAACACAACCAAGAAGGGTCTTGCGAGAGCCATAGCTTACCACAATGCTGGTGTCAGTACGGTTTATAGTACCTTTGTCGAGAATTCCTTGCTCGATGTCGCTCGTTTTGCTCGTCAATGCGGATCGACCGATCTAAAGCTGGAGTTCTGTTCGGCTGTCTTCAACAACGGTAAGGCAAGTTCAAGCTATATGGTCGGCCATCAGATGCTTGCTGACAACATCATCCGAGACTACCCCGAGCTTATGGATATTATGGGTGGCAAGGTGACCATCGATATGAGTACCCCGTTTTGCCTCTGGCCCGAGGACTTTCTGCAAGAGCTTGTGGACGAAGGTCGTATCACAAGCGTTTGCAATGTGTACAAGCGCACTGGCGTTATCATTGATGGAGAAGGCCGAATCATGGTCTGCAACGGATTGTTCGACTACCCCATCGGTCAGGTGGATCAAGATTTCGATGATGCTGCTACTTTGATCGCCTTTTTGAACAGTCATGAAGTGACGGATTATTACCAGCAGCTCACTCGTATGCCCTCCCCATTTTGTGCGGAGTGTAAGTGGTACAGTGCTTGCGGTGGAGGATGTCCTCTCAACTGGGCAGTCAATCGGCCTGAAGACATCGTAAGGCCACGGAAGTAGGAGGTGATGTAATGAAGAAGCTTCTTGAGCAGCTGCGGATGAACGGTCCGATTCCGAACCAGATTCCCACGGGTTTGACCTCTAAGGAGTATGGTGATGGCTGTAAGTGCCATGGCCGCTGTCCCAATTGCTGGGTTGTCCCGCCCCAGAAGTCCTAGCGGCTTCAAACACGGACTGGCGTCCGAGAGGCCCTGATCGCGAAAGCGACTGGGGCCTCGTTTCATTTATAATAATTATAATTAAGATAATAAAGGCTCTTAGCAGAAAGACTATTTTGCGTCATTAGTATTAATAAGCTGACAAAGTCAACTTATTAAGTATGTTTTATTTGGCGAGGCGAGAATGCAAATGGGGCCATCCTCTAGTCTTCTCGAACTAATTGAGAACATAATCAGAAAGCTCCTTGGATTCGCCGGCTTGATGGCTCCAAAGTTTTGCATAAAGACCGTCTTGACTAATTAATTCGTCATGCGTTCCGTCTTGGACTATTTTTCCGTTATCAAGCACCAATATTCTATCAAGGTGTTTAATGGTTGAAAGTCTGTGAGCAATGACAAGGGCTGTTTTATCTTTCATTAGTTCCCACAAACCTTCCTGTATATATTTTTCAGATTCAGAGTCCAGAGAACTCGTTGCTTCGTCTAAAACAATTATTGAGGCTTTCTTTAATAGTGCCCGAGCAATAGCCACCCTTTGTCTTTGTCCACCACTAAGCTTAATACCTCGCTCACCAACTAGAGTTTCGTACCCTTTAGGAAGTTGATTAATAAATTCATCTGCGTGAGCGATTTTTGCGGCCTTTATTATGTCTTCCTTGGTGGCATCTTCATCTCCATAAGCAATGTTTTCAAATAAGGAACGATGAAACAGTAAAGGCTCCTGGGGAACATAAGCAATTTCCCTCCGAAGAGAGCTTTGAGTTATTTTCTTGATTGATTGGCCATCAACAAAGATGTCTCCGGATTCCGGATCGATAAATCGCAGCAATAATTTTGTAATCGTTGTTTTGCCACCCCCGCTTGGTCCAACCAGGCCAACTTTTTGCTTTGCTTTAATATCCAAGCTAAAGCCACTTAGAAAAGAGTCATCATCCACCTTATTATCGGAATATTTAAAATCTACGTCCGTAAAAGCAATGTCGCCTTTTTCTACTTTTAAGACGACCGCATCTATAGAGTCTTGTATGGCAGGCGGGTCAACAAAAAGTTGGGTAAATTCGGCTGCTTCGCTTATTGATGATTCTATGCTGCGATAAATCTTGCTAATGCCCCAAAATACTCGCGTTATATTGGCATAATATGAGAAAACAACAACAATTGTTCCGGGTGTTAAGCCTAAATTTTGCGTAAAAAGGATAGCGGCAATTAGGCCAATTACGTTAGTAAGGACATAAAATGGCGACACAATAGTGTCATAACGTAAGTTCTGAAAGTCTGCGGTTTCTTTAAACTTTTTTGTGTAAAGATTGACATGTTCGCCAAAAATTTTGGCCTCATAATTTTCTTTTGCAAAAGACTTTACTGTCATAATATTAGTTAACGAATCAGAGCGCTGGCCTACCATTTTGCTCAAAGCATCATGTCTTTGGGCGACAAGTTTAATGCGTTTGCGAATTAAAGGTAAGGCGATTGCAATTAATATAAATAAACAAGTAATTAAAATAAAAGGAATCCAAGGAGAATACTGCCATAAAATAAAAAAAGCAAATATTATAGGAATAACCGATGAGAATACATCAAAACTAAAAATGTCAATAACCGTTTCAAAGTTCTTCGGGTAAGCGGTTGATTTTTTTACAAGTGCGCCAACGAAATTATTTGTAAAAAAATCATAATCTTTGCCTGTCAATAACGCAAATGATTTTTTAGAAAGGGCGTTAATACCTAAGGCTTCCACCCTTGTTAAAAAATGTATTCCAATTCGCCACAGTATTTCACCGATTAGCCATAAAAAGGCAAACAGGACAATATAGCGTATTACCGGCAATGTAAATGAAACCCGCTGCTGGCTAACAAAAATGTCTATTAACTTAGCTATTATTAATGGTGGAACGTAAAAAACGAGAATACTACCAAATCCAGGGGCAATTAAGGCGATGGTTGATTGCCATGGTCGTAGGCGCAATTCGGCCCAATAATCCCGCAGTACTTGTTTTACCGCTTTTTTTGTTATAAGTTTTTCACTCATTTGCTAACCTCGAAACGCTATTTATCAACATTAATTATAACAAATTACACTAGTCTGTTAAAGATCGCTATCAAAGGATTTTTATTTACTCTAACCTCATCTTTTGACTTCATTCATTTTTGCTTTGGGATTTATATTTCAGCAAACGAAAAAGCCCTCTAGATGGTTTATAAACCTTATCGGGAAATTTTTGGGGAAGTTTCCAGACAGTTCCGTTGACCGTTTTCGGATGAAAGGTGTGATCTGATGATTCAATTTTTGAACGAAGTTCTGTAAAACGCAAACCTTCTGGATACTGTTCTAGTAATTCTAGTGCCTTTGCGTTTATACGTTCTGTAACTGTGGAGGGCTGCATACAACCATCCTTTCTGATAAATTTTATCGCTCCTTAGCCTGTCGCTTTTACTATTATATCATTTTTCCTTATTGCTTTAGGCCAGGCATTTTACTAAAAGCTGTGCTTAACAAAATAATAATTTTGCGTCATTAATAGAAATAAGCTACCTGAAGACGGCTTACTAAGAATGCGTTCCTCGCCAAAGGTGGGCAGGCATTTGGTCATTCGACTCTGAGGTCTAGCGATCTCGTCGCTCAGACTCGAAGAGCGAAGCGGGAAGCACTGGAATTATTCAATATTTACTTCATTTCCTTGAAGTGTACTTGAAGTTCACATCACGCTTTTCGGCGGGTAACTGATAGCCGTCAATCTCGAAAGGATATGCAAGTACACCGCTCGGAAAAGTCGTATCCGGGCTATAGCTCTTCCAATAGAAGAACGAGGCTGGTTGCACCCAATGCAGATTTTGGTTGCCCTGTTTTACGGTTAGATTTTTTGATTTGTCTGGCACCTTGAAACAAAATGAAGCAAAAGAATGATCACCTACATTTCCAGCATATCCAACCAACTCCCCACGCTTTACCGTATGACCGATAAGCGCTTTGCAGGCTTTTGCGTTACCTTTTGATGGAACTATATAATCATCAACTGGATAGAAAAGATGTCCCTCGGCCTGATTATTAATAGCATCCCATTCAACATCATCACAATCTGAATTTTGATAGTGGCCTTGCAGTAAAGACGAAGTATATAAATGATAAAGAATAATAGTCATCCCTGGCCAGTCAGGACTGGCAGATTTAAAAGTCAACTCAATATCATTCATCGGTGCATATTTTTTCCCGTCTGCTCCAATCCCAGATTTGGCACTTTGATTTTTAAAACCTACCAATGTCATATCTATTGGCGCGAGTAATGGCGTCTTGCTCTCAAGTTCAAATTCCATCCCCCGCTTACCAGAATAGGGAGTGTTTTTTTGAAGGTTACCAATACTAATGGTGGGACCAAGAGTAACCATATTTGGATCTGCCCCTGTACCGCCATACATTTCCGTATGATTGTTGATGCCTTCCATACTGGGTGGGGGTGAAGTAATGGCAGATGCGCTAGTTGCAGGTACGGTTGGGATAGATGTTGGCGAAGACATAGTGCTTGGTATCGATTTTTTGTTCTGTTTTTCTTCGGCCTTCTTCATTATTCCAAGACCAGCCAAAGCAATTACAATAACAATAATAATTAAAATAAGCCCTACCCACCAATATTTCTTTAGAAAAGGTTTCTTACTTGAAGGGTCATTTTCTTCTTGATTGTTATCCGGATTCATATATTAGAACTATAACACAAAAAGTGCTTAGCAAAAAAATAATTTTACGTTTTTAATATAAATAAGCCACCCGAAGATAGCTTATTTAGCCTGTTCTATTTAGTGACCACGTCTGACGTGTTTAAGCCAAGTTTGACTTGGCCAGCCGAGTAGCGCTGTAACCATTTTTAAGTTCAAAATGATACACTTTAGATAAGGAGGTATATCAGTGTCTTATTTTTCTTATTAAAGCTCGATTAGAGTAAGGAAAATTGGGCTTAATCAGAGGACTACTTATCTTTCCTTTTTTGAATTTTATACATGCCCCAGCCATGTAAGACAGCTCCAACCAAAATTAGAATACTTGCATAAGGTTTTCCAAACTTTGCAAACATTGCTCCCAAACCAAATGAAAAAAAACAAGCACCAAACAAAGAGGCTTCGTATTCTAGCATTGTAGCTTTTGTAAACTTTTCTTTTTTCATAGTTTTTACTTTTTTGTGATGTATTTGTAGAGAGCAACTCCGGCAAGTGCAAGGTCAATAACTAATAGAATCATTACTGGTAGCATTAAAAAGCCCATCATGCCACCAAAACCGCCACTCATCATGTCGTTAAAGCCATTTGCCATCATAAAACCTCCTTTTCGTTACTTAATTTTAAACATTATACCTATTATTATAATATCGCATGTTTAGACAAAGATAAATCTTACTTACTGTGTAATGTTAATATTAGTTATTTCCCCAACTTAAGTAACCTCGCATTTATAGCCACAACAATAGTGCTGGCTGACATAAAGACCGCTCCTAAAGCTGGGCTTAAGAGGATACCATAGCTATAAAGGACTCCGGCAGCTAAGGGAATAGCAAAAGTATTGTATCCAGTAGCCCAAATTAGGTTTTGAACCATTTTCGAATAAGTTGACCTGGCAAGTTTAATTATATTTACGACGTCTTGAGGATTGCTTCTAACTAAGATGATATCAGCTGTTTCTATGGCCACATCGGTGCCAGAGCCGATGGCAATACCAACATCGGCTTGGGCTAAAGCCGGGGCATCGTTCACGCCGTCACCGGTCATGGCTACAATCAAACCTCTTTTTTGAACTTCTTTAACTTTATCCGCTTTTTCTCCCGGCAAAACTTCGGCAAAGTAGTCATCTAGCCCCAACTCTTCGGAAACCCATTTGGCAACTTGTTTGTTGTCGCCGGTCAGCATAATACTTTTAATACCCATGCTCCTTAGTTCTTTTATAGCTTTTTTGGATTCTGGCCTTACAATGTCAGCAAGGGCAATGGCCCCAACTACTTTGTTTCCAATTATTAAAGTAACAACAGTTTTGCCTTGATTGGCAAGTTTTTGAATTTCATCTTCCGGAAAGGAAAGTTTTTGTCTTTTGGCGTAGGCCGGACTTACAATTTTTACCTCTTTGCCTTCCACCATACCTTGGGCGCCTTCACCGGGAATGTTTTTAAAGCCTTTAACGGCAAGGGTCTCTTTAGTTGATGTGATAATTCCCTTGGCAATTGGATGCTCTGAATGAGCTTCAACGGAAGCGGCGTATTTTAAAATATCTTCTTTGCTAAAATCTTCAGCAAAATGAAGGATATCAGTAACGCCAAACTTACCTTCAGTAAGGGTTCCGGTTTTGTCAAAAATAATAGCATCTATTTTTCGGGAATTTTCAAAAGCCACTCTGTCTCTTATTAAAAGCCCATTTTTAGCAGCAATGGCCGTGGAAATTGCCACCACTAACGGCACGGCTAAACCAAGAGCGTGAGGGCAGGCAATAACCATGACAGTTACGGCTCTTTCTAAAGAAAAGGATATTGTTTGGCCTAAGACCAAATCCCATACAATAAAAGTAATAGCTCCAACTGAAAGAGCAATAATAGTCAGCCAAAAGGCCACCTTGTTGGAAAGGTCTTGAGTTCGGGATTTGCTTTCCTGGGCTTGACGCACCAAACCTATCACTTGGGATAAAAAGGAATCTTTGCCGGTTTTCTTAATTTCAGCCTTTAATGACCCTTCGCCATTAACCGAGCCACCAATAACCTCAGCTCTCACTGTTTTGTAGACCGGCTTTGATTCGCCGGTAAGCATGGCTTCATTAATAGATGATTCTCCTTCAAAAACAGTGCCGTCAGCCGGAATTTTTTCACCGGGTTTAATTAAAACTTTATCACCAACAACTAATTGGTCTAAGGGAACATCCACAACACTTCCATCGGGTTGAATTTTATGAGCCTCAAAAGGCATCAGCCTTGCCAGTTCTTCTAAGGCTTTTGAGGCGCCAAGAATAGATTTCATTTCCAACCAGTGACCAAGTAGCATGATGTCAATTAGGGTGGCCAGCTCCCAAAAGAAAGGCATCCCTGCAAGACCAAAAACGGTAGCGGTGCTATAAACATAAGCGACAGTAATGGCCACACCAATTAGCGTCATCATTCCTGGAAGTTTTTCTTTTAGTTCGCGGTAAAGACCTTGGAGGAAGGGGTAACCGCCGTAAAAATAGATAATGGAAGAAAGAATAAATGACTCAAAGTTTTGGCCTGGAAAAGTAATAAAACCTTCGAATCCCAAGAAACTTTGAATCTCAGGCGTTAAGATAAGAACAGGCAAAGTGAGTATTAATGAAATCCAAAATCGTTTTTTAAAAGCCTCTACGGTGTGTCCGGTATGGCGACCGTGAGTGGGAGCCGAAGTACTGCCGACATGCTGCCCGTGACCTAGGTGAGCATGAGAATTGGTTGATTCGTGATCTTGACCATGGCTTGAGTGCATCTGATGGTTATTGCGTTCAGGCATAGTATGGTCATTCATCATTTCTCCATCTTGCCCTGAATGATGTTCTTTGTCATGCTCATTATGGTTCATATAACTCTCCACTTTATAATTTAATTATGAAGCAAGATAAAAAACTTTAATATCCCAATTTATACCTTACTTTATTCTAGTGAAACTGGCGTGCTGCCTTAATATTTCGTATCTGCATAATAACCGTGCCTACCTCCACACGAATAGCCGTTTTTGTTCTTATGTTCTCTATACTACTATCATGTTTGCTATTTGTAAATTTCCCTCCTCAATAGTCCTTTCGCAATAGCTACGTTGGTAAATATATTTTGGCCCGAACGATGAACGCCTTGGCGTTCTTGCTATGCCAAGTGTTTTTCGGGGGCGCGGGGCTGTTGTCGGTCTCAATCACTTTAAAAACAAAAAAGATGTAATTCTAAACTTAGGGAATTATCTATTTGAGTTTAACCACTTAAGAAAACGTGGAGGATTAAACTACCAAACCCCTTTTGACAAATTAGAAAAAGTTCTTAATTATTGAGCTAATACAACGGTCCCTAATCCTTTTATTCAAAACCATTTTAGTTCTAGCAGTTCTATTTGGCGACGCCGAGAAGCGCTGGAACTAAATTATCGCGTATTCACATTTGTACTATTTCTCTTTGCCCTTGTATGCTCCGTTGCAAATATCAGGATATTCTGGTTTATAATTACCTTTTGCTTTAACATTAGCCCAGATTGTCTCAATCCTTTTTTTCGAATCTGCATCGAAATATCCCATTGGGCAAAGGCGGTTCACTAAAAAAGAGGAAGATGCAAAATCCCAGTGAGTTTGAAAATTGTTCCTGGTATAGCCGATTATTTGACCCTTTTTAACCTTGGAAAATAATCGGATATTGGAATCAATCTTGTCTAATTCCTGATAAGCAGTTCTGTAATAAGCGCTTAGACTTTGTTCAACAGAATATTCACCACTGCTTTTGGAAATTCTGAAAATGTATCCGTCCCCGACGGCGATTACAGGTGTAGGTTCTTGCCATTGAAAATCAATTCCCGGATGACCGTCAGGTAAACCGGTAGAGGCATTGTGCCATTGTTCTATCTCTCCCATAGGAATAAGATTAGCAGCCGAATCAAATTCTGGAGCAAAAGGAAGGGAGATTTCAACTTTCTTGTGTGGCAAAAAAACCCAAGGTTGATAGATAAGCAGACCAAGGACAGCAAAAACTACTCCAACGGTTATCAGAGTGCGTTTTACCCATTTCCATACTATTGATTTTGTCTTGATCTTACTCTTTTCTGTTCGCATTATTAAACTTTCTTCAATTGTATCATATGGGGATATTTTAACACTAAAATCCCTTGGTAAATAAATAAAAATTTGTCATTACTATAAATAAGTTACCTGAAGACCGCTTATTAAGGATGTGTAAGGTAGACTGGCATTTGGTCATTCGACTCTGAGGTCTAGCGACCTCGTCGCTCAGACTCGAAGAGCGAAGCGGGAAGAGTCGAGACTACTTATGTTTTACGCGAAAACAAAACACCCTACTTGTGTTTGAGCTTCTTAATTACTCCCAAGAGGTTTTCTCTTTCTTTCTTAAAAATAAAGGGGACAAAGGCAGATATCACGGCATCCTTATCAAATATATCCCTTTTCATCAGCCCATTGGTTAAAAAACCAGTAACTCCTTGGTCGTGTTTATTCTTTTTAGAGTTAGTGAGTGACCCAATTACTTCATTTACTGATCCACCGCTCTTAATAAAGTCAAAAACTTCTTTTTGAAGCCTCAACCCCAACGATTTACCGGTCGATTTTTTGCCATTTTTGTCTTCTACGATTGCGTAGGTAACAACAAAAGGCAGGCCGTTTTCGTCTAAAGAGAATCCGCCCTCAATGGCACATAGGTAATCATAATCGAGCGCCTTTACCTTAGCATAATCTTTTGAGGCCTTGTTTCGGTTCTCTGCCCCTCTTATAATTTCAAAACCAATCGGCTTACTTGAAACAGAAGACCCAGAGTCGACACAAGCAATCTCTATCCTGGGAACTCCTAATTCTTCCAAGGCCAACTCCACAGCTTTTTTCTTGGCTGGATTCTCGCTACCTAAAATAATTTTCATTGGAAACCTCTTATATGAGGCAATTATAAACGGTTCTCATACAGATTCATACTATTTGTCTTAAATGACAACCAACCGCAGCACCCTCTCCATGGAGCCCCTAACAAATTGCAAGCATATAATCAGAATCAATGACCTTATTACTCTTGGGTCAATAAAAAAATACGATTTCTTAATGAAATTCGTCATTTTTAGAATTGTCCATATTGCAAACTCTGGCGAGCCGAGTAGCGCAGGAATCATTTTTAAGTTCAAAATGATACACTATAAAAAAGGGGTGTATCAGTGTCATTCTCTAACCATGCCAAAGAACATTACCTATAATTTAGGTATATCTTTATTCTTGAGGCATAAGAATTACTGATTGACTTTCATAGCTTTCTTTGATATAAAACCCCTAGCTGCCACTCGTAAAGTTCAATCTCTTTGTGTCTTGAGGAGAATTGAGCCGGCTGTCAGAATTCTGACGGTCGAATAACAGTAAACGGCTCTGACTATAACTTAAGTGTCTGAGCAGCGCAGGAGTGGCTACTGGAGATTGCCTTTGGCAATCCGGCTGGAGGCAATCTCTTTTGTTCTTTAAAATCATGGACTAGACAGGGGGTGTGAGGATTGGTGTCGAGGATTTTTTCTCCATGTCCGGACATCGTTTCAGACAACGAAATACCGGCCATAATTTGGCTTTCCAAAACACTTGGCAAACCACAAGATGATGGAAGTGTTTTAGAAATTCTTAAACGTATCAGGCAAGGAGAAACCCTTTATGAAGAAGGGTTTGTATTAAAGAGAAACGGCAAACTGCGTAAGATTTTAAAACCGGTGCCGGAGCTTAAGAAAATCCAGCGGGAAATCAACCGGCGTGTCCTAAGTGACTTGATTGTTCATCCTAATGTCAGCGGTTTTTCCGGTGGACAGTTGCATGACGCAATTAGACCTCATTTAAACGCCAAAAGTATTTTCTGTACCGACATTAAAGATGCTTTTCCCTCAGTGACTTACAATGATGTATTTAGATGTCTAACAAAAGGGAGAGAGTACGAGTTAACTTACGATATATCAGATTCCTACTATGTCTATGATGAGGAGTGGGACGATTTCTTCCCGTGCATTATTGGGAGGAAACGTTTCAAAATCCTCAATCATGGTTTTCTCTCCTGGTATGCAGCACAGATCGTCACCGAAATAGCCACCGCAAAAGATGCATATGGTCGTCTACGCTTGGCTCAAGGTTTCCCAACAAGCCCACGCTTATTTGACGCCCAAATGGAACCAATCGATATTAAACTTACCCATTTGGCCCAAAATGTTGAAGGTGTCTACACCCGCTTTGCAGATAACATCCATTTCTCTATGCAGGAAGAGGAGTTCCCGGGCGAAGTTGCTAGAGCAATTTTAAAAACAATCGAGGGAAGGGGACGAAATCTCTGGTCTAATAAATACGAATGTCACAAAACCCGATCCTTTAAGACTGATGGACAGGCTGTGCGAATTCTAGGTCTCAATATTATTGACGGCAAAATTCATAATACCAGAGCTTTTAAGAGAGCAGTCCGTCTTTCAATTCATCACGTCAAATGGTTTCTTGAAAGAGGCATAATCGATACCGAAGAGTTTGAGCATGCTTATAGAAAACTCAATGGACAAATGGGATTTGCTGTTCCTGAGACTTTTCCGGTAAAACTCTTGGATGATTATTCCCAAATAAAGAAAACCTATAAAGACCTATGACCATAACAAATCAGATTTTTCACAACAATCTGGCCATAGGTCTCTTTTATTTATGGTTAATTTGTTGAAAAAGGGTTTGGTTTTAATCCCAGGGTTACATTTTGTGTTAACATATTAGTATGAAAACAGAATTTCAAATAATCGAGCATTTTGGACTGACGGGAAAAACTATTCTTGAAGTTGGATGTGGGGACGGCAGAGTCTCTAAGTTTTTGGTTGAAAAATGCAAAACTCTATATGCAATTGATCCTGATGAAAAAGCAATTGCTGAAGCCAAAAAAAAATGTTCCAGAAGGCAACTTTTCGGTTGGTGATGGGCAAAGCCTGACGTTTAAGGACGCCCAATTTGATATTATCCTTTTCTCAAAGTCCTTACATCATCACTCTAATCCGACTCTAGCACTCCAAGAGACTATAAGGGTACTTAAACCGAATGGTGAAATAATAATTATTGAACTTGTCCCTGATACTGAATACCAAAAAATACTAAAGCCGGTACACAACGAGAGAGAAGGTATTATAAAAGCTGGAGAGGCGATAAACGTTTCCGGGCTTAAAGTTATAAGCAAGCAAAGAATAAATACGCCAAAAGAATTTGCTGATTTTAATAGTTTATTAAAATCATTGGAAGAACGATTTGAGGTTAAAGATAGCGATACGTTAAAAGCGGAAGTTGAAGGTGTCTTGGGTACAAAAATCCAAGAAGTTCCTTTAATTCTTAACGCAGAAATTGATATCTATCAGCTCAGAGCTTGATTGATTTACAGATTTGCTTGTTGCCAAGCATCATCTATTCCTGGGATAATTTTATAACTTTCTAGGTCTTCCGGATCAATCCATTTGTATTCGTCATGTTCCCAATCGAGCGTTATTTTTAAATCGTCTTGGATTTCAACCTTAACCGGTACTATAATCCATTTCTTATTTAGTAAATCGTCATCTCTAGTATAAATTTCCCCTATTTTTAAGGAAATGATATCTTCTTCATCTAGTCCTATCTCTTCTTTGATTTCTTTAAGGATAATATCCTTTATATCCTTTTTCTCGTCAATAAACCCGGTAATTGGTGCCCAGAAATGCGGATAATTGTGGACTTTGCCGCTCCTTTTTAACAATAAAAGGCCTTTAGAAGAAATAATAAAAACATCAACGACTAGAGCAACTGAGGAATTGTGGTAATCAATCCTACCATCTTCGAAAGCTGGTAGCTCTTTTTGTAGTTCTTTAACTTTTTTGTAAACATCTTTAAGATTCATGAGTTAATAATAATTACTAATCTTAGACTTCAAATTTGCCCCATTTTCCCTCAGATATAACTTCAACCTTGCCGTTCTCAACAGCAACTGCTGAGTTATCATCAATAGCATAAAAAGTCGATTGATATGTATTGGCCAGTTCTTGAACCGTATCTTCAGTGAATTGAGGACGATCAGGATTATAAAAATGAGGCCGAATACTAAAGTCTACATATTCAAAACCTTTGTCACCTT
>Ga0076307_115_pt1 | contig 19174 bp, 19 predicted proteins | sample RifGroC2_FD_68020 | JGI IMG/M metagenome (GOLD analysis project Ga0076307, IMG submission 68020) | candidate division CPR2 bacterium GW2011_GWC2_39_10
TTGCCCCCCTTTTTAATTCACTTGAGATCGAACTCGTTGTTCTTGACCCCAAGCACGAAGGCCTTCCACTCGTCTTGAGTGAATTGAAGCGGTTTCAATTCAGGGTTCTTACTGTCTCTGATAAGCATATTGGATTTGCTGATTGGGTTGAAGCTGCAGCGACAAAAGCAGGGAGATAGCTACCAATTCCCATTTATGGGGGTGGGACGTAGTTACAGATTCTCAATTTACTTATCTAAGCAGATAAATATAAGCACAATTGCTCCAAAAATGCGAAGATAGCCTCCGCCAAAGGCGGACAGGCGGATCTGGGGAGCCAAAGAATCAAGAATGGCTTTAGATAAACATTTTTTAATCCTTATATTTTTGGATTTAGAAAAGTTTGCAAATCGAGTATTTTTTAAAATAAAATTTATAGTATAATTTAGGGTATAGTTATTAACCAAAGGATAAATTCATGAAAACATTTTTCCCGGTATTGCTTATTATTTCAATAGTTATCATTCCATTTATAAATAAGTATTTAGAAAAACATATCAGCAAAGATATTTTCAGGGTGGTAAGAATAGTAGTCGTTGTTATTGTTTTCTTGGTTTTAGTTGCTACTGGTATTAGCATTTTCGCGTAAAAGTCTTTTGCTCTATTTTCAAGTTTCGATATTTCAAACTGTAATTTTGCTTTGAAATTCTGTTAGTTCCTCAGCGATTTTATTCCAATCCAAAGTTCTAAACACGTTTTTAAGTGGGAGCCAATATGGAAGAAGCTGGTAAATAGAGCATTTTAGGCCTTTATAAAGGCAAAATAAAAGTTTGAATAATTTCTAAGATTTGCACAAATTAATAACCCGACTTTAAGAAAATGGCTTTAAAGAGCCATTTTTTGGTTCGAAGATAGTCCTATCCGGGGGCTAAAATCATTGAAAAATTAGTCAATTAGTATATAATGCAAGTGTTAATTTCCCTAGTTTAACCTGCACATTACCAACCTATTTACGCGCACCAATGCCTTCTATAAAGCTATGTCCATTCGAAGTCATGGGAAAATACGGTAAGGAGCTTTTAGGGCAGACCTTTAAACCGCTTACGCCTGATCCCGATGCGGGAAAGCATGTTCCAATAAAGGAACTTGAAAAGGTTCCTTATGGTGTCATAAGCCTAAAGGCGGCAGTCAGGCCATATCTGGATCATGCAAAAGGCTGCCCCATTTGCAAGTGCAATATTCGCTTTATATCAAAACAGCGTCGTGAAGCTGATTCAATCTGTCGTGACCTTTGCCCAGTAACCTTTAAGCAAGCATGCTATTTTCTCGATCAGTCGCCAAGTTATAGTATTATGCTTTGCCAGTCTCCGATAATCTGTCATAACAACTATATTCAACCGGAGCACAAAGGCAAGGTTTGCTTCTGCTATGGCTGTGAAAAGCCTCTTGCGGAAGCCTCTTGTGGTGGCAAAGGGTGTAAGGCCTGCAATGGGCCGAGGGACAAACTGTGCCAAGGTACTACACAGATAGCTAGAGCAAATGATTATACGCATCTCGACCTTGGTTCATCGCGATAGTACAGCATGAAAGGTGGTGTATGAAATGTGTCTGTTAGGAAACGATAGTCTTGGCGGAATACCGATTGATGAGAAATCTTTTTCTAAGGAAACAAGGGAATTGCTGGACAGCCTAATCAAAGATATCGCGGAAGGTGTAGAGGCACAGGAGAAGAGCAGATCTTTTATTAAAGTTCTTGACCGGGACGGGGATATTATTCCTGTTTCCATAAATGAGAGGGGTCGTGATGGCGAAAAACCTCGAGAGTAGTGATAACTACTTTGTTCCTTGCTCGAAATTTCTCACTGAGGCTGCTCGTCAAAGGGTTATCGACAAAAACGGTGAGCTTGTTACTCCAGTTAAGGCCTCTTCGCCAGAGCAGCCCAGCAGCCAAAGTGGGGACAAGCAGGACAAAAAATAAGGACAAGTTTTTACAGGGATTCAGCGATAGATTGGGTCCCACCAATGGGAGAGGATTTTGTTAGATGCGTTAAGCATGTTTATCAAGTCCTCTTTTTTGATTTGATTTATCTTGTCATATCAATATGCATTGATATATAATGGGCTTATGAAGTGTTGTGACCAAGGATCAACAGAAAACGAGAAATTAATCGACTTAGCAAGCTATCTTAAGGTCATTTCTGATACCAATAGGCTGCGCATACTTTGTCTCTTAAAAAAGCAAGAAAGATGCGTTTGCTTAATCCAAGCGAAGCTGGGCATATCTCAAAACCTCGTTTCCCATCATCTTAAAATCTTAAAAGATGCGAAGCTAGTTGTTCCCCGGTCCCAGGGCAAATGGACTCATTATCGGCTAAATGAGGAAAAAATGGCTTACTATTCAAATCTATACAAACAAATAATTATAGGAGGAAAACATGCAGATTAAGATTTTAGGTCCCGGCTGCCCTAACTGTAAAAAACTAGAGGCTCATACCAAGAAGGCTTTGGAAGAACTAAAGATGGAAGCAGAAATTGAAAAGGTGACGGATATCCAAGACATTGTAAGTTACGGTGTTATGAGCACCCCGGCTCTTGTTATTGACGAGAAGGTAGTTGTATCGGGATCGGTGCCGGATGTAAAAGAAATAAAAGACCTTCTTAAAGGCGGCAGCGCGGAAAATAACAAATGCGGCGGCTGCTCTTGCGGCGGGAGCTGCTAGGAGGTTATAAGTTGGATATATTTCATCCAATTCAGGTATTTGCCGACTGGTTTAGTTACGGTATTTTGGGTCTTACAACAGAAACTCATTTAGGCGCCGCCGTCAATTTTTTTGTTTACGATGCCATTAAGATTGTTTTGCTTCTCATTGTTATTAATTACTTTATGGCAATTGTCAGACACTACTTGCCGGTTGAAAAAATCAGAGACTTTTTAACCAGCCGAAAGTTTTACGGAGCGGATTATTTGCTAGCCTCCATTTTTGGTTGCATTACCCCCTTTTGCAGCTGTTCCTCTATTCCGCTATTTATCGGATTTTTAAGAGCTAAGATTCCATTGGGGGTTACTTTTGCCTTTCTTATCACCTCGCCTTTAGTAAATGAAGCGGCAGTTGCGGTTTTTCTGGGTGTTTGGGGCTGGAAGATCACGTTGCTATATGTTCTGGCCGGCATAACCGTTGGCACAATCGGCGGCTTTATTCTTGGAAAGCTAAAACTGGAAAATCAAGTGGCCGATTTTGTTTGGCAGGTGCAGGTAAATCAGGCTCAAACATCCAAAAAAGAAAAGCCTTCTAAAAAGGCGCTCTTTAAGATCTTTTCAAAAGAAGCTTTTTCAATCACTATAAAAATCATACCTTATGTTTTAATCGGTATTTTAATCGGAGCCTTTATCCACGGTTTTGTGCCTACCGGGTATTTTGAAGAATTCATTGCCAAAGACAGTATTTTTGCCGTGCCCTTGGCCGTTATTATAGCCGTGCCAATGTACGCCAATGCTACCGGCGCGATTCCCATTGTTCAGAGTTTGGTTGATAAGGGGATTCCCTTGGGGACGGCTCTTGCTTTTATGATGGCAACCGTGGGGCTTTCTTTGCCGGCAGCCATGATCCTAAAAAAGGTGATGTCTGTAAAGCTATTGGCCATCTTTTTTGGAATTACTGCTTTGGGGATGATGGTTATCGGCTATTTGTTTAAAGCAATTTTATAGGAGAATCTAATGAAGGAGCTTTTAATCGAATGGAAACACCTTGATATAGAGGGCAAAAAATTGTCGGACTGTTGAATATCTTATGGAGCGGATTTAGTTATCTGTTGCAGCATTTATGATTTCTAGAAGAATTACCGTCCTCGCATAATCGAAGTCAAAATGTAAATAAGATAGATAAGCATAAACATTAAGCCTTGCCATCTTTTGAGTACATGTTTTTGACCGACAAACATAAACAAGAACAAAAGCAGAGAAGAGGCAATTAAGAACGATATATCAACATCACCGGCGCTATGAGGGCTGCTGTGCCGAGTACCCAGAATATGTTGAGGATGTTAGATCCGACAACATTGCCAACCGCTAAGTCGCAATCATTGCGAAGGGCAGCTCTTACACTGGTTATTAGTTCCGGTAAAGAAGTACCAAAGGCAACGATGGTAGCAGATATTAAAAACTCAGATGCGCCAAAACCGCGAGCTATGGCAACAGCTCCATCAACCGTCCAGGTGCCGCCAAGGTAGAGGCTAAAGATACCGATGGCAATAAAAGCAGCGGTCTTAGTATTTGTAAGAACCTCGATCTCCATTTCCTCGTCTATAAGGTCGGTTTTGCTGCTTCTTGCTGATCTATAGAGGTAAAAGAGGAAAAAGAAAAGAAACGCGTAGAGGATAAAACCATCAACCCGGCCTAAATGGTTAACGCCATTTATAGTAACGAGCGGAATGTTAACCAAAATTGCCAATACAGCAGCAGCTAGTAAACTAAAAGGAATCTCTCTCCATACCGTTGCATGGGCTATTTTAGGAGGCCATATAACTGCTACCAAACCGAGTATTAAAAATGTGTTGGCAATATTGCTGCCCACAACATTACCAAAGGCAATTTCGGTTTGACCTTGAACGGCAGAAAAGATATTGATCATGAATTCGGGTAGTGACGTACCGACTGCTACAACTGTTAAGCCTATAAGTAAACTTGGTACTTTAAATCGTTTAGCAAGGGAAGTAGACCCGTCGATCAGAAAGTCAGCGCCTTTAACTAAGAGCGCTAATCCAATAATTAAATAAATGTAACTCATGCTCTCTCCATAATCTTAATTATTATACATGATAGATATGGAGAGTTAGAGAGCGTTTGCAAATAATCTTACGCCTTTATCCAGGGGCATTACCAATTATAATGTATTAAGCACAATTTTTAAAAAAGTAGGGCTGCAAACTTATGGTTTGCAGCCCCATGGCTGTGTTAATTGTATACTAGCCGTTGTTCATTTCATAAAGTATTTTTGCCACTTCAGCACGAGTGACAAAGTTATTTGGCAAGAATCTGCCATCTGGATAGCCGGAGACAACGCCCATATTCTTTGAGGTTACAATATAGGTATATGCCCAATAAGTATCTGGCACATCCGGGAATGTGATTCCGTTTCCGCTTAACTCAATTTTTTTGGCAGAAACGCACATTTTTACTACTTCGGCCCTGGTTACCGCATAATCTGGTTTAAAGGTATTATCCGGATACCCATTGATAAAGCCAAGCTCTTGTCCGCGCACGACGTATCCGTTTGCCCAATGGAATGGCATTACATCGGAGAACGAGGAAAATGAGTTCGATTCCTGATCTTCAAGAGCAAGGACGATCATCTTAGCAATTTCGGCACGGGTTACGTAATGTTCCGGCCTAAATGAGCCATCCGGATACCCACTTACAACCCCTTTTTTGTACAACCCTATTATATAGGCGTAGGCCCAATGGCTGTTTGACATATCGATGAAAGTTGGGTTTTCTGGTGTTTTTTTATCTGGATCAGGTGCTTTAATTGGAGGCGGGTCTAGTTGGGGCATGGGCTTAATCTCTGGCGTCAGAAGGTATGAAGTTTGTTTAGGACTCCACTCAACTTGTGAAATTGTGGCATCAATTTCCGTCGTCACTTTGTAAGCCTTACCGGCCAGGTCTACTATGATGATTTTATCATCCGAAGTGCTAAAGCATATTGCTTTGTCGTCAGGAGCCCAACTAAGATTTGACTCAATATGGCCGCTCCAGAGTTTCTTTGTTGAGCCATCAAGCTTAAGCAAGACTAATCCTTCATTAGTTGCATAGGCAATCATTGTTCCATCATGACTTAGTCTGAACTCATTTATTCCATTAGTATCGGTATATTGTTGGATTGTAAAGTTCTCGGTTGGATTATTAACAAACCAGAGTTTACCGTTGCTCTCATCTGTTCCAAAAAACAGGTTTCCTTCGGGCGTGTACTGGAGCATCATGTTTTCGTTAAAGTTTGAATCGCCAGACATTATGGTGGTTAATCTGGGGTTAAAGTAGCTGCCGTATCGATTTTCGCCCTGATAGGGAGTTTCGCTATCAGTTATGTTATTTATCACGGATATTGTAAAATCGCTACCCCATTCATGATGGACAAAAGCCAAATTTCTTTGGTCGGGACTGTAGATCGGATTATGATCTTTTACATAGCCCCCCGGTGTTAGTATCTGTTTTTCTTCTCCGGTTGACAGATTTATTTTCCATAAGCCAGAAAAACCTCCGTAAATTATGGCATCTGCATTAATCCAGCTTGAGTCCGATATCCACGCATCTTTTTTCCATTCAGTTTCGCCGTTTATGTTTTTTACTATTGAGAAGCTTTTGTTGTCAGAGTCTTCATAGGCAAATTGAATTTTGGTGCCGGATGGATCCCAACTGAGGCCATTTGTATATTCTGCTTGTATTAGGCTGGTTTTGTTTGTGCCGTCGGTATTTATGACACTTATTTTATCAACGTCATGATCGAGAGTATACTTGTACGCACGATACGCAATGCCTCCATCAATTCCTCCTCCCGCAAGTGCAACTTGCGACAAAATGCTTAAGGCAATCAAAACTATGATTGCAAGTAAAAGCATCTTTTTCACATTACTCACCCCTTCTAAGAAAGCCTGCATTTTCTATGTTAAGTTCTTAAAGAACGTTTGACGTATTATACTTCGTTTAAAGATTTTTGTCAAGGACAGTAATCCTTATATATAGGCAAAATTAGCGTCTTTGCTGTTTACAAATCAACTCCAAACTTTTTCTGGAAAAGGGTTAACTATTAAGATAATAAATAAAAAAGCCTTTGGCTATCTTGTCCAAAGGCTTTTCGTGTCTAAGTCCATTATTCTGAAGTTAAATTTCTAATTGAAGTTGTGAAGGAATTATTCCATCATTGCATACACTAGAGTTCCTTCTTCAAAATCGTGGTCAGATCCGAATGTATTGTTTGTCCTACCCCAAGGGTCAATAAACGAGTAAGCACTTGTGTCGTTTAAACCAATTGCGCCCTTAAAGTTGTTAGGGAATTGTGCATTTAGCACTTCGGACTTGTTGGCTACTCGATACCCAAGCTTGCCAAGCTCATGGTTAAGGAGTGGTTCGGGAGTTTCTTTGGTTAAGGTTAGAATCACTAGCATGCCTTTTGTTCCAGAAAGTCGGGGTTTATCGACAAGATATTGCGAAACTAACAGCTTTCCAAAGTCAAGCACGGGAATAAAGTCGTGCATATTCAGCGTGCTTGTATCTTCGAGATACCCCGAGAACTCTCCTTTTCGATATGTTGCAAATCCCGATCGGGGACCACATGTGTCTCGAGTCATACAAATAACTCGAATTGCATCACCTTGGAAAGCAAGAGAGAAGTCGCGGCAAGAATCGGCGGTTCTGGGTTTGCAGTCGTATTTGACTAGCCACTTTTCAACGTCGCCTACAGATATTTCTATCTGAGGGTGAAGATAGGGCATGCCAAGTCTTCGTTTATGCTCCTTTAACCCGTTTAATACACGTGCGGGTCTAAGAAGGAGCCTCTCAGCTTCTCTTGATAGCTGTTCTAGATAGGAACCGTTGAGATTCCAAGTGGACCCCGTGATTACTTTGCGATGCACGAAGATCATTGGGTCAACGTCCCATTCTTTTGAGATGTGAAGGAGCAAGCTTTCTGCAATCCTTGTCCCGGCGCTTAATGATGCGCGAATCTGCTCGATACTTTCAGGTCTTTCTTTTCCCATGTTAATGCCTCCAGAGTCGTGGTATAACCTTGACCTGCCTTTAACAGGTTTTGGCTACCGGTTCGTCCTACGGTTACAAAAATGATCTGCCGTCCCCCTTTCTACAGGTAATTTTAGGCTCGTCTTCCCCGTGATTATAGCCTAGAAGGTATGATTTTTCAAGAGCTACGAAGCGCCGTGCTGTTTTTATCTTTAAAATTTTTTGAATGTCGTTAAGTCACTCAGCGACCTTTTTCCAATCAAGCGTTCTGACACAATTTTGAGCAGGAGCCAAAACGAAAGATTATGGAGACTGAGCCGATTTAAGGCTATACAAAGGCTAAAATAACGGTTCGAATAATTTCTAAATTCGCATACATAAATAACCCAATTTTACGAAAATGGCTTTGAGAGTCAATTTTTTGATCGAAAAATTGTCAAAACTTGCCACTTACCATTGCAAAATATGTAAAAATGTGTTAAAATCATGCCGGTCTCCTATAGAAGGGAGAGGTATCCCCATAATGGGGCATTTGACAATTTGAAGGGAGTTAAGATGAGAAACGATGAAAAAGATTTGAAAACGGTTGAGACGGGAGGGCCCGTCAAAATTTCAATTGCGCCTAAAATAACCGCTTCGGCTCAAGTGCCGGAAGTTATGGAGGATAGCGCTTTGGAGCCGGACGAGGTTCTTGACCCCAATGCGGAAATCGTGGCGAGTCCGCCTAAAGATATGCCGGTTGAGGAACAAAACCGTCTAAGAGGGGTTTGTTCGGAACTAGTCAAGAGGTTGGCTGAAAATCCTGATGACCATACGGTGGTTGAGGAGGCCAGCAACGTCGGGATCGAGGCCCAAACTTCTGTCTTAAGACAGAACGAAGCTCTAGATATGAAGATGTCCGTTTACCAGCAGTTGAATCGTGAGATTGGCATCAAATCTGAGAAAGATCTTGGTCAATTGGTGCTTACGTTCGATAGATTGCGGCCAAGTTCGATCAGAAATCGCTGGTACATGAAGGCACTAGCCATGATTCCCGGGTTCGGCTCCAGTATGGAAGACAGGATAGCGGCTATCATTGTTAGCGAGATCAACACTGTTGGTGGTAATATAAAAGCACTAACAGACGGTCTCCAGTCGTTGATTGACCGGTTGGAGAGCAGCAAGCATGTCATTGTGGAAGAGATGGTCGCAATCGACGGGGGCAGAGAAACTCTAGCTCGAAATATTTATCTCTCTGAGCTTTTGTTCGAGACCGTGGGTAAAGAAGTTAGGAATGCGACAGACCCGAAAGTAAGGGATAATCTGCTCGACATTCAGGCCGACATCGCAATGCGAGTACGGAACATGAGGGCTCTTGAGAATGCGGAGGAGCAAAACTACGAAAACGGCAAGATTCAATTGAGGACCTTGCGACAAAACCAAGAAGCAATCCGAAGCACGAAAGACATCGGAGGACGCTTCTTGCAAACCGCAATGCGTCTTTCGATTACGCTTGCCGAGCAACAAAGGACTGCGAAACTCAACGAACAGGCGCGGGACTTTATCAATAGCGTCATGCTCGAGAACGCCGCAGGACTGAAGCAGAATGCCGCTGAAGTTGCCGAAGCTTTTTCCGCGACGGGAATAGGGCTTAAACAAGCCGAAAAAGCCGTCGAGGACATCAAGGCAGCGGCTTTGATCGTCGCCCAAGCAAGACAAAAAGCCATCGATGAATTCCCTGAAGACAACCGGAGATGGAAAGCGCTTACAGCCGATTTGGTGAATACCAGCGGTATGCAAAAGTCGCCGAATATTCGGTCTCTCGAAGCTTAACGCGCTGAAAACAACGAGCGAATAAAAGACTTCCGAAAAGCGAATATGCTTTAACTTTTTACGGACGAGGCGTATTTTTGTGCCTCGTCTGGCTCTACTATTCTGGTGAAAGGGGGCATGAACAGTGCTGAAGAAAAGCGAGTCGCTTTATATTGGTGCTGCTAGCTTGATGATTGCATTGTTGACTTGGATTGTCTTGAAGGCTGTTAGGACCAGTATGATAATTAGTATTGGCATTATCGCCACTAATTATATCAGTACAGGTCTTGTTTGGCTTTTCGGCTTAATCGGGATAACCATGACTGGTATTGGTTTATATCAGCTTATCAAAGGTTCATCGCAAGATAGGCTAAAGAAAAGCAGTCTAGCGTATCGCTCAAAAACTTCCGGTCAAGAAGAGATTCGCGATCAACTAAAGATCATAATAGCTACACGCCCGAAGTTACGCCAAGAAATAAATGATTGCCTAAATCAGCTCGACAGCGTTAAAAGCATGTATGATCGCTTCAATCAACTTATAAAAAGTAATGAAGCCGAATTCGTATCCGGCGCAATTGTTGGACTCAAAGAAATTGAGCGTACTGTATGTTCCAATCTAAAATGGGTCATCAATAGCAGTATTGCTGCAGAGGAAGATTACTCTTCTGCGACGGATAAATTCTATGATCAAAGTCGTGAGAGGATTCGTCAAGTTATTGACGCAAATGACCTTATCATCGATAAGGGAAACGAATTCCTGTTGGCGCTAGCCGATAATATCAGCCAGATGGATGCAAGTAGTGCTACTACTCTGCTGGATTCATGGCTTGAAGTTATTCGCGAGCAAAATGAACAATCTACTATAATGGGGGGTCGGAAAAATTGAAGCGTTTTATAGTTATGTTCCTAACGTTATCGCTGCTTTTTTCAGTAGTTGGCTGTTCTGGAGTCAAGGAGACGGAACTAACCTACGATCAGGCAGTGGAGAAGCTGAAAGCCTACAGGTCAACCGGAACGGTTACCGCAACCGTCAAAAAGCATAAACCTGATGCAAGTTGGGTTGGCACCGACAGTTCTGTAAACGAATTGCCTCCGATTGACAAATACCCCTTAAGTGTTAAGGGATTCGGCCAAATCAATGTCGAAATATTCAGTTCAACAGAGAAATCAAGTGCTTCTACTGACAATTGGATGGAGGTACAGGCCAAAGAGTTCAATAGAAAGCAGCTACAGGTTGGAGGCAAAACGGTTTCGGTATCAATTAGACCGATTGCCTCAGGACTAGCGCTCGACTATATAACGAAACGCACTCATATGCCCGACGCTTATAGCCCGGCAAATGAACTGTGGGGCGAAATGATTAAGTCTACCGGAGTGCCGATTGAAAAAATGGAAAGCCGTTTAACGGGCAATACAGCTGGATTTTTGATGAAGAAAGGCACATACGACAGCTATCGGAAAAAGTACGGTGCCGTCACGGTCAAAAATGTTACAAAAGCAGTCTTAGCCGAAGATGTTGTGCTGGGCCACACCAATCCTAACTTGTCCTCGACAGGTCTGAATATTTTTACTCAGGAACTGAGGGCATTTGATCCCAAGAATCCTTTCTCGGCAGAATCGATAAATAAGTTTCGGGAGTTCCAAAACCTGGTACCACCAACTTCCCCAACAACGGCGGAGATGGCAAAGGTAGCGGCTAAAGGAATTATGGATGCTATGATAATGGAGTCTCAGGCTTATTCGGTAGAACCAACACTTTCCGATTGGAAATTCGCTCCCTGTGGAGTGAGGCATGACAGTCCGGTCTATGCGTTGGATAATTTGTCCGTCGACAAGAGAGAAGCACTCAAGCTTTTCATAGAGCAATGCAAGACGCCTGAGGCTCAAAAATCCGCGTCTTCGTTCGGCTTTAACCGGAATAATAACTACAAAGGTGTAGCGAACAAATATACCGGTAAGGAACTATTTTCAGCCTTGAAACTCTGGAAAGAGAATAAAGACGGCGGGCAAGATGTCATTTCCGTTTTTATAGCTGATAGGTCAAGTTCGATGGCTGGCAGTAAAATAACTCGTATTCAAATTGCCTCAAAAAACTCCCTGCAATACATTAACGAAAACAATTATGTAGGGTTGGTCAGCTATAGTGATGCAAACGATATTACTATCGATTTGCCAATCGCCAAGTTTGATGCCAAGCAAAAATCGCTTTTTGCCGGAGCAGTAAAAGACTTAAATGCTGATGGTGGAACGGCCACGAATAGTGCAATTGTTGTTGCACTCGACATGGCCTTAAAGGCTCAAAAGCAAGTGCCTAATGCAAAGATACGTATATTTGTATTGAGCGATGGCGCACAGAATGAGGGGCTGTCGCTATATGACGTGAAGGGCCTGATAAACGGTATAGGTATACCGGTATACGGTATAGGCTTTGAGGCAGATTTAACTGATTTGCAGCAACTAGCCGATGTTAATGAGGGTTACTGTATAAATGCTGACGAAGAGGACGTAGTTTATAAGCTACGCAATCTGTTCGTAGCCGAACTATAGTAAATAGTTTTCACCGAAAGTGATATGCCGCGCATATGTCAATATGCGCGGCTTTTTTAATTTTAAACATACCCTTGGCGGAGCCGAAACAATTATGATTAAAGACTTCTTATATTCTCCAGCAATCAAGTGCCTTCCCGCCTCTGGAGGGCGAATTCGAACATTAGGCCTTTTGTCTCGTTAGCTAAGCATTAATTTTTTCCATATGTTCAAAGCATTCCAATATTTCTTTGGCAAGAAGATAAACACTTTTGATATTTTGTAATACTATTGCCTCGTCTCTTGGGTCTAAATCCGCGTTTTTTAGTAAATTGGTATGGGTAAGTTTTAACGTGTCAGTAAATTCAATAAAAACAACATTATCTCTAAAAAGGATCCTAAGGCCATTATGTTTTTTGCTAGCAGCAATAAGGTGTTCCTGCGTATCTGGTGATAATATTTGCAAGATATCGGCACCCTCTAGCCTTAAATCCCCCACACAATTGATGTGAAATATTCTGTTGAATTCATTAGATTCGGTAGTTAGAATAGTAGATGAAAAGAAAGATTTAATTTTAGTGTCAATGCCTTGTGGCGCAAGCGAAAAGTCGGCGATTGTAATAGTAGGCAGTTCAAAGGCATAAACAAGATTATGATAGGTGTGAGAATTTTTTCCCGAACCTGTGGTATAGTTAAAACCAGAAAGCCAAAAATTATTTTTAGTGTCGCCTTCTAGTCTTCCCCAAAATTGGTTTTCTAGGTACTGGCTGTGGTCGCCAAACTTAAAAATCTCTGGGTAGATAGAAGTCATACTATTCCATTTATCCTTATTTCTTTCCGGATCATACAGCCACCCAAAACTGGAAGCAATTATCATGTTGGTTATGTCGCGCTGTAAAGTTCTTACTTTATATAAGACAAGTGATGAGGGAATTAAAATGGCTGCCAAGGAAAATTCAAAGAAGCCTTCTAGCCGGTCTGGGTCAGGCGAATCGATATCAAAGATTATTGCCAATAGAGCTGTTATTGCCAGCCCCAAAGTAATGGAAAGTATCAGAAGATTTCTAAATTTATATGGATTTTGCTTGAGCTTTTCATATTCCGATCGAACCTTCTCTCCATTTGCCTGAATTAACGTTTTTTCTTCCTCTGTAACATGTCCTGTTAGCGGATCCCAAAAAGTGTTCATGAAAATAGTATATTTACAGATTAACATTAATACAATAGATTGTTGTTTTTAGGCTTTGAATACAAACTTGCTTTGAAGTACCCCTAAATCTTCAGCGATTCTATTCCAATCCAAAGTGCTAAACACGTTTTTATGTGGGAGCCATGTCAAAGTATTGGAAAATTCTAATCACAATAAACCAAGCCTGGCGCCATCCGAACGGTGTTGGGCGGGCGATCCAGGGTCATAAATCATGTCTAAAATCATTGAGAAATCGTCAAATTAGTATATAATACAAGCGTCAATTCCCCAATTACATTCTGCCTTTCCTGTTCGTTCCCAATCTATTTAAACTTCGAAGGAAGTTTGCTTATATACGTCTTGCTCGTTTTGATCAACATTGGAGGTGTGAAGAAAATGAATTTTTATTTGCGTAATTTTGGTTGGTTCAGCATTGCCGGCGCGCTAATTATTATTGTCTTGTCTTTTCCAAGTTTTTTTTGCATGGTTTTGCCTGGCGAGCCAACATCGAGGGAAGGCACCGTTAATAAAACCGCTCAAATATGGCAACTGGCAGCTTTTGTTTTTGACAAAAAAGATGGACCCCAAACGGTTCCCGATTTAGCGTGTACTTCTATTAATATTCATAATAAAGCCACAAAAAAATCATGGGCTTATCCAGCGATCAGCAAATGGTAGTGGCAAAATCTTTCAATAGTCCGGACCGGACTGGTGCTGATGGGTAAATCCTTAAATCACCGGGCTTGTCTGGGCATTTTTTTCCTTCCAACACAACCCATGATAATATTATGGTCTATTACACAAAAAGACTTTTCTTGGTTTAATTTTGCTAGGTCGGGGGTTATAATGATTGAAATAACAACCGGTGCAACCATGAAAAATGGGCGTTTGTTTATACTGGACTTACGCAAACCTACCACACCTCCCAAACCAAACCAAGCGGCTAAAATCCCTTTTTCTCCTGTCAGCGTATCTACAAATACGCTTCCAGTAGAGAAAAGAGATTTTATCTCACCTTGTTTTGGCTTGGATAGATGCGCTATTTTGCGTAAGTCCAGTATGGGTGCAAAATACACGCATTCTTATAATTTAACTAGAGGAAAATTATGAAAAAAGTTTTGATTGTTGAAGATAACGAACTGCTGCGAACGGCTCTTGGCAAAGGCCTTTTGGGTTTGGGGTTTGATGTTGAAGCAGCTACGAATGGACAGGAAGGTCTTGAAGCGGCAAAAAAAGCCGGCGGGGATTTAAGCATCATACTGTGCGATGTTATGATGCCGGTTATGGATGGCTTCCAAATGCTAAGAGAAATAAAGCAAGATCCTGTTTTAAGAAGAATCCCGTTCGTATTCCTTACTGCTATTGGGGATTTGGATCGTATGGAGAAAGGGAGAGAACTTGGAGTAGCCGACTTCTTAATTAAAGATAATGTTGATTTAGATAAATTAACGGAAGTTATAAATAAGTATGCTTGACGAGTTCAAGCAATTGACTAGTTGATTTTGTCAAAGTAATATAAACGTGTAATAAGGGAAGTCTTAATGAAAATTCTTGTTGTTGAGGATGAAAGAATACTGGCTCAGATTTTGTCTAAAAGTTTTAATCTTTTGGGACATGAAGTTATTTTAGCTTTTAACGGTGAAGACGGTCTAAGGAAAGCCCAAACGGAACCGGATATAAAACTGATTTTATTAGATCTTATGTTACCCATAAAAGACGGATTTCAGGTGTTAAAGGAGCTAAAGTCTGATCCTAAAACTAAAGACATTCCGGTGGTCATTACTTCCAATATTGCCGAGGAAGCGAAGATTAAGGAAGGCATTGAGGCGGGTGCAGCCGATTATTTAGTAAAGTCGAATATTTCGATTGATAATTTAACGGAACTGGTTAATAAATATGTTTCTTAAAAAGATATAGTAAACTTTGTTCCTTTTTCTTCTTCGCTCTCGACTTCCATCTTCCCCTTCGACAAGTCTATTATTTGCTTAGCGATATATAGGCCAAGTCCGGTTCCGTTTTGGCTGCTGGAGGCGGCATTGCTTGCCCTAAAAAACTTTTTAAATAAGGAAGATTGTTCTTTTTCCGGTATTCCCATTCCGGAATCTTGAACCTCAAAGATGACTTTATCATCTTTCTGATGCAAGGAAACTTTTACTAAACCTTCGTCGGGCGTATATTTAAGGGCGTTATCTGTTAAATTCTGAAGCACTTGCTTAATTAGCATTTTATCGACGAAAATTTGTTTGGTTTTGCCGATATTTACTTTAAGGTTAATTTTCTTTTGCGTAGCAATTGGCCCAACTTCTTTAATAACCTCATTTAAGATTTCACCGAGGTTAATTTTTGTTGGCTCGTTAATTAGCCTCCCCTGTTCTATTCTGGACACGCTTAAAAGATCGTTTACCAGCTTTATAAGGTTGGTGGTGGCTATTTGCATGTCGCCAATAGAGCTAGACTGATTTTTGGATAGTTTTCCAAAAGCTCCATTTTTTAAGAGCTCAACATTCCATTTTATGGCCGTAAGCGGTGTTCTTAACTGATGCGAGGCTACCGAAACAAACTCCGATTTGGCTCTGTCCAGCTCTCTTTCCTCGGTTACGTCTCGTAAAGCCAAAACATGACCCAATATTTGATCGTTATCCCTAGCTTGAATAGGCGAAAATATAACGGCAACCGTTCTTTCCCTTCCATCTTTTCTTTTGATAATCAATATCTTTTTTAGGGTTTTGCTTGAATTTTTGTCTAAGTACTTTTTGCACTTACACTCGCCCTGAACATTTTCTTCCCGAAATTTGAGTGCTTCGGTTAAATATTTTGCTAAGACGTCATCTTTTTTAAAGCCGGTAATATATTCGGCTGCATTGTTAAAGTTTATGATGTAGCCGTGATCTAAAACTATAATGCCGTCACCGATGCTTTGCAAAATTGATTCGACGTTTGATTTCTCGATACTCAAAGTGTGATTTAATGATTCTAATTCGAGCAGTGATCTTTTTTCCTTAAAAGAAGCCTCAACAAGCTCATCGCTGCTTTCCTTTAACTTTTTATAAAGCTTATCTTCCTCCTGCTTTTCCGAAGATAATTCTTTGAGCGCATTCGTTGTTTTTTGATTGGAGTCATAATAAGCTTTGGCCAGCAGCCCAATTTCGTCCGTCCTGTTTGACAAATTATAAATTTCCTTTTTTGTTTTAAAGTTAAAAATGTCACCTTGGTTTTCAATTGAGCTTTTGAGCCTATCCATCGGTTTGGTAATTACCCAAGAGAGCACATAAGAGACAAGCACAGTGAGTACAAAACAGATCATTATGATTATCATGCTTATTTCTCTTGAGGCGTCTTGAAATATGTCAAGCGTGTTATTGGAATGAATAACGATCAAATTAAGATTCGGAATGTTAAGGGGCAGTGATAACCAAAAATAGTTATCACTGCTTGCGATTTTGGCATCGTTTTCGTGAGCTTGTTTAGCCTCGTTTGTTTCGGATAATAAATGGTTTTTTACCATATCGGACCAATTTTCAAAAGGATTTTCTTTATTAAACTTTGCGCCTGCTTTTGCTATCAGAGTAAATTCATGCGAGGTAAAATGAACAAGATAAAAACCCATTTCATTTTTATCTAAGAGGGTTTTGATATCATCTTTTGCAATGTGGGTGTCAAGGTCTAAGTACTGAACAAGGCCAAAGCTAAGATTGCCATTTTTATCAAAAGCAGGCGAAACTGCTATTATGTAAGGATGCTCCATCTCTATAATAAAAGGCCGTTTTTCATTTGGCTTGGCTTCTTGAAGCTTAATAAACCAATCTTCATTTCCTAAATTGCCTAATGTCTCCTGGTCAGATCTAAAGATCTCTTCGCCGTCTTTATTGAAAACAGACGCCTGCTTAAAGCAATCGGTTTTTTTGTCTTCAACATACCGCATGGCAAAGTCTTCCTGGTTTTTTGGGAACTCCCGCTCTAATCTTTCTATAATTGAATTGCCTATTTCCCTGTGCTCTTCAAAATGATAATTTAAACTGCTTTCAAATAACAGACTTGAAGAATAAATTGATTCCTTAATTGATTGTGTGTGGAAATCCATCATTCGCTTATCGCTAATTAGGGTAAGAGACGTGAGCGTAACTATTACAGTAAAGGCAAGAAAAGTTAAGATTTTTTGTTTAAACGAGCCAACATGGCCGGCAATTCTTTCTTCTGAAAAAAAGTCGTTAGTAACAATATAAATAGACCAGATGAAAAATGGGGTAATGGCTATCACAGAGTTTTTGCCCAGTCCTACTATTAAAAATACGAAAAATAAGTTGATACCAAAAAGAATGCTAAATATTTTAACAAAGTTGCCGGTTTTTTGTTTTATGACGGCGGTGATTAACAAAAAGGCAAAGATAATGGTTGTGAGCAAAGCGTAATTAGTATAATAGTTTGAAATATCGGTATCTAAGAAACTTTTTTTGGTAAAAAAAATGCATAGGGCGAAGGGAATGCTTGCAATAGCGCAACCCAAAAGCCCAAACGACAACGCTTTTTCGGTGGGATCCGGTGATTTAACCAAGAATAAGGCAAAAAAAAGACCGCTTAAGCAAAAGGCAATAATTGCCAAAGCTACAGAAGTTGCTCCCGAAAAACTGACTGCGCTAAAAAAAATGAAAACGAGAGATGCCGGTAGCCAAATGAAGCGCCTTTTATTTCTGGGGGGCAAATTTAAGAAAAGAAAATAATATGCTAAAACACCGATGCCGGTTATTAGGAAAACAAACAAATTTTCGTAGGGAATCTTCTTGGCCCCAACTACTGCTAGGGCTTGGTGGGGAACAAAAAAAAGAACATAACCAAACATTATCAAGAATATGGCGCTTGTGCGTTCAAAATTTAATGTTTTCAAATTTACTTTTTTGATTTTCATGCTATATAATTTAATAATACCATTAATTAAAAGTGACATAAACAAAATAGTGAGGAGGTTTTTTAAATGCTGGAAAATTGCTGGGAGATAAAAAAATGCGGCCGAGAGCCCGGAGGAAAAAACGTTGAAGGTCTTGGTGTTTGTCCTGCCTCATCAGACAGAAGGTTAAGCGGTTTTAATAAGGGGGTTAACGGAGGCAGGGCGTGCTGGGCAATAGCTGGAACGATGTGCAATGGCGAAGTTCAGGGAACATTTGCTTCCAAAATAGAAGACTGCGAAAACTGCGAAGTTTATTTAAAAATTAAAGAAGAAGAAGGTGATGATTTTAAAGATGCCGCCAAGATTCTTCTTAAGCTAATGGACTAAAGTAATTTTTATTTTGCAATAATGTTAGAGCTTGTTATTATATTACAGTACTCCCTATCACATAAACAGTAACTATTAAAACGAACGCCCTTGTTTTAAATATAGAATTTGATATTTTTTTAAAATGATTTAAATATACAAAATTTTAAGGAGGAATATGTCAAAACAGAATTGTTGGGAAACTAAAAATTGCGGCCGTCAGACCGGGGGTGCAAAAGTAGCAGAGCTTGGTGTTTGTCCTGCTTCCCAAGAAACTAAGTTAAACGGTGTTAATGAAGGTGCTAATGCAGGAAGGGTCTGTTGGGCTCTTGCCGGAACGTTTTGCGGCGGTTTGGTGCAAGGATCCTTTGCTGAAAAAATAGGCAATTGCATGAACTGTGACCATTACAAGCTAGTCCATGACGAAGAAGGATCAGATTGTAAGAAAACTTCCGAAATTCTGGAGATGCTTAAAGGATAAAGATTATATCCTCGTAAATTAAATAAAAAAAGCGGTTTTAAAAACAAAGCTAAATTTTTAAAAGCTTTCAAATAATGCCGCTTTTTTGTTTAATAAGGGTTTAAGTCCTAAATGTTTTCAAATGGTAACTGTTCACAACCCTGCGTCTTTGCGAGTGAAACGAAGCAATCTCCTCTGCTTGAAACAAGATTGCCGCACTCTCCGGCGGCTGCCGGATCGTTCGCAATGACG
>Ga0076307_124_pt1 | contig 19057 bp, 19 predicted proteins | sample RifGroC2_FD_68020 | JGI IMG/M metagenome (GOLD analysis project Ga0076307, IMG submission 68020) | candidate division CPR2 bacterium GW2011_GWC2_39_10
CTTTTGTTTTTCTCCAAAGATTACTTTTGTTTTGCTATCCATTTTGTATGCATAGACTTCGAAAAACAAGGGATTTAAAAAAAGTGCACGTGGGTCAGCTTCTTCGGATTGACTGAACGTAAAAAAAGTGTTAAACTTAGGCAGTTGTATTTAAAAACCAAGAAATGTTAATATAGAAGGAGAACCGATGGCAGTTCCTAAGAAAAAGACATCAAAAAGTAGAACCAAAAACAGAAGATCGCATCATGCTTTGTCTTTGGAGTTGACAACTTGCTCACAATGCAAGGGAGTGAAGATTCCGCATATAATTTGTCCTAGTTGCGGCTATTATGGCGGAAAAGCGGCAAAAGAAATTAAGAAATAAGTAAGGAGAGAACATGGCCTCCAACCGTCACTTAGCTCGAATTGTGGCGATGCAGACACTTTACGAATGGGACTTTAGAAAAGTAAAATTGCAGGAAAAAATTGATGGATCCAAAACCCAAGACATTTTAGAAAGAAATGTTAGAGAGTTTGCCGGAAGCATCGATAATATTGATTTTATTAAAGTATTAGTTGACGGCGTGTTAGAAAACATAAAAGATATTGATGCAATTATTCAGCCTGCGGCGCCGGAATGGCCGATAGATCAGATAGCCGGTGTAGACAAGGCTGTTTTGCGTCTTGGGATATATGAACTATTACTGGCTCAGGAAGTTCCGCCTAAAGTTGCAATAAATGAGGCAGTGGAGCTTGCCAAAGCTTTTGGCGGCGAAAATTCTTCAAAATTTGTTAACGGAGTGCTTGGAACGGTGTATCGAAATTCTGATATTTTTGTTGAGGAAGAAGGCCCTGTCGAAATCGAAGAAATTAAGGAAGAAATTAACGAAGCTGTAGACGAATTTGAAAATAATATTGAGAAAACTTAAAATGAATGCCGAAGAATTTGAAAAAAATATAAATGTTAATTTTAATAATAAAGATCTCCTTTTGCAGGCCCTAGTTCATAGGTCTTATTTGAATGAGCATCCCGGTTTCCGGTTGGGACATAACGAGCGGCTGGAATTTTTAGGTGATGCTGTTTTGGAATTAATTGTTACGGATTATCTTTATCAGAATTTTGAAAACCCCGAGGGGGAACTTACCAATCTTAGGTCTGCTTTAGTAAAGGCTGAAACCCTATCTAATATTGCCAAAGAAATGGGAACGGATGATTATCTTTTATTGTCAAAAGGTGAAGAAAAAAGCATCGGTAGGGCAAGGGACGTAATTCTCGCCAATGCCTTTGAAGCTATTATTGGTGCAATTTATTTAGACTCCGGTTACGAAAATGCCCAAGATTTTATTTTAAAAAATGTTATTTCTATACTGCCCGACATACTGGCAAACAAACTGCACATAGATCCAAAAAGCAAATTTCAAGAATTGGCTCAAGAGAGGGAAGGCATAACCCCCGCCTATAAGGTTTTAGAGGAAGAAGGTCCGGATCACGATAAGCTTTTTACAGTTGGTGTCTTTTTGGACGAAAGAATGATCGGCAAAGGGAAAGGGCCATCCAAACAGCTAGCTCAAGCAGCAGCCGCTGAAGACGCCTTAAAGAAATATAATAAATGAAATCGTTGAAATTCGTCATTGCGAGTCCGGCAGCTGCCGGACGTGGCAATCTTGTTGCGGTTATGAGGAGATTGCTTCGCTCCACTCGCAATGACAAAATTAATAAAATTTTTGTTGACATCTTTTGCGGATGATTTATTATATTAATAACAAACAAATCATAAAATTTTAATTATACTAACTGGAGGGTTAAATGAAAAAACTAAAAGAGTCTAAGGGCTTCACATTAATTGAGCTTTTAGTCGTAATTGCTATTATCGGTATCCTGGCCACCTTTATTATGGTTTCGGTCCAGAATGCAAGAAAGAAAGCAAAAGATAAGCAGATTATGAATGCACTTCATCAAATTTCCACGCAAGAAGCGGATCTTTATGATACTAATAACGCTTATGCGGATAATGCGGATAGCGCTGATTTATTAAGGTTAGCTACAGAAATTACAGATTCAACTAAAGGCGGATCTGCGACAGCTATAGATGCTGTTATTATTGAAGATGATGTTTCATATTCTGCTCATGCGCAGTTAATTTCCGATGTTACGAAATATTTCTGTGTAGATTCTACGGGTGCTGCTGAAACAGTTACTGCTGACGTTGCTGACACAACTTGCGCACCATAATAAAAAAATACTAATAAAAAGTCCGGCAATTGCCGGACTTTTTTGTTCCCGTTCCCCAATTATCCCCAGCCTTAACAAAGACCGAAATGTTAGGGTCGGACCCTAGCAAGGCTGGCAAGCATCACAGTTGTCTGTCTTGGGCAGAAAATCCTAAACAAATCCAAAAACTGGCAAACAAGAATTCAGAGTTTGGAATAAAGAATAAAGGAGGGGAATATAGAATTTAGAATATTAGGATGAAATGTTTTTTCTCTCTATATTCTTTGTTCAATATTCTTATACATAATTCCTAATTCATTATTCCCAATTCTTTTTTAGATTCATTTTAAAGCCAAACTTTGTTATTATAGATCAGTAACAAATAGAGGTTTAATTGTATTTAAGAAAAATCGAAATTTCCGGATTTAAATCTTTTGCCGGCAAGTATAAGTTGGATTTTGAGCCCGGCATTGTTGGTATTGTGGGGCCGAACGGGTCGGGCAAGTCCAATGTGGCAGACGCTATTCGTTGGGTTTTGGGCGAGCAGAGTTATAAAACCATTAGGGCAAAAAAAAGCGAAGACGTTATTTTTGCCGGAAGCCAGAAGAGATCAAGAGGTTCATTGGCGCAGGTGACATTACTTCTTTCGGATAATCAAAAAAGTGATTTGTCGGATTATAGCGAAATAGAAATATCCAGGCGAATTTATAGGGAAGGTGAAAGCGAATACTATCTAAATGGTAATAAAGTTCGGTTGTTTGAAATTTTGGAGCTACTGGCCAGATCGGGATTTGGCAGATCAAGTTACTCCGTTATCGGCCAAGGCATGGTTGAACAGCTTTTGTTTTTGGGTGCCGAGGAAAGGAAAAGTTTCTTTAGTGAGGCCGCGGGCATAAAGCAATACGAAATGAAAAGAGATCAGTCGGAAAAAAAACTGGAAATGACCGAGCAAAACTTAATTAGAATTTCGGATATTACCAAAGAATTGGAGCCAAGACTAAGAGTTTTAAAAAGTCAGATAAAAAAAGCTGAGGCCAGAAGCGAAATCCTTTCTGAATTAAATGGCCACCAAAGGACTTACTATGAATCTTGTCTGACTTCGGTTTTAGAAAAGTTAAACGATAAAAAGCAAAATGAAATTGGTCTTAAAAAAGAGGCGGCCAAGATAATATCAGAAATTGAAAGTCTAAATAATGAAATTCTCGAAATTGAAAATGGCATAAACAATAAAAATGAAGAAGTGTCGGGTTTAAGAAAAATATTGGAAGAAAGAAATAAGAATAGGGAAAATAAAGTTGAAGAAAAAATTATTTTAAAAAGCAAGATTGAAAGACTAAGTGATACTTTAAATTTAACTGATGAGGGTTTGACGGATGAATTAAAAAAACTTGAGTTAAAAGAAGGTGAATGTAAGAGACAGCTAGAAGATATTCAGAAGAATCAGAAGATTAGCCAGAGACAAATTGTAATAAAAGAAACAGAATTAGCCGAATTAGAAGAAAAGAAACAAAAGAAAAAAGAAGAAGCCAAGACAAAGGTTCAGGACTTAGAATCAAAAATTAGATCTACCCGGATAAGAATCGAAGAACTTAAGAAAAAAAGACTCGGTATAGAAACAAATATAAGTGATTTTTCTAAAAACGAATCCAAACGAGCGCAAATTAAAGAAAGGAAGGAAAGAGCTGAAGAAAAACATAAAATATTGGTTTCCCAAATCATAGATGTCAAAAAAGAATTGGAAATGCTTTCCGGCAGTTTGGATAAAGGCAAGGCCAACCTAAAAAAGGCCGAAAAAGAAATAGAAGAAACGGAAAAAATCTTAAGAAAAATAAAGGACTCAACCAAATTTAGTCATCCCGAATTGTCTTTGCGCCTTTCGGAAGTATTAAATGAAATTACCGTTATAGAAACCCACACCGGAGATATCAGCTCTGATCAAATAACTAAAATTTTAAGTACCCTTTTTGGCATAAAAGATAAAATAAAAAAAATTATAACCTGGGCCGATCCGGATACAGGCAAGAGTCAGTTGGAAAATTTAGAAACTAAGTTAGAGCGGTCTTTAAAGCTAAGACAAGAAGCTATTAAGGAAAACGACGAGATAGAGTTTAGGGTAGTAAAGGCCAACAGGCACTTAGAAGACTCCTTAAGCGAGGCGGAAAGAATGGAAAAAACTATTATGCATGAAACCGAAGAGATAAAAATAGTTTCGGATTTTATGAGTGACATTGAATCAAACAAAAAAGAACTAAATAAAATAGCTGATGATATTTCTATTTATGAAGAAGAGATGGACGCACTGCAAGTTAGGCAGAGTGAGCTCGATTCTTTTGACACGGAAGAATATTTTACTTGCCGGGAATTAATTTTTAAGGAAATTGAAAAACAAAGAATGATTTTATCCGAGTTAATACTCGGTCAAAAAATTAACGAAAATGCTATGATCGAAACCAAAAAAGAAATTAGTTTATTTACCCAAAAGAAAAAAGACATCATTAATGCGCAGGGTCAAAAGAAAACACTTATATCCGAACTGGGGGCTTGCGAGAAAGAAATTTTAAGTAAGGAGAAGGAAATTGGTGATTTAAAAACTCAAATTTCTCTATTTGAACAAAACCACGAAGACAAAGTGACATTAGCTTCCTGCCGGGAAAAAATTTTGGCAAAGCAGAATTTAGAGAGGGAAATTCAGGAAGAAATATCTTTGGTGAAAATAGAAATGGCAAAACTGGAAACAAAAAAGGATGATATCGAGTATGAAGCAAAAAAAGAAATTGGCAGCAATTTTATACTTAAAAAAGCTGATATAAATTTAAGTAAAGACGCACTAGAGCTTGTAGAACAAAAAATTGAAAAACTAAAGCTTAAAGTTATGTCTATCGGGGAAGTTGATCCTTTAACAAAAGAAGAGTACGAGGAAGTCTCTACTAGGTATGAGTTTTTAGAAAATCAACTTGCTGACCTTCTAAAGGCCAAGGAGGATCTTTCTAAGGTAATTTTAGAGCTAGACAAACAGATTAAGACCAAATTTGACACATCTTTTGCTAAAATAGCGGCAAATTTCACTAAATACTTTCAAATTTTATTTAGTGGCGGTAAAGCAGAGCTTAAATTAGAGGATGGAAACGTGGAAATAATTGCTCAGCCGCCGGGTAAGAGAATACTTGGCATTAATGCCCTTTCGGGCGGCGAAAGAACACTAACTTCGTTATCGCTCATTGCAGCCATTATGGAAGTAAATCCCAGCCCTTTTGTGGTAATGGATGAGGTTGACGCGGCGCTGGACGAAGCAAATACCGAAAGATTCTTAAAAATAATTAAAGAGTTGTCAAAAAAGACTCAATTTATTTTTATTACCCACAATAGAGGCACCATGAAAATTGCCGATATTTTATACGGCGTAACCATGGATGCAAATAATATTTCCAGCCTGCTTTCAATTAGATTAGAAGGCGCTAATAGTTAATTTTCGGCATATCTGAGTTATCAGATGCCGTATCCATCGTTGGAGTAGAAGCACTAATTATTGTTGGAGAATTATCCGGTGTTTGTTGGGGGGGCCGGACTCGTAATAATTAGCTATAAATGAAGATTGTCCTGTTGACAACAAACATTAACAAGCAGCATTAACAAAGTAACTGTTCACAATCGTCATTGCGAACGATCCGGCAGCCGCCGGAGAGTGCGGCAATCTTGTTTCAAGTAGAGGAGATTGCTTCGTTTCGCTCGCAAAGACGCAGGGTTGTGAGCAGTTACTTAACAAAACATTGACTTTGATTGTGGTTATGCTATAATATTGACTTGTACGTTGAAAATAAATTTGTTGCTTCACGCAACTTAGTCCCGCCCGGCAGTTGAAAAATAAATTGTAGGAGGTGAAGAAGTTTTATCCGCCCAGGAATTAGCAAAAGTTATTGTTGTAGTTGAAAAAGGAGAGCGGGGAATGGCTAGTAGCAAGGATGTTTTAAAGCGTATGTCAACAATCCTAGCAAATGCAGCAAGGCAAGACGCATTGGATTGGTACGAACGGAATAGAAGAGCCGGAAAACCACCAAGTGTGGATCAGGCGGCTATTTACACCGAGAAAAGAAGCAATAGCGGCAATGAGGAGGCAAGAGTTTGAGCACCACAAAATGCGGAGACGAGAAAAAAGAAAAGAAATGCCTCGATTTGTTAGGAGGAATTACAGCAGGAAACAGGCAGGCGCTTAAGACATGGCAGTCCAAAGTTAAGCCAAAGGACTGTTGTCACTGTAATATAACTGTTAGCATAGCGCAAACGGCGGGGGCCAACGGCATGACTATAAACCGCTACTAATAAAGTAGGCGAGAAAATGAATGAGGGTTGTTTGGGAAAGTTTTCCCCATGGTATATCCATGCAACACCAATACATTTTCTCGTCTTTTTTTGTCTTCAACCTTGACCTTTATTAAATAATGTGTATAATAATTAAGCAATCAGTTAACCAAAAAAAGGAGTAAAAGTTGCTAAGAGTAAGACTCACCAGAACCGGCAAGAAAAGGTATGCTACATGGAGAATAGTGGTGGCCGATTCAAGAAAAGCCGTAACAGCAAAAGTAATTGATTATTTAGGTCATTACAACCCTCATACAAAAGAATTTAAAGTTGACGAAGCTAAGTTAAAGGTTTGGTTTGAAAAAGGTGCCCAGCCTTCTAACACCGTAGCTAAGCTATTTAAATTAAATAAAATAAAAATGCCTGATTGGGTTGTTATTAAAATGGCTATTCCAAAGAAAAAGGAAGAGCTTGCCTCGGCTAAGCCAAGCGAAGCAGGGCCGGTAAAGGAAGAAGCAAAGCCGGAAACAGAACCTCAGGAAGTAATTGAGCAAACGGAAGATGATACCGAAGAATCTATTGCCTCTAAGGAAGTGGCGGAAGAACAAGAAGAACAAACAGAAGAAACTAAAGAAGCTTAAAATTTTAATCCATATTAACCGTATTACGGTAAGGAGGAAAAATGCCAGAAATTCAAGACCAAGAATTTGTCGAATTCATTGTTAAGTCCATTGTTGATAACCCGGACGAGGTTGAAGTGAACAGAACCATCGATGAGATGGGAGTTTTACTGGAACTGACTGTTAACCCGGAAGACATGGGCAAAGTAATTGGTAAAGACGGTAAAACTGCCAAGTCAATTAGAACACTACTTCGCGTTTTAGGCGCAAAAAATGATGCCAGATTAAATTTAAAAATCATTGAGCCGGAAGGTGAAAAAGGTCCAAGAGAAGAAAAGAAAAAATCTGCAACCGACGAAGTTAGAGAGCTGGAAAGAGATCTGGAAATATAGAAACGGCTGTTTTAGCCACCCAAAATCGATCATTAACCAAAAAACCCCTCGGGGTTTTTTTGGTTCTCTCCCGTTCTATTAATTATGCCCATGCGCCCGCAGTGCCATTGTTAATAATTGAATATTAAAGATTTATATTTACTCAACTTGCTATTTGTAGTATAATAACTTTTCGAACGAAAACGAAAATGCACATTAACAAGGGGGTGATTTGGGTGAAATGGGATTTTTTATCGGTTGCGATTATTGTACTGGGCGCTTATCTATACGTAAGACTTTTACAAGCGGAAGAAAAAAAAGAAGTTAAGCTGAATGACTTTCAAATTAGGGCACAAAAGTATGTGAAAAGTGGCCAATTTGCAAAGGCGGAAGAAGAGATATTAAAGGATCTTAAGCGAAATAACCCAAGTAATTTTGCTCATAATTATTATGCTCTGGGCATCATCTATTATAACCAAAAAAAACACAAAGAAGCTTTGCATGCTTTAAAAAAAGCATGGCTGGCAGATCGGGAAAATTATGACGCAATATTTCTTATTGGGCGAATATACCATGATATGTATCAGGATGTCGCTAATCCGGATTTTCTGGAAAAGTCGGTTTATTATTTTGAAAGAACTTTAGAAGTAAATCCGTGTCATATTCAAGCTCTTTTTGGCTTAGGAGCCGTTCATTTTGATTGGCAAAATATCGACAAAGCAGCAGAGTGTTACCGGCGCATATTGGATGCTTTTCCCGAAAATGCCAATGCTACGTATAATTTCGGAGCTTGTTGTTTAGGGCGCGAAAATTACGAGATGGCGATAAGTTATTACAAAAAAGCGCTTGTATTAAATGTGGATGATCAACAATTTGCCGAATACCATATTGGTTATTGCTACCAGTGCTTGGAGGATTTCGAACGTGCCAAAAAATGGTATACATTTTCATTAGAAAATGGCTGCAAGAGCGCGAAAGAAAAACTAAATGAGCTTAAAGCAAGAAAAACCGCCGGGAATTAGTTTCCGGCTTTTTTTATTTTCTGTTATAATCTTATCTATGATAAAGTTTCATATATTAACACTATTTCCGGATCTTTTTTCGGGATTCTTAAAAGAAAGTATTTTGGCAAGGGCTCAAAAACAAGGCTTGATCGAAATTTATGTTTATAATTTGAGAGATTGGGGAATTGGAAAACATAATCAGGTTGATGATAGTCCTTACGGTGGCGGAACGGGAATGGTAATAATGATGGAGCCAATTGACGTGGCAATTAAAGAAATTACAAAAGATTGGATGCCCAAAAAAAATCGCAAAATTTTATTGACGCCTCAGGGGAAAATATATAATCAAAAAAAAGCGGAAGATTTATCAAAATACGAAAATGTCCTTCTTATTTGCGGCCGTTACGAAGGATTTGATGAAAGAATAAGGGCGCTGGTTGATGAAGAGTTATCTATTGGCAATTATATTTTAAACGGTGGCGAGGTGGCGGCGATGGCAGTTGTGGAATCTGTTTTTCGTTTACTGCCCGGAGTATTAACCAAAGAGGAAGCCACCAGAATTGAAACTTTTCATGACGGCCTGTTGGAGTATCCGCAATATACAAGACCGGAAGATTATTACGGAAAGAAGGTGCCTCCTGTTTTACTTTCCGGAAATCATGCAAAAATAGAGAAATGGCGTCACGAACAAGCGGTTAAGAAAACTATTGAGAAAAGGCCGGATTTGCTTGACGGAAGAGATTAGAAAGAATGTCAAATTTCAAATATTCAAAAATTAATAAATGCGGGAGATAAATAATGAAAATAACTGTAGATCCAAATTTGTGTATCGGTTGCGGTTTGTGCACCAGTACTTGCGAAGAAGTTTTTGAACTTAAAGACGGCAAATCTAATGTTATAAAACCGGAAGGTTGCGACTGCGACTGCGAACTAAAAGAAATAGCCGAATCCTGCCCCGTCGGCGCAATTAATGTTGAAGAATAAAGTATAAATCTTAATTTCTAATATCTACATCCTAAACCTGTCTCGTTTGGTACTCACCAAGGCGGGCGCAGGCGGGAATCTAGAAGCTTTAATGCGCGTCCAAACTTTCTGGATCCCCGTTTTCATCCGCCTTGGATAGCAAAGCGAGACAGGCGGGGATGGGCAAAAAATGGTGGTTTTGCAAAAAGGTTTTGCAAAAAACCATTGCTTTATCGTAAAAATTGTTGTATAATTTTATGACCTGAAAAAGTTGGATGACCGAGGGGGATTTTAATGACTTTACGGGAGTTTTTTGAAAAAATGATCGAAGCAATGCTGGCATTTGTTTACCTTCAACTTGGGTGGGATATTGAGAGGAGTGTTGGCATAGAGTTGGACGTGATGAAGGAAATAACTGAAAAGCTAGGAAAGAAACTAGATACAACTCAGTTTTTCAGAACCGATCCAAACAATTTTGCCATGAAAACAGTTCCGCTATTTATGTATACTCTCAAATTAGATGGTCAACCGATTACCGAAGAGAAGATAAAAAATGAGCTTTTAAACATGGCTCTATCCGGTATTTCTGCCAATTCGGACAATTCTTTTATTGATGATGTTGGAACTTTCTTTAATAGTATAAAAGAGATTAAAGAGCGGAGAACACAAGAAAGGCAAGAAGGCCTGGCGCAGAAAGTTGATAAAACTTCTTTGAAAATTGATGAGTTTATCAAAACTCGACTAGATGTTGGCGAGTACAGAAATCATTATCCTTATGCCGAATGGCATATGCTATCAAGCCTTATAATCCACATTGATGAAAAAAAATTTTCAAAAATATTGGCACGCGATATGGAAAAAATTGCTGGCCGCATTTTAGACGGAAAACCATCCGGTCTTTTGTCTGATGAGGAAAAAGCGTTTAAGGATTGGTATGCAGTAAGTGGTTTTCGGCTAACTTTTGAGATGGATCGTTTAACGAAAAATAAATCGTTATCGGACATCGAAAGAAATGTACAAATAAAAAAGCTAGCTGAAGAATTAGATAATATTGATGACAAAGTCAAAAAACAGCTGGCGCTTCAATTCGGTGAGTCTGATCCCGAAAGGATCGAAAAACTTTATCAAATAATGCAGCAAGCCTATGAGTAAAAAAACATAAGCTATCCAACATGGATAGCTTTTTTTATTACGGTTTTTAGCCTATATTTAAATTATAAATTGTTGTATAATATTTAATCCATGGATAAATTTATTTTAAAAAGTGAATATATGCCTAAAGGGGATCAGCCTGAGGCTATAGACAAACTTGTTAACGGTTTAAGCAAAGGCTATAGGGATCAGACCTTGCTTGGCGTAACCGGTTCGGGAAAAACGCTCACAATGGCTAATATTATTGCCAAAGAAAATCGTTCGGCTCTTATAATTTCCCATAATAAAACCTTGGCGGCACAGCTTTACTTGGAATTTAAGGAACTTTTTCCGGAAAACGCCGTCAAATATTTTGTTTCTTATTATGACTATTATCAGCCGGAAGCCTATATTGCGCGCTCTGATACTTATATAGAAAAAGAAACCAGTATTAATGACGAAATTGATCGTTTACGGCATGGAGCAACATCATCGCTTTTAACCAGAAAAGACACGATTATAGTGGCTTCCGTTTCTTGCATTTACGGTATCGGTTCCCCGGAAGCTTATATGGGGCAAACTATTAGTATAAAAAAAGGTCAGAAAATTCGCCGAAACGAATTCTTGGAAAAACTTATTAATATCCAATACGAAAGAAATGAAACCGACCTTGCCAGGGGTAGGCTTAGGGTGCGGGGGGACGTGATCGACATTTATCCTCCGTATGAAGATTTCATTTTGCGGGTAGAATTTTTTGGCAATATTATTGAATCAATCAAGTTAATTGACGGTTTAACGGGGCAGTTTATAAGGGGTTTTAGGGATACGATGATTTTTCCGGCCAAACATTTTGTGACAACCCGGGAAAACATAAAACAAGTTATTCCGGCCATCACTGCTGAAATGGAAGAAAGGGTGGAAGAACTAAAAAAAGAAGGCAAAGAACTTGAATCTCATCGGCTAAAAATGCGAACCAATCACGATATTGAAATGATGATGGAAACCGGTTACTGCAACGGCATCGAAAATTATTCCAGGCATTTAAGCGGCCGAAAAGCCGGCGAACCGCCCATGACTTTAATTGATTATTTTCCAAAGGATTTTTTGATGTTTATTGATGAATCTCATATCACTTTGCCGCAAATCCGCGGAATGTTTAATGGCGACCAGGCGAGAAAAAAAATATTGGTGGAACATGGTTTCAGGCTGCCATCGGCCATGGACAACCGCCCATTGAGATTTTTTGAGTTCGACAAGCTTATAAGCAATGTAATTTATGTTTCGGCCACGCCTACGGACTTCGAAATGGTGAGGTCTAATCATTCAGAAACCAAATTCGAAACTGTTCCGGAATATTACGAAAAAGTTGAGGAAGGAAAGGATTTTGACGGAATTGCCTCTCAGATAATTAGGCCCACCGGTTTAATTGATCCGGCGGTTGAAATTAGGCCGTCAAAAAATCAAATTGACGATTTGATGAATGAAATATTAAAAAGGACAGAAAAGAAGCAGCGCGTGCTTGTAACTACCTTAACCAAGAGAATGGCTGAGGATTTGGCCGATTATTTATCCGACCATTCGGTAAAGGTGGCCTATCTTCATTCGGAAATAGACACCTTGGAGCGCCCGGAAATTTTAAGGGATTTTCGGCTTGGCGTTTATGATGTTTTGGTGGGTATTAACTTGCTGCGCGAGGGCTTGGATTTGCCGGAAGTTTCTTTGGTTGCAATTTTAGACGCCGATAAGGAAGGTTTTCTAAGGTCAACGTCATCCTTAATTCAGACTTTTGGCAGAGCGGCACGGCACGAAGAGGGTATGGTTATTATGTATGCCGATAAAATTACCGGATCCATGGACAGGGCGATGAAAGAAACCGCCAGAAGAAGGGAAATTCAGAAGAATTATAATACAAAGCATGACATTACGCCGAAGACAATTAAAAAAGCAATTAGGGAGAGCCTGCTTGAGCGGCAAAATATTGACGAAGACCATGTTTCCAGACTTGATGTGGTAAGGGCGCCGAAAGAAGAGATTGAAAGATTCATAAAAGACTTAGAAAAACAAATGAAATATCACGCCAAAAACCTGGAATTTGAAAAAGCGGCCATGGTTCGAGATCAAATAACAGTTCTTAGGACTCAAGTAGAAGAAAGCAAAGTAAAGCGTAAAATTTTAGGTAAAAAATTGAAATAATTCCTATTGAGAAAAGCCCTAATTTAAGGGAAAATTGATATAAGCAATAAGCAATAAGCAATAAGCAATAAGCAATAAGCAATTTGGTTATTTGTATCCAAAAATTTGTGCGGCGGCAATCCATGAAATTGACGCTTTAAAACTTAAAAGTAAGGGCATTAAAGGTGTAATTGTTGATCTTGATAATACTTTAGTTTCTTCGAAAAGCGAACACTTGACTGAGGAGGTAAGGGATTGGGTGGAAAGAATCAAAAAAGAAGGCATTAGCCTGTGCATTGTCTCCAATAATTGGCAAAAAAAAGGGAAAAAAATAGCTAAAATATTGGATGTCCCCATTGTTATGTTTGCGTTTAAGCCGAGAAAACGCGGCTTTAAAACAGCCATGAGGATAATTGGCACCAAAAGACACGAAACGGCAGTTATCGGCGACCAGATTTTTACCGATATTTTGGGAGCAAACCGGTTGATGCTTCTTCCAATTTTAGTAGAACCCTTAAATTTAAACGAACCAATTCAGACCAGATTTTTAAGAGTTTTGGAATACCGGTTTGTAAACCGTTTCCATGAAAAAGATATAGAATGGATGTAAAAGCCCGAAGGGCTTTAATAAACAAATAACAAATAACAACAAGCAAAGAAACGGTCCCTTATGTGTAACTGCTCACAATCGTCATTGCGAACAATCCGGCAGCCGCCGGAGAGTGCGGCAATCTTGTTTCAAGCAGAGGAGATTGCTTCGTTTCACTCGCAAAGGCTAGGGTGAGGGGCTCCTAATGTCAAATAAAATCCTAATTGTCCTAATTAACTTTCAATTTTCAAACAGCAAGTACAATAATTGAAAATTAGAACTTGAAAATTCAATGAAAATTGATAATTGTAAATTAAAAATTTAATGTTATGTTTTTTGATCTTGGATTTGTTTAGCCTGTTCTCCTGGTAATTTGACAATTGGCCTGCTCTTTTACTTTCTTCTTGAAAAAAACCTGAAAATGCTTTATAATTTATTCTTGATTTTGGTGGAAGTTAGGTGGCTTAAGTGCAAGATAAAATTATCATAAAAGGTGCCAGAGAGCACAACTTAAAAAATATTGATATAGAAATACCAAGAGATAAGCTTGTGGTTATAACCGGGCTGTCCGGCTCCGGTAAGTCTTCTCTTGCTTTTGATACCATTTATGCAGAAGGCCAGCGGCGTTATGTGGAAAGTTTGTCGTCTTATGCCAAACAGTTTTTGGGTCTTATGGAAAAGCCTGATGTTGACCAAATTGACGGCTTGTCGCCGGCTATTTCCATAGATCAAAAATCCACCACCAGAAACCCTCGCTCTACGGTTGGAACCGTGACAGAGATTTACGATTATTTGCGACTTTTATATGCTCGGATAGGCCACTCCCATTGTCCTTTATGCGGAAAAGAAGTGACAAAACAAACATCCAGGCAAATTATTGACCGTATTTTGTCGTGGCCGGACGGAACCAGGATTTATATTTTAGCTCCAATTGTTAAAGACAAAAAAGGCGAGCATAAATATATTTTCGAAGCTTTAAAAAAAGCCGGCTATCAGCGCGTAAGAGTTGACGGCAAGATTTACGATATTGAAGAAGAACTTGATTTGGATAAGAAAAAGAAGCACTATATCGAGGTTATGGTTGACCGCATGATTGTCGAGCCGGAAAATGCCCAGAGACTTGCCGAGTCAATTGAAAATGCTCTAAATCTTGGTGAAGGCGCGGTTTTTATCCAGAACGCAGCTACGGGAGAAGAGCAAATTTTTTCTCAAAATTTTGTTTGTTTGGAATGCGGCATCAATTTGCCGGAAGTTCAACCTAGGAATTTTTCTTTCAACAGTCCTCATGGTGCCTGTTCCTATTGTACGGGGTTGGGGGTAAAACTGGAAATCGATCCAGATTTGGTTATTCCGAACAAGAAATTATCCTTATCGGAGGGTGCAATTCGGCCATGGGCCAGGACTACTTCGAAAGCTACTTGGTATTCCAGAATGCTGGAGGCAATTGCCGAAAATTACGGCTTTTCGGTGGACACGCCGGTAGCCGATTTACCGAAAGAAGCAATGCAGATCGTTTTATATGGCTCTAACGGCAATCCAATTACCATAAGAAACAGCAAATATGATCGAGTGCCGGAGTTTGAGACAGCTGCCGAAGGTGTAATTCACAACCTAGAAAGGCGCCACAAAGAAACAGACTCAGAATATATAAGAAAAGAAATTGAAAAGTATATGGCCGTCAGAGAGTGTCCGCAATGTCATGGCAACAGGTTAAAACCGGAAGTGCTGGCCATTAAAGTTGGTAAAAAATCTATTATGGAAGTTGCCAAGCTTTCCATAAATCAGGCCATTGATTTCTTTAAAAATGTCAAATTGGATGAAAAGGAAAAATTTATTTCTCATCAGATTATAAAAGAAATACTGGAAAGACTGCAGTTTTTACTAAATGTTGGGCTGGAATATTTAACGTTGGATAGGGCGGCCGGAACTCTTTCCGGCGGAGAAGCACAAAGAATTAGGCTGGCAACGCAAATTGGTTCGTCACTCATGGGTGTTTTGTATATTTTAGACGAGCCGTCTATAGGCTTGCATCAGCGTGACAATATCAGGCTTATAGGTACCCTAAAAAGGCTTCGGGATTTGGGTAATACCGTTATTGTGGTGGAGCATGACGCGGAAACTATAATGGAATCGGACCATGTTATTGATATCGGTCCGGGTGCAGGCGAACATGGAGGCGAAGTTGTGTCCGAAGGTACGCCGGAGGATATCGTGAAGGATAAAAAATCTTTAACCGGTCAATATTTGTCGGGTACTAAAAAAATTGCCCTGCCGGAAAAACGTAGAAAAGGAAATGGCAAGGAAATTACAATTGTTGGTGCCGAGGAAAATAATTTGAAAAATGTTACGGTTAGTATTCCTTTGGGTAAGTTTGTGGTTGTTTCCGGTGTCTCCGGTTCGGGAAAATCCAGCTTAATAAATGATATTTTAGCAAAAAAATTGTCCCAGGTTTTTCATCGGGCGCAGACTGTTCCGGGTAAACATAAAGAAATAATGGGAACTAAAAATTTAGATAAAGTTATAAATATTGATCAGTCTCCAATTGGCAGAACCCCCCGGTCTAATCCGGCAACTTACACCGGTGTTTTTACAGATGTTCGCGAGCTATTTGCAGCAACGCCGGAAGCGAGAATCCGGGGTTATAAACAGGGAAGGTTCAGTTTTAACGTTAAGGGTGGTAGGTGCGAGGCTTGTCGGGGCGATGGTATTATCAAAATAGAAATGCATTTTTTGCCGGACGTTTACATTACTTGCGATGAATGTAAGGGCAAAAGATACAACAAAGAAGCTTTGGAAATTAGATATAAAGGCAAGAATATTGCCGATGTTTTAGAAATGACCATTGAGGAAGCCCTGGGTTTCTTTAAAAACATTCCTCAGATTCAGCGAAAATTAGAAACTATTCATGAAGTTGGTCTTGGATATATGAGGCTTGGGCAGCCGGCCACAACCCTATCCGGCGGTGAAGCTCAAAGAGTTAAGCTTGCAGCAGAACTTTCCAGACGTTCGACCGGAAAAACTTTGTATATTTTAGACGAGCCGACAACCGGCTTACACTTTGATGATATTAGCCGTCTTCTAAAAGTTTTACAAAAGCTGGTTGACTTGGGCAATACGGTCTTGGTGATTGAACATAACCTAGACGTTATAAAGTGCGCCGATTGGATTATAGACATTGGCCCGGAGGGCGGGGAACTGGGTGGTAATGTAATTGCTACCGGCACTCCAGAGCAAGTGTCAAAAGTAGAAAAATCCTATACCGGACAATACTTGAAGAATTTGCTTATGGTTAAATCGAGATAAAAGAGTTAATATTTAGGAAGAGGTTTGCGTAAGTCTCTTTTTTGTTTCTAAACTGGATTTAGATAAGACTAAAGCTTTTCAGATTAAACCTTCTATGATAGAATACTAAGACGTTTAAACGGGAAGTTCTTTGATTTGTAAAAATAAAAAAGACTTAAAAAGCAAAAAAGATGCTTTTAAGTTTCATATATCTCTTCTATAACACAAGAAAGGATGGAGTGGAAATCAAAAAACAAATGTAGAAACACATGAAACTGCGATTGGAGTGGTCAAATGGAGGAGCGGGATGTTTTAAAAGGCGTAGGCTATATTTTTCCGGGGCAGGCGTCGCAAAAAGTAGGCATGGGAGAAGATTTGCTGAATGCATTTCCGGCCTATAGTGCCAAATTCCATGAACTTAATGCTGCAAGTTCCAAAGATCTATTGGGGTTGTGTCTTAAAGGTCCGGAAGAAGCGCTAAACGATACTGTTAACACGCAGCCATGCATCTATGCAGTCTCGGTTAGTATTTATCATGTGCTGAAAGAGATGGGATTAGGTATTCCTCAAGCCGTGGCAGGCCATAGTTTGGGCGAATACAGTGCTTTAAACGGAGCTGGAGTTTTTGGCTATGTCCAGGGCTTACGGTATGTACAGTACCGGGCGGATTTTATGAAGGATGCGGCCGAAAAGAACCCCGGCGTTATGTATGCCATCTCAAAACCGAACTTCGATGTGCTTTGGAATATTTTTTCAATTATCTCTGGAAAAGGGGTAATAAAAATCGCCAACTACAATTCGCCGAAGCAAGTCGTGGTTGCCATGCAAGCAACGCTTGAAGAAAAAGCGTTGCAATTACTTAGGGAGGCCGGACGAATTATCAAGCTTCCGGTAAACGGAGCCTTTCATACTTCTCTTATGACAGAGGCAAATAGCAAGCTTTACAATGCCCATTTTAATCAGTCAGCATTTGGATACCCGCATTGTCAGGTCTACAGCAACTACGACGGAAGCCCTAGTAAGGATCCGCTGCTGATTGGCTCTAAGCTGATTAATCAGATGCCTTCCTCGGTGCGCTGGGTTGATACAATCAACAATATGTACAACGATGGTGTTAGAACATATGTTGAGGTTGGCCCCGGCAATGTACTTGCAAACCTTATGAAGCACTTTGATTTGCCTGATGTTACAGTTTTATCGACCCGCAATGTTGAAGGCCTAAATCAAGTAATCGAGCATCTCCAGACTATTAAAAAGGTGGTGATGTATTAGATTGATAAACTTTGAGGCTAAAACAATGTTGACGCATACAACATGAAGGGAGTTAGCATGGAACAAAGAATTGGTATTGTTGGGTTAGGAGCTTATGCTCCGCCAACGTGCGTTTCAAACCGCGCCCTTGAGAGGCACCTTAAGCTTGCCCCGGGCTTCATTGAACCCAGGACGGGCATCAAGGAGCGCCGTAGAGTAAAGTTAGGAGACAAGGCTTACAATTTGGCGACAATCGCTGCGCAAAAAGCGATGATAGATGGACAGGTCAGTGCAGATGAAATCGATCTTATAATCGTTGCTACGTCCACTCCGGACAACTTGTTTCCGTCTACCGCTTGCATGGTTCAGCGCGAGCTTGGTATCGAAAGTTGTATGTCGTTTGATCTCTCAGCCGCGTGTGCAGGTTTTATGTACGGTTATCAGATAGCAGAGACGATGCTTCATCACAGCGATAGATTCAGTACGGCGCTTGTCATCGGCGTAGATCTACTTACGCGCAATACTAGCAAGGAAGATCCCAGTACGGCTATTCTCTTCGGAGACGCGGCTGAGCCGCATGGGAGCTGATGCTACGAAAGCAGATCTCCTTATGCTGCCGCTTTCTGACGGTCTGATCCACATGCAAGGGCGCAAAGTATTCAAAGAGGCGACTAAAATCGTATCAACTTTAGCCAGGTCTCTGGTTCAAGATGCAGACCTAGCGCTGGGCGATATCGACAAGTACGTGTTTCATCAGGCAAATCTGCGCATTATCGAAGTTGCAGTGAATGATTTGGGTATAAATCCGGATGATGCATTTACGAATATTGATAAATACGGCAACACGTCGGCGGCGTCGATTCCGTTGGCTCTCGATGAAATGCATCGCAAGAACATGCTCAGGTTCGGCGACCTGGTGCTGCTTGCCGGTTTTGGTGCAGGTATGACCTACGGCGGCGCCATCGTAGAATGGACACGAAACTAAGCAAATTCATACATAGGGGGTAAAAATGATTCCAACGAGAGAAGAAGTAATACGGAAGATAAAAGAACTCGCAGCAGAGAGCGAGGGGAAAAAGTCTCCATCCGATATTTCCGACGACATGCCTTTGGGCGATGTTCAGGGCGGTTTAGGCCTGTTAAGCCTTGATACTGTTGAGTTGATGCAAGGCATTGACGAAGAGTAT
>Ga0076307_114_pt1 | contig 18743 bp, 12 predicted proteins | sample RifGroC2_FD_68020 | JGI IMG/M metagenome (GOLD analysis project Ga0076307, IMG submission 68020) | candidate division CPR2 bacterium GW2011_GWC2_39_10
TCCTGGCAAATTACTAATCACTCAAAAAAGGGGCCCCTGTGGCCTCTTTTTGCTTCATTGTAGGAACCCGCATGGTCAGCTATGATAAGCGAGAAGAACGGTCATTAAGTTGTAAATGAGATGTGCGGTTTCTAAAAGCATTGGTAAAGTTTCTTTTTTTAAATTGACAGAAGCTCCTAAATTTATTACTATCGATTTAAGTTACAGTAAGTTTATTACTAGCCAAGGAAAATTATGAGAAAAAAAATATTATTTTTGATCGTCCTGACGGCTATATCGGTAGGCTTATTTTTTATTTTTGTTAACCAAACTAAAGCTGCTGATGAAACTAACATATCCATTTCTCCCTTAACCTTTGATCTGTCGGCTAATCCCGGCGATACCGTAACAAACGAACTACTTGTTCGAAATAGCAGCTCTGATCCGGTGGTCATTAGCGTGGAAGCGCAAGATTTTGTGGCGACCGGAGAAGAGGGGGAAGTAAACCTCACAGACAGTAAAACAACTTATTCCCTAGCGTCGTGGGTCGAGTTAGATTCCGACAAATTTACTTTAGCGGGTGGTCAGAAGAAAAGCGTGAAGTTTGTAATTAGAGTTCCGTTTAATGCAGAACCGGGCGGTCATTATGCCTCTGTATATACCCACCTTAGCCCAACCACTGGAGATGCTACCAGCGGATCAGGCGTAGGGCAGAAAATTGGCTCGCTTGTTCTTTTAAGAGTGGCGGGAACCGCTAACGAAGAAGCTAAAATAGCCACATTTAAAACAACCAAAGAAAGTTACGCAAAAGGTCCGGTTGATTTTGATGTCAGAATTGAAAACACCGGTTCGGTTCACGTTAAGCCAAAGGGTATAATTGCCGTTACCGATATGTGGGGCAAAAAAGTAGCCGATGTTACGGTTGATCAAAAAAATGTACTACCGGGCGCCATTCGGCACATGACCGCAAAATGGGAGAATACTCCTAGGTTTGGCAAATACACAGCTAGCCTGCTTACTTACTATGGTAACGAAAATAAACAGCTAACGGCAGCTGCAACATTTTGGATTATTCCGTGGATGACTATTTTGATCTGGGCAGTAATATCTGTTGCTGCAATTGTTATTATCTGGCTGTTAAGGGGTAGGCTAAAAAGCGCATTTAAGGCTTTCTTAAAGAGTAAGTAGAGAGGGTTTCTTGCTTATTTATCTCAAAAAAATAATTTGCGGGAGTTTGACGTTGTTGTTATTTGTTTCTCCTGTATTTGCAGAGATTCCGCCGGTTAATTTAAATGTTATTGTTTCGGGCAAGGTTAAAGACACCATTGTCACTTTAATTGGCTATACTTCGCCCAGTGCTTTTGTTACGGTTCAGGAAGACGGTAATGTTGTTGCCACTTTTAGCGCAAACAATTCGGGTGGATTTAATCGTTCAATTGGGGCAAGAACTGCCGGTACCCATACTTATAATATGTTCGCTACGGATGGCCAAAATAGAACCACTCTCAGCTATGGTTTTGTCTTAAACCTTGTGGATAAAACGGAAACTATAGTAAGCAATATATTATTGCCTACGACCATTGATGTGTCTGTAGCTCAAAGGGTAAATGTTAGCGGAAGCGCAACTCCAAATTCCCAAATAACTATTTTTATACATTCTGATCCGGTTATTGAGACCTTATCGGTTGGAAGCAGCGGGAACTGGAGCCGTAATGTAGTTGCCCGTCTTAGTAGAGGAGATCACCGTGTTTATGCCCGAGTTACTTTGCCTGGCGGCCTGCAAAGCATTAATTCGCAGTCTCTAAATTTTAGTATAAATTGCAAGACAGCCGATCTAAATTGCGACGGAAGAGTTGATTTGGGTGATTTCTCAACTTTGATGCATTATTGGGGGACAAATAATTCTTTAGCAGATATAAATAGTGATGGAATAGTTGACTTGGCTGATTTTTCGACCATGATGCACTATTGGGATGGATGATAACTACAATAAAAAACTGAACCACCCTCATTTTTTTGTCATCAGACTGTCCGAGAATGTGTGAATCCACTAAATTCGTCATTCTGAACTTGTTTCAGAATCCCTTTGCAGGGCTATTTTGCATAGCTACTGGATTCCGGATCAAGTCCGGAATGACAGTTCTCGGACAGTCTGATCCAGAAAACTTGGTTATGCAATAAAATTACTGGATTCCCGCCTTCGCCCGCCTTGGTGCGAGACATGCCCGTCTTGGTGAGTGCCAAACGAGACAGGCGGGAATGACACAGAAAAAGTGCACGTAAGTCGGGGACAAATACTTTTACATTGAAAAATAATTAGTTATAATAAATATATGAGAAAGAAAATCTGTGTCTATATTGCTGTTTTAGTGTTTTTAGTGGGTTTGTCTCCGGCTACTCAAGTTTTTGCCGACAGCGCTAGCCTATATATTTCACCCGGTTCGGTTTCCAGACAAGTTGGGAGCAGCTTCACGGTAAGCGTTGGTGTAAATTCCGGCGGCAACCCAATAAATGCCATCGAGGCGACGGTTAATATACCAAGCTTTCTTTCTATTACCGGCACAGGAACGGGTGGATCCTTATGCACTATTTGGGTAAAACAGCCGACTATTAGCGGGTCATCAATTAGTTTTAAATGCGGCATTCCCGGCGACACAACAGCTAGTGGCAACCTAATGTCTATTTCGCTTAAAGGTTTGTACCCTGGTACCGGCAATGCTACAATTACTAGCCATAGAATATTTGCAGGGGACAGCCAAAACGTTACCGGAGGGACATCCGGCGGCGCTTTTACCATAACTGCGCCACCGCCAGCCAAAACGGCATCGCCTTCTGTTTCTTCATCAACTCATCCAAGTCAAGATACTTGGTATAAAAATAATAACCCCGCATTCTCATGGAATAAGGGTAGCGGCATTAGCGGCTTCAGTTATGTTTTTGATCAAAATATTGGTACGGTGCCAAATACATCGGCGAATACGCAAAGCACCGGCGTTGATTTTTCTGATAAAGATGATGGCGCATGGTATCTTCATATTAGGGCCAAAGGCACAAACGGTTGGAGTAACACCACGCATTTTAAAGTTCAGATTGACACAACAAATCCGACTGATCTTAGCATTGTCGTTGATCCCAAGGGTCAACTGGGGAAGATACCGGTTATATCGTTTAACGCGGTTGATGCGGCGAGCGGCATAGATCATTATGAAGTCAGGATGGATCAAGAGGCTTTTGTTAAGACGGCGTCTCCCTACACGCCTAGTAAAATCAGTTCCGGCGAACACACTTTTACGGTTAGGGCATATGATAAGGCCGGAAATATGATCGAGGATTCTACAAAGCTAACGGTAAAAGAGGTTCCGGTTCCAAGCATTACGTCACCAAAAGATAACGCTATCTTTAAGCTGGCTCAGAATTTGAGCATAGAAGGAACAGCAGAGGCCGGCTCCCTTGTAAACCTTTATCTTGATGGAAAAATTGTTGCAAAAGAAATAAAGGTTAGTGAGGGCGGCACATGGAAGTATGTTCATGATAAGTTTATTATGCCCGGTTCTCATAGTATGCATGCAGTCGGGGTAAGGGGAGGTATTGAGAGTGTGGCAAGCGTCAAAGTTAACTTCAAGGTGGATCCTTCCGCAATAGAAGTGCTTGGAATTGTCATTCCTAGTCTTTTTGCCTTCTTGGGCGGTGGTATTGTTATAGGAATCCTCATTTTAATCATTTTCTGGCTACTTTTTGTTTGGAGAAGGGGCCTAAGGAAAATGCAAGAAAGGAACCGAAAAAGAAAAGAAATGCTGGAAAAAGAGGTAATAAAGGATTTTACGGAAGCCCAGAAGAGAGTTAGGGAAGATGTGCATAAGGTTTTCGAATTAAACAAACCAACAGTAAAGCAGGAACACGCCCTAGAGGATAATTTAGACAACGAAATGAAAAAAGCCGAGAAGAATATTCTCGCGAAGATAGAAGACGAAGAGGAGTAATTTATAGTCCGGATATCAAGAAATAACTTTAAATAACTTTAAATAACTTTTGGGAGCTAATTTTAGCTCCTTTTTTTATTTGAAAACTTTTGCTAAAATGGGTTTATTATGCCGGTAAAGAAAATACTAAAAAAAGTTGCACCCAAAAAAGCCTTATCTGCTTATCATTATGGCATGGCTATTCTATCTGCAATTGTTTACCGTTTTCCTTCTAGGAAAATGGTGGTTATTGGCATTACCGGCACTAAAGGCAAAACGTCTACGGCCAACTTTATTTGGGCATGTCTAAACGAAGCGGGGCTTAAAACCGGTCTTATTGGAACGGCTAATATCAGAATTGGCCAAAAAGAACTTTTAAATAAATATCATATGACCATGCCCGGCCGGTTTAAGCTTCAGCGGTTAATGCGTAAAATGTTGAAGGCCGGCTGCAAATATGTGGTTATGGAGGTAACATCGGAGGGGATAAATCAGTGGCGGCACAAAGGAATTAATTTCGATATCGTCATTTTTACCAATTTAACCCCGGAACATTTAACTTCGCATGGCGGCAGTTTTGAAAATTATAAGAATGCTAAAGGCAAATTATTTGACCTGCTTTCAAAAAGCAGAAGGAAAAAAATTGGCGGCAACTTAATTAAAAAGATGATTATTGTTAACGCTGACAGTCCCCACAAAGACTTTTTTATGCAGTTCGAGGCGGATATTAAAAAAACATTTGGCATAATGATTGGCGAAGCGGATGCGGTTGCTAAAGATATTAAAGATACTTATGACGGCGTAGAATTTTTTATTGACGAAAAAAAGCACGAACTTTCAATAATGGGCGATTTCAATGTTTATAATGCTTTACCGGCTGTTGTTATAGGTTCAAGTTTGGGCATTCCGGCAGATGCTATCCAGCGCGGACTTAAGAGCTTAAAGCTGATTCCCGGCAGAATGGAAAAGATTGATGAGGGTCAGGATTTTACAGTTATTGTCGATTATGCTCACGAAAAAGAAAGCATGACAGCAGTTTTAAACACGGCTAAAAAAATAATAAAAGATACGGATAATAAAATTATTGTTCTTTTGGGTGCCGAGGGCGGCGGCCGAGATAAAGCAAAAAGACCGATAATGGGCGAGATTGCGGCTAAAAAAGCAAATTATGTGATAGTCAGCAATGTTGATCCTTACGAAGACGATCCGGTTGAGATTTTAGAAGACATTGCGGTTGAAGCCCAAAAGCACGGCAAAATAAGAAACGAAAACTTATTCGTTATAGAAGACAGAAGAGAAGGTATTAGAAAAGCTTTAAGTTTAGCAAAAAAAGACGACCTAGTTATTATTACCGGAAAAGGTGCGGAGCAGTCTATTGTAATAGGCGGCATTTCCAGCGAGTGGGATGACAGAAAAGTGGTAAGGGAAGAACTGGAAGCAATAAGCAATAAACAATAAGCGAAGAACAAAAATCATTTTGACTTATTATTTTTCTTCATTGCGGAGGGGTTTCGTCTATTCCCTCTCCCCCAGGGTGGGGGAGTTTTCTAGCGACAAAAAAAGAATAAAGAATTTAGTATCAAGAATTAAGAATGGGAATATAGAATATTAGAATCTAAGAATTTATGCCTTATTCTTCATTCTTATACTTAATTCATAATTCGTTATTCTTGATTCTGAAATTTTTCAGCTTTCTGCTCTTGAAAAAAAAGTTATATTGCGTCATAATGTCTTGGATAATAAGAGGGTTTTGTTATGGCATCAGTAAAAGAAATTAGTGACAATGAATTTAATGACGAGGTTTTAAATTCTGACAATGTGGTCTTGGTAGATTTTTGGGCTCCTTGGTGCGGTCCTTGCCAAGCAATGAGTCCGATACTAAATAAGGTTGCCCAAGACGTAAAGGAAATAAAATTTGTTAAAGTTAATGTGGACGAAAATCCCGAAGCTTCTAATAGTTTTGGAGTCATGAGTATTCCTACTTTGCTAATTTTTAAAGACGGTAAAGTGGTGGATCAAATGATTGGCCTGCAAAGCGAGGATTCGTTAAAGAGTAAATTGAAGCAAGTTTAACTAGTTAAATAGTTAAGCAGTTAAATAGTTTAAACCAATTAACTTATCAACTAGTCAACTGATTAACTAAACCCAAAGGAGTGAAAAAGTTGCAAGTAAAATTACAAAAACTGCCGGGAAGTAAAGTTAAATTAACGATTACGATTGAAAAAGAGGAAATGCAAGGATATGAAAGGCATGCTTATAGACATTTGGTTAATCAAGTTAAAATTGCCGGATTTAGACCGGGTAAAGCGCCTTTAAATATTTTAAAAAAAGAAGTGGGTGAGGCAAAATTTGAAAATGAAGTTCTGGAAGTTGCCGTTCCTCAAAGCTATTATAAAGCCGTGACAGACGAAATCATTCAGGCAATTTCTCAGCCTCAGGTTAAGGTTGTCAAATTTGTTCCGGGCGAGCTCTTAGAATATGAAGCTGAGGTTGCTGTTTTGCCGGAAGTTAAATTGCCGAATTATAAGAATATCAAAGTAAAGATAGGGGAAGTTAAAGTTAAGAAAGAAGAGATAGATCAAATTTTGAATAATTTAAGAAAAGAAAGAGCAATTTTAAGAGACGTTGAAAGGGAGGCGAAAAAAAATGATAGAGTGGAAATTGATTTTGACGGATTTATAGGGTCTAATCCGCTTGAAGGCGGATCGTCAAAAAATCATCCGCTTGTTATCGGAGAAGGTAATTTTATTCCGGGCTTTGAAGAAGAACTTATAGGGCTTAAAAAAGGAGACACAAAGGAATTTGATATTAAGTTTCCGGAAAATTATCACGTAGCCGACATTGCCGGCAAGGGCGTTCATTTTGTTGTAAAAATGCATCTTGTTCAGGAGGTAGACCTTCCGGAATTAAATGATAAGTTCATTGCCCAAATTGGTCCGTTTAAGAAAGTTGCGGATTTGAAAAAAGATATTGAAGAAAATCTGGAACAAGCTAAAAAAGAAGAAGAGCGAAGAAAGACCGAGCAGGAATTGCTTGAAAAAATAGTGGAAAAATCCGAAATAGAAGTACCAAAGGATATGGTAGATCAGGAAACGCAGGCCATGATCCAAGACTTGGAATCTGCCATTATCTCAAGAGGCGGAAATTTTGACGATTATTTAAAAAGCATTGGCAAGAAAAAAGAAAATTTGGATAAAGAGCTTAGGGCAGATGCTGAAAAAAGAGTAAAAACCGGCCTCGTCTTATCCCAAGTATCCAAGGAGGAAGGAATTTTAGTAACCGATGCCGAAATAGAGGCGGAGATTAACAAAAGAATTGCCGGAATGCCGAATGCAGAAGGATTTAGGGAAAAATATTTTACATCGGAAAATAAGAAAGATATTGAACTGCAACTATTTACCAGAAAGACGATAGATCGGTTATTGGATTACGCTACTAAGTGATATATATAGAGAAATGTCTAATTTCCCATTAAATTAATTCTCAATTATCAATTTACAATTTTCATTGAATTTACAATGACTCAATTTCTAATCAATTAAGGTCATGAAAAGTTTGAGAATTAAAACATTTGAAAATTGATTGAAAATTAGAAATTAAAAATTGGAAATTTTTCGAAATAATAATAAATAATTAATTCATAATTAATAATTCGTAATTCAAAATTATAAAATTGGGGGAAAATATGAGCGATCAAATAAAAAATCAAATCCTTATTCCAACAGTAATTGAGAAATCCAGTATTGGAGAGCGGGCTTACGATATTTATTCCAGGCTTTTAAAAGACAGGGTTATTTTTTTGGGAATGGCTATCGATGATACGGTTGCCAACTTAATTATTGCCCAGTTGCTGTTTTTAGAAGGCGAGGATCCGGAAAAAGATATTTATCTTTATATAAATAGCCCGGGCGGCTCGGTTTATTCCGGCATGGCGATTTATGATACCATGCAATATATTAAACCAGAGGTTAATACAATTTGCGTTGGCATGGCAGCATCCATGGGAGCATTCCTGCTTGCTTCCGGGACTAAAGGCAAAAGATATTCCTTGCCAAATTCTAAGATTTTAATTCATCAGGTGCATATTCCGGGCGGTATTGGCGGTCAGGCAACCGATATTGAAATTCAGGCAAAAGAAATTTTAAAAGTTAAAGAACAGATGAACCGAATTATGGCGAGTCATACCGGACAATCATTCGAGAAAGTTTCCAAGGATACGGAGCGGGACTTTTATATGAATGCAGACGAGGCTCAAAAATATGGTTTAATTGATGAAATAATAACCAAGAGGAAGTAAGTTATGCAAGATATAATAAAAAATGTTCTTGATAGTCTAAAATTTAAAGGAACAGAATACGCCAGTGCCAGGGTTATGGGTGATGAGAGCCAATATATCAGCGTAAAGAATGGCATAGTGGAGGCTTTAGAGCAATCAAGCTCTTATGGCTTTGGGGTCATGGTTCTTTATAAAGGGTCTTGGGGCTTTGCTTCTAGCTATGATTTGGCTCCAAAAAATATTGAAAGAATTGCCATGAAGGCTTTGGAAGTAGCGAAAGCCTCAAGTTTAGTAAAGAAAGAAAAAATTGTACTTTCTTCCTTGGATAAGATTGTCGCTAGTTATAAAACGCCTTACATTACAGATCCTTTTAGCGTACCAGTTAATGAAAAATTAAAAGTGCTTTTGGAGACTGATAAACTAATTAAGAGCGTAAAGGGAGTTAGTATTTCGTTTGGTCATTTTAGGGCTTATCGAAAAAATATTCTTTTTATGAGCACAGATGGAAGTATTATTGATCAGGAGATTACCGAATGTGGTGGCGGAATTGAAGCCATGGCTATCGATGGTGATGAAGTTCAAAACCGTTCTTACCCAAACTCTCATGGCGGACAGATGGGAACAGGGGGTTATGAAATATTTGAAAGTTTGGGTTTAGTCGGGGAAGCAATTCGAATTGGCGAAGAGGCAGTAGCATTGCTTTCGGCGCCGCAGTGTCCGGCAGAAACAACCACCCTTATTCTAGATCCAACTCAGATGGCGCTTCAGGTTCACGAATCCTGTGGTCATGCCGTTGAATTGGACAGAGCTTTGGGAATGGAAGCTTCTTATGCCGGAACATCTTTTTTAACGACAGATAAACTGGGGAAGTTTAAATACGGCTCTGAAATTGTTAACATTTATGGTGATGCTACTGCTCCCGGAGGTTTAGGTACTTTCGGATATGATGATGAGGGAGTGCCGGCACAGAAATTCGATATTATAAAAGAAGGTATGTTCGTTAATTATCTTACTTCCAGGGAAACAGCTTCAAAAATTGGTCAAAAAAGTAACGGCACCGCCAGGGCTTCCGGTTGGGGACGAATACCAATTGTTAGAATGACCAATATCAATCTAAGGCCTGGCGATTGGAAGTTCCAAGACTTAATCCGGGACACAAAAGACGGCATTTATATGTGTACCAACAGGGAATGGTCAATTGATGATAAGCGTTTAAATTTTCAGTTTGGTTGTGAGATTGCTTGGGAAATAAAAAAAGGAAAATTGGGACGGATGTTAAAAAACCCCACTTATCAGGGAATTACTCCGGAGTTTTGGAACTCTTGCGATGCTATTTGCAGCAAAGATTATTGGCAGATTTGGGGTGTACCAAATTGTGGAAAAGGGGAGCCAACTCAGGTTGCGCACGTTGGTCACGGTACTGCTCCTACAAGATTTAGAAACGTTAAGATAGGAGTAGGAAAATGGTAAAAAATAATTTTTCCGTGATCTTGGGTGAAAGCAAATTAAAAGAAATGGCTGATTATGCTTTAGAAATCTCCAAAGCCGAACAGACGGAAGTTATTATTACGGCTTATAACCGTAATCTTACCCGCTTTGCCAACAGTTTTATTCATCAGAATACCGACATAGAAAACATAGATGCTCAAATAAGGGTTATAAACGATAAAAAAATCGGCGTTGCTTCCGGCAATGTTACGGGCAAAGAAGATTTAAAGAAAATTTTAGACCAGGCTGATCTAATTGCCAGCTATCAAAAACCGGATCCGAATTTTAAATCCCTGCCCTCTAAAAAAACATATCCTGAAGTTCATGCTTATTCCGAAGAAACAGCCAAGATAAAACCTTTAGAAAAGGCCAACATAGTGAAAGAGATGGTTGACTATGTTGCTTCTAAAGATTTAATAGCTTCCGGTGCTTTTGATACTAGTGTCTCTGAAATTGCCATTGCAAACTCTTTAGGTGTTTGGGCTTATCGCCCTGAAACTATTGCCCTACTTTCACTTATTGTGATGGGAGATAATAGCTCGGGTTTTGCCAAAGAAGCAAATACTAATGTTTTAAAAATCGATTATACGGAAATGGCAAAGGTTGCCTGCGATAAAGCTATTATGAGCAAAAATCCGCAAGATCTTGAACCTGGAGAATATGAGGTAATTTTAGAGGAAGAAGCGGTTGGAGAAATGCTGGGGTATATGGCCTATATGGGTTTTGGCGCTAAAGTTTTTCATGAAGACAGAAGCTTTATGTCGGGAAAATTGGATCAAAAAGTGATGGGCGATAATATTACAATTAAGGATGACCCTTTTAACTCCCGCGGTGTTCCCGCAAACTTTGACTACGAAGGATATCCAAAACAAATAGCAACCTTAATAGACAAGGGTACGGCCACATCAGTTGTTTATGATTCTTATACCGCCCATGATTATAGCCAGAAGAATACCGGAAACGCTTTACCGGCTCCAAATACTTTAGGGCCTATTCCTCTCAATCTTATTCTTGAACCCGGAAAAGGCAGCAAAGAAGAAATGATAAAAAAAGTTAAGCGCGGTATTCTGGTAACGAGGTTTCATTACGTTAATGCACACCATTACAAAATTCTAAATATAACCGGCATGACTAGAGACGGCACTTTCCTAATTGAAAACGGTAAAATTGTCGGGGGAATAAAAAACCTTCGTTTTACCCAAAGTGTTCCGGAGGCTTTATCTAATGTTTTAGAAATCGGAAAAGACCTAAAACTAGTTGAAAATATCGGCAATATCCTTGCCCCCGCTTTAAGAATAAGCAAGTTTAACTTTACCAGTAAGACCGAATTCTAATTTCACTATAAATAACCAAAATTGCTATTATTCTTGACAATAAGTTAAGCTTCGTTCTTTTGTTATCCACAGTCTTTTTGACAAGTGGTTTATTTACATTTTGATCTATTTTAGAAGGAAAAAGCTAGTATTTAGCCCTTGTTTTTGTCGTTATTCGTAATAAAATATATCTAAGGGTTAACTGGACTTACGCAAACTGCCACACCTCCCAAACCAAACAAAGCGGCTAAAATCCCTTTTTCTCCTGTCAGCGTATCTACAAATATGCTTCCAGTAGAGAAAAGAGATTTTATCTCACTTGGTTCCGGCTTGGATAGATGCGCCATTTTGCGCAAGTCCAGTTAACAAAATTTAATAGGGGATGAGAGAATTAGAGTTTGATTAGATGCAAAATGCCAAATATTTATTATCTTTTGGTCAAAAAATCTTGACAAGAGGCACTATTTTTGATAGTGTCTTTTTTAGATTAGCAATGTTCTATTTTAAAAATATTCAAATTAAGTAAAAAAATTGAAATATAATTAAGCCTTTTTAAGAAGGAGCCCATTTTTTATGTCAAAAAAGACCTCTCTTTCTCTTGGGGCCAGCTCACAACGGAAGTATCTAGGAAAGTCTCAGGAAGTTTTGGCGTTGCCGAACTTAATCGAGATTCAACAAGATTCCTATGCATGGTTTCTAAAAGCTGGACTAAGAGAGTTACTTGATGAAGTAAATCCTATTGAGGATTTTACCGGCAAAGCCCTTGAACTTACGTTTGGCGACTACTATTTGGAAGAGCCAAAGTACACCGAAAGACAAGCAAAGGAAAAAAACGCAACCTATGAAGCCTCTTTAAAGGTTAAAGCGGAGTTAAAAAACAAACTAACCGGAAAGACAAAGGAGCAAGAAATCTATCTTGGCGATTTCCCTCTAATGACCGAAAGGGGTTCGTTTGTTATTAATGGCGTGGAAAGGGTAGTCGTTACTCAGCTAACAAGATCTCCGGGTGCGTTCTTTAATTCGGAATTTATTGGCGGCGACGAATATTTTGGCGCCAAAGTTATTCCAAACAGAGGAGCCTGGCTGGAAATAGAAGTCAGTCCGCAAAACGTCATTTCAGTTAAAATTGATCGAAAAAGAAAAATTCCAATAACAACTCTTCTTCGAGCTTTTGGTTATTCGTCCGATGAAGAACTAAAAAAGATTTTTGCTGATGTAAATACTGATAAGGAAAAAGATTATATTCAGGCTACGATAGACAAGGATCCTTCTAAAAACAATTCCGAGGCTTATGTTGAGGTCTACAGAAGAATAAGGCCGGGCGATCTGGCGACTGTTGAAAACGCTAAAAGTTTAATTGACGCCATGTTTCTTGACTTTAAGCGATATGACATGTCTCATGTCGGCCGATATAAATTAAATAAAAGATTAGGTTTAGATGTTCCAAATACAATAGAAAATTTAATTTTAAGACCCGAAGACCTGGTAGAAATTATAAAAGAAATAATTAGACTAAATAATGGCATTGGCAAAGCGGACGACATTGATCATTTGGGAAATAGAAGACTAAGATCGGTGGGCGAACTTATTCAGCAAAGATTTAGAGTTGGTTTGCTTAGAATGGAAAGAATTATAAGAGACAGAATGTCTATTATCGATCCAAACCTGGTAGCGCCGGCCCAGCTAATTAACAATCGACCGGTAATTGCGGCTTTAAGGGAATTCTTTGCTTCTTCTCAGCTTTCTCAGTTCATGGATCAAACTAATCCTTTATCCGAAATAGTTCACAAAAGACGTTTGTCCGCAATGGGTCCCGGGGGACTCTCCAGAGAAAGAGCGGGCTTTGAGGTTCGTGACGTACACAGAACTCACTATGGCCGAATTTGTCCAATTGAAACTCCGGAAGGACCAAACATTGGATTAGTTAACTCTCTTGCTTCTTATGGCAAAGTTAATGAATACGGTTTTATAGTGTCTCCTTATAGGAAGGTAACCAATGAGGTTGCAAATAAAGAATCCGATTTAGTTGGCAAAATTGCCAGAGAAAATATTGAAGGTGTTGTAAAAGACGGGGAAGTTATAACTGAAACTCAAGCTAAAAAAATTGCTAAACTGGATAAAAAAACCATTAAAATTAAACCGATTGTTGCAAAAGACATTACTTATCTTGATGCGTATGACGAAGAAAAACACATTATTGCTCAGGCCACAACCGAAATTGACGAAAACGGTTATATATTAGAAGACCGTGTTTCGGTAAGGCGCATGGGTGAGGCAGACGAAGAATTTGCTTATAATGTAGATTATGTAGACGTATCGGCAAAACAGATTGTATCCGTTGCAACTTCATTAATTCCATTCTTAGAGCATAATGACGCTACCCGGGCTTTGATGGGTGCAAACATGCAACGTCAGGCTGTGGCTCTAGTTAGACCAGAGTCTCCGATTGTTGGCACCGGTGTGGAAGAAAGAATAGCCAGAGACTCCGGCCATACTTTATATGCCGAGAAAGAAGGCACGGTTAAATCGGTATCAGCTTCCGAAATTAGCGTAGAATATAACGGCGACGAAAAAACATACATTTTAAACAAATTTGTTGGCTCAAACCAAGACACTTCCATAAACCAAAGAGTGGTTGCCCAAAAAGGTGACCATGTTAAAAAAGGACAGTTACTCGCCGATGGTCCGGCCACCCAAAATGGTGAGCTTGCTCTTGGCCGAAATGTACTTGTGGCTTATATGTCCTGGGGTGGGGCCAACTATGAAGATGCTATCATTATCTCCGAAAGACTAGTTAGGGACGATGTTTTTTCATCAATCCATATCGAAAAGTTTTCAATTGATGTTCGAGACACCAAGCTTGGATCCGAAGTAATAACCAGAGACATTCCAAATGTCGGTGAAGAGGCTTTAAGAGACCTCGATGAAGACGGAATTGTCAGAATAGGTGCTCAGGTTGCTTCCGGTGACATCTTAGTCGGAAAAATTACGCCAAAAGGCGAAACCGAACTAACTGCCGAAGAAAGACTTTTGCGGGCAATATTCGGCGAAAAGGCCAGAGACGTAAAAGATACTTCCCTAAAACTTCCTACCGGCGAACATGGTAAAGTTATTGGTATTACCATATTTACCAGAGAAAAAGGCGACGAGCTTCCAGCCGGCGTAATAAAAAGAATCGAAATCTGTATAGCGCAAATGAGAAAAATTTCTGTTGGTGACAAAATGGCCGGAAGACATGGAAACAAAGGTGTTATTTCAAAAATTTTACCGGAAGCGGATTTGCCTTATTTAGAAGATGGAACTCCAATTGATGTAATTTTGTCTCCGCTTGGTGTTGTTTCCAGAATGAATCTAGGTCAGATCTTGGAAACTCATCTAGGATGGGCGGCTTCAAAAATGGGTACCAAAGTTGCTACTCCGGTTTTTGAGGGAGCAACCCTAGAAGACATTCAAGGATACTTAAAAGAAGCCGGTCTTCCGGAAAACGGTAAGGTCACTTTATACGACGGCCGAACCGGTGAAGCATTTAAAGAGCAAATCACCGTTGGCATGAAATACATATTAAAGCTTGCTCACCTTGTTGAAGATAAAATGCACGCCAGATCAATTGGTCCGTATGCCATGGTTACACAGCAGCCATTGGGAGGTAAAGCGCAAATGGGCGGCCAGAGATTTGGTGAAATGGAGGTTTGGGCACTTGAAGCATACGGTGCGGCCCATACCCTACAAGAAATTTTAACTATTAAATCGGATGACGTTATTGGCCGATCTAAAGCTTATGAAGCCATCATTAAGGGCGAAGAAATTAAAGAGCCAAGAGTGCCGGAATCGTTTAATGTTTTGGTTAAAGAACTTCAGTCCTTGGGTCTGTCCGTTGAATTAATTGATACGGAAAAGAATAAAAAAGTTATGGATGCCGATAAAGTGATCGAGGAAAATTACGAAGAGGATGCCGAATCTATCGAAAGTCCAAATTTGCTTGTGGCTGATTCAGCTGAAATTGAGGATTTAGCTATTGTTGATACTTCGGATTCTCATGAAATTGATGATTTTGAAGTTTTAAATAAGGAGGCCGGGCAAGAAGAGGTCTTCGATGAAGAAATAGAGGAGGTACTATAATGGATAAAGCAGTGTTCGATGCCGTCCGATTAGCTATTGCCTCTCCGGAGGAAATTTTAGACTGGTCACATGGCGAAGTTACCAAACCGGAAACCATTAATTATCGTACCCAAAAACCGGAAAAAGACGGATTGTTTTGCGAAAGAATTTTTGGTCCGACTAAAGACTGGGAATGTTATTGCGGTAAGTATAAAAGAATCAGATATAAGGGTATTATCTGTGATAAATGCGGCGTAGAAGTTACAAGGTCAATTGTTAGGCGTGAAAGACTGGGACACATTAAGCTTGCCGTTCCTGTAACCCATATCTGGTTTTTAAGAGGCGTGCCGTCTTCAATTGGTACAGCCTTAGATATTGGCGTTAAAGATTTAGAAAAAATTGTCTATTTTGCAAGCTACGTTATTACCAGTGTTAATGACGAAGCAAAATACAGGGCTTTGGCTTCTTTAGAAGAAGAATTTAAATCTAAAAAAGAAGAACTGGCCAAAACCGCCGAAGAAAAAACCGAAGATCTGCTTTCAGCTCAGGGAACCAATTTGCAGTCTATTCGCGATAATGCTAAGTCGGATCTTGAGTCTATTGCTCCGGGTCAGCTTCTAAACGAATTAAAGTATAGAGAGCTTGCCATGAAACACGGTGAAGTCTTTACTGCCGGTATGGGCGCTGAGGCAATTTTAGAACTCCTAAAAGGAATTGACTTAGAAAAAATTGTCACTGATTTGAAAGAAGAAGTTGACAACACCCAGGGTCAGCGAAAAAAGAAAGCCTTAAGAAGATTAAAACTTCTAGAAGGTATGCAGGCAGCCGTTATTAAACCGGAATGGATGATCATGTCTGTTCTTCCCGTTATCCCGCCGGATCTTAGACCGATGGTTCAGCTTGATGGCGGTCGTTTTGCCACTTCAGACTTAAACGACCTTTACAGAAGAGTCATAAACCGAAATAACCGTCTTCGAAAATTGATTGAAATGGATGCTCCAGACATCATTTGTAGAAATGAAAAAAGAATGCTTCAAGAAGCTGTTGATGCTTTAATTGACAATTCTGCCAGACGTGAAAAAGCGGTGGCATCTTCCGGAGCCAGAAGAAAATTAAGATCTTTAGCGGACATGCTTAAAGGAAAACAGGGACGATTTAGGCAAAACCTTCTTGGTAAAAGAGTAGATTATTCCGGAAGGTCTGTAATTGTTTGCGGTCCGGAACTTAGACTTCAGCAATGCGGTATTCCGAAAATGATGGCCTTAGAATTGTTTAAGCCTTTTGTCATTTCCAGACTAATTGCGGAAGGTTATGCTCATAACGTTAAAAGCGCTTCCAGAATGATAGAAAAGAGCCGAACGGAAGTTTGGGACGGCTTAGAGGAAGTCATTAAAGAAAAACATGTTTTATTAAACAGGGCACCAACCCTTCACCGTCTTGGTATTCAGGCTTTCCAGCCAGTTCTGATTGAAGGCAAGGCTATTAAGATCCATCCGCTCGTTACCTCAGCATTTAACGCTGACTTTGACGGCGACCAAATGGCAATTCACGTTCCGTTATCCAGAGCCGCTCAGGAAGAGGCCAGAAATATCATGCTTTCTTCTAATAACCTCCTAAAACCAGCAGCCGGCGAACCAATTGTTATGCCAACCAAAGACATGGTTATGGGTTGTTACTACTTAACAATTGAAAGACCGGATCAAATTGGTACCGGCAGAAGTTTTTCTACACTAGACGAAGTGATTATGGCCTATGAACTTGAGCAGGTTACCTTAAATGCCAATATCAAAGTTAAATTTGATGGTACAGTTTATGATACCACTGTTGGCAGAGTTATCTTTAATAAAATTTTGCCAAGGGAGCTTCAGTTTTCAAATGAAGCCTTAGATTCTAAAAAGTTAGGAAAAATAGTTGCCAGATCATATAAAGAACTAGGCAGAGAAGCGACCGCAAAACTAGTTGATGATATTAAGGACCTAGGTTTCGAATATGCTACCATTTCCGGATTATCCATGGCAGTGGCCGATATTGAAACTCCGCCAAGGAAAAAGGAAATCTTAGATGAAGCCGAAAACAAAATTATCGAAATTGATAAGCAGTTTGCCCGTGGCTTAATTACCGAAAAAGAAAAATATGAGAAAGCGGTGGAGTTATGGGAAAAGGTTAAAGACCAAATTCAAGACGACATTAAAGCCAATTTAAATCCTTATACCAGCATTTCTATGATGGTTAGTTCCGGTGCCAGAGGTAAAGTTGAACAGTTAACCCAGATGGCCGGCATGAAGGGCTCCGTGGTATCGCCAACCGGTGCAATTATCGAGCTTCCGGTTAGATCAAACTACAAAGAAGGCTTAACCGTGCTGGAGTATTTCATTTCAACCCACGGCGCCAGAAAAGGCTTATCTGACGTGGCCCTTCGAACTTCCGACTCCGGTTACCTAACCAGAAGGTTGGTTGATGTGGCTCAAGACGTGATTATTACCGAAAATGATTGTAAAGATAAAACCGGAATTACGGTTTCTAAAAATGATACTAAAGCAATTGGCGAAAGTTTTGCCGAAAGAATTCAGGGACGGGTTGTAACCAAAAAAGTTGTTGATCCCGAAACCGGCGAAGTTTTAGTCAAAGAAAATCAGTTAATTTCCGAAGAAGTTGCAAAAGAAATCGAAAATTCAAAAATTGATAAAATAGACATCAGATCAGTTCTTACTTGTAAAATCAAATGGGGTGTCTGCCAAATGTGCTATGGTACCAACCTGGCTACTGCCGAACTGGTAAAACTTGGTGACGCTGTCGGTATTATGGCTGCCCAGTCTATCGGTACTAATATTGCTGCAAAAAATAACTCAGATCTCTTCATACAATTTCCCAAGAACTAAACCTCTCACCTCTTTAACTTACGCCAAAACTACCCACCCAAATTCTCTGCACAGCCGTTTCTTTACGCTTTTCTGTCAACCAATCCTTAGCCAATCCATCCTTATGAACCTGTCTTATAAACATAAGTCACCACCCTACCGCTGGACTATAGATATGTCAATATCTGGTGACATTCGTTTTTTATTGTACGTCTTTTCTCCTATTAACCACAACCGTCATTCTTTGCTTCGTCTATTGCTGAAAAACTTTCGTTCTCAAGACTCCTCTTTTACCACTATTTTTTACAAATAATCCGCCTTGGCGGATTATTTTATTACTGAGACAGGCTATAAGCCGGATTCTGTACGGTCAACTTAACGCCAACCGCGACGACCATCTATCTGTGGCATGCTTCGCAGCACACCTCAAATTCACCTCCGTGAATTTTGCCTCCCACCTACCATCAATAAAAATTGATAGTTGCTTGGAGTTGCACCGAGAGGGGCTTGCCCCGGCCAATTATTACTAACCAGCCGCGTGGTCTCTTACACCGCGATTTCACCCTTACCCACAGACCCACATAGGGTCCAGGCGGTATGTTTCTGTTGCGCTCTTCGCCTACTTAAGGTAGCGAACGATACACACGTGTGCTTACCGTTCCCATCCCTATTTTCGGTCCCTCAGCTTCATTTCGCCGAAGCGAAAGTTACGCTGGGCAGACGTTATCTGCCACTCATATGTTATTAAATAACATGGTGTCCGGACTTTCCT
>Ga0076307_130_pt1 | contig 17685 bp, 16 predicted proteins | sample RifGroC2_FD_68020 | JGI IMG/M metagenome (GOLD analysis project Ga0076307, IMG submission 68020) | candidate division CPR2 bacterium GW2011_GWC2_39_10
AACGACAAACAAAAAAATTTTGGATGAGGCTTATTATCATCGTTATGCGGTGGGGGCTTTTAATGCGCCTAATTTGGAAATTGCAACTGCCATTATTGAGGCGGCGGTGGAGCTAAAATCGCCGGTTATTGTTGAGGCTTCAAAAAAAGAAATGCATCATGCGGGGGCCGAATATTTGGCGGCTATTGTTAGAAAAGCGGCCGAGAAATATAAAATTCCGATCTCCATGCATTTAGATCATGGTGATAGCTACGAAACGGCCGTTGAAGCCATTGAGGCCGGTTTTACTTCTGTCCATTTTGACGGTTCGGCGTTGCCCTTTATTGAAAATCTAAGGATAACCAAAAAAGTGGTCGCTTATGCCCACAAACACGGAGTTTCGGTTGAGGGTGAAGTAGGTAAAGTTTTAACTCCTTCCTTTCAAGGGCAGGACTCAAATAAAAAAGACTTTTTTACCGATCCGGAGCAGGCCAAACAATTTATCAACGAGACCAAAATTGATTCCTTGGCAATTTCTATTGGCACATCTCACGGAGCGTATAAAGGTGATACCAATTTAGACATAGACCGATTGGGTAAAATCAATCAGCTATGCCATATTCCTTTGGTTTTGCATGGCGGATCAATGGTGCCGTATGACCAACTAAAACAAGCCATTTTTAACGGTATTGCCAAAGTCAATATAAATACGGAGCTTCGTTTGGCTTTTTCTAACACCATTAGGGATAGATTAGAAAAAGACCCGGCAGAATACGTACCCTATAATTTTCTGGGAGCGGCTAAGATTGAGGTTAGAAAAGTGGCAGAAGACAAAATACAGGAATTCGGCAGCGAAGGAAAAGCAAAATAGTTAATTCAAAATTCAAACATCAAAAATCAAAATGATAAATAAAAAATCAAAATTTGATAGTAGAATAATATAAAAAAAGCAGGAATGAATTATGAGTGAACAATTATCTTACAATATAAACCCATCTGATACGGAAAAAAAAGAAGCTGAGCAACCTACTTCCGTTGCTATTCAATCTGGCGAAACTGAGGCTAAAATTGTTCCGGAAAAGGGTTGGACTTCTGAATTTTCATATAAAGGCGAATCCTTATTTTACGCTGTAGGGGATTTTTCGGGGAAAAGTGTTAGGGGTGGTAATTTTCCCGCATTTCCAAATTTTGGTCCCGATACATTGCTGGGGCAACACGGTTTTGCAAGAAATAATGCGTGGACATGGGACAAGCAGACTGAAAATTCTGTCGAGCTTTCCTTTAAGCCCGGAAATGTAAAAGATAGAGAGCTAGATAATCTTTATCCTTACGATTTTGAAAATAAAATGAATATCTCTGTTGGCGATAAAAGCATAAAATATGATTTTTTGGTTAAGAATAACGGAGATAAAAAACTTCCCACAACGCTTGGGTTCCATCCTTTTTTTGCCATAGATAACGATATCGAAAAACAAGTTACTACAAATTTGGAAGGTTTTAACTTGGAAGGTAGGACATGGGAAAAAAGCAAAGATGGCCATTTGTCACTGCCTCTTTATGATATTCCGGAAAGCGGTTTAATTGAAATTAATGTCCCCGGAAAAGGAACTTTTAAGATGAATGTCAGTCCTGAATTTAAAAAGGTTTTAGTGTGGAAAGAGATCGGAGCAGATTTTTTATGTTTCGAACCGATCATAGCTCTAAACGAAGACGACATTACCAATAATGCCATCAATGTCGAGGGGATGAGATTAGACGTTGATCCGAAATCAGAAGTAAATCTTGGAATGGAAATTAGTTTTGAGTCGGAGGAATAGAATTTTTAAATTATAATTTCAAAATTACAATGTTTTAAATCTAAGAATAAAATATAAAGTATGGGAGCCATGAATAAAATAGGAGTGAATAAATTTTTCTTTCTGTATTCTAAATTCTTATGTAATGGAACTAAGCTCTGAAGTTACATTAATGTAGTTCTCCACCCCGATTTATCGGGGTCGAACAATATCGAAGTGTGCAAGCCGCGGGAATGACACATTTTGTTTATTGCTTATTGTTATTTGTTTATTATTTTAATTTGCATTTGAACTTTTGCTGGGAGTTGATATAATTTTAAAAGGAGCATTATATTTAATTTTTAAATTTGAAAAAAATAAGGAGGGTTTTTATGGCAGACGGCGATAAACATATTTTGTGGTTTTCTGAAGTTGGCAAGGGAGATGGGGCAACAGTTGGAGGAAAAGGAGCTAATTTAGGGGAGTTATTAAAGGCGGGAATTCCGGTGCCTAACGGTTACAATATAACCGCTCAGGCATATTTTTATTTCTTGGAGAAAGCAGGACTAAAAGAGCCAATAACCGAAATCTTAGATGGTTTGGATGTGGAAAACTCCAAAGACTTGCAGGAAAGAGCCGAAAGAGTTCAGGCGTTAATAGAAAAAGCAACGATGCCGGAAGACTTAAAAGCGGCAATAATTGAAAACTATCATAAATTAAAAGGCGATAGGGATAAACTTTATGTGGCGGTTCGAAGTTCGGCAACTGCCGAAGATTTAGCGGACGCTTCATTTGCCGGACAGCAGTCAACCTATTTGAATGTAATTGGTGACGAAGGCGTGTTAGAAGCGGTGCAAAAATGCTACGCTTCCCTTTTTGGCGCCAGAGCAATTTACTACAGAGAAGATAAGGGTTTTGGTCAACTTGAAGTTGGGATAGCGGTACCGGTTCAGGAAATGGTTGATGCCGAAAAAGCCGGCGTAATGTTTACCATTGACCCGACCAACAATGACCTTGATCCCCTGAAGGCCAATGCCAACTTCCCCGACAACCCCGCTGGTTGACAAAAGCACTATGCAAATTTCTGCCAAGGAAATTCATAAGCAAACTTGGATGCTAACTAAAGAATCAGGATCTTCCGATACTGACGATCCGGCAAGCTTACAAAAAGCCGCTCAGCCGGTTTCTGTTGATATGCAGGATAAACAAAAATTAACCGATGAAGAAATATTAGAGCTTGCAGAAATTGGCAAGAAAATTGAGGCTCACTATGGCAAACCTCAGGATACCGAATTTACGGTCTATAAAGGAAAGGTTTATATGGTTCAATCTCGTCCGGTAACAACCTTGGGCGATGCCTTAGAAAAAAGGGAGCAAGAAACGGCAGCGGCCGGTACTACGGCGGCAGCTCCGGTAGAACCGGTATCAGCAACCGCTTCGGCTCCTGCTCCTGCGGCTCCTCAAGTTGCAACAACTACCGAAAAAGAAGTTGTTTTAAAGGGATCGTCTGCTTCGGCCGGTCTTGGCGGTGGTCCGGTAAAAATTATTCATTCACCTTCAGAAATAGATAAGATTTTAGAGGGCGATGTTTTGGTTACCGAAATGACAACGCCGGATTATGTTCCGGCTATGAAAAGAGCTTCAGGTATTGTTACCGATGCCGGTGGCAGAACCTGTCATGCGGCTATTGTTTCCAGAGAACTTGGAATTCCTTGCGTGGTTGGCACCGAGACGGCAACCGAAACCTTAAAAGCTTACGATGCGGTTACAGTTGATGGCTCCAAGGGTCTTGTTTACAAAGGGTTGCTTGCCGAAGCCGCGCCTCAGCCTGCAGCAGTGCCGGGACAAGCGGCTGCCGGTCCGGCTCAGGTTATTGAAATGGTTAATGAGCCAATTACAGCCACCAGGGTTTACTTAAATCTTGGCGAGCCGGAACTTGCCGAAGAAATGGCCAAGAGAAATGTGGACGGTGTAGGACTTATGAGAGCGGAATTTATTATTATGGAATATATCAAAGAACATCCAAGAAAAGCTTATAAGGAAGGCAGAAGCGAGGAGTGGACAGATAAATTAGCCGAAGGGTTAGAAAAAATGGCATCGGCATTTTACCCTCGTCCGGTTGTTTACAGGGCAACGGATTTTAAAACAAATGAATATCGAAATCTTCCGGGCGGCGAAGACGAACCGCACGAAGAAAACCCGATGATCGGTTACAGAGGATGCTTCAGATATATGAAAGAACCGGAATTATTCAACATGGAACTTGAAGCAATAAAGAAGGTTAGAAAAAATAATCCGAATCTTCATTTAATGATTCCATTTGTAAGAAGAGTGGACGAGTTCATGGCGGTTAAAAAATTAGTTGAAGATTCCGGTTTAAAGCGCGGCCCGGACTTTAAGCTTTGGATTATGGTTGAAGTTCCGTCTACGGTGTTCTTAATTGATAAGTTTATAGAATGCGGCATCGACGGCATTTCAATCGGGTCAAATGATTTAACCCAACTTATTCTGGGGCTGGACAGAGATTCCTCAATTGTGGCTGAAGAATATGACGAAAGAAATGAAGCGGTTCAAATTGCTCTAAAGAGAATCATTGAAGTTTGTCGAGACAAGGGCGTTACGGCTTCAATTTGCGGTCAAGCACCATCGGTTTATCCAGAAATAACGGAAAAATTGGTTGAATATGGCGTAACCTCAGTTTCAGTCAGCCCGGATGTAATTGATTCCACCAGAAGATTGATCGCTTCAGTTGAAGAAAAACTGCTGCTTCGGGAGCTTGCGGAAGTTAGGAAGAACTTTCACATATGATAAAACGCTTTGTTGTTTTGCTAACTGCATTTTTTGTTTCTCTTTTCCTGCTTGGGTCAGTGCTTGCTTCTAGCGAAGAGGTTTCTATTGGCCTATCTTACCAAGGCAGTGTATATCATAACCACAAGAAGATAGTGGAAAAAGAAGCTCATTTAGTGGGAACGGCAAAACCGAAGTCGGAAGTTTTGCTTATTATTAGGCAGGGTGGCCAAGTTGCAGAAAGAAAAACATTAACTTCTGACGTAAGGGGAGATTGGGCTTATAATCTGGTAAATCTTCAAGACGGAGATTATGAAATTGATGCTCAGCAAAAAGACGAAAAAGGTAGCTACTCGAATCCTGCTTCCCTAACAGTTACTATAGACAGCAATCAAGATCCAAACCGAGAGGAATATACAAAAATAGCTTGTTATGTTTTTGGCATAATCTTGGTTGCCGGTACCGGTACTACGCATTATCTAAGGAGTCATAAGAAGAAGAATAAAAGTAAAAAGAAAGTAAAAACCAAAAAGAGTTAGTAATTGAACGATCAAAATTTATTAACAAGACAAGGGGATGACCAAGCGGCGTCAGCCGGTAGTTTTGATAGTGACCAAAAAAACTCGGATGACGGCACTTATACAGGATCAAATTATCAAGCGATAATTGGTGACGATTTTAGTATTGATGATGTATCGGTCGATTCGGGAATTAAAGTAGAAGAAAAGGATGAAGAAGACAGGGAAAATTTAGATGCCGAGTTTATTGGTGAAAATTATCAAAAATTAATAGCCCAAGACTATGACAAGCAAGAAAATTCCAAACCCCTAGAAGAAAAAGCTGAAAATACAGTTTTTCAAGTACCCGTAGAAGATGAAGCTATGGATCCGGTTTTGGAAGATAAAATAAAACGCATTGAAGACGAACTGCCTCATATTGAAATAGTGCCCGAAAAAAAAGAGGATGATGAATCTGCTGAAGTTAAGGAAGAAACGGAACCGGACTGGCAAGCGTCAGAAGTTACGGAATCGGAGCCGGTTATGGAAGAAGCTGGAGAAAAAACAGAACAAACCAGCACATCGCCAGTCTCTTTTAACTCTTGGATCTCCGATTTGTCAGAAGCAAACCCGTCAAGCGATTCTCCTTATGGCGATAGTGGGGATGGTAGTATACTGGACTTACGCAAACCTACCACACCTCCCAAACCAAACCAAGCGGCTAAAATCCCTTTTTCTCCTGTCAGCGTATCTACGGATATGCTTCCAGTAGAGAAAAGAGATTTTATCTCACTTGATAGTAAAAGAAAAGAATAAATCGGTGCCCGATACCACGGATAATGACAATAGTTTTAACAATATGGCGGCTGATTACGGTAAAAACACTTCTTCTGCTAAGCCATCGGACGATAATAACATGGCAAGTGTTTCTGCAGTGCAAGACCAAAATGATGTGCCGGACGATGCTGTTTTGACCAATGCCAATGATAATAAGGACATTACTTCTTTGCAGAGCTTAGAAGATTTAATTGATAAAGAGATTGGACAAGAAAAGGGCAGTTTGGAAACAATCAGCGAAGAAATTGCTGCCGTCCAAACGAATGCTCCTGTTTTCGCGGAACTAAATGCAGCTTTGGGTGATTTAACGGGTTCGATTTCAGAAAGCCCAACAGTAGATACCGGAGCTTCTTTAAGCTCAGGACTGGATAGCGCCGTAGCCGCTTTAGCGGGTCAGGGCTCTTCTTTAGACAGTGCGGTTTCGGGTTTAAATCAAAACGTAAATGAGCAAGAAGCTCCGGTACAAAAAGCTTTTGATGCTTCAAAAATTGATTTTCATTTTGCCTCAGTTGAAGACAAAAAACCTAAGAATTTTTTTGATAATATTATTCATCCGGGTGATAAGCCGCCAAGCGCCACGCCCGACTTGCAGAGCGAGGTTGGTAAAGATATCAAGCCTTTAGACTTTGGCAATAAGCTGATGCCGGAAAACGAACAGCCGGTAAACTCGCCAGCGCCAAAGCCCTCGATGTTCAGTTCGCCCAAAGAGGCAAACGCTGATTTTATAAAAGAAATAGAGGCAGCAGAGGAAAAGAAAATGGAGGCGATTAGGGATAAAAACAGAGAATTGCCGCCAATCATTAAAAGTAGCGGACCGGATGCGAAAGTTATTCAACCTCAAGGTCCCGGAGATACCACAAACGAAACAGTAATAGACAGAAGTGCGGTTGAACCTTCTTCTTCTCTTCCACCGGTTCCGGCAGCTGCTATGCCCCCATCTCCCGTCCGGCCATCCATTGCCGCTACAGCAGGACTAAACCCTAATCCGGTTTCAAGTCAGCCAACTACATCCAGACACTTCGATTTTTCGGCAGATGCTAATAACATAATTCTTCCGCACGAAAGAGTAGACGTAAAAAAGATTGTAGTAAAAATAATCTATGGTTTAATATTAGTTGTCTTTGTGGTAGTTTTAACCTATCTTGGTTTTAAATTTTGGAAACAAACTAAATAAGGAAAATGAATATGGCAAAAATTAAAGAAATTCTTGGCCGTGAAATTTACGATTCTCGAGGAAATCCTACTGTAGAAGCGATTGTTTTTTTAGAAAATGGCATAACGGCTAAGGCCAGTGTACCGTCAGGTGCTTCCACCGGAGTACATGAGGCCTGCGAGCTTCGAGATGAAGATGGTTTTGGCGTTAAAGCTGCTGCCTCAAATGTTAGTAAAATTTCCAATGCTTTAAAAGGAAACGAAGTATGGAACCTAACCGAACTTGACAAGGCAATGATTGCTTTAGACGGAACCGAAAATAAATCTAACTTAGGGGCTAATGCCATTTTGGGGGTTTCTTTAGCATTGGCAAGGGCTGCAGCAATAGCAAAGGGCGTTCCTTTATATAAGCACCTTCAGGATTTTTATGAATTTCCCCAAAAATACGTTGCTCCCAAACCGCTTTTAAATATCTTAAATGGCGGCAAGCATGCGGACAATAATGTTGATGTTCAGGAGATGATGGTTGTGCCGGTTATGGGAAACAATTTTGAAGAAAGGATGGCTGCCGGGGCAAAAATTTACCAGTCTTTGAAAAAAGTTTTAAGAGACAAAAAATTGGCAACCATGGTTGGTGACGAAGGCGGTTTTGCGCCAAATTTAGCCGATAATGAGTCCGGGATAGCCTTACTAACCGAGGCTATCAGTGAAGCGGGATTTAAACCCGGCGAAGATGTTTTTATTGCCCTAGACGTTGCTTCTACCGAATTATTTAGCGATGGCAAGTATGTCCTTAGTTCTCAAAATTTAACGCTTACTTCTTTGGAGATGACTAAGATGTACGCCGATTGGATTAAAAAATACCCGATTTTTTCAGTGGAGGATCCTTTAGCGGAAGACGATTTTGACGGTTGGGAAAATTTAACAAAGGAACTAGGGGATATTGACGGCCGAAAAATTCAAATTATAGGAGACGACCTTTTTGTTACGAATCCGGTCAGAATTAAAGAAGGCATAGAGAGGAATTTGGCAAACGGTGCAATTATTAAAGTCAATCAAATTGGAACGCTCTTAGAGACTGTGGAAGCTATAAAAATGCTTCAAAAGGCCAATTTTCAACCAATCATTTCTCATCGTTCGGGGGAGACTACCGATGATTTTATTGCCGACCTAGTTATTGCTTGCGGCTGCGGTCAAATTAAATCCGGCGCTCCGGCGAGAGGTGAAAGAGTTGCAAAATATAACCGTATACTAGAAATTGAGCGCAATATAAAAGAAAATCGAGGAGAATTGTTATAAAGTGCTGCCCAGTTTAAGTCTTTTTAAAATAATAACTGTCGGGTGGCAAATTTTTATCCAAAAACCTTGGCGGAACTTTTTTTTGATTTGCCTGCCTTACGGGTTTAGCCTCTTGGTTCTTAATTTGATTGCTGCTCGTTTGCCCGAACTTGGCTTTACTCCTCAGCAAATCTTAAAAGCCATTAATACTCCGGAAATGACGCGAGTGGCTTTAGCTTCGCTGGTTGCGGCGATCATTAATGTTTTTACAAGCACCTTAAGTCAGCTGCTGTCGTTTCGGATTGTTGATACCTACTTTTTAGGTAAAGACTTGGATCTTTTGTCTTTTGTTAAATCTAAATATTTGGGGTTGCTTTGGGTCAATGCGCTAGCTTATCTAATAATTATTGGCGGGTTTATTCTTATCCTGCCCGGTATCTACTTTGCCTACGTATTTTTATTTGCCGGCCTTAACTATTTAATAAAAGAAGAAAAAGGTCTAGCGTCTCTAAGGCAAAGCAAATATTTTATGAAGACTCATGGGCCGGAATCGGTTTTTATGGCAATTTTAGTCCTTTTCTTTTTAGTGCTTATTCTTCTGCCGCTATCATTCATCCCTTACGTCGGTCAAACCCTAAATTTGGCACCGGCAATGTTTTGGTTTTATTCAAGCCTCTACTTACTTTATTTTAAAGGTGCTAAAATAGAGATGTTGAATAAGCAGAAAAAATAAAAAACATATAAATGAAAAACAAAAAAATACTTTTTGTAATAATAGACGGTTTGGGTGACCGCCCCGTAAAACAACTTAAAGGACGGACGCCTTTGGAGGCGGCGAAAAAGCCAAATTTAAAATTAATGGCGTCTCATGGGCTTTGTGGCATGCAAAATGCTTTGCCGCCTAGTGTCTATCCCACCTCTGAAGAAACGCATATAGCACTTTTTGGCTACGATTATAAAAAGGCTTGGGGATAAATGCGCCACTAGACAAAGGCGATTTGGCTTTTAGGGTGGATTTTGGGACTGTTGATGAAAATTTAAAAGTAATTGACCCGAGAGCCGGCAATATACAGGATATTAAAGATTTTGTCCAAGTTATTGGCAGAAGAAAAATTGACAACTTGGATTTTAAAGTTTATCCGGGACTGGCTCATAGGGGAGTGCTAATTATTAAAGGGGCAAATTTAAGTCATCGCATCCATTCTCATTCTACCGTTATTTCCGATACGGATCCCCACAAGGCGTTGCCCCACAAGAAAAATGTTAAAGTTTTAGTGCCGCAACCCCTAGAATCATCTTTAGCGGCGCTAACAACTGCCAAAGCTTTATGGAAATATCAACAGGAAGTCCACCAGTTTTTAAAAGATCATCCATTAAATAAAAAAAGAATGGCGCAAGGACTATTACCCGTTAATTATTTGTTAACAAGAGGTTGCGGTTCTTATTTTAAAGTTGATGATTTTAAAACAAGATATGGACTAAAGGCGGCCTGTGTTGCCGGAGCTCCATTGTATAAAGGTATCGCTAGTTTCCTCGGCATGGATGTTATTAAAGTTAAAGGGGCGACGGGTCTTTATAATTCAAATTACAAGGCTAAAGTTAAGGCAGCAAAAAAGGCTTTAAAAAAATACGACTTTGTTTATCTTCATTTCAAGGCAACCGATACAGCCGCAGAGGAGCTGGGTGATTACAATTTAAAGAAAAAATTAATAGAAAGAATCGACAAAGAGATGGGAAGTGTGAGAAAATTAAGAGGAGTAATAACTTTCGTGTCCGGAGATCATACAACCGCATGTGAGGTTAAAGATCATGTGGAAGATCCGGTGCCGTTTCTATTATATGACGGAGGAAAAAATAGAGACGGAATTGCCGATTTTGGCGAAACCAGTTGTCGGTTCGGTTCATTCAAAGAACTTCGGGGCAAGGAAATATTTGCCCAAATTTTAAAGCGATCCGGGAGGGTGAACTAATGCTTGATATTGTTTCTATCGGTGGCTGCAGCAGTGACATTTTTTACAAAACTGCAGAAGGAAAAATTTTAAAGGATAAGAAACAGGATTTTTTGGCTTTTGAATATGGCAGCAAAATTATTCCCGAAGATACTTATTTTACTTATGGCGGAGGTGGTTATAATTCTACCAGAAATTTTGCAAGGTTGGGGCTAAAAACAGCTCTTGTTTCTAGTGTTGGCAGCGAAGATACGGGAACAGTAATTTTAAAAAATTTAAAAGCGGCAAATATTGGCTCCCAATTTTTAAATAGATCGACAAAACTTCATACGGCCTTATCTTTTGTTGTTGTTGATGGCAAAGATCATGTTTTATTTACCTATCGAGGGGCAAACGATGATTTGAAAATAGAAAATTGGAAAGGATTAAAAAATGCCAAATGGTTTTACATCTCCTCTCTTTCCGGACATTCTCATATGCTGATACCTAAAATATTTAAGTTTGCTCGCATGAATAAAATTAAAATCGCTTGGAATCCGGGATCGGTGCAATTAGAGGAAGGGTATGGTCATTTGGCTCCCTTTTTGAAAGAGACGGATATTTTAAGTTTAAACAAGGAAGAAGCTAAAGAATTAGTAAAATCAGCTAAATCAAAAGTAGATAAAAAAGACACGAAAAGTATTCTAGCAGAAGTAAAATCGTTTGGGCCCAAAATTGCCATTATTACTTGCGGCAGGCAGGGAGCCTATGTATGCGATGGCTTTGCCGATTATTTTCAAAAGTCTTTGTCGGCGGAAATTATTGATACAACGGGTGCCGGAGATGCATTCGGTTCCACTTTTACGGCTTGTCAAATAATGGGTCTTTCTATTGAGGTGTCCATGCAAAAAGCAGCTAAAAATGCTGCTTCCGTTGTTGGCAGATGGGGGGCAACGGAAGGGCTTTTAAAGAGATCGGATTTATTAAAATGAAAAAAGAGTTGTTGTTTCATCCAAAATCAATTGCAGTAATAGGCGCTTCCAGGGAATCGGATAAGCTGGGATATTTAGTTTTAGCAAACATAAAAAGATACGGATATAAAGGAAAAGTGTTTCCGGTAAATCCGAAGGCAGAAGAAATCCTAGGTTATAAATGTTATCAAACGGTTCATCATGTTCCCGAGAACATTGATATGGCGGTCATTTTAATTCCTGCCCCTTTTGTGCCGGATATTGTTGAGCAATGCGGCATTAAAGGCATTAAGACCGTTATTATTATTACGGCCGGTTTTAAAGAAATTGGCAAAGAAGGCAAAGAGCTGGAAGATAGAATAATTGAAATTGCCGAAAATCACCGGATTCGCATTTTAGGACCTAATTGTTTGGGATTTATTGATACCTATCAAAAACTAAATGCTTCTTTTGCCGAAAGTATGCCCGAAAAATACGATGTCGCTGTTTTCTCCCAGTCCGGAGCTGTTTGTACCTCAATTCTAGATTGGGCTAATTTAAATGGTATCGGTTTCTCTAGATTTGTTTCTTTGGGCAACAAGTCGGATATAAACGAGAATGATTTACTTTCCGAATGGGAAAACGACAAAGCGGCCAGGGTAATACTTGGTTATTTGGAAGGCATCTCTGACGGGCCAGAATTTATTAAAAGAGCCTCTAAAATTACCGAAAAAAAACCTCTTATTATTTTAAAGGCGGGTATTACCGGTGCCGGTGCTAAGGCTGCGGCCTCCCATACCGGAAGCCTGGCAGGTTCGGAGACTGCTGTTTCGGCTGCTTTTAAAAAAGCCGGTATCATAAGGGCCAATTCATTGGAAGAATTATTTGATTATGCCAAGGTTTTCGCCTACCAGCCGCTAATAAAAGGAAACAAAATAGCTATCGTTGCAAATGCCGGCGGTCCGGCGGTTATGACCACGGATGCGGTTATTGAAAGTAATTTAGAACTTGCAAAACTTTCGCCCATAACCTCTGCTTATTTAGAGAGAAAATTACCGCCAATTGCTTCTAAGAAAAATCCAATTGACGTTGTTGGAGACGCAAAGGCGGATAGATACAAAGTGGCTTTGGAGGCAACTTTGGCCGATAAAGGCGTTGACGGAGTCGTTGTCATTTTAACTCCTCAAATTACAACCGAAGTAGAAGAAACAGCCAAAATAATTGTTGCGCTCTCTAAAAGATATAATAAACCGGTGGTTGCGGCATTCATGGGCGGTAAAAGGGTGGAATCGGGCCTTAAAATATTAAATGACAATAAAATACCGGCATTCAATTTTCCGGAAAGGGCTGTTCGGGTGTTGGAGGCAATGTATCAGTATAGAAATTACTTAAATGAGCGCCCAAACTATAAAGCAGCTTATTTTGATAAAGATAAAGATCGGGTTTCATATTTAATTAATCAAGCTGAAGCGGCAGGCATTTCTAACTTGGGCGACTCTCTAGACAGTTTGGCGTCAAAAATTTTAAAATCATATGGGATTAAGGTGGCAAAAAGCATGATGGCAAAAACAGCAGAGGAAGCGGCTGAGGCGGCAGCAGTAATTGGTTTTCCGGTGGTTTTAAAAATTACTTCTCAAGATATTTTGCATAAAACTGATGTTGGCGGCATTAAAATTGGTTTGAATAACAAAGTTGAAGTTAAAGAAGCTTTTAAAGAAATAATAAATAGCGTAAATTCAAAAATGCCGGAAGCCAGGATAGAAGGAATAACTGTTTATCATATGGTTAGAAAAGGGCAGGAAGTAATTGTGGGGGCTAAGCGCGATCCGGTATTTGGGCCGGTTATTGTGTTTGGTCTTGGCGGAATTATGGTTGAAGTTTTACACGACGTGGCTTTTAGAATTGCTCCGGTTTCTTTAAGGGAAGCAGAAGAAATGATTGAAGAAACCAAGGGGTCCAAATTATTAAAAAGTTTTAGGGGCGGCGAGGCATACGACATTGAAGCTATTGCCGATACAATTTTGCGGTTGTCGCATTTAATGATCGATTTCTCCGAAATAGAAGAAATAGATATTAATCCCTTAAGGGTAAATGAAAGAAACAAAGGCGTTATCGCTCTAGACGTTAAAATGGTATTAAAAGAAAAAAAGCTTGTTCAATGAAGAAAATATTTATTCATGTAGTTATTTGGTTATTTTGCATTAATTTATTTGCCATTGCAGTTAATAACCGCCTTAATTTAAATGAGGATAGTGCTCATTATTGGATGGGTCCTGGTAAGTTTCCGGTAACAAAAACTTGGAATCCTGTAGAGCAGCGTGTTTTTTGGGATTCCGAATGGTATCTTGATATTGCTAAGAATGGTTATTATTTAAGAGAAAATGACCAGCTTCATAATATCGTTTTTTTCCCTCTTTATCCAATGTTAATTAAAGTTATGTCATACTTAGTGTTGGGTAATTATCTCTTGGCCGGATGGCTAGTAAGCATAGCTGCTTTGTTTGGCGCAATTTTTTATTTGTATAAGTTGGTTAAGGAATTTCACCCAAACGTTATCCCGGAGGAGGTAATATTTTTTGCGTTAGTTTTTCCGACTGCTATTTTCTTTAACGCCATTTATACGGAGTCTTTATTTCTTTTTCTTTCAATTGCTACCTTTTACTACACCTTTAAAAAGCAGTTTTGGCTGGCCGGTTTGCTTGGTCTATTAGCCTCTCTTACTCGAATTTCCGGTGTTTTTTTGTTCATACCTTTGGTATATGAACTATTAAGGCAAGATGGATTTAAAGAGCTATTTAAATCAAAGCCTTACCCTTTTCTCTTAATACCTTTAGGTACTTTAAGCTTTTTCGCTTTTCATTATCTAAGGTTTGGTGATTTTTTGCTTTTTATGAAAATTGAGGCCAATTGGGGGCGTGATTTCAATCCTTTTAAGTTATATTTGAATTCGCCTGAGGAGTTTAAAAATTTTGTTTTAACCCCTGCATCCTATGTTCATTTTTCTCTTGATGTCCTTTTTATTGTTTTTATTTTTATCATTACCTATCTTGTCTATAAAAATCTAAGTAAAACCTACGGTATCTATATGTTTTTAACCGCCATTGTACCTTTAAGTACCGGTACGATGATGAGTATTGGTCGGTATATTTTGATTTTGTTCCCTATTTATATCTTCGCTGCCTCAATAAAGAATGAATATGTTAAAAATACTTGGGCTTTCGCGTCAGTGCTTTTGCTAGCGTTCTACACGATGCTATATGCAAATAATTATTGGGCCGGTTAATTTTTAAAACCGGCTTTGAATTTTAAAATAGAGATGTTAAAATAGTTAATGATGGAGGGGAGTTGAAAAAAGTTTTAGCAACAGGCAATGACGCCGTCCTTAGGGCCGCTTTAGATGCAGGAGCCGGAATGTTTTGCGGTTACCCCATTACGCCTTCAACCGAAATTTTAGCCGGCTGGGCAAAGGCGGCAAGCAAAAATAAGAATTTAGTTTTTGTCCAAACGGAAGACGAAGCAGCTGCCGGCTTTGGTGCCATTGGCGGTATTTTAGCCGGCAAAAAAGCATGGGTTGCAACTGCCGGAATGGGCAATGTTATTATGCAAGATCCATTATCTTTAGCGGAAGCAATGCGTATTCCGATAGTCGTTTATATTGCTCAACGAGGTGGCCCGTCTACGGGTACGGTTATTTTTTCCCAGCAAGAGGTAGTTTTAACCAGGCATGGCGGTAACGGAGAGGGCTTAAGAATTGTGTATTCCCCCGGGAATATTCAAGAACTTTACGATTACGTTTTTAAGGCGTTTAATATTGCTTGGAAATATTATTTTCCGGTTTTCATTTTATCTGACGGTTATTTGGGCAAAACTTTGAGCGAAGTTACTTATCATCAGGGAAAATCCATGCCTCCTCACCCCATAATGCTAAACGAACATCGCTTAGCGGCCGGCCAGCATTTAAATCTTAGGAATTGTTACAGTTTAGAGGAAGAGTTGGGGGAAGTGCTAAAAAAACAAATAGCTGACTGGGAAAAAATGAGTGAAAAAGTGACCGAACATGAAGAGTTTTACGTCAAAGATGCAGACTTATTAATATTTGCCCATGGCAGCGTATCTCAGGCAGCCAAAGCGGCAATTATGGAAGCAAGAGCCAAAGGTTTAAAGGTGGGCTTATTTAGGCCATTAACCCTAAGTCCATTTCCAATTAAAGAGTCAAGAAAAATTGTCAAAAATATTAAAAAAATACTAACAATAGAAGCTTCCCTTGGTCAGTTTAGCGACATCGTAAAAAGTGCAATTTTTGGTGCGACGGGGGCGTTGTATTTCGAATTTTTCAAGCCGGCTGAAGGCATAACGCCTGAAGAAATACTAGAAAAAATAGAGGAATATTTATGAATGCGGCAATGCCAAAATGTTTTAAAAAAGAATCAAAACCGTCAAAATTTTGTCCGGGGTGCGGACACAGCATTGTTTTAAAGGTGCTAGGTCAAGCGATTGATGATTTAGGTATTCAGAAAAAATCTTTTTTCTCAATTGATATTGGTTGCTCTCTTCTCGCCTGGGATTTTTTCGATGTTGATACCATTCAGACTCATCATGGCCGGACGGTGCCGGTGGCCTGGGGTTTTAAAAGGGCTAATAATAAAGCAATCGTTATTGCTTATACCGGTGACGGCGGAGGATACGCCATTGGTCTTCAAAATCTAATCCATGCATCACTCAGGCAGGAAAATATTACGGTAATTGCCGTAAATAACACATTATACGCAATGACAGGCGGACAAGCGGCGCCAACCACTATGCCGCATGAAATAACCGATAGCACTCCAGGTGGCGATTTCACGCTGGAAAAACCCTTCTTTGGTCCGGAAGCCCTGCTTACTGTTGCCGAAGGAACCCCCTATATTGCCAGGGGATCAATTTCTAATCCGTTAATTCTAAAAAACTATATTAAAAAAGCAATCTTGCATCAGCAGGAAGGCAAAGGGTTTTCTTTTGTAGAGGCTTTATCTACCTGTCCCACAAACTGGAAAACTGATGCTAAAAAATCTTTTGAATTCTTAAAGGAAATGGAAAAAACATATAAATTAGGGGAGTTAAAAAGTGCTTGATTTTATTGCAAATTTTTCTCTAATAGGCTCTTTTTTTGTAAATCTGATATATGCTGCTTTGGTAGCAGCGGCAGTGGCGCTTGGCGGCGTAGGGTTAGTATATTTCAAAAGTTCGAAGAAAAGTCAGGGCAAATTTTTTGCATTTCTCATATCAGCAGCCAGCGTGTTTTTTCTGGTTATGATTTTCTGGACGTTTATAATTATGCTGACTTTAAGGGAGGTTCCGAAATGACGAAACCGTTAAAAATAGTTATTGCAGGCGAAGGAGGTCAGGGAGTTCAGGTAATCGGCAAGACTCTTACCGTTGGTGCTTTTATCGCCGGAAAGCATACCACATTTATTCCTAATTATGGCGTTGAGCAGCGTGGCGGCGTTTCCATAGCCTTTGTACAAATATCCGGCGGGGAAATTCCTTTTCCAAAGTTTGCCAAAGCCGATGTATTAGTGGTTTTGTGTCGGAGAGCTGTCGAAAGAACAAAAACGTATATTAAACCTGATACTCTTTATATTTATGACAGAGAACAAATATCCTCAAGAGACGTTGAAGATATAGAATGTCAAAAGATTGGGCTAGACGGTCAGGAATATGCGAAAAAATATTTGATTTCAAAGGTGGCCAACGTTATTTATTTAAGCGCAATCGTAGCGTCAAAAAAATTGTATTCAATTGAGACGGTAAAAAAGGCGCTAATGAAAGAAATTGGCGACAAATTGTTGCAAGATCAAAAATTGCATCAATTAAATTTTAAAGCGGTTGATGCCGGAGCAAAAATGATTGAGGTCGCATTAAAGGAAGCAGGAGAAAAAGTAAATGTATAAGCCGGTATCGTTTGAAAATGGTGAGCGAAAATGGACTAATTTTTTAGAGATTTGTAAGGGTTGCGGCATCTGTATCGAAAAATGCCCCCAGAAGTGCTTGAAATTTTCCGAATATAACTTGGGTTATTACTCCACCCCCGCCGTGGATTGCGACATAGATCGTTGCATCGCTTGTAAAACTTGCGAAATGTTTTGCCCCGATGTTGCCATAAACGTGAATAAAAAACCGTAAGGATATATACAAAAAAGAAAAACATTACCTTGGAGATTTTATTGCCGCCAACCCCCTGAGCATTGGCGGTTATGATTTAAAAGTAACACCTTAGTCTATAAAAACTATTAACAATATTAAGACGATCGTCCAATATATGTTAACAGTTTTTATCTTTTTGATCTTAAATTTTGGGGGTTGTGAGCAGGTACTTTGCCCAACATTAAAGTTCGAAGTAACTGCTCACAATCACCCCCCTTTTTTTGTCATCCCGGGCATAATGCTTAAAAAGTGTTGCTAAAAAGGGCTATTTTAGCTTCATTTTTATTAAAAAAGTTGAAATACTTTAACTTATGAATAA
>Ga0076307_120_pt1 | contig 16409 bp, 15 predicted proteins | sample RifGroC2_FD_68020 | JGI IMG/M metagenome (GOLD analysis project Ga0076307, IMG submission 68020) | candidate division CPR2 bacterium GW2011_GWC2_39_10
TATTACAGATAATAAAATGGATTATGTTGGCGGAGGAGAAAGCGAGGCGGATGCGGCAAGTTATAAAGTAATAAAGAATAGAAATCATGGGTTTGCTTTTATTTCCTTTAATATCTTGGCCGGCGGTTTGGCGGCCAAAGATGAAACGGCAGGTGTTTATCATATGATAACGGACCGAACTTTAAATATAGATTCCAGTCAAAAAGATGACATATCTTTGCTAATTGCGAACGCCAAAAAGGAAAGCGACTATTTGATTGCATATATTAATGTGTCCAAAGATAGCAGGGATCCGTCAACAGAAGCAAAAAATGTGGCTCATAGTTTAGCCGAAATGGGGGCGGATTTAATTATTTGCGGCAACTCCTCGATTAGCGGGGGAGTGGAATATTATAAAAACAAATTTATCGATTACGGGCTTGGAAATTTTATAAGCGACACGTGGTTACAAACCGGCAGGCAAGGCATTATTTTAAAAGCCATTTTTTATAAGGAAAAATTGGCATCGGTTGTTTTGAGTCCCATATCCATAATAGACCAGTATAAACCGGTTTTCGCATCCGAAAAAGAGCAAGCTCAGGAAGGATTAGTAAAGAATTTTAGGCAATAAACAAATAGCAATAAACAATAAACAAGCTAGTATTAAAGAATAAGGAATCAAGTATAAAGCCCTAAGAATGGAAATGTAGAATATTAGAATATTTTTTGCTTTATTCCTTATTCTATATTCCAATACATTATTCTTAATTCATAATTCTTGATTTAAAAGATGATTTTAGATTTTTTGTATCAATTAGTATAGCTGTTCTTTATTTTACCTCCTTTTCCTGCTAAAATGACCCTATGATTAAGGAAGATCTGCGAAAATATCTTGTTAGGGAACTAAAAGAGATGGTTCAAAAAGGAATTATTTCCGATTTTGAGGAAAATGATTTTCAGTTAGAACATCCCAGGGAAGAAAAATATGGGGATTTTGCCACCAACTTTGCCCTAAAGCAGGCCAAAGGAGAAAATCCTTTTGATCTGGCAACGAAAATTAAAGAACATTTAAAAGTGGGCGCATTTATTAGTAAGGCTGAGGTTATACGCCCCGGCTTTATAAATTTTTATTTTATAAAAAAAGTGTATTTGGCGGAATTGTACTTAATTCTCGAAAAAAGGGGAAATTACGGCAACCTCGAAAAAGGGATTAATAAAAATATTAGCATAGATTATTTATCGGCAAACCCAACCGGCCCCGTTCATATCGGCAACGCCAGGGGTATAATTGGCTTTAATATTGCAAATGTCTTGGAAAAAAGCGGGTATAAAGTTACTAAAGAATTTTGGATAAACGATATCGGAGGGCAGGCAGAAAGGTTTGCGAAAACCTTATATTACTGGTATCAGATTAGTCAGGGGCTGGAAGCAACCTTTCCTGAGGGCGGTTATCAGGGTAAATATTATGAAGAATTGAGTAATAAAGTTGTTCAGTCTTTAGACAAAACCAAATTATCGGGTCTAAGGGAAGGAGAACAGATCGAAATATTCAGAAAAGCGGGTTTAAAGTTATCTGTTGAAGGAATTAAGAATACGACCGAAAAAATTGGGGTGCATTTTGATAAATGGGTGAGCCAGGAATTTATTCAAAATAAGTTTACGGATGAAGCTTTTGAGTATTTAAAGGATAACGGATATACCCAGGAAAAAGAGGGTGCGGTTTGGTTTACCTCTAAAGACTTTCAAGATTTTGAAGATAAAGAATCGGTGCTTAAAAAAAGCGACGAAAAAGGCACCTATACTTATTTCATGGATGACATTGCTTATCATTGGGCTAGGCTAAAAAAGGAAAATATTGATATTTTTGTCGATGTTTTGGGGTCTAACCACCATGGCCACTTGCCAAGGATGAAAGCGGCCTTAAAGGCCATTGGAGTTCCCGAGAATAATTTAAAACATGTTTTATATCAGTACGTCCGTTTAAAAAAAGGCGATGAAATAACCAGAATGGCTAAAAGAGAGGGAACGTATGTTACGGCAGACGATGTGTTGGCACAAATTCCGGCCGATGTCCTAAAATTTTTCTTTTTACTTAGGGCTCCCGACTCGCATTTGGATTTCGATTTGGAGCTGGCTAAAGATACATCAGACAAAAACCCCCTTTATTACGTGCAGTATTCTTTAGCAAGAATGCATGGCATTAAAAGGCAAGCCTCGGCTTCAGACGGGCAGGCTAAAGAAATTGACTACAAAAATGCAGACTTAACCTTGCTGACGGAGCCCGAAGAAATAAGCCTTATTAAAGAACTGGCCACTTTTCCGGAAATTATCGATGAAGTCGGTGAAAATTTTCAAATCCAGAGGCTTGTCTTTTATGCAATCGATTTAGCTAACGGCTTGCATTCTTTTTATGAAAAGCATCGGGTTTTAAATGTCGAAGAAGAGCTTTCTGCTTCCAGACTTGCTTTAATTGAAGCCGTCACAATTGTTATGAAAGAAGTTTTGAGACTAATTGGAGTTGATGCTCCGGAAAAAATGTAATGAAAAAAAACAGGTTCGATCTTGGCAAGTTCCAAAAAGACATGCTCTATCTTTTTGGGTTCGGTTTTTTATGGATAGCGCTTCTAATTTATGCTCTTCCAAAGCAATCCACCATTATGATCTGTGCTATTATTGTGCTGGTATTCTCCATAATTAAGGTTCCTTTTTACGTAAACGAATTTAAATCCCGGGGGTTTATTTTACCTAGCCTTCCTTGGGAAGATAAATATTTGGAAGACACGTCAAAAGCAAATGATAAAAGGGATCCCGGTTTGCAAAAACTGGCGGCGCTTGCAATTTTTCTTCTAGGGGTTTGGCTTTTAGTTGTGCCCTTTGTTTCGAAAGAGCTTTTTAACGAATCTATTAAAGGACTCGTTTTTTTAATTGCCTGTTTGCTCATTGAAACGGGCCTGATTGGCATCTATTATAGAAGAGAGATATATAAGAAAACGAATATTGTTAATAGGAAAAGTAATGCCAAAAACCATCATAAAACTTGAAAATATTTCCAGATCGTTTCTGCTTGATACTTATGAAAATAAGGTTTTAAAAAATATTGATATTGAAATTTTAGAGGGTGAATTTATCTCCATCATCGGTCCGTCCGGATCCGGTAAATCTACTTTGATGAATATAATCGGTTGTTTAGATAAACCTACGTCCGGCAAATATTTCTTAGATGGCGTTAATGTCTTATCGAAAAAAGATAAAGAGCTAGCCGGAATTAGGTCAAAAAAGATCGGTTTTGTTTTTCAGTCTTTTAATTTGATACCGCGGCTTTCGCTTTCTGCCAATGTGGAAACACCCATGATTTATGCGAGGATCAAAAATAGGAAACAAAAAGCGACTGAAATTTTAAAAAAAGTGGGTCTTGGTCATAGATTAAATTACAAGCCAAGTCAAATTTCGGGCGGTGAGACCCAGCGAGCAGCTATTGCCAGGGCTTTGGTTAATAACCCCAAAATAATTTTGGCCGATGAGCCAACCGGCAACTTAGATTCTAAAAATGGTGAAGAAGTTTTAAAAATTTTCAGGGAACTAAACAATAAAGGCGTAACTGTAATTTTGGTGACACACGATGCCAACATAGCCAATCTAGCCGACAGAATAATTAGATTAAAAGACGGAGAGGTAGAACAGAATGTTCAATAAGCAAAAAACAATAAACAATAAACAGCAGGTTACAGCAAAAGCGCATTATAAATTTTTTTGTTCCCTAATTACCGGAGGCAATCATGCTTAGAGAAAGTATTAAAATTGCCATTACCAATATTTGGGCAGCCAAAATGAGGTCATTTTTGACCATGCTGGGCGTTATTATCGGCGTATCTTCCGTGGTGGTTTTGGTTTCTATAGGTGACGGCGCTAAAAGGGCGGTTGAAAAACAAGTTGGCAGTTTGGGGGCAAACCTTTTGATAATTCAGCCGGGCAGAATTGAAGCGGGCAAAAGCATAAATGTTGCGTCCACTATTTCGTCATCAGTATTAAATGTAAAAGACTTAGAAGACGTAAAAAATACCGAGCATGTCACTTCGGTTTCTCCCATGATGATGGTTGGCGGCGTACCCGCGAGCGGGAACAATAATTACCCCAACGCCTTAGTGGTGGCCGGATATCCGGAGTTTAAAGAAATGCTTAATTTCGGTATAGAAAACGGTAATTTTTTTAATAAGGATGAGTATAATAGGGCGGTAAACGAAGTAATTATCGGCGAAAATGTTAAAAAGCAACTTTTCGGCGACGGCGACGCAATTGGAAAAAAAATTACGGTTTTATCAAATAATTTTATTGTTAAAGGGACTATTAAAAGCAAAGGTTCTAATAGTGGGTTTGGGCCTTTAAATTTTGATGATTTAGTAGTTATGCCATTTTCAACGGCAAGTAAAATTACCGGCCATGAACAAGTTTGGAGGATATTTTTCCAGGTTGATAGTCACGATAATTTAGATTCGGTTAAAAAAACAGTGACCCAAACTCTTACCAAAAACCATGACGGAATTCAGGATTTTACGGTTTTAGCTCAAGATGATTTAGTGGGCGTTGCCGGCACCATTTTAAATGTTTTAACGGCGCTTATTGCTAGCATTGCCGGAATTTCTTTAGTGGTGGGAGGAATTGGCATAATGAATATGATGCTGGTCACGGTTACCGAAAGGACCAAGGAAATAGGAATAAGGAAAGCCATTGGAGCTACAAAAAAAGATATTCTGCTTCAGTTTTTAATTGAGGCGATGGTCATTAGCTTTGTTGGCGCTATGCTCGGTTTTGCTCTTGGCATGTTTGGGCAGTTTATAATAACTAAGCTTACTTCGGCCATAGAGCCGTATTTAAGCTTGCAAACGGTTTATAGCGTCATTGCCATGGCCTTTGGCGTTGGTGTCGTGTTTGGTTTGCTGCCTGCCATAAAAGCGGCTAACAAAAACCCGATAGAAGCGCTTAGGTGGGAATAAAAAGGGCGAGGCCCTTTAATGTCAAATTTAAATTAAAAATGCCAAATGAAAAATAATTTTCAAATACCAATTTGCAATTTTCAATCAATTATCAATGATTAAATTTACAAATAATTAAAAATTTATCTTAACAATTGTAAACAAATACAAAAAACCGTATCATAAGATTATGGCAACTAAATCAAAATTATTAGACATTCGGCTTAATAGAGGCCTGGATAAAAAAACCGCCGAGCATTTTTTGGGTTTTTCTTTTGGCAACCTAAATCTTGGCAGCTGTATTACTCAAGTCTTGCCTAACTTGGAAATTGCCTTGTCGCTAAAAGGAGTCAAACAAAAGCGGTTTATTTCTAAGGAAATTGATAATTTCTATTTTTCGTACAAAGAGGATTTAGAGGCCAAAACCAAGGAATTAGACGGCGTGTGGGTGATTTACGAAAAAAAGTTTGAGCGGTTTATTTCCAAAATTTCGGATAAACCGTTTCCTAAAGGAAAGGTAACTGTATACTTATCAATCTTTGATTCCGGCAATAATTTTATGGATTCCAAAAGTTTTCAGGTTTGGATTGGCAAGAATACAGAAGGTTTTGTAAGTTCGGTGGTTTTTGAACTTTTGTGTTTTTATTTCGATTGGTATGCAAAAAAAAATCTAAAACACTTCTCGGATGATGAGAGATGGCACTTAACCGAGCAGTTTGCCAATACCTTTACCCATGTGGCTGCTTTTGAAAAAATCTTTGGCTTTGCAGCCCAGGCAGACGTTCCGGGTTTCGGCCTAATGATGCCCTTTAAACACATAGATGAATTTATAGAGCAGGAAACAGTAAGCAATAACCAAGAGTCAATAAACAAAGAACAATAAGCAATAAACGAGTTAGTATTAAAGAATAAAGAATCAAGCATAAAGCGCTAGAATGGGAATGTAGAATGTTAGAATATTTTTTTTTCTGCTTTATTCCTTATTCTTTATTCCAACACATTATTCTTAATTCATAATTCTTGATTCAAAAGATGATTTTAGATTTTTTGTATCAATTTAGTATAGCTGTTTCCTGTTTCCTGATATAATGTACTCATGAATAAAGAAGAGGCTAGACAGCGTATAATCAAACTGCGTGAAGTTATTAATTTTCACCGTTATAATTATCACGTCTTGGATAGACAGGATATATCCGAGGCTGCTCTTGATTCATTAAAGCATGAGCTTTGGGAATTGGAAGAAAAATATCCGGAATTTATAACGCCGGATTCTCCCACGCAAAGGGTGGGCGGCAAACCTCTGGAAAAGTTTGAAAAAGTAAAACACATCTCTCCAATGCTTTCTTTAGCGGATGCCTTTTCTTATGAAGAATTACTTGCTTGGGAAGAACGAATCAAAAAATTGATTCCGGGCGAAAATTTAGATTTCTTTGCGGAATTAAAGATTGACGGCTTTGCTGTTTCATTAACTTATGAAAACGGATTGTTGGTAGAAGGTGCCACCAGGGGTGATGGTAAGGTGGGCGAGAATGTAACTCAAAACTTAAAGACAATCGAATCAATCCCTTTAAGATTAAATGAAGATTCAGGGATTAATATAAAGGGACGAATTGTAATGAGGGGTGAAGTCTTTTTATCTAAACAGGAATTTGACCGCATAAATTCCGAGCAGGCAAAAAAGGGTTTGCAGATTTACGCAAATCCCCGAAACTTGGCGGCCGGATCTATAAGACAGCTGGATTCCAAAATTGCCGCTGCCAGAAAATTAGATTCATTTTTCTATAATTTAGTAACAGATTTAGGCCAAAAGACGCACGAAGAAGAACATGAAATTATTGAAAAGTTAGGCCTTAAAACCAGTAAATACGTTAAAAAATGTGAAAATTTAGCCCAAATTAAGGATTATATAGACGATCTTGAAAATAAAAGAGATAGTTTGCCTTATCAAATTGACGGCATGGTAGTAATTGTAAATAATTTAGACCTTGAAAACCGTTTGGGCATTGTTGGTAAGGCACCCAGATGGGCTATTGCTTATAAATTTCCGGCCGAGCAAGCCACGACAAAAATTTTAGATATTCAGATAAGTATTGGCCGGACCGGCGCCTTAACGCCGTTTGCGGTTTTAGAACCGGTAAAAGTGGCCGGATCTACGGTTTCCAGAGCCACTCTTCATAACGCAGACGAAATAAAAAGAAAAGACATTCGAATTGGCGATACCGTAATTGTCCAAAAAGCGGGGGATATTATCCCTGAAGTGGTGGAACCGATTAGGGGTTTGCGTTCGGGCAAAGAAACTTTCTTTAATATGCCAACCATTTGTCCGATGTGCGGCGGCTCGGTAATTAGACCGGCCGGCGAAGTTATCGCAAGGTGTGCTAACGTCAATTGTTTTGCTATTCAGCGCGAAAGAGTTAAGCATTTTGTTTCTAAAGGAGCTTTTGACATAGAAGGTTTGGGCGAAAAAATCGTGGAGCAGCTTTTAGAAGAAGATTTAATTTCCGATCCTTCGGATCTTTTTGAACTTACGGTAGGCGACTTGGAGCCATTGGAAAGATTTGCCGAAAAAAGCGCAGCCAATTTAGTCCAGTCAATTCAGTCAAAGAAGAAAATATCTTTGTCTAAATTTATTTACGCTCTAGGAATCCGGTATGTTGGCATTCAAACCGCCGGACTTTTGGCAGATTATTTCGCAGATCTCGAAAAAATTGAAACATCGAGCGAAGAAGATCTTAGGGATGTAGAAGGAGTTGGCGATAAAGTGGCAAACAGTATTTTTCGGTGGTTTAGAAATCCCAAAAACCTTGAGTATTTAGAAAAATTAGAAAAACATGGCGCGGGGTATATAAAAGAAGAAAAAACCAAAGAACTGGAAGGCTTGTCGTTTGTCATAACGGGCAGCTTGTCTTTTATGGCAAGAGAAGAAGCCGAGGAGCTAATTCGCCATAAAGGCGGGAAGGCTTCGGGCTCAGTTTCAACAAACCTTGATTATTTGGTAGTAGGCGAAAATCCGGGCTCAAAACTTGCCAAAGCCGAAAGCTTAGGCGTCAGAGTAATTGACGAAGCTGAATTTAAAAAAATATTAAAAATTTAGAAAACTATTTGCTTTTTAAAAAAATAATTCGACATTTTATCCCCTCACCGCTAGCCCTCTCCCTTCCGCCAAGGGTGGACAGGCAGGGAGGGAATAATGGGAGGTCGAATTAATTTTTAGAATCTGTTTATTTCAAAGTATACTGCGGTCATTTATCTTTTTAGGCTTTTTTTGAAGCCGTTTTTTTGCTATAATCTTGGCTAGATGAGAAAACTTTCGAAAGAACAAGTAAAAAACATTGCCAAGCTTTCGCGCTTGGGCATCAAAGAATTCGAAATTGATAAATATTCCAAGGAAATTTCGGATATTTTAACTTATGTAGAGCAGTTAAATGAACTAGGTGTTATTTGTGCTGATCCGGTAAGTCAAATTACCGGTCTGGAGAGCGTGTCCAGGGAAGATATAAAGTACGAACAAAAAATTTGTTCAAAAGAAGAATTACTAAAAAATGCTCCGGAAATTAAAGATGATTCCATTAAAGTTAAGCCGGTTTTTGAAGAAAGGGAATCTATTTAATGCTTAGTAAATTATCCCTATTGCAGGCTATAGAAAAATTAGAAAATAAAGAGATTTCGTCTGAGGAACTTACCAGATCTTCTTTATTGGTAATTGAAAATAAGGAAAAAGATATCAATGCCTTTATTACGGTTACATCTGAGGAATCATTAAAAGCGGCCAAAATTGTTGACCAAAAAAGACTTAAGGGAGAAAAGCTTGGCAAATTAGCCGGCATTCCGGTTGCAGTTAAAGATAATTTTTCTACCAAAAATATTTTAACCACGGCCGGTTCTCAAATTTTATCAAATTATATTCCGTGCTTCGATAGTGCGATTGTTAATAAATTAAAAGACCAACATGCCATTATTGTGGGCAAAACCAATATGGATGAGTTTGCCATGGGATCATCTACGGAAAGTTCTTTTTTTGGACCAACTAAAAACCCGCGAGACCTAGAAAGGGTGCCCGGCGGTTCGTCCGGCGGTTCGGCTGCCGCCGTTGCTGCAAACGAAGTTATTTATTCTCTTGGTTCAGACACAGGCGGCTCTATAAGGCAACCGGCTTCCTTTTGCGGTGTTGTTGGTTTAAAACCAACATATGGCCGGGTTTCCAGATGGGGACTTTTGGCCATGGGAAGTTCCCTAGATCAAATTGGGCCTTTTACAAAAACCGTCAAAGACGCCGCTATTATTTTGGAAAATATAGCAGGAGCTGACAAAATGGATTCTACCTCAGTTGATAGGGAAGTGCCGGAATATTCCAAAATGTTGGGAAAATCAGTAAAGGGCTTAAAAATTGGCATTCCCAAGGAATATTTTGAAGGATTAGATAAAAATATCGAAAAATCAGTTATGGAAGCATCAGAAATTTTGGCCGCCGAAGGCGCTCAAATTATTGATGTATCGTTGCCCTACACCAAATACGCTTTGGCCGTTTACTATATCATTATGCCGGCCGAAGTCAGCTCCAATTTATCGCGTTATGACGGAATTAAATTTGGCTTTCGTGCAAAAGATGCCGAAAATTTAATGGAAACTTACCTTAGGAGCCGAGAGGAAGGTTTTGGCGCCGAAGTAAAAAGAAGAATAATGATTGGCGCATATGTTTTGTCATCCGGTTATTATGATGAGTATTATTTAAGAGCACAGAAGGTCCGGGCCTTGGTCAAAAAAGATTTTGATGATGTTTTTAATCGGGTTGATGTTTTAATTACCCCAACAAGTCCCATTTTGCCGTTTAAGTTAGGGGAAAAAATAACCGATCCGCTATCTATGTATTTGGCCGATATTTACACCGTGCCGGTAAATATCGCCGGAGTGCCCGCCATTTCCGTTCCGGGCAGGGAAGTAGATAATTTGCCGGTGGGGATTCAGTTTATCGGTCCTCAATGGAGCGAGGAAGTAATATTAAATACAGCGTATGTCTTTGAGAATAATAGGAGGTAGTTTTGGGAAAAGCTCAGAAATTTAAAGAACAGCGAAAAGTCGAAAGACAAGAGCAGCAGACAAAAAAAAAGAAGAATTTTTATATTCGATCAGGTGCTACTATTATCTTTTGCGCATTTTTTACTTACGGCATGCTTTATTCGTATGGTCATTGGTACCCCGAAAAATGGTGGCCGAAAAAAGCAGTAAAGGAAGCAAAGACAGAAAGTAAGGCAACATCCACCGAAAAACAAGCAAATAAAACAGGAGAAAAAAAATATGACAAGGCACCAATTATGAATATCGACGTAAATAAACAATACACCGCAAAATTTGAAACTAATTTAGGCAATTTTTCAGTAGAATTGCTTGCAAAAAATGCGCCAAAAACCGTTAATAATTTTGTTTTCTTAGCGAAAGATAAATTTTATGACGGATTAATTTTCCATAGGATTATTAAAGACTTTATGATTCAGGGCGGAGACCCCGAAGGAAATGGCAGCGGCGACCCTGGTTATAAATTTGAGGATGAAATTAATGCAAAAGCTTTAGGGCTATCGACTGACGTAATAAAATCCAATGAAGAAGCCGGTTATAAATATAGCGATACTTTAGAAACGATCAAATTAGAAAAAGGCGTTCTGGCCATGGCTAATTCCGGCGCCAATACCAATGGTTCGCAGTTCTTTATAATCACAAAAGATAAAACTGATTGGCTAGACGGCAAACATACTCCATTTGGCAGAGTAACTGAGGGCTTAGATATTGTCCTAAAAATAGAAGCTGCAAAAACCGACAATAGCGATAAGCCGCTTGAAAATGTTATCATCAATAAAATTATGATAGAGGAAAAATAGTGGAAACCACTTTTATAATAATTTTAGGGGTAATTTTGGCGGGGATTTATCTTGTTTGGGAACTAAGAAAGCAGGGAAATAAAAAGACGTTAAAATCCGTAAATTATAAAAGCACCTACTTGAAAAAGGAAGATGTTGAACTGAAATGGCAGGAAATTGAAGATAATTTAAAAGCCGGCAAACCCAGTAATTTATCCAAGGCAATCCTAGACGGAGATAAGTTAATTGACGAAGCATTAAAGGATATTCGAATTGCCGGCGATACAATGGGGGACAGATTAAAAAACGCTAATAATTTGTTTGAACAAAATTTGTATTCAAAGGTTTGGGAAGCTCATAAATTAAGAAATTATATTGCTCATGAGATGAATGCCATTATTAATAAAAGCGATGTTGAGGAAGCCTTAAAGTCATTTAAAGAAGCTTTAGTAAAGCTAGGAAAGCTGTAAAATGTCAAAAATTAAGTTTTTCGACGTCATCCTGAACTTGTTTCAGGATCTCAAAAGATTCCGTATCAAGTACGGAATGACAAGAGGGGATTTAAGATGAGTAAATTTGAAACCGTTATTGGGATGGAATTCCATATACAATTAAATACAGTTTCTAAAATGTTTTGCAGGTGCGACAATTATTCCGCAAGCTCAAAAGCAAACGACAACACTTGTCCGGTTTGTATGGGACTTCCCGGTACTTTGCCGTATGCAAATAGAAAAGCCATAGAGTGGACATACCTTTTGGGCTTGGCATTTGAAGCAAAAATATCGAGTGAATTTAATTTTGAACGCAAAAATTACTTTTACCCGGATCTTCCCAAGGCCTATCAAATTACCAGTTCAACTAATCCGCCGGTTGTTGGCGGGCGTTTGAATATTGTTACGTCTGAAGGTGAGAAGGAGTTAAGGCTAAATCATATCCATTTGGAAGAAGATGCCGGAAAGCTTGTTCATGCCTCAAGCGGCGATTATTCTTTAGTGGACTTAAACAGGGCCGGCACGCCATTGGTGGAGCTTGTAACCGAAGCCGATTTTCGGTCTCCTGAAGAAGCCAGGGTTTTTGCCGAAAATTTGAGGAGCATTGTTCGGTATTTAGGCATTTCTTCCGGCAACATGGAGGAAGGAAATTTAAGAGCCGACGCTAATATTTCCCTACGCCTGATTGGTCAAAAAGAATTTGGTAAAAAAGTGGAAATAAAGAATATAAATTCCTTTAAGGCAATTGAAAAAGCTTTGATTTATGAAGTTAAAAGACAAACGGAAGTTTTAGAAGAAGGCGGAAAAATAACTCAGGAAACAAGGGGTTGGGATGAGAATAAAAGTAAAACCCTTCCTCAAAGAAGTAAGGAAGAAGCGCATGATTATCGATATTTTCCGGAACCGGATCTGCCGCCATTTAAACCGGACGCGGATTTAATTAGCAAACTAAAAAGCGAAATGCCGGAGCTGCCGGTGGAAAAAAGAGAGCGCTTTGTGATAGAATACGGACTTTCCGAATATGACGCATCGCTACTTACGGCCGACATTGACATGGCTAAGTTTTATGAGGTCGGAATTGAAAAAATAATGGCAAAAGAAAATAAAGATATGGTGCCCAAAGAAAGCGCTAAAAAATTATCCAATTGGATAGTTACCGAGTTATTGGGGAGGTTAAACGGCAAAGGGCTTTCAATAAAAAATTCACCGGTAACAGCCGAAAAAATTGCCGACTTGGTAGCGTTAATAGATGAGGGAACAATTAGCGGAAAAATTGCCAAAACGGTTTTTGACGAGATGTTTGAAACCGGCAAAAATCCGGAACAAATAATAAAAGAAAAAGACTTAGTGCAAATTACGGATACCAAAGCTATTGAAAGCGTTATAGACGAAATTTTAGCGGCAAATCCGAAATCAATTGAAGATTTTAAGGCCGGGAAAATGCAAGCTTTGGGCTTTTTGGTGGGTCAAGTTATGGCAAAAACCAAAGGCCAGGCAAACCCTAAAATCGTTAACGAAATTTTACGAAAAAAGCTTAATTGACAATAAATTTAGCAAGGGTTATGATTTTAACAGGAATAAATTATGCACGATAAAATAATCGAATTTGCCGATAAAATTACCAATCCTGTCCTTGATATTTTAGGAAGATTACCGCAAGCTATTTTAACTTTGGTTGGTGGTATTTTACTTATACAAATTTCAGCTGGGTTATTAGAAGTATTAGTGATAAAGCAAAAAAAACTAAAGCCTTTTCATGGTATTATTTTATCTATTTTTAAAACTTTAACCAGAATCGGTCTAATTCTCTTTGTGATGAACTCCTTAGGTTTTTCAAAACTCGCAGCTGTCATAACCGGATCGTCGGCCTTACTTATGTTCTTTTTATCTGCCGGAGCGGCCGGCATAGTTGGCGATGTAATTGCCGGAGTTTCGCTGGCATCCGATACAGATTTTAGAATAGGATCTAAGGTAAAAGCGGGAGATAAAGAAACGGTTGGCATAGTTTCGTCAACCGATATGAGAAAAGTAAGAATTAGAGACGAAGAAGGCCATATGCACGTTATTCCAAACGCCTTAATTGAAAAAAATGAATGGGTGGTGCTAAAAAAAGCTTCCGAAGTAGCAGCTCAGGAGAGGGAAGAAGCAGAGGCAAGGAGTTAGGATAATAAACAATTAACAAGAAAAACATTCGTTTGCTGCCCTCAATAAGGGACTTTTTTAATGTCAAATTTTCTAATTATTTAACTTTTTTAATGATAGTAGGAATTTGAGACCAGAGTCAATTTTTCCCTGTTCTCCCTTCCGACTGTAGCGAAAAAATCGAGATGCACTTGGCGAAGAGAACATCTCAAAAAGTTGTGTTTGAGGAGGTTACGACGAGTTCGACTTTTTGAGAGTGAATGAGCTTTATGTGCTAATCCGATTTTGTAGCGTTGTCGGCAGTTTTTGCTATCTTTTTGCTGTCAAAAAGTAGAAAGAAATGTCTAGGGAACAAAAATTCTTATGGAATTTTATGGATCCTGAATCAAGTTCAGGATGACAGGAAGAGGGAAGTATCAAAGTGTGGAATAATTTGTAATTTGACATTTAAAAGCTTGCCTTTATATTGTATACTTATCTCGAGGTGAAGTATGTCAAAAATTAGGATTAAAGAGGAGCTTTGGGAGCAAGTTGAGGCTTGTCTTAAGGATCAAAAGTCATCTGCTTACAAGTTAGCCATTATTGAAGCGGATAAAATTTTGAATAATTTAATAACGCTTAAGGGTGTGCCAGGTGACTCAACGTCGGACAAGGTCATGAAAATTAAGGAAAAATTTCCCGAGCTTGCCGGACTGGTTAAAGCTTTTCAAACCAAAGATAAAATTCTAAATCATTTAACGTATAACGTTTCGCCCGAAGAAGCGGATGCGGCATTAGATGCTTATAAGACAGCCATTAGTGATTTGGATAATGAATTTGAAATCTCATCAATAAAAGACAAACCCCATTTATTAAGAAACATAAGAAGAAAAATGAATGATAAAATAATTTTCTATTGCAGAATTTTAGAAGGAATCCTATTTCCAACCCAGGCAAGCATAATAAGTTTGCATGAAGGCAGACATTTTACAGATGAAGAAAAAACAAAGATGAAAGAAATGTATAAAAAATTAATGTACTATGAAAGAAAATCATTATCTTTAGATGTTTCTCCCGATGAAAAGCAGGAAATTTTGTTCATCAATGAAATTTTCAAAAATTGGAACAAGTTTAAGGTAGAAGTAATAAAAGTTAGTTCAAAAATGCAGGAATCCTGGAAAAAAGAAGAGTCAATAGATGTAAATAATTACACAGGTTAAGTTTTTAAAATATCAAATTCTTTAAAGTTTATGAGAATATTACTTTCAGGTCCTCCAGGCACAGGAAAATCAGCTCAGGCTTCTTTAATATCAAAAAAGTATAATATTCCTGCAGTTTCAGCCGGTGATTTATTAAGAAATGAAATTGCGAATAAAACAGCAATAGGTAAAAAAATTGAGTCCTATGTGGATAAAGGTGATTTAGCACCAGATGAACTAGTTGATCAAGTTGTAAAAGCTAAATTAAAAAAACATCCAGAAGGTTTCAAGAAGTTTTAATGATTTTGACATTATGATTGTAATAAAAACAACAGAAGAAGAAATAATCAAAAGGCTAAAATTAAGAAAAAGATTAGATGATGATATTAATGTAATAAAGCACAGGTTCAAAATTTATCATGAGCAAACCCAGCCAGTCGTAGATTATTACAAAAAGCAAAAAAAGAATATAAAGTTTATAGATGGTAATGGTTCAATAGAAGAAGTTTATGAAAGAATTTTAAAAGCATTAAAGTAATTCTAAAATTTGTTTTGCATGATTTTCAACATCAACTTTCTCTATAATATTCTTTATCTTCATCTTTTCAATAATAAAGGTAGTTCTTTTTATTCCATAATATTCTTTCCCATACATATTTTTTTTAACATAAATGCCATAAGCTTTAGAAACTTTTTTGTCATTATCACTTAACAAAGGAAAATTTAAGTTATATTTTTCAGTAAACTTTTTATGACTTTCATCATTATCCAGACTTATTCCAAAAATTATCAATCCTTTTTTCTTTAATGAACTTAGATTGTCTCTAATATTGCAGGCTTCTTTTGTACATCCAGGAGTATTATCTTTTGGGTAAAAATATAATATCACAGTTTTATCCTTATAATCACTCAATTTTATTAGATTTCCATCTGCATCTTTTAATTCAAAATCAAAAGCATTATCATTTATTTTCATATATCCTCTTCATTAGTAAAGCATCTTTCTCAATATTAGGGCTTTCAGAAACAACCACCCCTTTAATCTTAAATTCTTTAAATATTTTAATTAAATCTTTATAATTCATATCAGAATCCTTTAATTCCAAATGATTTCTCTCACCTTTTTCACTATATCTTATTCCAGACATATGAATATGCATGTTTTCTAAAGCTTTTTTTCCTAAATTTTTTTCAGTCTTCTCAAATATTTCTCTAAATTCATTTAAAGTGTTATATTTTCCATTGCTTCTTGCATGTAAATGAGCAAAATCAATGCAAGGTAAAACTTGTTCTATTTCAGATGACAATTTCAAAACCTCATCAATATCTCCAAACTGTAAAACTTTTCCAGCAACCTCGGGTCTTATCCATATCTTGTCATCAACCTCTTTAACTATTTTAACAATCTCTTTTACACCTTCTTTTATTTTAGCATAAACTTTTTCTTTCTCCATTTTCATGTAATAGCCAGCATGAAAGCAAACACTATAACCATGACATAAAGAAGTTATCTTGGCAGATGTAGCAATATAAGAAATGCTTGCATGATATTTCTTAGGTTCACTAGAATTAAGATTTACAAAATAAGGAGCATGGCAGGTTAATACAACATTATTTTTCTTAGCAATATCAGCAATTAAAGGAGCTTTCTCTTTTGTAACATGAATGCTATGCACAAATTCCAGTTCCATGCATTCTAGTCCTAACTCTTTAACCCTATTAATTCCATTTTCAGTACTTGGTTTTCCTGTACTCAAAGGTATTCCAGCTGTGCCAAATCTTAATTTATCCATTATC
>Ga0076307_104_pt1 | contig 16033 bp, 14 predicted proteins | sample RifGroC2_FD_68020 | JGI IMG/M metagenome (GOLD analysis project Ga0076307, IMG submission 68020) | candidate division CPR2 bacterium GW2011_GWC2_39_10
GGTTTAGGCCTGTTAAGCCTTGATACTGTTGAGTTGATGCAAGGCATTGACGAAGAGTATGAGGCATTTATAAAAGGCGGAAGGATAGATGACGACGAATACGGAAAATTTGCCAAGTCAATTGGCAAAGAGGTAAAAGACCTCACGGCTCCCAACCTAGCCGAGTTGGTTTTGACAAAAATGGTATAGCAAGCTCAAGCTTGTCTTACTGTCTCAAAACTAAAAAAGCTTTGTCGGTATACCCGGCGTTATAACAATAATGTCGGGTATTTTTTATTTTAAACACTAAATTCATCAGTAACTGCTCACAACCCTGCGTCTTTGCGAGTGAAACGAAGCAATCTCCTCTGCTTGAAACAAGATTGCCGCATTCTCCGGCGGCTGCCGGATCGTTCGCAATGACGATTGTGAGCAGTTACATTCTCAGGCTTCACAAGTTAATAATAATGTGGTAAAATTACACGATTACCTTATTGGATAGCGACTTGAAAATTTGAATACAATCGAGGAGGTTTACAGTGGAGAGATTTACGATCGGAATTGATGCTGGAAGCGGTGGAACCAACTTAAAGGAGATCGCAAAAGGCGCATTTTTAGCAGCGTATGATCTGCCTGATGCTACTCTCGTTTTGATAGGTGTTCGCAGCCTTTTGTTTAGGTATCTTGCCGAAATTTCGAAGAATCTTAATAAACCGATCCCAAACAACATCACGATTTGGATTGGCGAAGGAATTCCTGTGGAGATGGAAGACGATCCGGTGCTAGCGCTAGCCAGCAAAAAGGATTCTAGTATGGTTAAGGCCTTTTTTTGGCTGAAAGAAGGCGCATTGGATGCCTTAATTACTCCGGGAAGCACGTCGGTGGCAGGTTATGGCGGTTACCGTCGGATTGGTCCGATAAACCGTGGTATCAGGCCGGGCATTATAACTCCCTTTCCAACCGTTAACGGAAGGTACTCGTACGTAATGGATTCAGGAGCGCTTGCTGATTGCCGTTCTCAGGAACTCGTTGGTTTTTCGGCCATGGCAACATCTTATCTTCGGTCTTCTCTCGATTATACAAATCCCAGCGTGGGGATTTTGAGTATAGGCGAGGAGAAGAAAAAAGGCAATAAGCTCATAGAGGAGGTTTGGTTACAAATTGATAGTAACAGTGGTTTCGGACTAAACTTCATCGACGGCAATATCGAAGGACGAGATATCCCATTGGGAACCACCGATATTATTGTTTGCGATGGATATACCGGCAATATTGTTTTGAAGCTGTCGGAATCCTTAGCGAAGTCCGTTCTTGAAATGGTTATAAATTCTATGACAAGAACGACGAAAGGTAAAATCGGTGCGGCTTTGGTTAAGACCAACCTCAAAGAGGACCTTCGGGTTCTCGATTATGAGGAATACGGCGGAGCAATTATGCTCGGTATCAAAAAGCCGCTTATCATCTGCCATGGAAACTCGGGATGGAAGGCTATCTATAATGCAACCGTTAAGACAACATTTAGTGCGTTGTCTAACAGGGTAATCGAAGCAATGAAAAGCGATTTATTGCAGATCGACTGGAAGGAGCTAGCAGGCAAAAAGTAAAAGGTAAGGACTTAGGAAACTGATTAGACAAAGTAGATTGGAGGATAAACAGATGGAAATGAATTATCCAAAAATGCCGGTTGATGAACGTATTGATAGGTATTTAAAGCTGACTGATTCGCGCTACCCTATCCAAATCGGAGGTATGGCGTGGGCTGGAAATGCGTACAATATGTCTTTGGGCGCCAACATTGGTATGGTGGTTTTTCTTGGCTCCGGCAATATAGATCCGGAACTTTTAAGGGAGCAAATCAAGGCATTCCGATTATTGGCTCCCGGAAAAAAGTGCGGCGTAAATCTTATTATGCTAAAAACGACGAAGAAGCCCGAGCTTGAGCAGTTAATCCAAGCCAGAATAAATGTCTGTATAGAAGAAGGCGTGGAGCGCGTAGCAACGGGTGCAGGTCTGCTGACAAAAGAGCAAGTTGTGTTTCTAAAATCCGGCGGCTGTCAGCTGTTTGCAGTGGTGGGGCATGTAAGGACCGCCATTCTTGCGGCAGAACTCGGATACGATTTCATTGTAGCTGAAGGTCGTGAAAGCGGAGGTCATGTTGGTCCAGTGCTCACTGAGCCTTTAGTTGCTGAAGTCGTTAAGGATATTACTCATATACCTGTGGTCGCGGCCGGTAACCTGAAAGACTATAAGGATCTAGCAAAGATGCTGGAACTGGGCGTTGTTGCAGGGCAGGCCGGAACCGTTTTTCTGGCGACAACGGATTTTGATATTCACGAGAATTACAAAAACGCTATTGTCAATGCCCAGGAAACGGTAGTTACGGCGATAAACCGAATTTTGCAGGTCCGTCAGGTGCCCAATGCATTTACGGATGAGTTTATGAAATGCAAGGAAGAAGGAGCTTCGGTTATAGAATTAGAAGAGCTTTGTCTGGGTCGTCTTAAGCTTGCTACCGTTGATGGCGACTGGGATAAAGCATCCTTCATGGCCGGCGATGTAGCCAAGAGAATCAGGAGTTTAGTATCCGTAAAAGAACGTGCGGATAATTTCTGGCTCCATATGCCCAGCATCCTTCCGGAGACATCGAGTCTTGTTAAACAAACAGCGATATAGCAGAAAGGCAAGGTGAAATATGGAAAACTTGCCTGGTCTCACCATTCCCATATTGGGGTTTAATGATAAAAAGGAGATCGTTGAAAAGGGCAAGCTCGTTTCCTCGGTGGCGATTCAGCAGGGTGGAATGGCTGTCGGAATATCTATGGCTGGTCTTGCTGCGGCAGTGTCGGGAAAAGGAGGCATTGGTCTTATCGCTGCCTCCGGATTAACACCGGACGAGTTGATAAGTGAAATTCGAAAAGCCAGAAAGCTCTCCAAAGGTGTAATCGGTATCAATGTCATGGTGGCCGTAAAACTCTTTCCAGAGCTGGTAAAGGCTGCTATTAAAGAAAGTATTGATTTGGTTGTCGCAGGTGCAGGCTTTTCGCGCGATGCTTTTAAGTGGTGTCTTGAAGCCGGCATTCCCTACGTGCCGATCATTAAGGATGAGAAGGGTGCAAGCTTATGTGTTAGACTTGGCGCCAGTGCGGTTGTACTTGAATGTGAAGAAGCCGGAGGACATCTAGCAACATTGGAATCAACTTGGGACGTACTGCCAAGGGTGACCGAAAAAGTAAGCGTTCCGGTAATTGCGGCAGGAGGAATTCTAACCCGAGCAGACATTAATAGAGCTCTAAGTTTAGGAGCCAGCGGTGTTCAGATGGGGATGCGGTTTGCTTTAAGCGAGGAATCATCTGCGGCAGAATCTTGGAAACAAGAATGTGTTGATGCGTGTTCGGAAGATGTCGTTTATGTGGCAAGCCCTACTGGTATGTACGGACGAGCTCTAAACAACGATTTCGTTCAGCAAATGGGCATTGCTCTGGAAAACCTAACTTCTAAAAATAGCAGCCGCATTGTCGCAGAAAGGCTAGAAGATCTCAGGCCCAGAAGGCTTCGAAAAGTACAAGGCGCAAGGTGCGTAGAATGTTTGGCGCATTGCGAGAGGGTGTATTGTATAATGCACGCCTTAAGGTGCGCCTTAGTCGGTGATCTTAAAAACGCTTTGATTTTTTGCGACAAACGTGTCGGCGAAATAAACGACATTCTTTCTGTTGAACAGATCTTTGCCGAACTGCTAGCATAATGTTGCGTGATAATTATTGTGAGGAGGTAGTATGCTCAATAAAAAAGATATTGGCAGGATTACAGAAATAATATCCGAGTATGCGGATATTAATCATAGTATGATAAATCTCTCCTCGGCTTTACGGGAAATTTTTGACAATCATGAGTTCATAGCTCTTGATGCTATTGAATCCATAGAGAACGAATTTGGTGTCAAACTTCTCCTAGGAGTTGATTACTCAAACGTCTTTGACAAATACCCCGATATTCAGTCGGTGATTTCAAAGATTGAGATGTAGTTTATAACTGCAAGGAACCCGGTATGCGCCGCGACTTGTTGCTTAAATAGCGACTAACTGCGACGCACCGGGTTCTTTTTTATTCAAAAGATATACTAAACTCTGGCTTTTCTTATTTTTTACGGTAAAATTTTTAGTTGATATGGAATATAAGGAAATTATCAAAAAAATAAATAATTTGCCTAAAAAGCCCGGGGTATATATTTTCAAGGATCTTCAAGGCAATATTTTGTATGTTGGAAAAGCAATCGATTTAAAAAATCGGGTAAATTCATATTTTCAAAAACCGGATCCCACACGATTCCAAATAGTGCCTATGATGCCAAAAGTTGCTGATATGGACTATGTTATTGTGAACACCGAAACTGAAGCGTTAATTGCGGAAACCAATTTAATTAAAAAGTATAAGCCAAAATATAACATCCGAATGAGGGACGATAAAAATTATTTGTTTATTAAAATTACCAAAGAAGATTTTCCGCGCATCATACTATCTAGAAAAGTTCAAAAAGATAAGGCAACCTATTTTGGTCCCTATACAAATTCGCTAGATGTTAGAAATACTCTAAATTTACTTCAAAAATTGTATCCATTTAGGACTTGCAAAGAATCTTCACTAAAAAAAAGACCTAAGCCGTGTCTTGCGTATCATATTAAAAGATGCTCCGGCCCGTGTATTGACCAAATAACCAAGGAAGATTACAAGCAAGTTATCGTCAAAGTTAAGTCTTTTCTGGAAGGCAAGGGCGTGAATGCTTTGGTGGGTGAATTTAAAGCGGAAATGAAAAAAGCCGCCGAAACGCAAGACTTTGAAAGAGCGTCTTTGTATAGGGACCGTTATTTTGCCATCGTAAAAATGTTGGAGAAACAATATGTTGTATCAACAAAAATGTTAGACCAGGACGTGCTGGGCTATGCAAAGGAAAATGGTCTGGCCGGGATTGCGATTCTAAAGATAAGAGACGGCAAGCTTTCGGGAAAGGAACATTTTAATGTTGAGGTTCCATTCGTAGGGGAAAACAACGGGGAAATTTTATCGGCGTTTATTTCCCAATATTACGAAGATACTAGTTTTTATCCAAAAGAATTATTGTTGCCGTTTGGTCTACCCGCAGCGGAAAAGGAATTAATAAAAAAATTGCTTTTAAAGTTATCAAAAAAGAAAATTAATATTAAGGAACCAAAAATTGGCGGCCAAAAAGAAATTATCAATTTAGCAAACTTAAATGCCAAGGAATACTTGTCTAAAGAATTGGAAGCTTTTGTTTATAAATCGGCCAAAGCTGAAAAATCTTTAAAAGAATTATCGTCCATTTTAGGCGTAGAAAATATTTTTAGAATAGAGTGTTTTGACATATCAAATATTCAAGGAACTTCGGCTGTCGGATCCATGGTTGTTTTCGAAGGCGGAGAGCCGAAAAAAGATAAATATCGAAAATTTAAAATAAAGACGGCCCAAACTCCCAACGATTATTTAATGATGGAAGAAGTTCTAAAAAGAAGGCTGACGGCTTTAACTCTGGGCCAAGAAAGATTTATCAAAGAACCGGATTTGATTTTAGTTGACGGCGGAAAAGGGCAACTTTCTGTTTTGAAAAAAGTTATTGATGAACAGGGTCTCGTAATAAATATTGCCAGTTTGGCCAAAAAACAGGAAGACGTATATGTTTATGATTTAGAAGACAAATTTTTGAAAATAGCAGTTCCCAGAAATTCTTATGCAATGTTTTTGCTGCAAAATATTAGAGATGAAGCCCATCGCTTTGCGGTTTCCTATCATCGTTTGGTGAGGTCCAAAAAGAACGTTAAGTCGGCCTTAGATGAAATTTCGGGGATTGGTCCAAAAACCAAAAAAGCCCTACTTGACCATTTTGGAAGTTTAGATAATATAAGAAAAGCCAATTCAGAAGAGATGGAAAAAATTATTGGTAAAGATAAGGCAAAAATTATAATGGATAATTTATGAAAAAAATTGTAGTAATTGGCGGAGGTACCGGAAATTTTACCTTACTTTCCGGCCTTAAAACATACCCGATAGATATAACGGCTGTTGTGGCAATGTCGGATGACGGAGGATCCACGGGAGTGCTAAGAGATGAATTTGGCGTATTGCCGCCGGGCGATGTTAGGCAGTGCTTGGTAGCGTTGTCAGAATCCACCGATTTAATGCGAAAATTATTTAACTACCGCTTTGATCGGGGTATTTTTTTTGGTCATCCCTTTGGTAATTTATTTATCACAGCCATGGAGCGGGTAACCGGCAATTTTGAAAAGGCGGTGGAAGAAATAAGTGACGTTTTGAAAATAAAGGGAAGGGTGCTGCCCGTTACCACAAACGATGTGCATCTTTGTGTAAAGTTAGATGGCAGGAAAATAATAAAGGGTGAAAATAAAATAACCGGTTATCCCTTAGCTAGACATAAAAAAAGAGAATTTTACTTGGAACCGGAGGGAGTTTTAAATCCCAAGGTTAAAAAGGCAATAGAAAAAGCAGATTTGGTGGTTTTGTCCCCGGGAACTTTATTCGCCAGCTTAATACCAAATCTGGTTGTTAAAGGCTTTCCCGAGGCGCTTAAAGAAACTAAGGGTAAGTTTGTATATGTGGCGAACTTGGTTAATAAACCGGGAGCAACTGATAATTGGTATTTAGAAGATTATTTAAAAGAGCTAAAAAAGTACGCCGGCCGTGATTTTGACGTAGTTTTATTTAATACAACAGAACCGGCAAGACAGATTCAGAAAAAATATATGGACAAGAAAGAAACTTTAGTGAAATTGAAAAATAAAACCTTAAATAATGTATTGCAGCTTGATCTCCTGTCTGCTTATGTGCCGGATAATCCGGAAGCCGATCTTTTGAAAAGGTCATTGATCCGGCATGATCCAAAAAAAATTTCCGAAGCATTAATGAAATTTTTGTAGAATTTGAACCGCACTTTTAAAAATGGCTTCGATTAATCGTCATCTGTCATTCCAAACTTGATTTGGAATCCATTCACTCGGTTTATCACTGAGCTTTCTGGATCCCCAATCAGGTCGGGGATGACAAGATGAGGCGGCTTAGCTATAAATCCGGTTATATAATTTTGTAGTAACTGCTCACAATCGTCATTGCGAACGATCCGGCAGCCGCCGGAGAGTGCGGCAATCTTGTTTCAAGCAGAGGAGATTGCTTCGTTTCACTCGCAATTATTTTGTGGTAATATATTAGCCGTATTTAGGGAGAAATATGAAAACTTTTATTAACGTTTTAATCTGGGTGTCGGGATCTTTGCTTATCATGGCAATTTTGCTTCAAAGCAAAGGTAGCGGGCTTGGTGCCGCATTTGGCGGTACCTCAAATATCTATAAAGTTAAAAGAGGGGCGGAAAAGTTTCTTTTTTATTTTTGCGGGTCATTGCTTTCGTTAATTTTTATATAGCACGTGTTTATAAACATTAATCAAACGAAAAATTTTGGTGAACTAAAAAAACGTTTTTTGGGAATTTACGATAAATTTCCCAACCTACTTCATGTCAGGCGTTTTGTTTTTTCTCTGTTATTAATTTTTGTATTAATAATAATTCTTTTTTATAAGAGTTGGGGCAGGCTTGACAATTATTATATGATGGATATCCCTAGCTATGGCGGTACATATAGTGAGGGTTTGGTAGGCAAGGTAGAGAAGTTGAATCCCATGTTTGCGTCAACTAACTCCGTTGACTATGAAGTGTCTTCCTTAATTTTTTCGGGTCTCTTAAAAAGAAGCGAATCCGGGGCTCTGGTGCCGGATTTAGCCTATAATTATACGGTTTCCGAGGATGGCAGGGAGTATTTATTTTACCTTCGTCGTAATGCTAGGTGGCAAAACCATGATGAATATTTAAGTTCAAAAGATGTCGTTTTTACTTTTAAAGCAATTCAGCATCCTGATACTAAAAGTCCTCTAAAGGAAAACTGGAAAGGGGTTGAGGTTTCGGCGGTTGATGAGTGGACAGTGAAGTTTAGGCTTCCCGGACCGAATTTTGCGTTTACCGAAATGGCGACTTTGGGCATTGTTCCCGAACAAGCATTTTCAGGCATACCATACAAGAATATGTCTGTTTCCAAGTTTAATTTGGAGCCTTATGGCACCGGACCTTTTGAATTTTCTAATTTGCTGGAGAAAGCCGAGCATCAGGAAGTAAATTTAATCGGTTCAAACGATTACTCGCCGCACCCTCCATATTTAGACAAATTGAATTTTAAAATCTATTCCGAAAGAGGCGCTTTAATGGAAGCATATCTTAAAAAAGATATCTCAGCTTTTGCCGGTATGTCTTTAGAGGAATATGAGACTTCAAAAAAGTTTAAGAAAATGCAGTATATCGAAATGCGCCTTCCCAGATATGTGGGGCTATTTTTTAATGTAAAAAATGACAAACTCTCGGACTTGGCCGTTCGTCAAGCCATAGCCAAAGCGGTAAATAGAAATGATCTCTTGGGACAAAGTAAGATTGCCGGAACTACGGTTTATTATCCGGTTTTATCCGGCCAGATAGGATATTCGAAGGACTTGCCAAAAAATGATTTTAATTTGGAAGAAGCAAGAAAAATATTGGATGATAAAGGCTGGAAACTGGAAGGCGACTACCGAAAAAAAGATGGCAAAACCTTAGAATTTGAACTTTTAACCAATAATTCGGAGGAATTTAAAAGAGTTTCAAGCAGTATAAAAGATCAGCTGGGAGAAGTGGGAGTTAAAGTTTTTGTCAAACAAGTTGATGTTGCTAGCATGCAAAAGGATTATATAAAGCCTAGAAAATATCAATCGATCTTAATTGGCGAATCTATCGGTTCCGATCCCGATTTGTATAGTTATTGGCATTCGACTCAGGTGGCGGATCCGGGGGTTAATCTTTCCGTCTTTTCTAATGAAAAAATGGATAAAGCATTGGAAACTGCGAGGCAAACCAAGGACCTTAATTTAAAAAAAGAAAAATTGGTCTCAGCTCAGAAAGTTATTATGAGCGAGACACCGGCCGTTTTCCTTTATAGTCCCAGTTTTATTTTTGGTGTTAATAAAAATTTCAAAGGAATAAAGCACGTAAAAATGGTTGATCCGTCATCCAGATATATTGGTATTGAAGAGTGGTACCTAAAGACTAGAAAACAGTTAAAAATCCAGTAATTTCTCAGTATTTTCATTTATTAAATTGCTATTTTTTGGTATAATTCTAGGTGTTATTTGTCAAATTTATAGGTTTTCTGTCGAGGTGGCGGAATTGGTAGACGCTCTAGGTTGAGGGCCTAGTGTCCATTGCGGACGTGCGGGTTCGACTCCCGCTCTCGACACCAGATACAATTAACAATGAACAATAAGCAAAAAACAATTCTTTTTCCGGCTCAAAATTCCGGCTCAAAATTATTTTAAAATTTCGTCAATTGTGTTAATATGTACGTGTTGTATTTTTTAAAGATTGTTTTTGTAGATTTTAATAAGTTTGTTAATTGTTCGATTGCTTATTGTTTGTTGATTTAGGGGCGCTTAGCTCAGTTGGTAGAGCGTCTGGTTTACACCCAGAAGGTCACAGGTTCGAGCCCTGTAGCGCCCACCAGAATCAAAAAACAATAAACAATAAGCAGAAAACAACTTAGAAAGCAATTCTGTTATTTGTTCTTTGTTTCTTGTTTATTGACACGGCGAGGTAGCTCAGTGGTAGAGCGAAGGACTGAAAATCCTTGCGTCGGCAGTTCAATTCTGCCTCTCGCCACCAGGATTAAAAAACAATAAATTGTACTTTTACAGTTCAAGTAATTGTTATATACTATGCTTAGTAGATGATCAAGAGTTTCATTAATGCAACATCTAAAAGAAAAAGCCGTAAATCTTCGCAAGCTTAAGAAAAGCTATAACGAAATAAGCATAGAATTAGGTATTCCAAAAAGCACATTAAGTCATTGGTTTCGTAATGAAAGTTGGTCAACGTTAATTAGAGAAGAGATAATTTTAAGATCAAAAGAAAATATGCATGATAGAATAGATCAATTAGCGATAATTAATAAAAAGAGATGGGAGAATTGGCGAGAAAATTATCGCAGAGAAGCGTTTACCGAATATGAGAAAATCAAAAATAACCCCCTGTTTGTTAGCGGCATTAATCTTTATTGGGGCGAAGGAGACTCGGTTTTAAAAAACGGAGTTGTGAGACTGGCCAATAGAGATTATCGAATGATAATCGTTTTTAATAATTTTTTACAGAATATTTGCAAAGTTCCGAATGAAAAAATTCTAATCTGGTTGTTGTTATACCCCGATAACAATGAAATTAAATGCAAAAATTTTTGGTCCAGTAAAACCGGCATTCCAAATAATCAGTTTAGAAAAACGCAAGTTATTAATGGCAAGCATCCGAAAAATAGGCTAGAAAACGGGATATGCACAATTTACGTAAGTAGTCGTGGTTTAAAAGAAAAAATAATGGTGTGGACAGAATTATTATATAAAGATTTAAAATGATGTTAAATTATAATTATGCGGGCGTCGTATAATGGTTATTACGCAGCCTTGCCAAGGCTATGACGGCGGTTCGATTCCGCTCGCCCGCTCCATTTAATTTTAAGAGGTTTGTATGAAGATTTCTGAAAAAGCAAAAAAATTAATTGAAGGTAGAACTGTAGTTTTAGGAACAGTAGGAGATTTGGGTCCAAATGTAACTCCTGTAGCGGCTTGTAAAGTTATTGATGACAAAATCATAGTTACTAATAATTATTTGGGTAGTACTCTTGAGAATATACTTAAAAATCCCAATATTGCAGTTGGTGTTTGGGATGATAGCAACCTAGATGAGGCATACGGTTTTAAATTTTATGGTAAAGCGGAGTATCATGCAGATGGTAAGTGGCTAGATTTTGTTCAAGGGTTAGAGGAAAACGAAGGTATGCCTTCAAAAGGCGCTATTGTTTTTACTTCAGAATATATTAAAGAAATTTAATGGCGTTGTGGCCGAGTAGCTAGGCAACGGTCTGCAAAACCGTGTACCCGGGTGCAAATCCCGGCAACGCCTCCAGAAAAAAGCGAGGTCTGTTTATCCGTCCGAAGCTTTAGCGGAGGCGGACAAAACCGCGTACGGCGGTTCGAATCCGCCCGAGGCCTCCAGATAATTGAATAAAGAATAATGAATTAAGAATCAAGTGTTTGATCATTTTTCAATCATTCTTTATACTTAATACCAGATTCTTTATTCTTTTTAAAAGCCGGGGTGGTGAAATGGTATACACGAAAGACTTAAAATCTTTTGATCGCAAGATCGTGCGGGTTCGACTCCCGCTCCCGGCACCATAGTTCGGCAAGCTCACTATTTATTAGATATACTACGTTAAAGAACTATGATAGTCCTGATCTAAGTTGAAGAGCACCAAAGGAAATCACAGATTTCAGCAAAGCTCATAGCTAATGGTTTATGAGCTTTTTTATATCTTGGAATTTTACACTCTGCTTGACATAGAAATAAGACTAGGATAACGTTCTAGGAAACTACTGTGCTTAAGCTAGCCTTGGAGGATGTATGCTTCAAACTTTGAATAAATATTTTGGGTATGATAGCTTTTTGCCGCTGCAGGAAGAAATTATTAGAGACGTTCTCGAAGGCAAAGACGTCTTGGTTCTAATGCCTACAGGCGGAGGAAAATCGCTTACTTTTCAGCTGCCGTCTCTTTTGATGGATGGCTTAACGGTGGTTGTATCTCCCCTAATTGCGCTTATGAAGGATCAGGTGGATTCTGTTTCGGCAAATGGAATTTCGGCAGAGTTCATTAATAGTTCGCTTAAATATAGCGAGATAGACGAAACAAAGAATAGGCTCAGAAAAGGGAAAATACAAATTCTTTATGTTGCTCCGGAAAGACTCATGATGCCTGATTTCTTAAAATTTTTAAATTCACTCAAAATCAGTCTTTTTGCCATCGATGAAGCTCATTGCATTTCGGAGTGGGGGCATGATTTTAGGCCCGAGTATCGTCAGCTTAAAAGCCTTAAAGAAAATTTTCCCGCGGTTCCTATTATTGCGCTCACGGCAACGGCTACCGGGAAGGTTCAGGGTGATATTGTGGCTCAGCTGAATGTTCCTAAAGCTAAAAGATACAAGGCCAGTTTTTTAAGAAAAAACCTTCAGATTAAAATTGAATCTAAGGAGAAAGTGTATTTTCAGCTTCTTAATTTTCTAGACGAGCATAAAAAAGATTCCGGGATCATTTATTGTCAAAGTAGGCGTCAGGTGGATAAATTGGCTTCCGATCTTAGGCAGGATGGGTATCTGGCTTTGCCGTACCATGCCGGTTTGGCGACTGACGAACGAATTAAAAACCAGGAGCACTTTATTAAGGATGATGTCGATATTATTGTGGCCACTATTGCCTTTGGTATGGGCATCGACAAGCCAAATGTGCGTTATGTAATTCATTATGATCTGCCCAAGAATATTGAAGGATACTATCAGGAAATCGGAAGAGCCGGTCGGGACGGTCTTAAGAGTGATTGCATTTTGTTTTTCAATTATGGCGATAAGGCAAAACACGAGCATTTTATCAGACAAAAGGAAGACTCTCAGGAAAGAGAAATTGCTCATCTTAAACTTAAAGAAATGGTTGATTACTGTCTCGGTAGTGTCTGTCGACACAAAGTTTTGCTTCAATATTTTGGTGAAGATTTTGATGCGCCAAACTGCGGGGCCTGCGATATTTGCTTGGAACCTAAAGAGACTTTTGATGGAACCGTTGCCGCCCAGAAAGTCTTATCTACCGTTTATAGGGTTAATGGCGGTTTTGGAATAAATTATATAATTGACATTTTAATGGGATCCAAAAACAAGCGGATTTTAGATCGTGGTCATGACAAGTTAACCACATACGGTATTGGTACGGAATATTCGCGGTCCGGGTGGCAGGCGGTAGCAAGAGAGTTAATTAGCCTCGGTTATCTGGATTTAGACGGGGATCAGTATCCGGTTTTAAAGCTTAAAGCCAAAAGCAAGCTCGTTCTTGCCGGAAAGGCGGAAGTTGTTCTTGCCAAACCTAAAATCGAGATAGCAAGTTCAAAGACCAAAAAACAGGGTAAGATTGCCGTTGCAAATGTTGACAATGAACTGTTTGAAATTCTGCGGACTCTAAGAAAGGAGTTGGCGGATAAAGAAGGCTTGCCGCCATATGTCATTTTCCACGATACTACGCTAAAGGAGATGGCGTCTAGCTATCCAAGAACTTCGGAGGCGCTACAAAAAATAAGCGGCATCGGCGAAGCAAAGCTTTTAAAATACGGGGAGGTGTTTTTAAACAAGATAGACGAATATTGCTCCATCAAAGGAGTTGGGGCTTTAAAATATAATGGTGCTTCCCCGCAAGAAACCCTTAAACTTTATAAAAAAAGGTTGTCTTTAGAAGAAATGGCCAAGATAAGGTCGGTTGCTGTTGGTACTATTGTGTCGCATTTAGAAAAGTTAATTTTATTGGGGGAGGACATCGATATTAACCGCTTTGTTTCTCCTAAGGATCAGAAGGAAATCAAAAAAGCTATAATAAAAGTGGGCCATGAGAAGCTTAAGCCCATCAAAGATGAACTAAAAGAAAAGTTTTCCTATGAACAGATTAGGCTTGTGAGGGCGCTTTATTTATAAGGATTGAATAATATTTCTCACAAAATCATATCGATTTATTAAAACCAGTAATCGAATTACAGTAAGGATATGCAAGTTCTTATTTTTGATTCATAGGACTTACGCAAAACCCCCTGCATTATTCTTCGAGTCCTTCGACTTCACTCAGGATAAACTGCGTGAAATGGAGGCGAGAAGTTACATTAATGTAGTTCTCCACAAGGTCGAAAAATATTTGATTTGATGCGTAAGTTCTGTTCATTAGGATTCGAAAATAAAAAACTCCGAATAAAAATTTTGATGAAGACTTTGGTCTTTCGTTATTTTATTCGGAGAATTTGGAAATCAATCTAGGGAACAAAGGGCTTCCTCTATCATTTCGGCAGTCAGTGCCTGCCCTTTTGCTAGCATAATTTCCGGTTCTTCCTTAAGAAAAACATGATTTTCTGGAACCATATAGGGATCCCAGTTACATTTTTTTGTGCCAATATTGTAGTACGCTGTTCTGATCTTGCCGCCTTGAGTCACTTTTACTTTGACATACCTTTCATTGCTAGACATTATTTACCCCCCCTTTGATCACTAAATTACCTTTTGTGTTGTACAATACTTGGACTTTTTTTGTTAACTTGCAGGTTAGTGTGCTAGGTAAGATATTATATAAGATATTTTATTAATTGTCAATTTTTTTAGCTTGATAATTTTAGATAATCGAATTTATTGTTAACGTTATTTTCCAAAAATATTTACAGCATATTTTCATAGAATGTAAATAATGTACTAATACCAAATCCTTGTGTTATAATTCAATTAAATAAATAAGAGGGCGCTTATGTCTCAGCCTCATTTATCTGAGGATCTAAAAAAAGAACTTAAAGAAGAGAAAAAGGAAGCTAGAAAGTTTTTGATAATCTGGCCGCTTGTCGGTTTTCTGTCTATCGGTATGGTTGCTTTCTTTTGGAAGTCTTATGTTAAAACAGCTGCGGAAAATGACGTTAAGCCTTCGCAGCAGGTTTCCTATCCAAACGTCACCGCAAGTCCTACCCCAAGTATTAATCCTTCTGCTACTCCGGCTCCCTCATCAACCCCTACACCAGAAACGGCAGAACCAACGCCTACTCCGGCTTCTGCGGGATCAAAAACGCATATTGTTGAAGACGGCGATACTTTCTGGTCAATATCGTCAAAATATGATGTAAGCATAGAAGCTATCAAAAAAGCCAACAATATAACCGGCGATGATCTGCAAATTGGACAGAAACTAATAATTCCGTAATTTAAAATATGTACGGAAGAGGCATAATACGTTAAAAATAAGAGAATAAAAAGGAGGTAAAATTGATAGTAATTTATGTATCGTTAGGACTTATTATACTTGTCGCTTTGTATTTTGGCATGACCTACAACAGGTTTGTTACCCTAAGAACTAGAGCGCAGGAAGCTTGGAGCGATATTGATGTGCAGCTTAAAAGAAGGCACGACTTAATTCCGAATTTGGTAGAAACAGTTAAAGGATATGCAACTCATGAAAAAACCGTTTTTGAAGATGTCACCAAAGCAAGAGCATCGGCATTAAATGCCGGTGGTGTCGTTGCACAGGGAAAAGCGGAAAATATGCTTACCGAGGCTTTGAAATCTATATTTGCAGTTGCCGAAGCCTATCCGGATCTTAAAGCATCCGATAATTTTCAAAAGCTTCAAGACGAATTAACCGATACGGAAGATAAGGTCCAGGCTTCCAGAAGATTTTATAACGGCAATGTCAGGGATTTAAATATAAAAGTTGATCAATTCCCTTCAAACATAGTTGCAAAAAGTTTTAAGTTTCAAAAAATGGAATTGTTCGAAGTTGATTCCCCCGAAGAGAAAGAAAACGTAGAAGTAAAATTTTAAATAAAATTTTACCAATGTCAAATGTCAAATTACAAATATCAAAAGAATGTCAAATGTTTAACTTTGAATTGTTTATCTTTTTGAAAATTGGATAATTGCTAATTGAAAATTACTTATGTAATCAAAAGGGGTTGTCTTGTATAAAGAAATTGAAGCGAATAAAGCGAAAAGCTGGCTTATATTAATTTTATTTCCCATTTTAGTAATTGGACTTGGCTATTTTTTTTCTCGGTTTTATCCAATTATTTTTCCAATAGCCGTTGTTTTGGCGGTTTCCCAGGCTTGGGTCGGTTATTTTTTTTCCGACAAAATTGCCTTGGCAACATCAGGGGCTAGGCCGGCTGACGGCCCCGAATTTAAAGAATTGAATCGTATTGTGGAAAACATAGCAATAACGTCCGGACAGCCAATGCCTAAAGTTTACATTATAGATGATTCTGCGCCAAATGCTTTTGCAACAGGCAGAGACCCCAAACATGCAGCAATTGCAGTAACAACGGGACTACTTAACAAATTAGAAAAGGTTGAGCT
>Ga0076307_126_pt1 | contig 13554 bp, 16 predicted proteins | sample RifGroC2_FD_68020 | JGI IMG/M metagenome (GOLD analysis project Ga0076307, IMG submission 68020) | candidate division CPR2 bacterium GW2011_GWC2_39_10
CCCTTAAATTCATGCGCGACATCACCCGCGGAGGATTGGCGACAATTCTTAACGAAGTTTCCAGCCATTACGGCGTAGGGATTGAAATTGAAGAGCAAAAAGTGCCCATCAAAAAAGAGGTGGCTTCTGTTTGCAATCTTCTAGGTTTTGATCCGCTTTATTTGGCTAACGAGGGTAAATTATTTGCCATTATTTCTCCAGAAGATAGAGAAAATTTGGAAAATCTAAATGCTGACTGTTTTAGTTCTCCACCCTCTTCGAGGAGTCGAACAATAAGTAACGAACTTATTATTCGAGCGGAGCGGCGCGGAGACGAGAAGTATAATACAGAACTGATAGTTATCGGAAGAGTGACAGGAGAGCATGAAAAGGTTGTTTTAAAAAACCAGCTTGGCGGCAAAAGAATCATCGATATTCCGGATGGGGAGATTTTACCGAGGATTTGTTAAGATTAGTGCTATAATAATTTAAGTATGTATGGATTTTTTGCAACATTTGGGCTAATAGCTTTGGCAGAACTGGGAGATAAAACTCAGCTCCTAGCGCTTCCTTTTGCCACTAAATAGGTTTAAAAGCTGGTTGAGACAGTAAACGGATATAACATAAATAATAAGGCTAAAAAGTAAGAAACCCCAGGAAACAACCGCCATCAAAATTGCAAAGACATGGTCTCCGCTGTGTTTTAACTAGTTTGATGGCGGTTCTGGGGCAACGTGATACGGTAAAGCATATTTGTCCGATCCTTTTTGCAGGGATTTTCTAGTTCGACTGAACTAGCCTGTCATTGACCTCATCTACAATGTGTAACTGGCCTAAGCATATACCTTTTCCTTGGTGTAACTGGCCTAAGCATATACCTTTTTTTTCTTGGCATGATTTCACCTCCCATAGCTGCCGATTTTTATACAACGTTTTGCAGTAAGAATAATTTTTTATGTATTGGCTTTTGCATTGGTGAATTTTGTGTATTCTTCTCGAGTGAATGCTTTAGCGATGTTTTTGGCACGTTAAGATACATGGTTCATTTATAATAACCATTTTATCGCATATTAAAGCCATTGTCAACTATCCGATTTTAAAAAATCATACTCAAGATAAGGGCGATAGCGGCTCTGCCCATTAATGTTGTTGCCAGCCAGCCGAAGAAATTCGAGAGTTTGCTGTTTGTAAATTGTCCCTTTTTTTATCGTTAGAGATAACCATGAGCATGATTTTAAAGTAATAGTAGTTTTGAACGCCAGCGAGTTTTATAGCAAGGAGCGATTGACAAAAACCAGGCTTTGAGCTTTACTGAATGTGTGATTTTATGGCGACTGTACCTTAGGAGGTGAATATTATGGAAGAAGCTGAGAACGGCAAGGCAGTATTATTGTTCGATTTATTCGGAGGTATTATAGCGAAAGCAATAAAAGAGTTTGGCACTAGAGTTCCGGTGTCTGAGGCTTTTTGGCACATATTTGGCTCTGCGCTTAAAGAAAAATAAAATATGGTGACGAGTATCCGCAGTTTTTTGACGACTTCACGTATGGGCGTGGACTCGGGTACTCCTATATTGAGCAGATGGCTAAGCTAAAAAGGCAGTTTTTTGGTACCGGAAAGTTTCATTCTTACATGGGAGATCCGTTTTATGACATCGCGCCACTCGCTATTGAATGTATGGATGAAATTGCAACAAGAGAGCTTTCGGAGTATAAGGAGATTATAGCCGAAATGGCGGCTATGTTTAATCAAGAAGCATGGTCTTGGCGAAAGGCATAATCAAACACGGAAGGATATTCGTAGATCAGACATGGCCGAGCAGCCGGGCACACAAAGCTGCTCGGCTTTTATTTTTTTTTAAGACAGGAAGAGGTTGTTCCATATGGAGATTTTGCCAAGAATTTGTTGAAGTCGTCTATATGCATAGATTATCAAAAAAGTGCTCGTCAGCCGGATTGACAGTTAGACTTTTTTGCCATAAATCTATCGCTTCATCCGCATTTATAACTTTTGGATCAAGCATAAGGGTATTTAATATTTTTTGGATTAATTAGCAAATCATAGTAAGATAATTAAGTGATATTGCAAGGAGCAAACAAGATAATGAAAATTACTTTAGCTATGGCGATATCGCTTAACGGATATATTGCCAGCGAGAATGGCGATGAAGATTTTTTGGCGCATGAGCATTGGAAATATTTTAGTGAGTTAGTCTGTAAATATGGATGCTTTATAGTCGGCAGAAAAACGTACGAAGCAGTCAAAAAGTGGACTGATGGTTATGGATTCGATGATTTTAAAGATGCAAAAAAGATTATAATTTCAAGAAAAAACGATGTAGCCGTTGCTGATGGCTATACTGTTGCCGGTTCGCCGGAAGAGGCAATTGATATTTTAAAGGAGAGTGGTTTTAATAAAGCGTTGGTTATCGGCGGTTCGGAAACCAATACAGTATTTGCAAAATCCGGTCTGATTGACGAAGTGATATTAACCATCGAACCCGTGTTAATTGGGAAAGGAATACCGCTTTTTAGTCCCGATGATTTTACTTTGGGGTTATCTCCAATTAAATTTGAGGAGCTATCCGAAAACATTATTCGTGTTCGGTATAAGGTGGTTAAATCTTACATATGTTAGGATTTTTTGCAACATTTGGGCTAATAGCGCTGGCAGAACTGGGGGATAAAACCCAGCTTCTAGCGCTTTCTTTTGCCACAAAATATAAACATGATATTGCAGTCTTTGGCGGCCGCGCTGGGCGAAAAGATTGGAAGCCTAATTCCCGAAAATTATTTGCAGCTAGGGGTGGGAATTCTGTTTATTTCTTTTGGTATCTGGTCTTTTAGAAAAGACGAAAACGAAGAAAAGGCAAAAGACATAAAAGAAAAAAGCGCTTTTAAAATTGTCTTAACTATTGCTTTATTATTCTTCTTAGCGGAGTTGGGGGACAAAACCCAGCTTGCCACTTTTTCTTTGGCAGCCAAATATAATTCCTTCTGGCAAGTCTTTGCCGGTTCGGCTTTAGGACTCTTGGCGGCAGATATTATAGCCATCTTGGCAGGCGTGTATTTAGGTAAAAAACTACCTCGCAGAAAAATTAGATACATTTCTGCAGGAGCATTTATTTTATTCGGAGCAATTATTCTTGGGAAGGTTTTTCTAATTCCTCTGTCTTTTCTTCTTTGATCTTAGCTTTTTTTCCTTTAATCTTTCTGTAGCCAAAATATCCGCCAACGCTGACGCCAACTATAACAGCACTAAGAATAACCCAAAAGATCGGGTTTAAGGTTAGGGGTGGGGCATCATCTTCCTCAATAACACCTGGAGCGTTAGTTGTTTTTTCTCCGGCTACGGCAAACTCTAGAGCTTCACTTTTTTCGGAAGTAAGATTAGTCTTTGGATCGGTAACGGCTATTTGCAACTTATGATCTCCCTCTCCAATATTTTTTGTAAGCTCAAAAAGGATCGGAATGAAAATACAAATGAACTATGCCTTCCGGAATAGTCTTGCCGCTAAAGATTTTTTGCTCTTCTTTTTTAAATTCTATTCTTTCTTTATTTTCTTTTATCTTTTCGATTGCATGCTCGACGTTGCCTACTTGAAGCTTTTCTATGACCGGAATAGCTGGCAGAGTTCTTGGTGTCTCGATAGGGGTAGGCATTGAAATTGGCGTATTTTTCTTAGGAGTAGTGGTTGTTGATCCAGAATTAGGGCTTAAGAAAGTCAGGGGCTCCGCTTGATAATACTCGTAATAAAATTCTGGTACATCGCCAGGATCTAATCCATTAAAATAGACAACTTTGACTGGTCCAGGAACTGTAGATGTAAGAAAAACTGACTCAAAGGTTATATCTACCTTATAAGCAAGGCCATCATCGCTCCAATTGCACAGTTGATTTGGCTCTGGATCATGAGCATCTACTTTTACTGGATAAACAAGGTTTTTGTTTAGATTTGCCCCTGGGGTTTTAACTTTAATATTAAACGGTTCATATTTAAATTGTTCTAGCCATGAAGGAGCATTAGTTTTGCAACCCATTCCACTAAACAATTTATATGTTAATTTGATACTATCCTTGCCATCAGCACTAGCAGTTGTTTTGTCCGCGTAAAGTCCAAATGGTGAACTATTGCTAATGTTCATATCAGCTGAAATAGCGTGAGGAAATATTAGCGCTAGCATTAAAACTAGAGGCATTATTTTTAACAATTTTTTATTCATATCTTTTTTCCTTTTGTGACAAGTTTTTGTTTTTAACTTTTAATATATATAAATTATAATAACATAAGCGCTAAAACACCATACTCAAAACCAACGCTATAGCAGCCCCGCCCATAAGGAGGGTTGCCAGCCAGCCAAAGAAATTCGAGAGCTTGCTGTTTGTAAATTGTCCCATTATTTTTTTATCGTTAGAGATAACCATAATAGTAAACAATAAAATTGGGGCGATAAGGCCGTTGACGACGGCGGCATAAATTAGGGCTTTAAATGGGCTAATTCCGATGTAATTTATAGCTAGGCCAATTACTGTGGCCAAAATAATAATGCCGTAAAAACCGCGAGCCTCCTTAAACTTGCGGTATAATCCTTCGTTCCAATCAAAAGTCTCGGAAACGGCATAGGCAACCGAACCTGCAAGTATGGGAATGGAAAGAAAGCCGGTGGCAATAATGCCGGTAGCAAAAAGAAGATAGGCGTTGTCTCCAGCCAAGGGACGCAAGGCCATGGCTGCATCCTGGGCGGTTTCGATATTATTAATGCCGTTATTAAATAAAACCGAGGCGGTGGTAACAATGATAAAAAAGAAAACCAGATTAGCAAGTCCCATGCCGGCAAATACATCTTCGCGCATATCAGCTAATTCTTCTAGCTCAACTTTTTTGGAGCGTTTTGTGTCCAAATGTTTTTCGATATGTTCCTCTACTTCTTCGGAAGTCTGCCAGAAGAAAAGATAAGGAGTAATAGTGGTTCCCATAACGGCCACCATGGCCATCAAGAACTCTTTGTTCATCTGTATGCTGGGGATCAGAGTATGTTTAAGGATAGTGCCCCAGTCGGGTTGTGCAATTATTCCGGTAGCAATGTAGGCGCCTAAAGAGATAACTAGGAATTTAAGAATCCTAGAGTAGGTGCGATAATTAACAAAAAGTACTAAGAGTAGAACAATAGCAGTATAGGCGATTAGGATGAAGGTAAAGTTTATGGTGGGTATGAGGAGCCTAGTTGAAGATGCCATTGCACCAAGATTGGCGCCAATATTTATTATGTTTGCGAAAAGAAGCAGAACGGAGACAAAAATGACCAGCTTTTTCCCATAATGTTTTTTAACGGTTCCGGCCAAGCCCTCGTCTGTAACCAAGCCAATACGGGCGCAGATTTCCTGGACGGCGACCATTAAGGGGAGAAGATATAGGGAGAGCCATAGCTGCTGGTAACCGAATTTGGCTCCAACGTAAGAGTAGGTAGCAATGCCCGAAGCATCATCATCGGAGGCGCCGGTAATAAGGCCGGGACCCAGTTTTTTAAAGAAAATTTTAAAACTAAATTTTGCCGGCCTATTTAAAAATTTAACTCCGTCGGCAATAAGCTGGGGAGTTTTTTCTATTTCTTCGACCACAATTTTGGTATCCTTGGCAATTTCTTTAGCCACAATTTCCGTGTCTTTTAATATTTCTTGGCCGACTGCCTTCGGTACCGCCTCAATTCCTTCTATAATTTTCTTTTCTTTTTCTTCCATATCTATAAATGTAATGTAAAAAAAACTTTTAGCAAATGCTTTTTTATATTTTTCCAATTTTTACTATAAAAAAAGCAAATTCTTTTTCAGCTTCTTATCATAAAAAGGTTAGTTAATTCCAGTTGAATATAATTATGAGCGATATGCAAACACCATGGCACAGAATTATGATAAAAAGCAAAAAGAAGGGAGAATATATTGAATTTAGAGAAAGAATAGAAATTAATTCTGCTAAGGCCAACAATTTAAAAAAGAGAAAAAAGGGGAAATATGAAATCTTATGAATATGAAGAGCAGTTTAGGCTGAAGAAAAGGAAAGTAAAATTACCGGAGGTTTCGTTAATAATAATTGATTCCGGAATAGGCAGGATATTTGATTTTAAGGATGATAATTTGAATTATAAAAAAGAGATAATCAGCAGTTTTCCCGGCAGGGTTAAAAGAGGCGGTTGGTCGCAAATGAAAATAGAGAGACATATTAAAGATCATCTTTTTTGGCATTTTAAAAAAATTAAAAAAGAAATGCAGAAAGATAGAAGGGTAAAGAAGTGGCTTATTTTGGGTCCGGATATTGTGATTAAATTATTTTTTAGAAAACTTCCCCAAAATTTGCAGCAAATAACAAAAATCAAAAATATTAATCCCAAGAATCAAAATTCAGAAACACTTAAGGCGGCTATGGCAGAAGCGATGTGGGGAGAATAGATAATAGCAATGTCAAATAAATTCTCAATTCTCAATTTACAATTTTCAATCAATTATCAATGTTTCAATTAATCAAATTGAAAATTGGCCATTTGAAAATTCAATGAAAATTGATAATTAGAAATTGAAAATTAGTTGCAAATTAGGGCAATTAGAAATTTTCAGTCATGTTATTTTGCCGACTCAATTAAATAACTACTTTTCTTTTCCCGCTTTCTTTGTTTTAATTAGCTTATGTACGGCTATTTATTTATCTTTTTGAAAGTTGCCTTTACTTTTATAGGCGGGTTTTTTACCTTGAATCATAAGAAGAGATTAAATATTCTTATGGCCCTATCCGCCGGAATGCTGGTGGGAGTTTCCATATTAGACCTAATTCCGGAAAGCTTGCATCTTGGCGCAAATATAAATCAAAACTACATAACGCTTTCTATCGTCATTGGGTTTTTGATTTTCTATATCTTGGAGCACGCTATGGTTGTGCATTCGTGCGGAGAAGGTGATTGCGATGCCCATGTGCATAACCATCTAGGCTCATTCGGAGCATTTGGGCTGTCTGTGCACGGCTTTCTGGATGGCATGGCTATCGGGGTGGGTTTTGAAATAAGCCAGGCGGTTGGTTTTTTAATAGCCATCCCAATTATTGTTCATAGTTTAGTTGATGGCTTAAATACCGTAGTCATTCTTTTAAAAGATGAGAAGACCAGAGCAGAATGCGTTAATTGGATTGTTGTTCAATCTATTGCTCCGATCCTTGGTTTTTTTGCTTCCGCTTACATTACGCTCACCGAAACCAGCTTAGCGCTGGTCCTCGCTTTCTTCGCCGGTCTGTTTTTGTATATCGGCGGCAGCGATTTATTACCGGAAGCTCATAAAGAAAAAAGCACCCGAGGCGCCATGTTTGCTACAATAATTGGTTTTATAATTATCTTTATTTTAGTCGAGCTTCTGCCCTCTCATTAAGAATTTTCGTTACTCTGTTTGCTACTTCTAAAGGTGTGAAGTCGGCTTTTACAATATAGTCGGTAGCGTGAAGGTTCTTAATTTTTCGGGCTACGGTCTCCGAACCCAAATTTGTAAGCATGACCACCAATATATCCTTTGTTTCGGGATTGTTTCGGAGTATTTCTAAAACTTCAAGGCCGTCAATTTTAGGCATCATAATGTCGAGCAAAACCAAATCCGGCTTGAATTCCCTGATTGCCTTAAGGGTTTTTTCGCCGTCTTCGGCAATTTCGGTTAGAAATCCTTCTATATCAAACTTTCGCTTGTACATGTCTACAAGCTGAATATCGTCTTCAGCAATTAATATTCGGTGCTTTCTTCCTTCTTCGTTTTCCATATTTAGAAATTTCCTATAGGCTAAGCTTATTATCTTTATTTTTTTGTGTCAAGGTCGTTTAATATTTCGGTTACTTTTTCGACAACCTCTTTCGGGGTAAGGTCGGACTTTCTGATATAGCCTTCAACTGTGTTATGCACTCTTTCCTTAACGCTATCCAAATCCAAATTGGTCATAACGATGACAGCGGCATCCTTTGTCTCGGGCGTATTTCTAATAATATCTAAAACATCCTGGCCGCCAATTCCGGGCATCATGATGTCGAGTAAAATTAAGTTCGGTATTAAGGTCATCAGTTTTTCTAGCGCTAGCTGGCCGTTATTTGCCACCTCAACTTCAAAGCCTTCCAAAACAAATTTTTGCCGGTACATTTCGGCAAGACCAAAATCGTCTTCAACTATAAGAATTTTTTTCAAAGTTTTAAGTTCCTTGGTTAGTTAATACCTCTGAGATAGTCTAGCAGTAAAACGGGTTTTTGTAAAAGGGAGAGTTTGGAATAATTCAAAGTGCAAAGTGCGAAGTTCAAAATTACAGTTCAAAATTCAAAATTTTTCTTGCTAATTGACTAAGGTCAACGATTTTATCAACAAATATCTTTGGTGGAAATCTTTACTTATAATTGGGTAATTTTGCCCATTCAACGTCAATTTCGCCTTTAAATTTTCTCTCGACCATGTATAACTCGTCTATTATCCCGTCAATCAGGTCATATTTTTTGGCTTCTTCAAAGGTGACCCAAGCGTAGTCTTGCATGTCTTGGTCCAATTTGATCTCGCCGTCGGCTAAATCAGCAACAAACGATAAAACAAGTGATCCATAGCCTTCGTTGGTAACCCTGGCCAAGGAAGTTAAATACCAAATATTTTTTATTTTTAAATTTGATTCCTCCAACACTTCTCTTCTTAATGCTTTCTCAATTACGTTGTACCAGTAATCTTTGGTTTCCTTGGGTAGGGTGGTAAAATCATCGGTTGATAATTTGCCGCCCGGCACCGTCCATCGGCCGGGAAACGTTTTTTCTTTATCCGATCGCTTGAGTATTAAATATAGAGGTTTTTTATTTTTGGAGTAGGGATCCTTTAAAATAATAGCGGTTGCGAGAACGTTAAAAAGTTTTTGGCTCATTTTAAACCTTTCTTGATAGATATTTTTTTATCTCCTTTGGTTTGACATTCATTGTTGTAAATGTGAGGAAATAAGGACTTTCATTATTTTGTCTTTTCTTTAATCTCATTAGTTAAATCTTTTGTGAATTCTTCAATCGTTTTAGATCCTAAGTCGCCTTTGCTATATGCTCTAACGGCTACCTTATTTTCCTCAACTTCTTTGTCGCCAACTACTAGCATATAAGGGATTTTCTGCATTTCGGCCTCGCGGATTTTTTTGCCAATGGATTCCGTTCTATCATCAACTTCGGTCCTAATTTCTCCCAAAGCTTCTTTTATTTTTTCGGCATATTGATTATGCCGGTCTGCGATAGGTAAAATTTTAACTTGAACGGGGGAAAGCCAAGTTGGAAAAGCGCCGGCAAAATGTTCTAAAAGAAGAACTAAAAATCTTTCGTATGAACCGAGTATAGCTCGATGAACCATAACAGGCGTAGCTTCTTGGCCATTTTCGTCGGTATAAGTTAATCCATATCGTTTAGGGGTTGCAAAATCAAGCTGAATTGTAGGGATTGCAAATTCTTTTCCTGAGACGGCTTTAAACTGAAAATCAAGCTTTGGGCCATAAAGAGCAGCTTCACCTTCACATCGTACCCCATTTAACTTTAATTCATCCGATACTTCCTGCAAGATTCTTTCCGACTTCTCCCAATCCTTTTGCTCACCGATATATTTTTCAGGATGTTCGGGGTCTCTTAACGAGATAGAGACCCAGAATTTTTCCATCATGCCAAGAGAGGAATAAAATTCTTTAATAATCTTAACGAGTCCTTTTATTTCATTTTTTACTTGATCAAGTCGGCAAAATGTGTGTCCATCTTCTACTGTTATTGCATATACTCTATTAAGGCCACCGATCTCCCCCGGTTTTTCTGCTCTGTACATTTTATCGGATTCCATATAGCGAATTGGTAAGTCGCGGTATGATCGTGGCTTTGAAGCGTAAAGTTGAGTCTGATGAGGACAAATAACTGGACGAAGAACGTGTTGTTGTTTGTACTTTGAGGTTACATAGAAGAGCTCGTCTTCAAACTTCTGTTTGTGTCCCGAAATCTCGTAAAGATCAATTTTGGCCAAAGCCGGAGTGGAGACTTTCTGAAATCCGTATTCCCGACAAATTTTTTCAACCTGCTTTTTTAGTTCTTCTATTATGATAGTACCTTTTGGGGTAAACAAAGGAAGTCCCGGACCAACAAGTTCGGAAAAAACAAACAAATCCAGTTCTTTGCCAAGTTTGCGGTGGTCTCTTTTTTTGGCTTCTTCCTGCATTTTTATATAATCATCCAGTTCCTTTTGGGTGGAAAAAGCTAGACCGTAAACCCTTTGCAGCATAATATTTTCTTCGCTGCCCTTCCAGTAAGCACCGGCGATAGATGTAAGCTTGAATGGAGGCAAATCTTTGGTTGATTCCACGTGAGGGCCGGCGCATAGATCCTCAAAATCGCCGGCTTTATAGAAAGTGACGGTAGTTTCTCCTTTGTTTTGCAAGTCGTTTATTAGTTCTTGTTTGTAGGGCTCGTTTTCTAATTTTTTCAAAGACTCGTCAGCCGGCATTTCATATCGCTCGAACTTTGCATTGCCGGCAATTAATTTTTTCATATTCGACGTGATGGTTTTTAAGTCCTCAGGGATAAGAGAACGGGGAAGCTCAAAATCGTAGTAAAAACCATTATCAATTGCCGGACCCATGCCCAGTTTGGCATCCGGAAACATTTTTTTTACGGCAGCGGCTAAAATGTGGGCAAGTGAATGGCGCATAATTTCTAATTCGTTTGATTTATCTGTCATAAAACCTCCTTTAAGTTAGTAATAAACAAGTAATAATAAGCAATAAACAGATTGATTACTTTTTAGTCACTATAGGAATTTGTTAATTGTTCTTTGTTTTTTTGATAAAAAAATACCCAATGCTCTAATGTTAGCATTGGGATCCGGCAACTGCCGGACGGTTCCACCCAATTTCCCTAATCTTTACTCGTCATTCCGGACTTGATCCGGAATCTCATGGGATCCTGAAACAAGTTCAGGATGACATCTAAAATCAGGACATCTCTTTTGGACCTTTTCGCCGGTACCGGAGCGAAGAACCGAAAGTTGGTGAGTCTTCCGTAATCTTTTATTATACTAAAGGTATTCTATCAAAAGATTGTAATAAAATAAATAGACTATTTTACCGGACTTACGCAAACCTACCACACCTTCCAAACCATCCCAAGCGTCTAAAATCCCTTTTTCTCCTGTCAGCGTATCTACAAATACGCTTCCAGTAGAGAAAAGAGATTTTATCTCACTTGGTTTTGGCTTAGATAGATGCGTTATTTTGCGTAAGTTCAGTTTAAAATTTTTTTGATATGCCTGTTTAGCAGCCAGAACCTTATTGCTATGTAGATAATCAGAGCGGGAAGAATAAAAAACAGAAAAATAAAAAGACCCAAATATACCAGTAGCAAAACTGCAAAAAACATTATGGATGCAAGAATAAGATCGAATATATTATAAGTTCTAGTTTTGTATGATCTAGGCATTATTTCCCTCCTTTTAAAAAGTCGTTTAATTTGGTGGCGGCATTTCTTCGCATACTGATTTTATTTTTCTCGGCTAAACTCATTTCGGCCATGGTTTTTTTATATCCCTTCGGTTCAAAAATTGTATCCCAGCCAAAATTTGTTTTTCCTCTAGGTTTGACAACGTTCCCTTTCAGGCTTCCCTCAAAACAACTTATTTTCCCAGTATGATCCGCGTGTCCAATTACGGTTTTCGCCGTTACTCCAAAATTATTAAAACTTTTGGCAATTTCATATATCCCTTTGTTTCCAATAGTTTCTAGCATCCATTTTATTAAGGGGCCGGGAAAACCGTTTAGCCCGTCTAAGTATAATGATGTATCCTCAATAATAAACTCGCCGCCTTTTTTCTTTATAGCTTCTCTAAGTTTATGTTCAATGATAATTTGCGGATCTAGCGACTGAATTTCGTCAAGGTCAATTTCTAACATCGTAAGACCTGGAATTATTTCTTTAAGTTCTCTGAATTTATTTTTATTTCCGGTTATAAAGTAAAGCATAAGCTAATTTTAGCCGAATTTGCATTAAAAGGCAATTGAAGGTAAAATGGGGCTTCTAAGATAGAATCTTGAAAATTGAAGGAGAGTAAGAAATATGGCCGATAACGTTGCTATTACAGGCAGAAGCTTGGATTTTAGAGAGAATCGAATTATAAAAGGAGGAAAGTTAAATGGAGATTTGGCTTGATGATCTTAGGATCACTGACACAATTGAAACTGCGACCTCAGTATTCACTCAAAAACAGGTGATAAATTTTGCGATTTCCGGAGGAGATGAGAACCGTTTGCATCTCGACATTGATTATGCAAAAAACCGCCCTCCTTTTAGGAAAAGAATTGTACACGGGGAGCTAATAGCGACCAGAATGTCAGCTTTAGGGGCAGAAAGAATTGGCTATGGGCCTATCTTACTTCAAACAAGTACTAAGACGTTATTTCGGGCGCCTGTATGCGTTGGAGAAATTTTTACTTGCCATTACGAAGTAACCGAGATCAAAAATTGTAACAATAAATACGGCACAGTTTGTTTTGCTACAAAGTTATTTTTCGTTGAGAGTAAAAAAATAATAGCATACGGAGAAAGGGAATTAATAATGTTATGGAAGCCCTTTTAAGTGAGGTGCTATTTGTTACAAAAAGCCGGTTAGGGCAAGCGCCAACCGGCTTTTAAATATGATAATGTTGTAATTCATTCATTGTTAAAAAGTGCCATTGATAAAAAGTTGTAATATATTCCGTCGTGCCATACTTCATCTTTCATTTTCCCCTCTACTTCAAATCCAACTGATTTATAAAGTTTTATCGCAAAAATATTATTTTCAATAACGCCCAAATTAATCTTATGGAGATTTAATTTTTTAAAGGCATAATCGATTAACCATAGCAGAGCAATTTTGCCATAACCTTTTCCTCGATATTCATCTTCCCCTATAGCTAAAAAAATATCTGCATTTTTGTTTGCTATATTGATATTTGATAATCCCATCCAGCCGATAGGCTTGTCATTGTCATAAATTGTAAAAAACTTCTTGCCTTTAACCTTTTTGTAATCGTCAAACCACTTCTCTTGTTTTTTTAAAGTGGTGCATTGTCCAATTGTATCCCCAATATATTTATTCACAGTCGGATCATTCAGCCATTTTACACGGTATTTTATATCATCTCTTGTTTGAGGTTTTATTTTTATCATAGTAAATTTCGATTTGGGTGGTTTTTAAAATATTTGGTGGGCCCGATCCGACTCGAACGGACGACCTCTACGATGTCAACGTAGCGCTCTAACCAGCTGAGCTACGGGCCCGCGAAAGAATATTGAATTATGAATTAAGAATTTTGAATAAAATAAAAAATTGAATAATTTATAAATTGATTAATAATTCAAAATTCATAATTAGCTTTAATAATATACCAAAATTGTATTCAAAAGTAAATGATTCGAAGCTAAAAACAAAAACTCCATGTTGTCATCCCGGGCATAATGCTTAAAAAGTGTTGCTAAAAAGGGCTATTTTAGCTTCATTTTTATTAAAAAAGTTGAAATACTTTAACTTATGAATAAA
>Ga0076307_125_pt1 | contig 11249 bp, 9 predicted proteins | sample RifGroC2_FD_68020 | JGI IMG/M metagenome (GOLD analysis project Ga0076307, IMG submission 68020) | candidate division CPR2 bacterium GW2011_GWC2_39_10
ATCAAAACAATGTTTTTGGCATCTTTAATTCAAGGATTTGGACAAAACCCGCAACATGTATCTATTTTTATGACTCTTACGTTGGGAAAGTCAGAGGCGATCAATGCGGCTACCGCCTCTATATTGATGACAGGGGTGACTTCTATGGTGAGAAGGGAACGTTTGGAAGCGGATACGAAAAAAACGATACTACATACTGGGAATATGATGGGATGCTAAACCTCGATAAAGCAGCAAGAATTATGTCTGTTTGGTTTAAACATTCCACAGAGTACAATGACAAACAGACACTAATCAAAGATTTTGTTGCCCTGTTGGATAAATGTCTAATTGAGGGAAGTAAGTATTGAAATAAAACCGCGCAACCAACAAATAGTTTCGTATAGCATAAGCTTGTGCTCGATTGCATTTATGCCCCAAGTAGTTTTAATTAACGCCAACCGGTCAGGAGAAAGAATAATAGTAGTATTAGTCTAATCAAACAGATTCTAACAACCTTGCTGTTCTTATCACCGGTTACTCACCTGAGTAAAAGCCACCTCTTAAAGGTGGCTTTTTTAGCTAGCCGGTCATTTTATTTTGCACAATCACCTGATTACACTACGCCATAGCAATAAGCGGACATCAAAAAATTGAGCAAGAGTTAGAATAATTTAAGAAAAATATATCGCCTTTACCTTCTCTCCTGCACATTAATAATTGGATTTAAGGCTTGGCGGCAAGAAAGATAGTAAACTGAGGAAACTTGCTGAATTTATTATAATATGCAAAGTCAATCTCTTTTGCTTTTTCAATTACTTTAGTTTCGACAAATTCTTCTATAATAAATCCCGCCTCTTTTAGCAGTTTAAAATGCATGCTTGGTGGACCAATCCAAAAAGCTAATTTTTCTCCTCTATCATTAAAGTTGTGCTCATATCTAGCATATTTATGATAGTCACCAAACGTTTTACCGTCATTCCCCCTTTCGGCAAACCCCATTACCATCATCGAGTGCTCATCGACAATAATTCTTTCGGATGACCAACGAAGAGGATGGGGAACAGAAAATAAGAATTTACCAGTACTCTTTAAGACCCTAAAAACTTCCTTGTAAACCTTTATAGGGTCGTCCGTATAATCTATAGCTAAACTGCTATATACAAAATCAAAAGTTTCTTCTTTAAAATCGATAGATTCCATATTCCCTATTTTAAATTCGCAATCCGGATAAGACCTTTTGGCAACATTTATTGAATTTTCTGAAATATCGATGCCAATTAATTTAGCAGGGTTTTTGGTTGTTAAGATAAGTGATTCATCTCCGGTGCCACAACCCAGCATTAAAACAGTCGTGCCAGTTAAAGAAGGCAAAAGACTTTCCATCGCGGGCTTTTCAACTAGGGAATGGGATTTCATCGCACCACTCAGAATGTCCTGTTGTCTTGATTCTGCAAAAGAATTGTAGTCGTTGGCTTTTTTCATAGAGTCATTCTATCATAAATTGCTCTAAATCTGAATAGGTTGTATCAAAAAAAGGCTTCTTAAAGCCCTTTTGATTCTTTGGCTCCCAATAAAAAAGGTATTTAGAACTTTTGACTGGGAAAGAATTGCTGAAGAGTTAAAGACATTTCAAGATAACTATAATATTTTACAGCCATATCAGTCATAAATCATTTTTTCTTTTCACTCTCTTCCATCGCCTCGAAAAAATTTTGTCTGTTTACAAGTTCTAGGGGTATGGCAGGAGGAGGGCCATTAAAATAGGCTTCTAAATTAGGGGCCTGGCGTCTTAGTTTTTCTTCGTATCCAAGTATGAGCAGGGTATTCCCGCTGGCAACTTCCAAATCACTGCATTCTTTGCCATCTTTATAAACCTTGACTGCGCCCAACGGACCAGATCGATCATCAACATAATTAGCATTCATTTTCCAAACATCCATCATTTTGTTGCCTTCCAAGTTCCAAATAAAGATGATGAGATAATCAGCGTCTTTGTAGGATTCCTTATGCTGATCTAAAACTGATTCTAAATATTCCCCAAGACTTTCATAATTAAACCCCCTGTAAGAATCGACCGCATCTTTATCCGGATAACAAACAACGTGCTTGCCCCAAATTTTATAATCAAAATTTCGATACCAACTATGATTCGGCTTGTAATCAAAACCCAAAATTGGCGGCTGACCCTGATCCCAAAGGTTTAAGAAAAGTTGTTTCTGATTTGCCGCAAAGCTTTTGTCTTCTATAACGGCAAGCTTAGGATTAGATCCTATCGTGTAAATAGCAACAGTGTCATCAAATATAAGAATTTCCTTTTCAATGGTAAAAGTTTCTTCCGGAATATAACGAAATGTCATACAGGTATTAATAAACCGATCATTTTTAGAAAAGGGTGGAAGTGTTGGAATATTGGTGATCTGCTTAACCTTAATATTATTTGCTAAAAATAAATCCCTAAGTTCCTCCGCTTTTTTTTCGCCAATAACATCATTAAGATCTCCCTTTTCATAAATAAAAACGGATTTTGATTTAGCCTTGGCTGATTCTAGCGAAATTTCGAAAAGATCCTGTGCGGTTGCATCTTTTAGCTTGAAAGGCGTTGTCGATTTATCTTCACTTCTGAAACTATCTTGATCCACTAAACTACTGCTACTTAACAATTCAGGGCTTTTATGAAATAAAAGACCAGCACTTCCTGGCAACGCGTAATAGATATGAGCTCCAGATCCCGCCCGAAGCAGATTACCTTTTTTATGTAAGTCGTTTAAAGCCCGGCTAACGTAAACCCTGGAATACTTACCCCCCAAGGCTTTAACTGCATCAGAGGTTTTGAATTTAGGGACTGATTTTGCATATTGAATTATATGGTCTTTAACTTTTTGCATTGAAAGGAGTATAGCATAAAAAAACTTTACTGTAAACAATATTTAAGTATACAGAAGCGTTTACTGTAAACAAATAGTGTTGAGATAGACTTCTTGTGCGACCAGAAAACAAAACAAAATGAAAACAGGTCCTGCTCTAAATTGTTTTAACAACTCAAAGTCTTGCAGACCTGTTTTAAGCACCTTTTGTTAGGTGCGATAGGTTTTCTTGACACCATCTTTACATGCTTACCGATCAAACCTGCTGGTTGCTATGAAGCCGGCCGCAATAAGTGATGCCAAAATAGTAAATGTTCCGGCCCCGTCAATCAGAAATGACCTATCTGTCATAACCCCGTATGTCGTGCTACCAAATCCAACAGCTAATCCGACAAATATCGCAAGCCACATATGTTTTGAATTTGATTTTGTTAGCATCCCCCCAACAACAGGACCGATAAGAGCCAGCTGAGAGATAACTACAATATATACGAAATCAAACAGACTAGTCCCCGATAGCTTAATGACAAAACCAATGCCCCAGACGGACAGAACCGCTACAATAAGCATTGCTGCCTTAGCTAACATCAGGCTTGTACCCGAGCTCAGCCGCGATACCCGCTGCCATGATGGCAAGACGTCAGCGATAAGAGTCAGCGAACAGGTAATCAGCATGCCATCCACCAACGACATGATACACGCCGCAATCAATACTACCATTCCAACAGAAAGAAACAATTCGCTTAGAGGCAGCGTCATAACTGCTTGCGTCAAAATGTTCTCCGGATTGATGTTTGGCAAGATTGAAACAGTAGCTCCAAGGATTGTTCCTAGAACGCCAATGGTAGCGAATATCACAACGCTGCTGTATAGCAAGTTGCGATGAGTCTCGCCCTCTTCATTGGTGCCAGTACCAGCAATAATGCTAATCCAGGACGAGTTATCAACGAATTGCCATGATAAATTGAACAAGATGTTTGTAGCCAATCCCCATAAACCGAGCTTTCCTTGCATTATTCCAAACGACGGAAAAAGTGCGCTTGCAAGCTTTTCACTACCCAGATGATTCAGGTTAATTATAAGCAATCCAACCATCCCGCTAACAAGAACTACTTTTACGAGATTGAGAAAAGTATCAACTTTGACATTACTTCTTAACCCGCCAATTATAGTGTAAATCAGCGTGATGGCGACAATGACTGCAATCACTATCTCCGCCAAAAACCCTGAATTGTTATGCAACAAGCCATTTGGCATAACAGCAAGCGACTTGATGGCGCTTTTTCCTATCCCAACTTCCCAACCAACCAGATATACTATTCCGATTAACGAGCAAATTGATGCCACAACCCTGGTAGCATTTCCATATCGTTGCCCTAGGAAATCGTGCAGGCTGTTTATTCCTCTGAACTTCTTTGAATGGGGGATAAGGAGCAGAAAGCTCACCGACCACGCTGCTTGGATTAAAAGAGCCCAAGCACCAATAACGTAGCCCAGCCAAGCTGCATAAAACAACGCATTAATGCCAAAAGAAGATGATAATAGTAGATTTATTATCGATACCCTTCCCAGACCGCGCTTAGCAAGAAAAAAACCGTCTAACACACCAGATAATCTAGTAATCATAAAACACCTCTTTTTGTAGAGTTTAACAGCGGAACCCGTGCATTTATCATGTCACAATATATCAAGGAGAACCCGTTGTTTTTTAGAGTTTCCTTTATTCGAGTTTAAATGAACGCCTTAGGCTTGAAATAACTTGTTTTTGCTTAGCAAGTAAGGACTTAATAACTATACCACAATTTATTATATTTTTCAAGTATATATGCTTAGCGCTGACCATAAGCTGAAGAGTCTTAAGCCTAGCTTTTTGACCCCGGGTCGGTCAATCTTCGAACCAAAAAATGGCTGCTCAAAGCCATTTATTTAAAACTAGTCTATTTTTTGTCCCAATTGTTAAAAATATTCGAACCGATATTTCGGCTCTATAGAGCCTTAAAATAATTTAATTTCCAGATTCTTCCATATTGGCTCAGCACTCCGCTCAAGAACCCCAGGGCAGTTTTAAGCACAAAATGGAACAAAATGGTACACCCCTGGGGCATTTTGGACTGTACCATTTTTCAGTGATTTAAGCACAAAATGAGACAAATGAGACAGTTCAGGGCATTTGTTACTTGTCTTAAAAAGAAAAGGCCCGCCCCAAAACATTGTTCAAGGGCGGGTCGCTTGCTGTGTCAGATGAATCGCACAATCAGCCACAGCAGTAGGAGGTGCAAAGTATTGTCGGCAACGGTGTAAACGATGGCAGAGAAGGCAATGTCGAACTCACGATACTTCTCTTTGCTCTCATACGCCCCCTCCAGCGTTCGCCCTCCTATCATCTTTAGCCATGTCTCAGCCAGAGACCATCTGTCGATGAAGAAATGACTGGCAAAGACAAGGGCCAGGAACATCGGGTCGAACCTACAGGAAAAGAGCGCGACAGTCAGCATGTAGATGACGCAGTGTGCTAGGCAATAAGACCATCCTTTCGAGGTCTGCCGCCCCTTCCCCAGCGCCATCTGCTTTGTCTGAAACAGGTAGTCGGCCACAAAATGGCCAAGAACCATAGAAATGAACAGGTTCATGAGGGCACCTCCAACCTCTCGAAAAACTTCGACACCGTTTTTGTGATGTCATCGTCTGTTTCCAGCTCGGTCATTACAAGTCGTTCGCGTTCTGTGATCTGACGACTTTCCGACAGATCTGGGATAATGTCAAAGAAAGGCATCAGCTCCGGCGTTTGACGATCGAGGATACGTTGTCGCTGCTCACCTGGGTCAGAACAACTCATATGGAGCACCTTACCACCAACAAATCGGTAGATCTTTTTGTCCTCGGCGAGCCCATACGCAACCTCGACGAAGACATTGCGAGTACCACGAAGAGTGTCCAGGTTCCTTGCCAACAAGCTGAGCCACTGTTCGCCAATCAGCGCCGAAAGCTCTTTCGGACGCTCAATTGCGAGCTGAACTATGTTCTCTCCAACAAAATGCTCGGCTGCCATTGGGGCTAGGATATCCGAGTAGTTGTCGGTGTTGATCCATCGACTGCTTGAATCCTGACGGCAGATCTCTTCTAAGATCGTTGACTTGCCCGCTCCTGGTCTTCCGACAACGAGAAACAAGTTCTGGATGTTGAGAGCGTACTCCAGAAGTGCCGTCACGGTCATTGGACTAACGACCCTGGAGAGCTCGAGAAGATTAGGTTGTTCAGCCATTTCTCGAGCCCTACTGGCGGAAACGTTCATAAGATCTGGGTTCGAGATGAGATACAGAAAGTCATCTATCTCGAATTTTTCATGATTGTATTTCATTATCTCCGATTCGTACGCGTAGTCCTCTCCGCCTCGGATACCCCGAATCATCAGGAGTTCCGATCCGACTAGGCCTCTCTCCCTTGCTTGCCCAAAGCTGATGACGTCGACATTCTTCGGCAGTTTGTAGCTGTCCCAAAGTTGCATGCACTTGTCTTGAGTAAACCAGTAGGACTTCTCGTCCGAGTTGGAGCAAACGATTGTAAACCGTTCGAAGATCCGTGAAGCACGGGTGGCGATGTCTAAGTGACCATAAGTTGGTGGGCAGAATGACCCGGGGAAAACGGGATTAACCATCTCCATCACTCCTTTCAAGGTACATACGATAGTGTGTATATAATAGCTGTTTATAGATATTTCCTCTAAAGTATGACGAAACAACTAAAGATTACTTGTTATTTGTGCCTAAATATGATAAATTATTGTCGAAAGGTATCGACAACATGAACAAAATTTCAAAAAATCTAATAGCTCTTGGCTTCAATAAAAATGAAGTCGCTACCTATATTGCACTAACTGGGCTTGGTGAAGCAAAAGCTGCTGCTATTGCAAAACGAGCAGATCTAAGCAGAACCACTGTGATTAGTATTCTAGAGAGACTAGAAAAAGAGGGCTTGGTTAGCAGTAATAAATATAAGGGGTCGATTTCGTGGTGGATTGAATCACCTCATATTTTAAAAAATATTTATGAGAATAAGGTAAGCATAGCTGACAGCATGGTAGAAGAACTTTCTAGCCTGTACCGTGCAGATCATATTTTCCCGGGGACTAAAGTATATGATACAAAAGAAGGGATTAAAAACTTTACAGAACGACTACTAATCTCTTTGAAGAAGGGGTCTATTATCTATACCATCGATTCCCCTCGAGTGGGCAATTATCAGAAAACCTTTTCTGACGAATACAACACAGTTTTCCTTGGTCTAAAGAAGAAGAGGTCGATAGTTACCCGAACATTGGTCCCTTCCGGAACTTTTGCCACCATTAATAGGCACAAGCTCGCAGACCAGAACATAACCATTCGCGAATTACCCCCTAAAATAGAATTTGAATCTTCGGTATGGTTTACTTCTGATGTCGTTGTCTTTTTCTCAAGCAAACCGCCTTATTTGATTGCACTAAAGAATCTTGCGATATATGATGGTCTGAAAAGCATTTATGACTTTTTATGGCAGATTAGTGATCCTAAAAGTTAAATATGCAAGACCAAATCTATAGTAAAAAATACTTACATTCCCCTCAAATCGGCGGTACCATCGTCCTCGATGGCAATTGTCATGAGCGAGAGGATTGAGTCTAATGGAAAATATAGCAACAAAAACTGAATTAAAGCACTGCCTATACGTAAATCATCAGAATCTGACGAGCAACAAGCAATGTGGGGTTTTTATCAAAATTAGCAAGCCGATTTGGCTTGCTAATTTCTTATTAGTTCAAACCAGCTATTCTGGTTCTTATCTCTATGCCCTGTTGGTTAGTCATAATTGCTCGGCTAGTTTTAAGGCTTTCTCGTATAGTGGTTTAGCTAACTCTTTCGCTTTATCGGAAGTAATTCTTTCATACATCCACGCAATCTTGGGCTTCAAAGGTATCTCGGGGTGGTTTCTTGCTATTGATTCTACGTTTCTGCCACGAAAGAAACTTAGACTATCCGCATCTTTCAGTATATTTTGATCCTCGTCTCCACCTTCTTCATGTTTAGAGACTAAATGCCATACTCGTTTTACCAACTCTTCATCCGCATCATTTTTTCTTAAAAATTCTGAGATAATGTTTGCGGAGCTTTCTTGATGGTCTTTAAGATAGGGCTGTTTATTAAATTGATCTTCTGCAATGTGTCTTTTAACAAATCCACGGTCTATATCGTGAGAAAGCGCAGCGATTATAAGGGCAACATCCGCTTTGGGTTTTAACTCCTTCACACAATCCGCAGTTATTTGCAAATGTGTAGGAGTATTCCGGCCAGCAGGAAAGGATTCATTGATAAATTCACTAACTTTTTGTATTAATGCTTCATTCACTAGATTCTCCTAAATGTGCAGGGACGTCCTTATTGGTATAGACACTGCGGACACCTTTGGTGCTCAATTTGGCCTCACGGGCCGGGCAATCTTCTCCTCCCAAGGCGGATCGGCCTTGGGAGGAGAATTTTTGGAGCATATGTGCTTATGCGCTAGTGCTTAATATATTATAGCTAATATTGTGTAGAAAAGAAACGTCCCCAGTATCAAAAATCAATACTGGGGACAGCCCCGTGAACCTTTATTTAGTTTTCTACATAACCATCGTTAGCGGGATTAATCACGTCACCGTTACTTTGCTCGTCGGAAAGGAGCGCCGTGATCTTCCGGATTTCTGTCATCTCGATAATCTCTTGCATCTTCTCTGTAAACGCAACAGGCAGGCGAAGGATCACTTTATGACCCAGTAGATCCTGACCGTCGGTCAGCTCTTCCGGCATGTCCTTGAGAAGCTCTTCGTCGCCTCTTTTCATGTTGCACTTACCGTAACGGTAGTTTACGAACGTTTTACTGGACAGGTCGACTCGGAAGAAGCTCGCTATTCCGCTGTCTTCTGCTTTGTTATAGGCGCCGATCCATTCGTACTCGAACTTCGGATAATCGTCGCCGATCCTTCTTTGCAAATAGAGCTTGATACAGTTGAGCCGAAGCTCCCAGAGTCCTTCTTTAGACTCATAGCGAATCGATTTGAACTGATCGAGATCATACTGCTTGTTCCCTAGATCAGCCAAGAAGGTTAGAGACGTATAGTCTCCGTTGGGATGCTTAATGCTCAACCGTGGAATTTCACACCAAAAGTTGAATTCATAATCGCCGATTTTTGTGTCTACACCGATTTTGATTTTGCTCGACTTAAGGATCGCCTCCACCATGCCACGAAGGTCCTGCCAGACAATTTGTTGTCTTTCAAAACCAGGGCTGGCATCTTCTTCCAGCGCTTCTGTGCCAGGATCGTTTTTTGCCTCTGCTCTGACTTCGACAAAGTGCTGCTTTGCCTCTTCGGCTACTTCCTTGTCGTCAACCAAGGCATCGATATACTTATCGATTCTCCAGTGTAATAACGCTGCCATCATGGTCGGCATACCTTCCGTATAGTCATGGATCGCAAGAGTGAACATCATTACAACACCCGTGGCCACTCGCTCTTGGCCGGCGTGCTTTACTAGTAGTGGGTAGAACCTTTCGGCTAGACGCGAGTTGTCGTCTACAGCAAGAAGCCTTTTCTCCATTTCCTCGCGATTCGGTAACGTGATAACTTTGTCCTCTGTCATAACCCTAATACCTCCTATAAATAGTCTTGACTCTAAGTCGTTGGCTTTTCTTGAAGCAACGATAAGGCACAAAACTTATTGCCTTATCGTTGCTTCAAGCGCCACAGGAGCATTCAAATAATAGATAAATTAGGAGATAGTAGGTGTAAAGTTGAAAACTAATTTTGTGGATTCTAAAGGGGCATCGAGATAAAACAATCTTTGTTCTATTCGACACTTTATATTATCATATAAACGTATGTTTGTCAAGTTTCTGATGCTTAGCGCTGACCTTAAGCTGAAGAGTCTCAAGTCTAGATTTTTGACCCCGGATCGGGCAATATTCGAACCAAAAAAATGGCTCGTAAAAGCCATTCTTGAGAAATTGAGTTATTTATTTGTGCAAATTCTTAAAAAATTCGAACCGATATTTCGGCTCTACAGAGCCCTAAAAAAGACTAAAATCCAGATTCTTCCATATTGGCTCCCGGGGTCGGATTCGAACCGACGACCAATTGGTTAACAGCCAACTGCTCTACCACTGAGCTACCCGGGATTATATTAATTTTTCATCTAGCCATTTTCTGCCTTGACCAGACTTCAAAAAACGCTCTCTTTTTATTGCTTCTGTTCTTGTCTCATACACTTCGGTGTAAACGATCTCAAAGGGGCTATTTTCTTTAGCCCATTTATTACAATGCTTATTGTGCTCATTCAATCTTTGGATAGCATCTTTTGAAGTTTGACCAACATATCTCTTTCCATTTTTTTGGCTTTTTAAAACATAAACCGTAAACATAGTTACATTTTATCACAGCCCCAGCCATAGGCTGGTCCGCCTCTGGCGGAAACTGCATCTTCTACCACTGAGCTACCCGGGAATATTCGATTTTCAAACATCCTTTATTATACAGAAAATATGAATAATTTCAATACCAAAGGCATCCCGATTAATGTATTAAATGCCGCAAAATAAATTCCAAAAATGAAAAAAGCCCAGAACTATCAAAAAATTGATTAGTTCCGGGCCCGGACTTTTCTGCTAAATAACAATTGACTTGGGAATAAAATTGACAGCGATTTCAATCACTTTATTTGCCACAGCGTTAAGCCTTTCTTCTTCCTGCACAAGATCGTCTGGAGAATATTTTGCTTTTCTTGCCTGCTTAAGTCTGTACTCAATATACAGGCCCTTTAGCGCTGCAACTTCATCCACATTGTTGATCTGCAGATTACCGGCATGCATAGAGATTCTACCCCTCAGCATTAGCTCCAATTCTTTTACCTTGGACTTTAGAACATAAACATCATATTCGTTCAAGGACTCGAAAAGGTTTATTACATCTAGCATGCACAACTCCCTGGACTTCATTTACCTACCTCCCGTTAATGAATCCTGCTTTTTATCCGCGCCCTGCCTATCTTTTTGCGCCCGTTAATGATACTAAAACAAGTCTTTAGATCTGCATCCAATTTCCTGTTGAGGTCGTCGGCAAAAGCTTTAACATCATTCGCGTAACACCTTTCGATGTATCCTTTACGAATAATGCCCGATACAGCCTGCTCAAACCCTACTACTAAACGATACTCCTTTGCTTTTTGATTATTGATGCGGTAAATCTTTACGTAAAATTGCACCAGCTTTAGAAGCGCATCGGAATTCTTGTCTTCGCCATCTTCTAAAGCAAGCCTATACCTCCTTAACGCTCCAAATAAAAGCGTTGCTTTCTCTGCGCTTGTTTTTCTTCCCCTGCCGCTTAACATCTCAAATCCC
>Ga0076307_133_pt1 | contig 9889 bp, 8 predicted proteins | sample RifGroC2_FD_68020 | JGI IMG/M metagenome (GOLD analysis project Ga0076307, IMG submission 68020) | candidate division CPR2 bacterium GW2011_GWC2_39_10
ACGATCCGGCAGCCGCCGGAGAGTGCGGCAATCTTGTTTCAAGCAGAGGAGATTGCTTCGTTTCACTCGCAAAGACGCAGGGTTGTGAGCAGTTACAAAAGAAACCTTGAATTCAAGAACCCCTATTTGACAAATAACACATTGAGTGTTATTATATGATCACAATGAACAAGTTATTGATTACAAAACCAGACCATCATCACATAACCTTTTTAACGCGAAGAGGCTGTATTGGTGTTATTTAAAATTTAACCTAAAACTCTACAATTAAGCCTCTTCGCAAGAAGAGGTTTTTTGATTACCGATAAATTAATTAATTTAAGAGAAAGGAAAGTAACTTATGAAAGAGAAAATTATTATTGACACTGATCCCGGTGTTGACGATGCGTTAGCACTAATTATGCTTGAAAAAACCGATCTTTTTGATATTAGGGCTGTAACAACGGTTGCCGGAAATTCGACCATTCAAAACGTCACGAACAATGCGGCTTATATTTTAGAGTTGGCTGAAAGTAAGGCGCCTTTATTTTCAGACGCTGCCAAGCCCTTAAAAAAGAAGTTGTTTACTGCGAAATCGCATGGCAAAAAGGGGTTGGATGGAATCAAAAACATTAAGCACGTTCCATTAACTGGTGATGCCCCTGAAAGAATAGTTGAAATAATCAAGAAGTATCCAAATCAGATTACAATCGTTGCAATTGGCCCCCTTACTAATATTGCAACTGCATTCTTGTTGGACCCGGAAATCCCTAAGCTCATTAAGAAATTAATAATAATGGGCGGCGGTATTGATATTGGCAACGTAACAAAATCAGCAGAATTTAATTTCTTTGTTGATCCCGAAGCCACAAGGGTTGTTTTTGAGAGTAACGTTCCTAAAGTTCTAATTACGCTTAATGTTTGCTACAAAACTCCCGTAGTTGTTGAGGACTTTGAAAAACTCAAGGATTCCAAGCTTTACGATCCTATTTTATCAATGATAAGGCCTTATAAAAAGGGCCTAGAGAAGTACGAAGGCAATGAAATGCGGGGCATAGTTCTTTACGATGTTTTGGCAGCTTATTATTTGGTAAACCCGGGTGCATTTTGTATTCTTAAGGCTAACATGAACATAACAAAAGAAGGTCAAGTTAAATTAACTGTCGATAATGCCGATTACAATACGGAAATAGTCCAAGACGTAGTCAAAGAAGATTTTATAAAAGATTTTTTTGACTGGTTAGGTTGCTAAGGCTAAATGAGATAAGCTTCTAAAACCCCTTAGTTCGCTTAAAGGATGATTTCTAGTATTCTGTCTACCCTAAAAGTTCTGTCTTCGCCTCTATCCAGACAAAACGCTTTTACGCCTAAAAATTTTTTATCCAAATAAATTAGTTCGCCCAAAAAGCTTGGTTTAATTTTACGTTTTGATTTTTCATCCTTAGCTTTTAGATAAATTATTTCAAGGGTTTTTTTATTTTTGATAGCTTCATTGATAATTATAATTTTGTCATCCAAACTGCATTTTTTATCTGCTAAGTCGTACTGATATTTGGTAATAAATCGGGTAACACGCCAATCCATTAAGATATGTTTTTTTAGAATTTCTTTTTTTAAAACGATTCCATCCAAACTGGTGCAACGGCTAAGAGCAACATACATTTGACCGTGCGCAAAAGTGCCGTTTCTGATGTCGATTATTACCTTGTCAAAAGTTTTGCCTTGGCTTTTATGAATAGTTATGGCCCAAGCTAATTTTATGGGGTATTGGGTAAAAGAACCAACTGTTTTGGAAACTAAACTTTTTTGTTTTTGGTCGTAGTCAAAATGAAAAACAGTCCAGGTATATGGTTCTACACAAACCGTTGATCCCGTAGATAGCTCCACCATTATTGAGGGGGTATCTGTTTCGTCGTCAATTATATCCTTAATAATGCCAATGCTGCCGTTTACCCACCTTTCCCTTGTATCATTGTTAAGAAGCATTACTTGCGCTCCCACTTTTAAATTTAGCTCTATATCTGTCGGCAAATATTTTTTGTCAAAATCACCCGATAAAGTGCCTCGAAAAGTAAAGTTTTGTTTTTTGACGCCATTAAGGCGATCGTTATTAATCCCCGCAGCCATTTTATTGGTTGTTGTAAGATAAATATAATAATCATCAAGCGAGTGTTTAAAATTTGGACTAAAACGCTTGTTTAGTACTTCCAGTTCGTTAGCAGAAACGGTGTTATTTCGAATAGTATTTAAGATGTCTATGAATGCTTGGTCTTTCTGACGATAAATTTTTTCCAATTCTAAAAATTCCATTTCAAACGAGCAACCAAACAGTGATTTATCAAAAATTTTAGCATCAAAAAAATATTCGCTATTATAATCACCTTTAAAAATAGATTTTTCGTTACCGCTTACTACCGGTGGAAGCTGATAAAGATCGCCGATAAAAATCATCTGGATGCCTCCAAAAGGTTTTTCAATGTCCTTGCCGTTTAACCTTAAAAATTTGTCCACGCAGTCCAAAAGATCCGCCCTTACCATAGAGATCTCGTCAATTATTATAGTATCTATCTTTTCGTAGATGTTTAGTTTTCCGCTTTTATTGTTGTAAAGACGTTTTACTTTACTAAGAGTTATGTTTGGCTTGAATTTAAAAAAAGAGTGGATTGTTTGTCCCTGAATATTAATGGCGGCAACACCGGTAGGCGCTAGAACAACCGTTTCTTTTTTAGTATGATTTCTGAAATAACTAAGGATGGTTGACTTGCCGGTTCCTGCCTTTCCGGTAATAAAAACATTCTGGCGGGTATTTTCCATTAGGTTGCATGCCGCTTGAAACTGTTCGTTTAGATCCAGTTTAATATTTGAATTTGGAATATATTGCATAGAATATCTTTTAATTTCATCTATTCTACCCCAAAACCGCCTTCTTTTCCATAGGAGCAATGATCTTCCGGCTTTAAAACCAAATGCAACTTTACTGGACTTACGCAAACCTACCACACCTCCCAAACCACCCCAAGTGGCTAAAATCCCTTTTTTTCCTGTCTGCGTATCTACAAATATGCTTCCAGCAGAAAAAGGGATTTTATCTCACTTGGTTTCGGCTTGGATAGATGCGCTATTTTGCGTAAGTCCAGTATAAAAAAAGCCCGAAATTATTTTTTCGGGCGGTTTAACCATGTTTTTGGCAGGAATAGGAGAGAGAGACCAAGAAACCATTATCCTACAGGACCAGGATCCGGCGGATATGGAACATACCCCTTTATGAAAAACAGGGATTTAAAACTCGTGATATCTCCATATCCGTCTGTATAGGAAATGCCGTCAATGGTGCCGCTTGCCGTAGCAGGCGTATTTTGTAGTATCACCATTGATTTAACTCTATAATCATCGTTTTGCTTGTACTTATGCATTTCCTTACTTGAGCCGCCAGTAGCCGTCCAAGTAATATTTATTGCTTTTGTGCCGCTGGTTACTCCCGTACTGTTCCATGTTTCTACCGGCACTATTGCCGATAAAACTGCCGTATCGCCATTCTTGTTATGTGTAAAAACCGGTTCTTTCGTCTGCAAATAGCCGAATGTTGAGTTTTCGCCATCGTATGACGATAGCATAACGTCAACAAGACCGGTTTTCTGGTCTTTTACTACCCACACATCGGTGTAGGTGTAGCTGGCGTCTTCCTCATTTACGTCTACCCACCAGGCGCTGGCCTGAACACCGCTTTGACGATACTGGATGTTGTCCGTTGCGCCACCAGCAAATGCCGATCCGGCAGCCGCCGCTACAAACAAACTTACAATTAAAGCCACAAACAAAAACCTTTTCATAAATACTTCTCCTTCTCAAATGTGGACATTTTCTTGCTAGTCAGCCCCTCTCTCCTTGTCAAATATTGCCATTCCATGGTAAACCAAAGGATATTTTAACATAGAAATGCTAATCCGTAAATAGTTTTAATTGTAATTGCTCACAACCCTGCGTCTTTGCGAGTGAAACGAAGCAATCTCCTCTGCTTGAAACAAGATTGCCGCACTCTCCGGCGGCTGCCGGATCGTTCGCAACTTTTAATTGCAAGCGTTTTTGGCCCACAGCCCCCATCCATCTTTTCTTGCTTCTTTCTCGGCGTCTAAAATTTCATCTTGATATTTTACATCCGGTGGATAGGTATAGGACCTGGCATAACCCTCTTTTACCAATAAAAGGTTAACGAAGGTGCCGTCTTCTAGATAAACATATCGTAAAAGTCTTTTGTACTTGTCAGTTTCGGTTATATCTTTTTCTAGTCTTACTTTTTTTCCTTCAACTATCGATTTATTTTTATCGCTTGACTCTTTACCGTAGCACTGGGCGGCTTTGTTTGGATGAACAGTTTCCGGGGTGTCTATTCCTATATAGCGTACCTTTTTACCGTTTTCCAGCTCAATGGTATCACCGTCAATAACCCGTTTTACTAAAAAAAATTCCGTATCTGGCAGGTTTTGAGAATCTAATTCTTCAATATCTTCTTCCGGTGTCTCGTTATTCATTTCTTGATCTTGGGATTGTTCATGAAGATTTTCATTTTTTTTAAACCCTGCTTGCTCATCGGATTTTCGAGTAGTTACATCTTCGACTTTGATTTGCTCTCTCGTGCTAAAGATCAAGATAACAACCGAAAAAATAATGGTGCCTAGAACTCGTTTGATTTTTTTATTTTTGATGAGGCGTTTTATTTTCATATCTAAGAATAATTTCCCACAAAAACTTTATTGGGTCAATGGACTCAAACAAAGTGTTTACTCACTAGACCCCTATTTTTATGTAAAATTTCTATGTAACTACAGTGTCATTCCAGACTTGATCTGGAATCCAGGAAGAATGGATCCCGCATCTAGGGATACCAAAAAAATACCAAAAAAATCCTAGACAAGATAATTGTTTTATGATATAATTTTTTTGTTGTTTTTATGGATGCGGGCCTTTTTATAACAAAAGGATAATTAAATACATATACTCGGAATTTCATACTAGCGACTATCATTATTAAATTTAGCTATTACTTTTATAAAGGTAAGCTAGAATGACTCGCTTGAAAAGTGAGAAGAAAGAGTGTTTATGTATCAAAAATCTTTTAGTCCGTCAAAAGGACGGCAAAAAGGCAGTTTCAACTCGTCTAACAAAAATGGAAGCAAATATAAATTTTCTTCCCCTAACTCAACCAATAGGAATCAATTTGGTGACAAAGAAGGCTCTGGCAAAGGGCAGGCCCCATTTGGTACATTCGATAGAGGTTCTTTTGGTGGATCCCGGAGTTTTAATAAGCCTTATGGTAGAAGTAATAATTTTTCTCGTTCCAGAAAAAGTTTTTCCCGTCCTTCCAATGATTATTCGCAATATATAAAAAAGGCATCTCCTGCTGCCGAACAGGTTGAATATTCTCCAAAAAATAAATTTGCTGATTTTAATATAAATCAGGCTCTTAAGAATAATATTATAGCAAAAGGCTATGAAACTCCTACTCCAATTCAGGATCAAGCCATGCCTTATATTTTAGACGGAAAAGATGTTATTGGCCTAGCAAATACAGGAACCGGGAAAACCGGCGCATTTATTGTTCCGTTAATTGATAAGGTATATAAAGATAGAAAACAAAAAGTACTTATAGTTACTCCAACCAGAGAACTTGCCAGTCAAATTGACGCCGAATTTAGAGAATTTTCTAAGGGGATGCAGATGTTCTCTACTCAGATTATTGGCGGAGCTAACATGGGCAAGCAGCTTTCCAGTCTATACAGAAACCCTAATTTTATAATCGGTACGCCTGGAAGGTTAAATGACCTTATTAGACGCGGTAAATTAAAATTATCGGGTTTCCAGAATATAGTTTTAGACGAAGTAGATAGAATGTTGGACATGGGCTTTATAGAAGATATACAAAAAATATTATCTTTTCTGCCTGATACGCGCCAATCCCTATTCTTTTCTGCAACCATTTCGCCAAGAATTAGTAATTTAATTAAAAATTTCCTAGACAATCCCATTACAGTTACCGTAAAATCCGCCGTAACTGCCGAAAACATAGAACAGGATATTATAAAAGTTGCAAGAGATCAAAATAAACTTGAAGTATTACACGAACTTTTAATTAAAGAGGAATTTGACAAAGTCTTAATTTTTGGCAAGACAAAAAGAGGTGTAGATTCACTCTCCAATGAATTAGCAAGCCGTGGTTTTAAAGCCACTTCTATTCATGGTGATAAACCTCAGAACAAAAGGGAAAGAGCTTTAAGACAATTCAAACAGGACGAATTAAATATTCTGGTCGCAACAGATGTTGCCGCCAGAGGATTAGATATAGATAACGTATCTCACGTTATTAACTATGACCTTCCGGAAAATTATGACGACTATGTTCATAGAATCGGCCGGACAGGCAGGGCTAACAAGCGAGGAATCGCCTTAACATTTGTTCAATAAACCGCATCTTTATCGTGAAAAACTTCGTGCCTTATTGCGCAAAATATGCATATGAAAATGTATATCTTGCGCCCATAAATTATGCTATAGACTCATAATTATTATCTTCATTATTCACGGTCTCACCATTGTTGTTTTCCTTAATGAACTCCGTCAGCCATTCCGAGTGATAAAATTCTATACTTAAACTGCCATCTTCCTGAGGCCAATGTAAAGTAAGACTATCCATGCTTTCAGCAAAATCCTTGTCACCTTTTATTAACTTCGCAATAATTGGCTTTAATTCTAAGACAGTTTTTTTAAGATCACTCAAGGGCGTGTTAAGTATTTTTTCGATGTCCGGATATTGCCCCTCAACAACTGTCGTGGTACCAATGTTTTCATCTATTCTGTTTGCATATTCGTTAATTTTGACGGCATAAATAATACCCGTAATCATTTCCTTCAATTGTTTTCCTGCATCAAAATTATCTTTTCTTTCGGCAATTTTATGGCTAGCCTTTCCCACACCATATAATCCGGCCATAAAAAGCCCCATACCCTCAATAAATTTCCGCCGATCAACATCTTTATCCTTTATTCGGTCTAAATTATTGCCAATTTTAACCAGAAAATCTCCCAAGCCAGTTTCTTTAGCGCCGTAACCGGCTATCCCCGCAGCAACCAAGCCCTTGGCTAAAATATTTAGATTTTCGGAGTCCAAAAGTCCCAAAATTTGCGGATTTTCTTTTTCTTTAAACCTTGTTCTATCAAAAACAATAGGCATCTCAAGCTTTGCACTTTTTTTAAGCAAATGGTTGTGCTTATCCATGTATGAATCGGGAAGCATATTGCTTCCAATTGGTTTTTTGGCTAATTCTTCGGAAATAAAAGCAAGAACATTTGTTTTTTCTTTAGTCAAGTCACTTACGTCTATTTTGTCGATGTCTAAAACTCTCACTACCTGATGATGAATATATGCGGAATCCTTCTCTTGAGATCCGTCAACTTCTTTTTCATTATCTCCTTTGGCAGAAAAATTTTCCGCTTCGGGTGGCACAATTCCTGATTTTTCCACTTTCTTCTCCATTAACAACATTACTTTACTGGACTTACGCAAACCTACCACACCTCCCAAACCACCCCAAGCGGCTAAAATCCCTTTTTCTCCTATCTGCGTATCTACAAATACGCTTCCAGTAGAGAAAAGAGATTTTATCTCACCTTGTTTTGGCTTGGATAGATGTGCTATTTTGCGTAAGTCCAGTTTAACATAAAAAGAAACAGCCGAGCAACTGGACAATACCAATTAAGCGCCTGGATTTATCTTTTCGATTGCACCAGCGTTCTGGAATATATTATTAGCGAACTAGAGCTTGAAAACTGCATCCAATATTTTATCAGCGAATCTATCCATGGCGAATTTGAACTAAAAAAATATTTCGATCTCAATTAATGTCAAACAAACCTTAACACTTCTAGGACGGTCGTTCTAAAAGTGTTAAGTGATTTCTTTGGAGAAGTCTTTTTTATAAACTCTTATTTTTTAGCTCTTACCCTTGCAGTAGCGTTTAAAAATTTTTTTCTAAGCCTCAGATGTTTAGGGGTTACCTCTAAAAGTTCATCATCCTCTAGAAAGTCTAAGGACTGCTCTAAAGATAAAACGGTTGGTGTAGTTAAATTAATAGCCTCATCGGAACTGGCAGCCCGAACGTTGGTAAGTTTCTTTTCTTTACAAACGTTAATTTCCAAATCGCCATCACGAGCATTTAGACCCACAATCATGCCCTCGTAAACTTGAGTTTGGGGATTAATGAAGACAGTTCCTCTAGCTTGAGTATTATTTAAACCGTAAGCCACAGCCTTACCGGCTTCTGAAGCAATTAAGGCACCATTTCTAAGTTTTGGAATTGGCGCGCCAACCGGCTGGAATCTCAAAAATAAAGAATTCATAATTGCCGTACCGCGGGATAAAGTTAAAAGTTGGTTTCTAAGCCCCAAAAGTCCTCGGGTTGATATTTCAAAAATCAACCTTGTTGTACTATCTGCATTTTCTTCTTGAGAAAGCAAGCTTCCTTTACGTCTACCAACTTCAGAAGTTACCGCTCCAACGTGTTCCGAGGCAACATCAATAGTCAATTCCTCTATCGGTTCGTTTGTTTTGCCATCAATTTCTTTAGTTATTACTTGAGGTTTGCCCACTTGAAGCTCGAAACCTTCGCGCCTCAGATTTTCTATAAATACTGACAAATGAAGCTCTCCGCGACCCGACAAAATGTAATCCCCATCATCATCAATTTCCATTTTTAAGGAAACATTAGTTTCTAATTCTTTTTGGATTCTTTCTAATATCTGTCTGCTTGTAACAAATTGACCTTCTTTACCGGCAAATGGCGAGGTATTTGCGCCAACCGACATTTTTAATGTTGGCTCCTCAATGTCGATGATTGGCAACGCTTCCGGATTATTAACATCGGCTATGGTCTCACCAATTCCGGCATTTTTTATTCCGGTTAAGGAAACTATTTCTCCGGCATGTGCTTCTTCTACTTCGATCTTTTTTAAACCTTGGGAAACATACACCTTGTCAATTCTGGACTGTTCGGTAGTACCATCTTTTTTTATTAAGGTGATTGTTGTGCCGGGCTTAATTGAGCCGCGCTTAATCCGTCCGATTACGTGTTTTCCTTGAAAACTATCACGGTCTAAGGAAGTAACCAGCATTTGGAACGGTTCGTCTCTTTCTACATCCGGCGCCGGAACATGATTTAAAATAGCATCAAAAACTGGCGTTAAATCAGCAAATTCTTCATAATTTTCCGGCACATCCGCCCAAGATTTACCATCTCTACCAATGGCATAATAAATGGGAAATTCCAACTGCTCGGCATCCGTAGCCAAATCTAAAAATAAATCGCTTGTTTTTGAAATAACTTCTTCAATTCTTGAATTTAATTTATCTATCTTGTTTATAATAACAATAGGCTTTAAGCCCAAATCCAGCGCCTTTTTCAAAACAAACTTTGTTTGCGGCATAGGCCCTTCCTGGGCATCTATTACCAAAATTGCCCCATCGGCCATATTTAAAATGCGTTCCACTTCCCCACCGAAATCAGCGTGCCCGGGAGTATCAATGATATTTATTTTGGTTTCGCCATATTTAACTGCCGTGTTCTTAGAGAGAATGGTAATTCCCCTTTCTCGCTCCTGATCATTCGAATCCATAATAAGGGTTTGGGTAAAAGCCGCTTCATTTTCTCTAAAAGTTTTGGATTGCTTAAGTAAACCATCTACCAAAGTGGTTTTTCCGTGGTCAACATGAGCAATTATGGCAACATTTCTTAAATCCATAAGAAGCCTTTCTTTAACAATCGAAATCCGCCTTTTTGGCGGATAAATATAGTCATTTAACGTCCAATTAATTTTACGCTAAAAGGCAGTTTTTGTCAATAGAAGTTTCTTGATAAAAAAA
>Ga0076307_127_pt1 | contig 9539 bp, 5 predicted proteins | sample RifGroC2_FD_68020 | JGI IMG/M metagenome (GOLD analysis project Ga0076307, IMG submission 68020) | candidate division CPR2 bacterium GW2011_GWC2_39_10
GATTGGTTTGCCTAAAGAATATTTCAGTGACCAAGTGAACGCTCAAGTATCCGCTACCGTCAAAACGGCTGTTAAACAATTAGAAAAATTAGGTGCCACGGTCAAAGAAATTTCACTGCCTTTAACCCAGTTTGCGGTCCCTACCTATTATGTAATTGTTAAATATGTTTTAATTGCAGGGGTAGTTTTAGGAATTGTATTTCTTACGTTCATGTATTTCGAAAAGAAAAACAAAAAGTAAAAGTAAATGACTAATTACTAATTGATCTAATTGAGGAGTGTCATTTGTCGGAATTTGTGCATCTACATGTCCACAGTCATTACTCGCTTTTAGACGGTCTCGCCAAAATACCGGATATCGTTGATCGGGCGCAGGAACTTGGAATGCAGTCCGTTGCCCTAACCGATCATGGTGTAATGTACGGTATGATTGAATTTTATAAAACGGCCAAGAAAAAAGGCATAAAACCGATTCTTGGATGCGAAGTTTATGTGGCGCCCAGAAAAATGGAAGACAAAACCCCAAGAATTGACAACAGCCCCTTTCATTTGGTGCTCCTTGCCAAAAACTTCGAAGGTTATCAGAATCTGCTTAAACTTGTAACCGCCGCTCATTTAGAAGGGTACTACTACAAGCCTAGAGTTGATAAGGCAATCTTAAAGAAACACTCAAACGGACTTATTGCCTTAAGCGCTTGTCTTGCCGGTGAAATTCCCAGAATGTTAAATAACGGCGACTATGAGAAATCAAAAAAAATTGTTAAAGAATATACGGATATGTTCGGCAAAGAAAATTTCTTTTTAGAGATGCAAGATCATCCGGCCTTGCCAGAGCAAGTAAGCACCAACAAAGGACTTAAAAAACTTTCTAAGGATTTGGGCGTAGGTTTGGTAGTAACGAATGATTCCCATTACATAAGAGCAAGCCAAAAAGATGCTCACGAAGCTTTGCTTTGTGTTCAGACCGGTAAACTTTTAACCGATACTGACAGAATGTCTATGGCCATGATTGACGCTTCCATGCGTTCTTTTGAAGACTTGTATCCGACATTTAAGGATACTCCCGAGGCTTTTGAAAACACTTTAAAAATTGCCGAAATGTGCAATGTCGAATTGGATCTTGGCGGCATGATTTTGCCGCATTTTGAGGTTCCAAAAAACGAAACTAACAATACTTATCTTCAAAAATTGGTAGATAGAGGACTAAAACAAAAATATTCCAACATAACTCCTGAAATTGAAGATCGGGTTAAATATGAAATGGGCGTTATTAAAAAAATGGAATATGACGACTATTTTTTAATTGTTTCAGATTATGTCAGCTGGGCAAAGAATCAGGGTATTGTGGTGGGGCCGGGCAGAGGTTCTGCGGCCGGAAGTATTGTGGCCTATGCTTTGGATGTTACGGAAATTGATCCGTTAAAATACAATCTGCTGTTTGAACGTTTCTTAAACCCCGACAGAATATCTATGCCGGATATAGATATGGATTTTGCTGACGACAGAAGGTCGGAAGTTATACAATATGTTACCGATAAATACGGCAAGGATAAAGTGGCTCAAATTGCAACCTTTGGCACGATGGCGGCAAGAAATGCCGTTCGAGATACCGGAAGGGTAATGGGAGTGGCATACTCAGAGGTTGATAAAATCGCCAAACTAATTGAGCCGCAAATTCCGCTTTCAGAATCCGTTAAAATAGTGCCGGAGTTAAGGGAAATTTATTCCAACGATCCGCAAGTAAAAAAACTTATCGATTTAGCTTCTAACCTTGAGGGTGTTTGCCGTCATTCTTCAACCCACGCCGCCGGCGTGGTAATTTCCAGGGATCCCCTAGTCAATTATTGTCCGCTTCAAAAAGCGACTAAAGGTGATATTTCGGTAAATACACAATATTCAATGGGTCCAATTGAGGATCTGGGTCTTTTAAAAATGGACTTTTTGGGCCTTTCAAACCTAACAATCATCAAAAACACTTTAAGGATTATTAGAAAAGTTTATGATACCGAAATTGTTTTATCCGGAATTCCCTTGGATGATAAAAATACGTATGCTTTGCTCTCGAAGGGGGAAACTACCGGAGTGTTTCAGCTTGAATCTGCCGGTATGAAAAGATATCTGAAGAAATTAAAGCCAAGTGTTTTTGAGGATGTAATAGCAATGGTAGCCCTTTATCGGCCGGGTCCAATGCAGTTTATAGACGATTTTATAGACCGGAAGCATGGAAAAAAAGAAATAGTTTACGATCATCCTTTAACCAAAAATGCCTTAGATAACACCTATGGAGTAATTGTTTATCAGGAACAAGTCATGCAGGTTTCCAAAGATATGGCCGGTTTTACCGGCGGTCAGGCGGATACTTTAAGAAAAGCTATGGGTAAAAAAATTGCCGAACTCATGAAAAAAATGAGAACAGAGTTTATTGATGGAGCGGTAGGAAAGGGCGTTAATAAAAAAATTGCGTCTAAAATTTTTGATGACTTCGAAAAGTTTTCTCAGTATGGTTTTGTTAAAGCTCATGCGTCTTGTTACGCTTTAATTGCTTATCAGACCGCTTATTTAAAAGCCCATTATCCGGCCGCTTTTATGGCCGCCTTAATGACCTCAAATTATAACGATCAGGACAAAATTGCTATGGAAATAGAGGAATGCCGCCGGATGAAAATAGAAGTTTTGCCGCCGGACGTTAACGAGTCTTTTTCCGAATTCGGCGTGGTTAAAGAAACCGGCAAAATAAGATTTGGCATGAAAGCCATTAAAAATATTGGCGAGGGAATTATTGAAGCGGTTTTAGATGCAAGGAGTGAGGGCGGCAAGTTTAAAGGGATCGAAGATTTTGCTACTAGGGTAGTGGCCAGTCAGCTTAACAAAAAAGTTTTAGAATCTTTTGCCAAATGCGGAGCTTTTGATAGTTTAGGGATAGAAAGGGGGCAGGTTTTAGAAAATTTCGACAAAATTTCTACTTTTGCCCAAAGAATTCAAAATTCTTCCAGTAACGGGCAGATGGATTTATTTGGTTCTTCCGGTATTCAGACCATTAAGCTGGATCTTCCCCCCACCCAAATTAATGTTACTCAGCGCCAGGCATTATCATGGGAAAAAGAGCTTTTAAGCGTCTATATTTCCCGCCATCCAATTGATGAGTATGATAAATTTATCGATTCTTCATTTACCAGAATCGGTGAGCTGGGTGAAAAAATAAATGAACAAGTTAAGGTTGCCGGTGTTATAACTGCCGTTCAAAAAATCTTAACCAGAAACGGTCAAAATATGCTTTTTGTTAAACTGGAGGATAGAACCGGATCTGTTGAGATTTTGGTTTTTCCTAAGGTTTATTTGGAAACTGTCGATATGTGGAAGGACGATAAAGTAGCTGTTGTTGAGGGAAAAGTAAGTGCTAAGGATGATGCATTAAAGGTTTTAGCCGATAAAGTCTCAGCCGTTGAAGAGATTCTGCTTAAAACTGACTTTTTGCCCGAGGAGGGCGAAATGATGGAAATTCATATTCCGGAGGATACAAATGCTATGATTCTTGCCAAAACCAGGGAGATTTTGCTTTCCTCGAGCGGAGTAATGCCGGTTATTCTAAATCTTAAAAAAGACGGGAAAAATACTAAGATTAAACTGCCTTTCGGTGTTAACGATACAACGCATCTGCGGAATAATTTGGAAGGCATTTTGGGTAAAGGAGTAATAAAAATTAAAGAAATTTAGTGATATTTATCACAAATTTTGGGTTTTTTAAATAAAGCACCTTGACGAAAGACGTTTTTTATAGTAGAATATTGCCAATTTACCATCAAGTAGTTGGTATCTTAAAAAGCTTCAAAAGGGATTTGCCAAGAAACCCTTTTAGATAATTAAAAAGGAGGTATCAACCGGTCATGAAATATCTAACCGAAGTTGAAGCCGTTTTTCCGCAGTTATCTGAAGATGCCCGTCATCATGTATTAAAAATTGATAGAGATATTGCCATAGATATAGAACGAGTGGAAAAAAGTGGGCAAAATCTGCTTACTAAATTTGCAAATAAGCTTATTCTTTGCCGTCTTTTTCTTGGAAGTGAAGATTACGAGAAGTATGATGAAGAATACGAAGAAATTTACGACGTTGTACTAGGCAGCAAAGACGAGCGTGCCTGCACTTATGAAGGTATGGTTGCAAAAACCATAATCAGAAAAGTGCAAGAATCGGGCTTGGTTCCCGAGATTTTCCATACGGCTTCTGCCGTATAAAGCGCTCCCCGCACGAGCAAATTGGACCAACCTTGAAGCCGATACCCCTTTCGTTTTAAGGTTTGGTCCTTTTTTTATTCCTGTTTACTTCGTCATTCCGGGTATTCCTTTAAAAAATGCAATCAAGTGCCTGCCTAACCAGGGATCTGGAATTCACTCCCTTCCTGTCATTCCCGACTCGATCGGGAATCCAGTATTAAAAGACTTTATCTTTTGCTACTTTTTGGAACATTTCTTTTCCACTTTTGGCAGCAAAAGTAGAGCAAAACTGCCGACCTGTCTCGACTGGCGTCTCGCCAAGGCGGACACGCTACAAAATCTTACTTAGCACATAAGGCTCGTTCACTCATGAAAAACCTACACGGCTTTTCGTTTTCAACTCAAAGTCGCCTATATCGGGTAGACGGTTTTCCATGATGTTCATTTCGCCATCCGACCTCGGCTTCGCCGAAGGCGAGACGGGAGTGCATCTCGATTTTTTCGCTACAGTCGGTTTAAGAAAATTTAGTAAAGTTGTTCTTTCTCGGCCTCCGCAGTCATAGAGGGGCGGTAGCGAAATGACTATCTCAAAAAACGTGCTCCCCGCCTAAGGGGCGCATCTTGAGCGAATAGCGAAAGAGCGGTGAGTTTTTTATGAAGGAGTGTAGCGTTAGTGCCGACACTATGATGAGGACAGCCGAAAGTTTTTGGTCCTTTTCCAAAAAAGGACAAGAAAGAAATTTCTTTTTCCATAGATTCTGGGTCTCTGGCTGGGCGATTCTGAGCGCTGTATTTTTTTATTTACTAAACCCCCTTTTTCGTTTAGAATTATGGGCATGAAATCAGAAATTTTAAGGCAAAAATTTATCAATTATTTTGAAAACAGGTCTCATGCCTATATAGGAAGTTATCCTTTGGTACCGCAAGACGACCCATCTGTTTTATTTACTACGGCCGGAATGCATCCGCTGGTTCCTTATTTAATGGGCGAAAAACATCCGTTAGGCAAAAGACTTGTTGATGTTCAGAAATGTCTTCGAACCGGCGATATTGATGAGGTGGGCGATATTCAGCACCTAACTTTTTTGGAGATGCTTGGTTATTGGTCTTTGGGCGATTATTTTAAAAAAGAATCAATTAGATATACCTTTGGTTTTTATACGGAAATCTTAAGTTTTTCAAAAGATGATATTTTCGTTACGGTTTTTGCCGGAGACGAAGATGCTCCGGCAGACGAAGAGTCTTATAATACTTGGAAAAATGAAATTGGAATTCCTGAAGAGCGGATATATAAGTATGACAAGAAAGAAAACTGGTGGGGGCCGGTTTCCGATACAGGGCCCTGCGGGCCTTGTACAGAAATGTTTATTGATACGGGAATTGAAGCCTGCGGCCCGGCTTGCGGCCCGGCTTGCAATTGCGACAAGTTTGTGGAAATTGGCAATAATGTTTTTATGGAATATTTTAAGAACAAAAATGGCCAGTTTGAAAAGTTAGAGCAAAAAAATGTGGATGTTGGGCTGGGTTTTGAGAGGCTAGTCATGTTTTCCGAAGGGTGTAATACTGTTTTTGAAACGGATCTTTTTGCGGGAATTATGAATAAAATTATTACGCTGGCTAAAAAAGAAGACGTAAAATCATGCAGAATTATTGCTGACCACATAAGGGCTGCCACCTTTGCTTTAGCCGAAGAAGTGGAGCCAACAAACATAGACAGGGGCTATGTAGTAAGACGTCTAATAAGAAGGGCTGTTAGGTACGGAAAACAGATCGGAATTGAGGGAGCTTTCACTTTTAAAGTGGCAAAAGAGGTAGTTGAGAAAATGGGATCCATTTATCCCGAATTAAGGGAAAATGAACAATTTATTTATTCAGAGCTTAAAAAAGAGGAAGAAAAATTTGAAAAAACTTTAGAAAAAGGAATGAAAGAGTTTCTGAATATTAATGACGCGGAAATATCTGGCAAAGTCGCTTTTAATCTTTTTCAAACATATGGTTTCCCTTTAGAAATGACCGAAGAGCTGGCCTCGGAAAAAGGTTTAAAGGTGGATAGAAGTGGTTTTGAAGAGGAATTTAAAAAACATCAGGACTTATCTCGCAAAGGTGCCGAACTGAAGTTTAAGGGTGGTTTGGGTGATGAGTCCGATATGGCTGTTAAGTATCATACGGCAACTCACTTACTTCATGAAGCTTTAAGAAAAGTTTTAGGAAACCATGTTTATCAAAGAGGGTCAAATATTACTGCCGAGCGGTTGCGGTTCGATTTTGCCCATCCGGACAAAATGACCGAGGAAGAGTTAAAAAAAGTTGAAGATATCGTAAACGAACAAATAAACTTGGGGCTTTTGGTTTTTGAAGCCATCACCACGGTCGAGGAAGCAAAAGGGGACGGTGCAATAGGACTTTTCGAAGCTAAATATGGCGAAAAAGTTAAGGTATATTCCATTGGTGGGCCGCTAGATTCCGAAGATGCTTTCTCAAAAGAAATTTGCGGTGGTCCTCATATCAAAAACACTAGCGAACTTGGAGTTTTCAGGATAAAAAAAGAAGAAAGCTCATCATCCGGCATCAGAAGAATAAAAGCGGTTTTAGAAACAAAATAAAAAACTAGAAAAGAAATTGGGCTTGAATTAGTTTGCCAGGATATTGCCAAAAAGGGTTAGACCCTCTTCGAAGAGGGTCTAACCCTTTTTAAAGGAATGTAAGTAAAAGGGCTTGCGGGATAAGGGTTGGTTGGCTACAATATAATAGAGTTAGTTAGATTTAAAGAGTGTGCAAAGGATAAATGAGTAAAGAACCGCTGCTAAAAAAGATAGTAGAGGGCATAAAGACAATCTGGTTAATATCCGGCACTATTTTAAATTTAAGAGATTTAAAACAAAAAACAACAAACAAAAATACCTCAAGGGATGTCATTCCGGGCTTGAACCGGAATCCAGAATCCCTCGTTTCACCCGTAAAAACTGGATTCCAAATCAAGTTTGGAATGACAAGAAAAGGTTCTAAATTCAAAATTCCAAACTCTATATTCTCTTTTCTCCGTAATTCCAAATCCAAAATTCCCATTCAAAATTCCAAATTCCATACTCTAAATTCTGGATTTCAAGCAGGATTCCTTAAATCCGCTACTTACGGATTTAACCTCACTCGGCTTTTTATTATGGAAATTCGATACTATTTGCATATTCGGTTTAGAAAGATACACGATAATCAGTTTGCCAAGAAGAAGACTTACTACACTTATTATTCCAGGCCTTATGCCAGAAGCATAAACAAGGCTTCGGTTTATGCTTTTTGTATATCCTTTGTAGCTTTTATGGCGTTGCAATTTATCTCCCCTTTTAACTTTTCCGGCAAGCCGAGGATGGCGGAGGCGGGGAGTAATACCGTTCAGTGGACGACAAAGGGGGATTTCGAAAATAATGCTGGGACTACTAATGATGGAAATACGGTAATAAGCCAGCTAGATACAAGTATTTCGGGTGGTAATGTCAAGGTCGCCCAGGGTCCTTCGTTGGATATTGGTAATGGCAATGACTGTGACGTTATTATTGCTTCTGGTTTTTCTCCAACAATTGAGCAAATTTACGAAAATGCTACGGTAAATGGAGTGACTTTATCAAATTGTGCTGATTCTGGCAAAAACGGCAGCAATAAGGGATTGAATTACGGCAATACCTATTTGACAGCGGCTGATAAAGTGCCAAATTTTTATTCTTTGTTAATTCAGGGAACTTTAACTACAACAGGGCCATCCGGGGCTACACAAGGGGTAAAAATTGATTTTAAAGTTAAGACTTTAATGACGATTGAAAATGGCGGAATGATTGATGCAAATGGCAAGGGATATGAGGGAGCCAATAATACCCACATGAATGGATACGGATATGGAACTGGCTTTGGCGTTGCGGGGTCGTGCTGGTATGGTCATAACGGTGGTAACGGTGGCGGTGCTGGATATGGCGGTGCCGGCGGTGCCGGCGGCGGTACTTATGGCGGTGCCGGCGGCGGTACTTATGGCGGTGATTACCCAAATAACGTATATTCTGGCTCAGGAGGTGGAGCTGGTATGAATAATTGTCAAACTGGCTTTCTTGGTAACGGCGGTAACGGCGGCGGTATTATCAAATTTCAAGCAAATCAGCTTGAGAATAAATGTCTATTGACCAAATTTGCCGGAGGGGTATACTGAAAAACAGTTATCGGAAATACCAAATATTTTTTTATCTTTTTTTATGAATCCTGAAATAAAACCGCAAAATTCATCCAGTAACCATAAGGGGCTCGAAATGTATTTTTCGCCGGAAATCGCTGAAAAATTCGCTGAACTTGAGCAGAATGAAAAAAATTTTAAAGTCGCTCGTATTGTCGACGCCATACTGGTTCAAGAAACTGCCGATATAAAAGTCCCGATTTATTCTGCGGAGTTAGGGGGCGGCGCGCACCCTGATAGATATGACGGATTTTTCAGCAAATTGTTAAGCGAGCATGGACACATGGATTGGGTTGATATTTCGCCTCTTATGCTTGAATTGGCAAAAAAATACATTTCAAACGAAAAATATGAAAATAGAAAAGATGCCATCACTTTCATTAAAAGCGATATTTTAGGCTATCTGCGCGGCCTTGAAAATGAAAAACTTAACATTGCCGTCATGAAATATACCATCGATCATATTAATGATCTTGACGCGCTGTTTGAGGCGCTCTCTGCAAAATTGGCGCAAGGTGGAAAGCTCATCGCCACAATCGGAAGTACGAGTCCGGAATTAAGAAGTTATTCAACTAATGCCCGTTTTTTGTATAATGGCGAACAATTCCCCGATAACGAAACCCGCACGCTAAAGGATGGTGATAATTTTACAGCCAAGTTTTTCAAAGTATCAGGCGATCCGGACGGCGGCTATCTTGAAGGCGCTGAAACTCTGAAATATTTTCATTCAACCGAGAAAATAAAACAACTTGCCGGATCTTTCGGTTTTGATTTTTTTCTCGGAGATTGGAAGGATTTTGTTGCGCAAGAGAATCAAAAGAATGAAACAATGGATCAAGATGTCTTGGTGCTGACAAAAAGTAAAAGAATCCGCGATCACGGGCCGAAATAACGGGTAAGTTTGATTTATTTTAAAATGTCGTATATAAAACGATCGTCACATATACGACATAGTGTCACTTGATTTAAGTTATTGTTGTATAAATTCGGTTTTGAGTGCGTATTGACAGAGTGGTTTATATTCGTTATACTCAAAATTGAGTATAATCATACTCAAAATTGAGTATATGCTGAATTTCATCACTAAATCTAAAATCAGGCAAAAAATTCTT
>Ga0076307_132_pt1 | contig 8929 bp, 7 predicted proteins | sample RifGroC2_FD_68020 | JGI IMG/M metagenome (GOLD analysis project Ga0076307, IMG submission 68020) | candidate division CPR2 bacterium GW2011_GWC2_39_10
AGGACTGATCAATATTCACAGAGGTATTAAAAAAGAATTAAAGTTAAAGATTATTAATGAAATATTGGGGAAATAGCCTCACAAAAACCGCATTAAGCCACATAATAACACTTTTCGGGTAAATTTTCAATAACGTGTTATTTTGTGTAAGTCCAGTATATGGCAGCTAGGTCAAAAATAAAAAACCAAACCAAAAGAAATAAACAGGACATGGACAGTCTGTCTTTCCTTATGATTTGGTTCTAGAGAGATCTCAAAACTTGCAAGGCTTTTCGGGAATCTGAGATTCTTACAAGATTTCCAAAAAACTTTGGCTTTGAGTTACTTTTCGTAATTAGCTACTTGCGGACATTAATACCAGCCGTTAGACATTCTGAAGGCCTTGGCCTTTAACGGCGTCCTGTAACGTTGCTTGATGTATTCGCAACCGGCTTTTGTTTCGCTGGCCGGATCCCCCAATTTCATCCAATCAGGCGGATCACTTAATTGGAAGAGTCCTTTGTACTTTTTGCGTGCAATTGTGCCGGGCTCCATACACTCGTGGGCTGATATCCATACGAGAGCATCTAGCTCGGCTGGATCAGTCCAATACTCTTTACCTGCCTCTTTTATTTGCGCTTCATATGGGTGCGTCCTTTTGCCGCCCCTGGACACCTTTATGCTACGCAAATATTGTATTGCTTTTAGCGCTGCGGCACTTACCACGTTTGCATTTGGCTCTATACTTGGTGACGGTTTTGCGCTCACAGTTTTTCCGGTAACATTATTTACCCAGCCATGGCCACCTATGCAAGTGTAACCATATACGCTTTGGCTGGCTGCTAAAGCCGACTGTGCAGTTGTAAGAAATGCAGCTACAACCATAATGACCATTAAGCTTCTTCTAATAACAAACCCCTCCTTGACGGTGGTCATCTAATTGTCTAAGTTTCTGTCCATGTCCTGCGACAACTATAATAACAGATTTTTCTTTAGCAGTAAAGGAAGAGGGGTTGCGTATTGTGGCATAATCCGATCCCCTTGTGTAATCAAAGCGATCAATCAGCGACGGCCGTTTGCACACTCACTCCATACCGGACTCACGCAAAATGACGCATCTATCCAAGGCGGAATAAGGTGAGATAAAATCTTTTTTCTCTACTGGAAGCGTATTCGTAGATACTTGGGCAGGAGAAAAAGAGATTTTAGCCGCCTTTAGTTGGTTTGAGAAATGTGGTAGGTTTGCGTAAGTCCGGTAAAGTTAATTCTTTTTGTCCATTTATGTTATTGAATTGTATGATTTGTCGAATTGGTAAATACCGGCACACCATTGGAGATGTTGTTGCTAAGGGTCACGGCATTTGTATAATCTGCAAATAGGGCGGTTCCGTCGCTAACTTTCATTTCATTGTTCGCCACTATGGCGCCATCAACACTTATAAGGGCTACTCCGCCATCGTTAAGCTTATTATCGCGAATTACGATATTATTATAACCCTTCTTTGGATCAGTTCGCTTATCATTGAAGATGATGATGCCGAATAAATCCCTGCCGGGGACATTACCGCTATCAGCTACGTTACCAATGAACTTGATATTCTCATGCGGCCTATAGTTCGCATCAGATGGCGGTAAATGCTCACTTACACAGAAACCTTGGGTTGCATTGCCTCTCGATTCGCTGTTTTGCACTGTTACGTTTTTTGACTGCTGGCCCGGCTTGCCATCAGATTCGATATCCATACCTTGAGCAAACCTGCTACCGGTATAATTCATAGTAATACCACGCCCACCCTCAGTTTGGTCGATATCGGTGTCGTTATAATTTGTGATAACTCTGTCAAATAACGCACCATCCAGGGATTGCGCGGAAATCCCGCAGCGACGGTTGTAGTTGAACACAGAGTCTCGGACAGTAATGTTCTTGATGAGCGGTTCAGTGACATCGTAACCATCAGGAATATTACCAACGCCCTGATGAATCATCAAGCCGTCAGTTGCATTATGATGTGACTGTACGCGCTCGATAGTGATATTCTCAGCACGTCCGACAACTTTAATCCCATGTTTGCCGCCATCTTCATCGGCACGTATATTGGTAAACTTGCTGCGCTGGCCATTAATCTCAATATCACGAATGATTATATCCTTCTTAAGAGTTTTTTCATACCACTTTCCAATATTAACAACGCTTTGAAGTATATTTGTTTCGTGTGTGGGCTTAGCTAACAATTTGATATTGGCTAAAGTCATGTTCGATTTAAGATAAACCGAACTGACTAGATACCACTTATCGGCTTCTCCAACTAGCGTTGCACTCACGGGAAGCTCGTTGATCGCCCTCTGAATGGCGGCGGTGTCATCGGTGATACCGTCGCCCTTGGCACCATACGTCGACACGTTAATCACCGTGCCGGTTGGAACTGGCGTTGAGGTTGGAGCAGGAGTTGGAGAGATTATAGCTGTGCCATAAACTCCAATCTCGTTAATTGCAAAACCTCCGCCAGTGCTGGCATCGCTATTATATCGCTGGCCATTGTAGATACAGACATATCTACCCTTAGTACCTGTTGGCATATCTGCTCTTTCAGCTGCGCCTATACCATTGAGAGTCTTAAAGGCGACGGTCCATTTAGTCTCATCGTGAGTCATGACCGCCCAGGTTTTGGCGTGATAGCCGGAACGCCAGTCCACAAGAACATGAGAAAAAGATCTAACCGAACCTAGGTCAACACAGACCCACTGGTTGTCTTTATTATCAGACTGCCAAGCGGTATCGTTGGTGCCGTCAAAAGCCATGTTAGCAGTGGAACCATGAGCAGCAGACAACGCATATCCTTGTTTTCCATTAGCTATCTGTTCTTCGCCTGCAGCTTTAGATTTAAAAACGTAGTAAAAACCACCGGACACCAAAAGCAAAACCATAACGGAAAAAGCAAAGATTGAGGCCTTGGGTTTTCTTAGAAAAGAATTGATATTTTGCATGGAAATCTCCTTCAATAACTTTACTTCAAATTTTCGTTTAATTAAACTTTTTTCACCCAATTATTTCTAATAAATTAATTAAAGGGATTGTAAGGAATTGGTTTCCCATCTGAAGTCCTCTCACTTGCCGGAGTTGGTGTTGGAGTGGGAGTTTTGGTTGCTATAGGTGTTGGCGTTGCAGTGGGTGTAGATACATTCGTTGGACTAGCTGAACCAGTACCATACTGCCAAACCCCAATTTCTCTTATACCAAAACCGGCGTTTACATTTGATCTTTCTAGTCCCCATAAACAAACATATTTGGCCATTGTGCCACTTGGAAGATCAAAACCCTCAACCCCACCAGTACCGTTGCTTCTTACATGTTGAGTAATCCACTTAGTTCCGTCAGGATTTGTTTGCAAAGCCCAGGTCTTAGCATGAGCCCCCGGATACCAATCTATCAAAACCTTATCAACCCTCTGCGTCGCACCTAGGTTTACACAAATCCACTGCCTATCGGCGTTGGCAGAATTCCACCTAGTCTCATTTTTTCTGTCAAAAGCATTACCAGGAACATGGTTATAAACTCTCGACGAAGCCCAAGACCTCTTATTTAAAGATATATTCTGAGAACCCACCGGAACATCAGTAACAGCAGCACTGGTTGTTGAGGCATAATAAATACCTAAAGATGCCAGCAACAAAAATAGAAATAGAAAAATTTTAAAATTGATCCTAGAAAACGTTAGCAATTTTTTTATCATTCTAAAGCTCCAATTAATTTGTTGATTACAAAACTTGCATGCCTTTCTTAAACTTTACATAATAATTAATTACAAAGATAGAGTTTTTTCAAGTACTCAAGTATTTTTTTGGAGTTTACTTTATTCGGACAAAAGTAATCTTGGTAATATTGGCATTGGTTAATTAGTATGCCAAATATTGTAAAATGGCTAATTTCGTATTTACCCTGTTAAATAGTGTCTTTCCTCTGAAATCCAGCAATGCAGGAATTCCGTATCGTAAAATTATTCAGCATAAATTTGTAGACAAGATTATTTAACAGGGTGAAAAAAAAGAACCCTGTTCTATTGATTGACTATTGATTGGCACGACGAAATGTTTAGTTTTAAATAGTCCAAACCAAGTAACCAATAATTTACTTCCGTTTTTACTCATATTGATAATTCTACAAATAATAGGTAGCTAAGTAATTATACCGATAATAGAGCTTACGATAAATGCTATTAAAGCAATGAGCTCCCTGAAAGCCTCAATAATTAATGGCATCTGATAGATAAAAAATGCCAAGCCAAGAAGCCCTGTTACTATTGTTGGAATTCCAAAAGCCTTCAAAACAGCAGCTATTATAGCAAAAACTATAAGATAAACTACTAATGTTATTAATGCGTCAAACACACCTTACCCCCAATCTTTATACCTACCATTCATAATAAGACCTATGAGTAATTAAGTAATCGTTTAAAATTCAGAATACTTACTCACAAAAAACATGCTTTTTTGCAAATTAATTTAAACCAATAAAAACAGAGCGTTACATAACCTCTTTTAAATTATCCTTACAACTGGCTGCATTTTATCATACTAGTTCAACACTAAACAAATCTAAGTACACTGTACGCACCGGGTGTGTGGGTTAAAGAGAACTGTTCTTTTTTAAGATCATTAAGTCTTCTCTATCTCCAACAAGTAATGCATGTTGTTAATCTCTTTTTCCTGCCGGATTTTAAAGCCCGTGTTCTCTATGGCTTTGCTGATTTCGGCTGCGCTAAGCCGGTGCGAAACCGGCGGACCCATTGGGGTTTCTCTTTTCTGCCATTCTATTATCAATAGTCTGCCATCTACTTTAAGAACGCGCTTTGCTTCTTTAAAGAATTTTTTAATGTCCTTAAGCTCATGAAGTGTCATGCCGGCCAAAATATAATCGATGCTGCCGCTATCAACCGTAATTGATGATTCATCCCCTGTCAAAAAATCAACGTTTTTAACATTTTCCTTTTTGGCCCTGTTTTTGGCGTAATTTACAAACTCCGGATCAATATCAATACCACAAACAAATCCCTTGCTGCCAACAATTTTAGCAGCCGGAAAGGTAAAGTAACCGGAACCGGAGCCAAAGTCTACAACCCTCATCCCTTCCGTCAAGCCATATTGCCTTAAAATATCTTCGGCGGGCAAAAGCTTTTTTCTTTGAGGACTTTCCAGCCTTTCTATTTTGGAAAAATCAAACTTTTTAGACATAAGTTAACCAATTTTAACAGTCTAATTTTATATCAAAATAACCATTAAGGCAAAGGTGTGTTTTGTAACTGCTCACAATCGTCATTGCGAACGATCCGGCAGCCGCCGGAGAGTGCGGCAATCTTGTTTCAAGCAGAGGAGATTGCTTCGTTTCACTCGCAATGATGATAAAAAAGATTAAGAACGGCTGATTTTGGAGTTGGGAAGTTATGATTAAATTCAGATTCATTGGCTAAATACTAAGAATGGCTAATTTCATGCTCAAAAGCCTGTCATCCGTGGGGCGGAGAACCGTCCCCTATTGCATATTGTGCTTACGTTTCCCACGTTTTTGTTTTTCCTAAAAATATTCTAAAATATGGCTTAATAGTTAAAACGAGCATCCGAAACAAACTGATCAAGCCTTCATTCTTAAATATTATCTTTTATCATTATCAATACCAATTTTCCAAACATTCTTTTCTAGAAAAGCTTCAATGGTTTGCCTACTAGCTTTATTGATAAGGTTTGAATGTGAAAGTTTATTGTTCTTTGCATAATCAACAAGCGTAATGATTTTTTTACCCTCCAAATATGCCAACCGCTTGTGATAACTATTAGTAAGTGCTTTTCCTACTATTTCTTCCATAATGAAAGTCTTGCCTTTTTCATCAAATTCCTTGAATGCTTCATAATACCTTTTTCGATCAATAAATTTAATGTTTACCGGCACAAATCCTTCTCGTATCAGCAAATAGTTATTAATAGCACGTCCAATACGACCATAGCCATCAACAAACGGATGAGTATATTCAAAAGTAAGGTGTAATTTTGCTATACGCTTTATAATATTTTCATGACTTGCAGCATTATACTCTGCCAGCATTTTTGTAAGACGATCCACCACTTCTCTTGGGTTAGGAGCAATATGGTTTGCAACCCGAACAAATTCATTGTCTCGCCTAAACCTTCCGGCAACATCATCGCGGATATTTGAAAGCAACATCATGTGAAGCGACAAAATTACTTCTAAATTAAGTTCTTGTTCCTTGGCTCTTGTATCTATGTAAGACACAACTCGCGCAAGATTCTTTGCTTCAAATATTTCTCGTTCAGTAATAAACCTATCCAGATCAATTTGAAGAAGTATTTTTTCAGTTTCTTCAAGAGTGAGTGTACTATGTTCTATGGCATTTGAATTATATACCTGCTCGGCTACCTCAGCCTCAGAGATAAGTTTAATAAGCGCATCCTTGCCTATAGACGCTTTATAGTATCTCTCCCGGAGAAAATTAACACTTTTATAAACATTAAGTATTTTTGCCATATAACTATTATATTTCTTTTCACGATTTTGTCAACATAATCGTGAAAAATAGCTTAAAAAGATAAATTTTCACGGTTTTAGCTAAAATTCACTAATAAAGGCTTTTTTAAGAATTGATTTTTTAAGCTCTAAATTCTCAAGCTTTTTTCTGCCAAAAATAGGCAAGATTAAGAACGGCTTGTTTTGGAGTTGGGAAGAAATGATGAAATTCAGATTTATTGGCTAAATACTTATTGCTAATTTCGCATTCAAAAGCCTGTCATCCGTAGGGTGGAGAATCGTGTCCTTATGAATTCTTACGAAATATTCATATGGTTTAAATTTTCGGCTTATTATCCCTGTATCAATCTCTTAGTTAACTTAATCATAATTTCTTTATCCCTCGGGTTGCTGACGGCAACCAAAAGCGCCAAAGAAACTAAGGCAGTCTCGCCTATTCTTCGCTCCCCGTCTGTCCTTATAAGCAGATGGTTTTTATCCAGATAATAAACAAATAAAAATGAGCCGATCCTTTTATTTCCATCGGAAAAAGGATGGTCTTTTATAATCAAATAAAGAATATGCGCTGCCTTGTCTTCTATTGTTGGATACAAATCTTCTCCGCCGAAAGTTTGGTAAATAGCGCCCATAATGCCTTTTAGCTTGTCTGAGAATTCATTGCCAAACAAAGCCTTTGATCCGTTTACAATTTCCGGATTAGACTTTAAACCATCAATGACTTCTCTGGCTTTTTCATAGGTAAGCTCATAAGCTTCTTTTTTAACACCGGGTTTTGGAGTTATTTTGTCTTCATCAAATTGCTCTAGCAGGATTAGAGAATTAGCATAATCGGAAATTAAGTTAAGCAGTTCTTTTTCTTGGCCCTCCAGAACCGGATTCTCGGCACTATCTTTTATAAAATCAATGGCTTTTTTGATCTCTTCCAATTGCAATTTGCTTTCGGCTAAACGTTTTTCGTTTAAGCTATAGCCTTTTACCAGATAGTCTTTGAGTACGCTGTTTGCCCAAATTCTAAACTGGGCACCGCGTTTGGATTTAACTCGGTAGCCAACGGAAATAATGACATCAAGATTGTAGAAGTTGGTTTCTCTTTCTACGTTTCTTTTACCCTCGGTTTGAACTATCCGGAATTTCCGGATGGTTGGATCCTCATCAAGCTCGCCTTCTTTGTAAACATTCTGGATATGTTCATTGACGGTCCGGACATCCTTATCAAACAACTCCGCCATTTGAGCCTGAGTAAGCCAAACGGTTTCGTCCTTTAACTTGACGTCAATTTTTGTAGCCCCATCCGACGCCTGATATAAAATTATTTCGCCTTTTTTCTCTTCTTTCATAAAAGCCTTTCATCTGCTAATTGCTTATTGCTTTTTATTTATTGTTTTAGTAATAAAGGGGGGGTTAATCTCTTTTCTAAAGGGGTGAAAAACGCGACAGCCATTTTCCTTGGTGAGTTCTCTTTTTATTACTTCCAAACGAATATCTTTAGATAAACAGTTGAATGTTTCCCATTGTTTCGGATCGAACCATTCTCCATATAGCTTTGTATCAAATAAATTAAAGCCTAATACCTGTGCAAACAAAGGCACTCTTAATTCGTCATGGCATAATCGGGAGAATTCAATTTTGCTATACTCCTCCAAAAATCTTTTTGGAAAGACACCACCAGGGAACAAACAGCCATAAGGCTTTTGTTTGTACGAAAAATCATTTTTTACGTATTCCAGCAAAGCCAGCCATTCGCTTCGTGCAGGTTCTTTTGCAACCCAATTCCATTTGTCTTCTACTTCCCGTAACGGTCTTAAGCCTGTTAACCCAACACCGCTATCGGGAACATGGCTGTAAATTTCCGATAATGGCGCAAATAACAGCATATCCCATTCAATAAAGTACAAAACATCAAAATCTAGTTTGTTTCCATAATCTAAATACCATTGGCGGATAGCAAGATCCCCATGCTTCCATTTCCATTCGCCATCTTCTACTAGGATAATATAATTATTCTCTAATAGATCTTGAAGCCCCTTAGCAAAACCCTTAAATTCATCTTTTTTACCGCCAAATAGTCCATAAATTGGTACTTCTGGATTTAGTTTTTTTAAAAGATTTAAATGATTGCGACAAACTTCCAAATCTTTGTGATATCTAAAAAGGATTATTCTTTTTGTTGGTTGATCTTGCATATAAAGATTGTAGCATAAACAAGTTAAAATCCAACCACCTAATATTTAGGTAAGGCGGGTTAGGTTGAGCGGGATTTTGTCATTGCGAGGAAAGAACGGTAGTTCGTGACGAAGCAATCTCGCCTATGTCATTCCGGGCATAATGCTTAAAAAGTGTTGCTAAAAAGGGCTATTTTAGCTTCATTTTTATTAAAAAAGTTGAAATACTTTAACTTATGAATAAAAAAAATGC
>Ga0076307_134_pt1 | contig 7657 bp, 7 predicted proteins | sample RifGroC2_FD_68020 | JGI IMG/M metagenome (GOLD analysis project Ga0076307, IMG submission 68020) | candidate division CPR2 bacterium GW2011_GWC2_39_10
AACTCCTCATAAAATTGTTAAAAATTGACCTTAGATTTGTCATTCCAAACTCGATTTGGAATCCATACCCTCTGGATTCCCGCCTACGCGGGAATGACACAAAGAAAACTGCACGTGGGTCAGCCCAAAAATATTGACAGTATCAATATAGTACTTTCATTTTGCCATATTGGTCATGCCTTCTCCAATGAATTGTCTAGCTTTGACTTTATTTTTTCTATTATGCTCTTAATGATATCTAGTTATAAAATGAAGGTTTACAAAGTCGATTAAAGTTTTTTCGTCATCGATGATAATTTTAGGATTGCCCCTTTTTAAAGTATCGACAGAGTGAAGCCCCCAACTCACAGCAATGGAATCAATCCCTGCTTTGCTAGCTTCCTCAATATCCCCTAAAGTATCTGTTACAAAAACACAATGTTGCGGATCAGCTTTATACTTAGTCATAAGGTTGTTAATCTTTTCTACCTTACTATGATCGACGTCCCTGCCCCATATTTCGCTGAAACAATCCTCAATTCCATGCTTTGCAAGATATTGTCTTATTGAGCTTGATCTAGAAGAAGATATTATAGCTAGAGTATAATTACTTGCTAAGTCCTTGATAGAAATAGGCATATTGCCTACAACGGGATTTTTTAAAAGTCTAATTGTATATTCCGTAAAAAAAGAATCATCAAGTCTTAAGTTTAAATAATCCTTCTTTTCCACCTGATGATTAATATTCCCTTCATATAATTGCTTATAAAGTTCCGTGTCAATTTCTTTTGAAGCCATTCTTTTATGAATGTCATAGCAAATCTCAAAGGTATTAGAAATAACACCATCAAAGTCAAAGATTACTAATTTTGGGCTCTCTCTTTTCATCTTTTTGAACCAGCAAAAGTATTATTAAATAACTTTATTTCATTGATAGTAGCTTCAATAGAAAAATCTGGAGTAGAAGCGCCCGCAGTTACACCAACGTTGTTAATATTTACAAACCAATCCTTTTGGAGTTCAGATTCGCTTTCAATATGATGAGTACATACAATTTTCTCGCAGATTTCTTTAAGTCTTGTTGTATTAGAAGAGTTTTTTCCACCAATAACAATCATTAAGTCCACTCTTTTGGCAAGTTCTCTAGCAGCATACTGCCGCTTTTCGGTGGCATCACAAATGGTATCGGCGACAATTAAATTTGAATAATTTTCCCTTATATGCCCTGCTATTTCGTCATAAATTTTCACATTTTGCGTTGTCTGCGCAATGAGAGCAATTTTTTCTTTTCTATTGAATTTAGGGATATCGCTTAAACTTTTAATTACGATTGAATTTGGAGCATAGCCCTGTAAGCCTATGATTTCCGGATGACTTTTTTCTCCCAAAATAATAACCTGATAACCTTCCGCTTCATATTCTTCGGCTAACTTTTGAACCTTTCTAACAAAAGGGCAAGTAGCGTCTATAATTTTAAGCCCCCTTTTTAACATTTCGGTCTTAATCCCTTTTGGGATTCCATGGGCTCTAATAACTATCTTCTCTGCTGTAAGTTCTTCTAGACTGTTTGCAATACTAATATTTTTTTGAGCCAAAAAATCAATAAATTTAGGATTATGAATGAGTGGTCCATAAGTATTAACATGAGCGCCGTTTGCTTTGGTTAAGGCCATATCGGCGGCCCTTTTGACGCCAAAACAAAATCCTGATTCTTTTGCTAAAATAATTTTCATATTTCTAATCCTTAAAGATTTTCAATTTCCCTTAAAAGCTCTGATAGGAGTTGTGCTTCAGGTACAGATTTCAAGACCTTCCCTTTTTTAAAGATAATACCAGCACCTTTTCCACCCGCAATGCCAATATCAGCCTCTTTGGCTTCTCCAGGTCCATTAACGATGCAACCCATTACAGCTACGGTAATTGGTTTATCAATTGTTTCAATTACTTTCTCTGCTTCCTCAGCAAGTTTGATAAGGTCAATTTCAGTGCGTCCACACGTTGGACAAGAAATAAGATTAGCTCCACGCTGTCTTAGATTTAAAGATTTTAAGATTTCCCAAGCGACTCTAACTTCTTCTACCGGATCACTGGTTAATGAAACTCTTATAGTGTCCCCAATCCCTTCGGCTAGCATAATCCCGATTCCTACCGAGCTTTTTATAATCCCCGTCTTCGGAGTTCCGGCTTCTGTAATACCCAAGTGAAGCGGATAATCTACTTTTTCAGAAAGCATTCGATAAGCCTCAACTGTTCTTAAAACGTCCGAAGCCTTTAAAGAAATTGCGATATCATGAAAGTCTAATTTTTCAAGGATTCGAATATGAAATAAGCCACTTTCTACCATAGCTTTGGCAGTACGACCATATTTTTTTTCAATATGTTTTTCCAATGAACCGATATTAACCCCAATTCGAATAGGAAGATTCTTTTCTTTGCAAGCTTGTACTACTTCTTTAACCTTTTCTTCGCTACCAATATTACCGGGGTTTATTCGGACTTTGTCGGCACCCGACTTAATTGACTTTAATGCAAGATTATAATCAAAATGAATATCAGCTACTAAGGGAATGGAAATTTGTTTTTTTATCTCTTTTATAGCTTCGGCAGCTTTCATATCTGGCACAGCCACTCTAATTATTTCGCACCCAGCTTCTTTCAGCTTTTTAATCTGGTTAATTGTTTCTTTTGTATTCCTTGTATCTGTATTTGTCATTGACTGAACAACCACGGGGGCATTGCCACCTATGGCGACATTGCCAACAAGAACTTTTCTGGTTTGTTTACGATTCATATTGCCTCACTTTTCTGTCATCATAACATAAGAAACATGTTTAGGCACTACTGTCCGGTTTAACTGCTCATAACCCTGCGTCTTTGCGAGTAAAACGAAGCAATCTCGGCTGCTTGAAACAAGATTGCCGCACTCTCCGGCGGCTGCCTGTCTCGCCTACGACTCGCCGAGGCGGGCCGGATCGTTCGCAATGACGATTTTGAGCAGTTACTGTCCGGTTTAATTTTCGCCAAAAAATCAGTTGAGAGCTTTCCTCTCTTTTAATTTTAAATATTGTTTTCTCTTCTAAAGATACTAAATCAATCAAAGAAGGTAAAGGAAACAACCGGCCCCAAATCCAAGGGATTTTTTACTATTAAAAACCAAATTACCAAAAACCGATCAATTAATATTTAAAAACATGTCTCTGCTGTTCTAAAATTTCTGTTATAATTTAAATATGCTTGTCGTAAAAACCATATCCGATAAAAAATCACTGACCACCATGTCAATGGCCGCATTTTTTATGGCTACCGGATATATTTATATCCCATTTCTGGCGCCCTATTTGGTTAACAATGGTTTTAGCAAGGAGCTAATATCCTACATTACATCGCTAGGTCCGCTTTCCTTAATTATAGTCCTGCCAGTCCTCGGACATCTGTCAGATTTAATCGGGCGAAAAAGAGTAATTAACATCACTCTGATCCTCCATCTTTTAGCCCTAATCCTTTACCTTTTTACGTCGAATAACTATTTAATTTTGTTAGCGGCAACAATTATTTCCGCGATTGCTTTCGAGGGCTTTATGGAAACTATGCTCGAGAAAGCCGAAGATGGATTCAAAGAACATAGAGGTTTTTTAACAGGGCTTTTTGAGAGCTTTAAAAAGCTCGGCGGGCTTATAGGAACCGCTGTTGGCACATTTATTGTATCAGTTTCCTCTATTAATTCGACTATTAAGATTGCCGCAATCCTTACTGCCATTCTTTTTGTAATTAACAACTTAAAGAAAAGCCATAATCACTACGCTCCTAAACCCAAAGACATAAACTTTTTAAGTGATCTAAAGAATTTCTGGAAAATTAAAGATTTAAGAGGCATGGGCATCATTGGGGCAACAATGCATTTTAACAATCCGGCTAAATATATTTTTATCCCTTTGCTTATTACCCAGGAGTTAAATGCCGATATAAAATACGTCGGTTATTTTATTGGAGCTTTAACGGCCGCCCACCTGTTTGAGTTCGGATTCGGCTATGCCTGCGAACGATTTGGCATGGGACGCACAACTCTAAAGTCGGTATTTATATTTAGCATTCTTATTACTTTGGTTGGAATTGCAAATAGCCCCTTTGTCGTTGTTTTCTTGGGCTTACTAATTGGTTTAGCTTCCGCTTCATGGAACACCAGCGCGTGGTGCTATATGTCGGAAATCGGGGAAAAACTTAAAAAAGAAGGTCAGGTGGTTGGGAACTACACCTCCATTGCCTCTACAGGAGGCTTTGCGGGTTTTTTGGTGAGCGGCTTATTTGTAAGTCTGTTTGGAATTAGGATGCTATTTGCGCTTTACGGAATAGTTGTAATGGCCGGAATTATAATATCCCTGCCTTATTTGAGAAAAAGTCAGTACTACTAAAATTCACGACAACCAACACCATAGAAGTCCCTTCGTTCGATGAATATGCAACCAAAATAAAAGAAAGTGGCGACCAACAACTGATATACAATCAACTTAATAACACTCTAATCATCCTCAGATGAATCTTTTTAACCCTAAGATTCATTAGCTCATCTAAACCGACCCATTTTACCTCCTCTATCTCTCCATGATTGAAATCATGCCTATTTGTGTCTTCAACCTCCACCCTAAAAAACATATAGTCAGAAATAGCGTATGAATCTTTATTTCTTATATAAAAACGAACTTTTTTAACAAATGGCTTACCAACAACTCTTTTAAGGAAGTATTTTAAAGCATCGCTAATATCTTCATCACCTTCTAAGCCACCGCCCGGCAACTCAAAATATTGGCTATAAGTAGGCTTGACCAATAACAATTTTGAGTCTTCAAAAACAATACCGTAAGCACGCTTATCCGAAGAAACTTTACGCCCTAGTGGTTTGAATCTTTTCTTTCCATTAACGTCCTGATATAACATAATGTGATTATATCACAAATATCGTCCTGCACTCTCACAAATTCGGGATTTTTACTATTAAAAACCAAATTACCAAAAACCGATCAATTAATATTTAAAAACATGTCTCTGCTGTTCTAAAATTTCTGTTATAATTAGGTTATGAACTCGAAAAAGATGCTTAAAATCTGTCTGTTCATATTTTCAACCGTTGGAACATCTTTGGGATATTACATTTTTAACAGGCCGCTGGGAATCGCGCACATTGTAGAAACACCCCTGGATAATTTTTTACCAATAGTTCCGATCTTAACCATTCCATATCTTATTTTTATCCCCTACGTCTGGGGACTGATAATTTACGCCTTTATTGAAAAGAAACAATTTCTAGCTTTATCAATAGCGTCAATTATGATTTATGTCACAAGCTTTGTTGTTTATCTTACCTACCAGACATATGTGCCTGCGCCGGAGATACCCGGGAATGACATATTTTCAAAAATTCTAAGGCTTGTGTACGAGTTTGATCAAAGATTCAGCGATCTACCAAGCCTTCATGCCTCCATGGCAACTTTGACGGCAATTTATTTTTGGTTTAATCACAGCAAATATCGCTATATTGCTCTACTTTACTCAATTATCGTAATTGCTTCAACCGTCCTTCTTAAACAGCATTATATCCCCGGCATGATCAGTGGGGTTTTACTAGGTTTGGCCATTGGGATCATTTCCTTTGTCAAAATAAAAGATAATGGCTAAACTTTGGGGACTGGAGGGACGATTATCCTCGGCAGAGCAGGCAAAACAAAGCTATTTTTTTCCATAACTTTCCAATGATTTATTCCGTTTGTTGATAAAAAAGTTATCGCTAATTTTAGCCTCATTAACCTCAAATAGAAACCGTCCCCTATTTCCTATATTAAATTTCTCTCGGCCTCCGCAGGAATAGATGAGCATCAACTGAGCGCACATCTCAAAAAACGTGATACTCAAAGTCGGCTTTTTGAGAGTAAGCGAAGGCAGATGCGAACCTTTGACGAGGACAGCCGAAAGTTTTGCGCCACTTTCCAAAAAGTGGCAAAGATGGAATCTTTTAGATTCTGGATTCCCGATCAGGTCGGGAATGACGAAGGTGATTGATCCTGAAATTCTCCCAAGGCGGACAGGTAAATTCAGGATGACGTTTTAAGTACTTAAAAAGCAGGGTTCTGGCGACTTCCTACTCTCCCAGGGGCGAACCCCAAGTACCATCGGCGTTGTAGAGCTTGACTTCTGAGTTCGGGATGGGATCAGGTATAACCTCTACGCTATAATCACCAGAACCCTGCTTTTTACTTTTCACCTAATAGTGACGCAGGAATTCTAACAAATTTTCAATCATCCAATTTTATCTCTATGGATTCTTAGATCAAGTCCGGAATGACACAATGAATGACATTTTATGATAACTATAAAGAACAGAATAACATCTCAAAGCTAAAATGCAAATTTAACTATTAATTTCTTAATTTTTAAATTAATTAATAATTCTTAATTCAAAATTTGAAATTCTACTTGAGTTGCCTTAAACACTGGCCTTAGCCTCTACTTGTCTCTAAAGTACTTAGATTCAAATAGAGATTAAAAATCAAGTCATCGACTTATTAGTACTTCTCGGCTGAATGCATTACTGCACTTACACCTAAAGCCTATCAACCACATGTTCTATATGGAGTCTCAAACGAAATCTAATCTTAGGATGGGCTTCCCGCTTATATGCTTTCAGCGGTTATCCCTTCCGAACGTTAGCTACCCAGCAATGCCCTTGGCAGGACAACTGGTACACCAGAGGTTCGTCCGCTCCGGTCCTCTCGTACTAGGAGCAGCTTCCTTCAAATTTCAACGCCCATAACAGATAGGGACCGAACTGTCTCACGCATGTTAATTCCACAATTTCTTGTGGCACAGACTATACCTTCATCCTCATACCTCTGTTCCCCAACAGAGAGTAGGCGTTGGCGTTTTATAGTGGTTATAAATTTATCCCTTAGGATAGAACTCACTATCTCACCCTTCAATTACTGAAAAAATTCTAGGGATCAGTCGTTACGGGGACAAGATTTTATACTCCTTAAGGTAGTTTTCAACAACTTCCTTCGTCCTTGTACGCTTTTTAGAATAAGTATATTTAGCTGTTAAATCTACTAATTCTGCGTACTGAAGAAATTCCTTAGCAGTGAGCTGTTTGGGTATTCTAGAAATTTCTAGAACCAACTCAGCAAGTTTTCTTTTAAGTCTCAAATATGGCAATAACTTAATAAGTATTTCTTGCACATATTGCGGACCGACAATAGTGTATTCTGCCATGCCATCGTTTCTATTACGAATATAACCGTACTTAAGCTTTGTCTTTAACCATTCTAGAAACTCAATTTTTTGTTCTTTTTGGTAAAAGACGATGCTCAAACGAATTTGATATCCATAACGATAATCTTTTCGATGGACTAACTGAGCCATAATACAACCATCTCCATCAAGGAAACCTGCAATATAACTAAGTAATTCCTTTTGCATAAAATCTGTCTTCCCTCGGTATTGCCCTTTTGCCCGTTCGTAAGGCAAGGAGGGTTTCACCGATATGAGCCAAATTTATTATACTGCATTACTGCAGTAGAACGCAATGTAATTTACGTTCTGAACCCAGCTCGCGTACCGCTTTAATTGGCGAACAGCCAAACCCTTGGGACCTTCTCCAGCCCCAGGATGCGACGAGCCGACATCGAGGTGC